>Ga0307509_10000350_pt1 | contig 77109 bp, 83 predicted proteins | sample 10_EM_MG_FD_202245 | JGI IMG/M metagenome (GOLD analysis project Ga0307509, IMG submission 202245) | Populus trichocarpa ectomycorrhiza microbial communities from riparian zone in the Pacific Northwest, United States - 10_EM | ecosystem: Host-associated > Plants > Roots > Unclassified | place...
TGTGGTGTTGAGATTTCACTCGCCAGGTGTGTAGAGGAGACGGAGGATGCTGTCTTTGTACCTTAAACAAATGCATATAATTCAAAAAAAAAAAAAAAAAAAAGGTCACAGTAGTAGTTTATCCTCCGTCTCCGCTACTCATCCTCCGTCTCCGCTACACCTCCGGCGATTGAAATCTCAACACCACGAGAAATGATTGTCACTTCCATTCACCCCCCTCTCCTCAGACACGCCACATTGCCTCTGTCTGAGTGAAGCCATCTCCCCTCCCTCTTCCTTTCCCTTTTGATGGTCAGGCCTGGCGAGCTTGTTCCTCGGGGCTTGGTTAAGCTTGCCTTCACCCCCTCTTCTCCGGGCTCGCTTAGGCAGCCCTTCACTGTCGGCCACCCCTCACCCGTCAACGGTCGGTTTTTAGTCTTGGTCGATCGGTAAAGTAGCTGTCCCCGGTGGCACTGCTCTCTGGTATTGCACTATCTCCTTTGTGCTCTGCTGGTATGGTCGGACTTTTCGAAACATTGTGACCCCATTTCAGTCAGCCTGCCTCACACTTCTTGTGTTGGCTAGCCCTCCGCCCTCCACCTCCCTGACGTTTGGATCGGCTGGCACCCGACTGCTCGCGGCTCTACGCCCACCCTCAGACCTCTGCTTCCTTCTGATGTCCTCGGACTAGGAGCGCATGTTTAAACCTTCTTTCCGGGTCCTGTTTCCCGAAATAGCCGACCGGATTGTCCACCTGCTGCCACGAGCCTTCCTTCGTTTGGCAACTTTCTCTCGAACTCAGGTCGCTCTTGCTGAGCCTCGCCTGGCAGGGCTATATGCCCCCGGGAGTTACCTACCCTTTGTGTGTCCCCGAGACCCATCGTTCAGGAGTCCCTATTCCCTCGGGAGCTGGGCCCAGTCGGGTTTTACTACTGTTTAGCTTATAGGTGGTTTGACTTGGGGGAGTGGGTTTGTTTTCCTTTGTTGGTTGTGTCTACTGTCGGTTGGGGTTGTTTTCTTTTTAGGCTAGCCTTTCGCAGGGGTTTTTGGTTCCTGGCTTTCAGGTCCGCTTTCTCATCTCCTTGTAGTTTCTACCCATAGTACCGGGTGGGGGTTTCTCTGTCGGGCAGGGTCAGAGGGTTTCAGCTTGGGGATGGCGGGATGGACTATAGTTGGAGGTTTTGGACTACGTGGCCCTTGATTGGTCGAAGGTCTGTTGTACCTAGGACTGTGGGATTCAGCACAGGTGTGCATTCGCCTTAATAGAAACAATTAATAATTGAGATTAAAAAAAAAAAGAAAAAGGTCACAGTAGTAGTTAGTTACGCCTCCGCTCTCCTCTTTCCCCCCCTCTATCTTTCTCAACACCACGTCGCTCTGTGGACGATCCTTTCTTCCACACTTTTCGTCCTCCTTGTTGGGCTTCATGTCCCCACCCTCACACTCAGACATGGCCTCCTACCAGGGTGGCCCCCCGAGAAATGCTACACCAGCTCCACTCTCCCCCCTCCCAGCCACTGGGAACCTCGACCATCTGGTTTCGCTCTTCCACAAGACAGCTGCCGATCTAGGGCTCCCAGCGGCGGGTTTCCCTCCCATCACTCCAGCCAACATCTCTACTCTCTCCATCGGAGAACAGATGCTTCTCCCTCTTCTTTGCACCTCCCTCCAGTCGAGCGTTCATATTGCAACTACCCTCGAAAACCTATCGACAGAGGTCCACGACCTGTCCTCTCAGGTGGCCAACCTGGATCTCTCCCCACAGCCCCCCAACCTTGCCCCTCTCCAAGCATGCCTTCGCGATATTGCCTCTCCTCTCCTGTCAGCCGCTCAGGCCCCTTTACCCCCCCAACGCGTAAATATAGCAATCCCTGCCACACAGTCTTCTAGCTGGACACGCCCCACCCCCACTGGTGACACCAACCCCTCTCGCGAAGAGAAGGGGAAAGAAAGAGCTCCTCCAGCCCCGGCCCCACCACCTCGTAACACAGTCTGGCTATGCCCCTCAGCTGACCCCGATCTCCCGAGATATGACCTGTCAACATCTCCTCCCACACTATATGGCAACCATGAGGTGTTTGCCAAGAAATACTCCGACACCAGGGAAGCGGAGAAATTCGCCAAAGGAAAGTACCCCCCCCAGTCCCAGCTGGACCCCCGGCCACCATGATCCCAGCTGGCTTCCCCCCACCACAATGGTCCTCCAAGCCACCCCCACATACGCTCGGGCTGTCGCGCCCCCTGCTAAGGGAAAGAAGGGTCAGGCGAAAGTCTCTGTCTCGGCTTCCTCCGTTGCGGTTGCGTCGGGAGAGCTTTTTATGAAACCTCCCCCTCTCCTCCCTCAAGCTGTCCACAGATTCTTTGCCTCCAGAACCACTCTCAAACCCCATCCGGAAGCACACAGAATTGCAGCCCACTTCCCTGACATCGCTGCCTCTGTTCTCAGGGAGGCCAATTGTTCCCTCCCCCTCTCCTTTACCTGCACAGTCAACGACAGAGGCTCTGTGTCTCTGCTCGGCACCAACCTCCACACCCCCGCCTCCACGTACACCCCTTACTTTGCCCCCCTCCCTACAAGATTAAACAGAGCATTCCCGGTAGGTAACTCCCCTTGGGATCTCTTCAGACCCGCCCCAAACGAAACACAACTGTCAATCCACTCTATCCCCCTTGCCTTCCTCCCCTCAGATGACAACCAACTCTTCCCCTCTCTTCATGAGTCCATCCGCAATGCCAGGGGAGTCTCCATTCTCTCAGCATATTTCCTTAACCCAGACTCAGAATCTCGGAGTCAAAAAACAGCAACCTGCGTGGTTATTTTAGTGGCCCCGCTCGACGCTTTCGCCCTCCTCCTCTCGATCAATCTCTTCTCTCGCGGGAGCGGGAAGTATAGAATATGTTGCTTAACTATTTTCCGTAATACGTCCCGTTACCTAGTGACCACCTTTGCAACTCTTGTCTTTTGTGCTCAGTAACCTTATGCAACGTCGACCGATTTGGCTCGAACTACATGCATAAGCTCGCCAAAGGTCTTCCCTCATATATCTTGCGAACAGGATCCGGTCAGACAGACGGCCGCGAAGTATATGGGGTTACGAGGAGGGCTTCAATGACTATGTCTTTGGTGAGGGGAGGCAACTACGGCGGTGTCAGCCGATGTAGCACCATCCCAACGCTGTTCCGTGAGGGGGGTGTTGGCTTGTCCTTTTGAACTCAGAATCCTAAGGTAGGGTAACTATAGGTCTTTATTCACTAAAGGAAGGCTAAGCCTTCCGGTATGCCTAACACTTTTAGGATTTAGTTGTTTGCTTTAATACTATCTGAGCATAGTCAATGTTTGCGTTAGGCACAGGATATTTGGTTATGTTTTATTTGTATTTAATGAACCTGCGATCCTCTAAGGATTCAGTCTCTCAAGCCTCACAGGAACACTCTTCTTTAATATACTACAAGTTGAACAGTTACTCTATTAGTCCCTCATCTTTCTAATATCTCTTGAAGATATTCTACCCAGACTTTCTCTCCTATCCTATCAGTATCTCCAGAGTTCCCTTATAGATTCTCAAGATACTTAGGAGTAGGTTACACACTCGTTGTCATAAATCATGACTTAGAAAGATGGTTTCATATAACTAATAATCATTAGTCATTAGTATATTATATTTCACACTATAAGATCAGTTGACTTATAGTTCTCACATGATTCGCAATTGCTAATCATTATTATATTTATGTTTTATTGATTGGTGACTCACGATTGGGAGTTCCAAATGATGTAATGACTTTCGCACATGACTCTCTTTGGAGTCATAAGTTTCACTTATGTGAGCGCTTTACTCACATGATTAGTTTTATAATTTATTATTGGTTAAGATATGTTGCGGGTGACTCAATAAGAGAGTCATCAGGGTTAGGATTGTGGGAAGAGTCTTTATATAAAGGAGATTGAATTAAGATAGTTAGAGCTCTTCACACAATCATCTAAGTGTTAGTGTAACAATCCTACTTTGGAGGGGTTAGTTATGCAACAGGTAACAGATTACTTACGATAATATTTGGAACTATCTTTATAGTTTGCAAGAGTATTCTTCTTTCCGAGATTAACTTATAATCTCTTCTTGTTATTTGGACTATCTAATAGTCCTCGTATCTCTCAACAATATCTTATTGGGGAGAGATGGTGAGGGAACTTCTTTGTAGTTAATCTCTTCTCACGTGAGAGAGATGTGTGACTGTTCTTCGTCTTGATAAGGTGGTGATTGCTCTGACGGTTAAGAGCTAGATTGCTTGCATACAAGCGAGAGGTAAAGGTAAAGTTATATTGTAAGAAAGTACTTAGATGGTAGCATGAAGAGCTCTAACTACTGTGACCGAGTCTCCTACTTATATAGACTCTTCACGCTAACAACCCTAACCCTGGTGACTCATAACTCAAGTCACGTGGTCCTATGACTCATAATGAGTCATGCCCGAAATCCATCAGATGACTCCTATGAGTCACTGCGCAACATGCCGTAAACCAATCATAAAACATAAAACATAAAATATATCAGGTGCGCAAAGCGCGTCACCTGCGTGGAACTCGTGACTCATAATGTGAGTCACGCGCAAAAGTCATTACATCATTATGACTCACAATCGTGAGTCATAGAAACATCAACCAATCATAACATAACGATGACACGCAAGTGCGAGTCATGTGAGAACTATGAGTCAACTGACTGCATAGCGTAAAACATAAACATACCTTATGACTAATAACTATTAGTCATTGTGAAATCTGCCTTGCTTAGTCACGATTTGTGACAGTTAGGCATACTGGAAGGCTCAGCCTTCCATTGGGGAATAAAGACCTATAGTTACCCTACCTTGGGTTCTGAGTTCAGAGGTGTCAACCTAACACCCTCCTCCGGCACCAGTGTTGGGACGGCGCTACATCAGCTGATGCCGCCGGAGTTGCGTCCTCTCACCAAAGACAAGGTCTTTAGTACCCTCCTCGTAATCCTGTATATGTCGCGGCCGTCTGTCTAACCGGATGTCGTTAACAGGGTATGTGGGGAAAGGCCTTTGGCGAGCTTATGCAAGTGGTTCGAGCCAAATCGGTCAACATCACATAAGGTTACTGACCACTAACGACGGCAGTTGCACAAGGGGTCACTAAGTAACAGGACGTTTTACAGACAATGGTCAAGCACCCTCATTCTATACTCCATACTCCCTCGACAGAAGTTGCAGAAGTGAATGGTGTTGTTGGATGAAGTAGTCTGAGAAATTAGACATACTCGCACTCACATAGGTCGGAGGTATTCTTCAGATACCAACGGAACCATACGATAATGATATGACTATGGAGGGATAATAGCCATTAGGGCAATTATCAGGACAAGTCTATCCTATGGCTTGCAGCTGTCTGGGGCAGAATACAACTGCAATGCTGAGAGGTTGAATAACAAAGCTGGCCCCTTTCTTGATTCAAGCATGGAGACTATTATGCATATGCAGTAGTAAGCAAGACTCCATGTTGACGAAGAAAGATCGTGACGAATGAACTGATGTGTGGGAGCAACGTCAGATAAACTCATAGTGTTGCGATTCGGGAGTCAAGTGAGATGAACAGAATTGTCAGGGTCAAATGGAGTTCGCACTTTTTGAAGAAGCTAGAAAATGTTAGTGGATACATAGTTAGTATGAGAACTAGTATCGATTGCCTCACATTCTAGGGGCTCTTAGATGTTCTTGGGCGCAGACGCACCTGCGCAGGGAGGCCCCACACCTGAGTAAAGGTGGCCCGAACATGCTTTTGAACTTGGGCAGGTTTTGCTAACACCCCCCTCTGGCCCCAGCGTTGGGACAGCGCATCATAGGCAGATGGCTGCATAGTTGCTCGTTTGCTAGTAAAAAGAGGTCATTGGAGCAGCTGCGGTAACACCGTATATGTCGTCGCTGTCTGTCCGACTGAATGTCGTTCGCAGGATATATAAGGGGAGTATGGGTAACCGCCAATATGGAGGGCGCCCATATATGGTCTCTCCGGCACCTAGGAGTCTATCTTAGCCTACGGGTAGTAGGGTATTCTTCCTAGTGGAACTTAGATAGTCCAAGGAGGCCAGGGACTATCTACGGGACAAGCACCTCAGTAACCAGCCAGGACCTTCTCCCCTTGATTTGTACCATTACTATGGGTTGTCAATGGACTCTAGAGGTATGAGTCTTATCATGGTAGAGTATGTCCCGAGAGGCGGGCTATGGGTAGCGCCCATTTAGCCAACCATCGGCTACATCTCACCTGGGGAGCTTGCATGTCAATTTATCATATTGGATAGTCGTGTAGATTAAATGATAGACTGCATAGCTTGTATAGACAAAACTACCACTGGGCCAGTGAGTCCACCACCTAGGTATTGACTCCGGTTGTTGTCATAACAGTGAGCCACTAGTATGACTTCGATAGGAAGAGTTTTTCCACCTGCGGTTGTATTGGAGATGCATTGCAGAAACTCATATCCTATTGACTGAGTTAAGTGTACCCGAGTTGGTCCGATACCTCTGAAAGGATAATTCCTGGTGGAGGGTAGAACTCAGACAAGCCCTGAGCAGGCCAGGGTACTCGCACAAGGTAGGAGTAGTGGTGAATGTCAAAGGCTTAAATCTGATATCTACTTAAGTTTAAGCGTTTGGCATTCTACTTCGACAACCAACTTTTCCTCAAGAGAACTAAATTGAGTGAAGCTTCGAGCTTAACTATATTAAGTTTTACCGTTGGATTCTTTTGAATTATTTACCTCATCTTTATCTTTTACTTTGAGTGTTTGGTGCGGTCGCACCCTTCGAGTTCACCTCTCGATAGGGTGCCCCCGTTACAATAATGTTCAAATAGCTCGGGAGGCACCTTGATATTTATATGCCACGTCTGGGTGCTCGCGGGCTACATCTAGTTCTCATACTAACTAACTACCTGCTAACAAATTTCAGCTTCTTCTAAAAGTGCGAACATTATTTGACCCTGACAATTCTGTTATCTAACTCGATTCCCTAATCGCAACACCATGAATTTTCCTGAAGGTGCTTCCACACATCAGTCCCTTGGTCACGATCCATCTTCGTCAGCATGGAGTCTTGCTTACCATTGCATACGCAGAATGGTTTCTATGATCCAACCAACAAAGGGGCCAGCTTTGTTATCGAACCTCTCAGCATTGCAGGTGTGTCCTGCACTTGACAGCTGCAAGGCATAAGATAGACTTGTCCTGATAATCGCACCAATGGCCATTATCTTTTCATAGTCATATCGTTATTGTATGGTTCCATCAGTATCCCAGAATACTAATGACGTATGTGAGTGTGAATATGTCTGATTTCCTCAAACTACCTCATCGAACAACACCCAGACATGGCATATAAATATCTAGGGGCCTCCCGAGGTATTTGAACATCATCAAGCAATGCAGAAGAGATCTTATCAATATACAACATTTACTCTAGAAAATCTTTTATCACTCTACCTAAGACAATCTCCGTTCACAATCAAGATTATCGGCCTAAGTTATCTTGCAAGACTTTGAGATAGGCTCTCGCCTAACACTAACTACCTCCCTTAAGATTCCTTTTGGTTATATTATAAATTAAATACTATTACATTCTTTACCCTCAATTACATTATTATATCTAAGATATAAATCACAAGCAATAAGAAGTTCTATTTACACCTTCGCTGTTAAGATAGCTGAGAAGATAAGAAGAGCTATAAGAGAGCTGAGAAGATAAGAAGAGCTATACGAAAGCTCTGCGGAGATAATTATGATTACGATAATCTTAATAGGGTGTAATTAAGTCATTTCTTGTTGTTTACGAACCTCTTTAGCTGAGATGGCTACACTCGTCCAGTCTATTATATGTAGCCCCTCTCATCCAGGTATATCTGATATAATTAAATAAAGCATACTCTACACTAATAGTCCAGCCTCTTCTATCTTCCAATACCAGTATTATAGATTTATTAGCTAACTTTATAAGATAATAAGCTAACTTGCCCAAAGGTATTTGGGAAAATAAAAAAGTTGTAAGAAAGGCTCAGTAAAGAGATTAAACATAAGAAAGAATAAAAGGATCCTCAAATCTATAAGCTTTAACTGCTTTATATTATGATCCCTTCTTTGTTTATCATACTTAATAGAGTTTTCAGTTATTAAGAAACAGTCCTACTATTTATATCAAGAGTTACACTACTATAAGAATCATCTATCTCTTATCTTTTTACCTTTATTAACAATGTACAAATAATCTTTGACTCTGAATACTTATTCTACTTAAACTCAGAGAATATATTCAATTGCTATTTGTCTAATGGTGTTCCCACTGCACTAGTAGGTAGTCTTTGATCTATTTATTCTTATAAACTCAAATTATATATAGAGGATAGAAGCCAACATACTAATTGTCATATCATGAAATACTAAGTATTTAGTTCTAATATATTAGCAAAAAAAAAAAAACTCCATCTCATATATTATAAAAATATCTCTGAGCAGAAGAAGTTCTTTTTTGCTAATATGGAATTTTTATTCTATATGCTTGAAACCTCCTGTTTACAGGAATAGCAAGATGTATTAGAATATGGATTACCTTTTTTCTTATGAATATGTGACTTTGTTAAACAACCAATCAATCAATAGTCCTAGAAAGTCAAATTAATAATACTTCATTTGCCCTTGCTCACAATTATACTCCTCTTGCGAATCCCCACTTATATCTAATTGGTATAAAGGTTCAATCTCAAAGAAAAGATACTTCCGTTCCCTACCGCTCTCAGAAACTACACTGAAACCTATTTCATCTCTCTGCTGGTAGGTGCAGCATGCCCGTCTACAACAGACCAAAAAAATATAAATATCACACTTCGGCCAGGCCATGCAAGCTTACCTTCCATATTATCCTGTTTAATATCTTTTTGTATAGAATTCATCGGACCAATCAGGTCAATATATTTTTCCCTCAGCGGTGCTTACCATACCATACCAGTATTCCATTCACAGATCAGCAGACAAAAGGCCATTTACGGGAAACCATACGATAACCCTTTATCGTGGGGATAGTAGACTCGCACAGTACTATTCCACGGGCCTAGCCGGATGGATAGACGAACACATGTAAGCTCACAAACCACTGAAAACGATATACGATACCGGTACTGATGCTGCACAGTTGGTAAGGTATCTCTCCCACTCCAGGAGCTGTTATCTCCACGTGAGAGCCACTTTGCCTGAATGCACTCACTTCTCCCCTTTTAAATTAAGCTCAGAAGTGGAGTATCATCACTGTACTAGGGGCACCCCGAACTCCCATCTTATTCGATACCGACCCCCCATCTTCCCCCCTTTCCTCTAGTCTGCTCAATTCTTTACTCAATCAAATTCATTCCAGCGATGCAAACAGGCTTCCATTCAAGCACCTGTGCTCGAGCACAGTGTATCACTACTCACAATGTCGAAGCGTTTTTAAAAAAAGATTGATATTGCATACCACCCAAATCTGGTCTTTTTGCTAGGATATGGGTGGTATGCAATATCAGTCTTTTTTAAAAACGCTTCGACATTGCGAGTACGAGTACTTCTGACATCACTCGCAGTGCTTATATAGCTGACATCGAATTTATCGGCAAAGCAAACCCAGACACAGCCAGCTAGCCAGCCATCACCTCCCCACAAGAGGCGGGGGATGGCTCCTTTCTTCGCCCAGCAGCAAGTGCCCCACTTTCGCCTCAACCCCAGCATAACCGAGAAAAATATTCCCAGGAGCGACGAGAGGCAGCAACGCCACAGTGGAAAATATTTCTTTTGGTGCATAGGCAGGTGGAGTCAGGGAAGGAGAGGAGAGAAGGTGATAGGATTGGGCTGGAGGGAAGAGAAAAGAAATAACCTGAATAAAAATACAATGAAAAGTCAAGAGGAAAGTAAAAAAGTGGGAATTGTGGGGTTTCGGTCTGGACCAGGAATACTCAGTAAAAATTTTGAATTGGGAGAATTTTTTGGGATCTCCCTACACACTACGGTGTCCCCAAGTATCGCATCCTACCACCATACCGGTACCACATGGAAAACCTCTCGTTCTGCTACCGGTACGGTACTGTACCTGTGTCCTTCCCCACCTGTTTCGTTCCTGAGCTTTCTTCTCAGAAACTTGTGCGAGAGAAGACAAAGGCTATGATATCAGTCTAGGGAAATGTGGTCACGCCTTTTCCACACCAATCCCATACCTTTGCAATCCGCCCTCCTCCAAGCTCTGTTTGTCCCGTAACTTTCTCACTCCGATTTTACATCATGATGGCTTTTTTTTGGTTTTGGTTTTCAAACTTTCCTCCCCTCCCCTCCTCCCCTCCTCCCCCTCCTTCATAGAGTACTGTGAACCTCTCCCCATTCCCCCCAAGTGCCAAACTAGCTCTTTTATATAGTCGTCGAAGCCTAAGTTTGGGTAATTGAGGCTTCACCAGAGTCTCACACCTCAGTTTCAATCATTTCCCATGTTTCTGCCTTATTATATAAAGCGGATAAATAATATATAATATTATTATACAATATATTTTTTTACCTCCGAAACCCCGCCCCCCTCCAATCACTAGTAGTAGTTGGTGTGCTTAATTGAATGGTAGAATATTTCTCCGTTCTGCGTTCTTTCCTTCTTGGACTTCAATCGTCTCTATTGCTCGTTCACGCGAGTCAGAAGCGGTCTCTATTATCCTCTTCCATAATACCCATCTCACCTTTTCCTACCCCCCTCCACCCCTCTGCTCTAGAAACTGACGCTATTCGCCGATATTTTTATAATTTTTACCATGACTGGGAGAGTACTGGTGCCGAGATTTTTCTCTATACTACCCGTTTCGAAGCTCTTGTCCTAGATATACATGCCTGAGGAATAATTCCCCGGAATATCGCAGCAGTCACTTGACTTTTGACAGTGCTATCCTAACGACTTTCCCCACAGTCTTCCTCCCTTCTGGGTGAGACCTGGTCAAAAGCTGTAGTTTTTGTGCTTCCAGGACCGCTCCCCGCCAGACATACAAGACCAACGAAGGCAGCAGAAAGAAGAAGGAAAGAGGGATAAAAAAGAAGAAAGTCAAAGAGGATAGGCAAGATCTCGAGAATATTTCACCCTCCATTTGGTCCTCTCTCCCTCCCTCCCTCCCTCTCTCTCTCGCCTCCTGCTCTAGTTCTCTCGTCGTGCCAAATGACGCTCTAATTGTCTCCTCATCGTTCTCAAACATCCACTTTCTGTTTTTTCTTTCTTTGACCTCGTGTGTGAGAGGGAGAGGGAAAGGATTCTTCGGTATCGAGGTCCTCGTCCGCCAGTTAAACTTGCCAGATATTCAACTTGCCAGTCTAGTCCGTCACCCTCAATCAATACTTTCTTTTGGTCTTTTGACTCTCATTCTCTGCTTGGTATCTCCATTCAAAATACGCGGGTGTTCACTTCTCCTCACCGCCTCTAGTGTTGCTGCTGCTGTCTGGGCGAAACCCCCCTTCGGTCAGAATCGCTCACTCACTTCCTGCTGCTACCAGTACCGCTTCGCTTCCATCGCCATTACAGTATCTTACCCAGCAACAAACCCCTCCCTACTGCCTACCGCAACAGCTTCTATATCCTCTTCCTCCCTCTCTGACCGGCTCTCCTACCTTCGCCCCCTCTAGCGTCAAACAAAGAGCCATCACCTCGCCAAATTACCCACCCGCCGTCGCGCGCCTTTGTTTGTCGGACGCACGACCGGCAGCGGACACTCAATCTATTCCCCCCCCCTCCTCGCCGCAGAATTCGCATCACTGCTCCTCTTTTCGATATTACATAAACTCTCCTGCGCTAGCACTCGGCATCATCACGTCTTCTCCCACCATGAACGTTCACTCATTGTTGAACTCCGACCCACCGCCGCAGCCATCGTCTACACCATCAACTCGGCATCATCACCACAATCACCAGCGACCAGCGCCTCCGCCTCTACAACCTCCACAAACTCCATTCCAGTCTGGAGGATATTCCCATTCGCAATCCCAACATCACTCACATTATCATCCTTCCCCAACCTCAGCTACTCGGCAGTTTCCCCCTCCTCCGCCGCCGTCTCCACACGCGCAGCAACAGCACCATCACCATCAGCAACAAGGTTATGGTCAATCGCCATCGACTCCTCATCCGCTGAGTGCTGCTTCTAGACACAGTGCTACACCAACAAGTTCTGTGTCTTCATCATCTCAAAACCATTTTCCTCCTCCAGGTCAGCATCAGCAATACAGCCACCCTCAGCAACAGCAACAGCAGCAGCAACAGCAAATACCACAACCACAACCTCATCATCATCATCATCAGCACCAACAACATCATAACCAAACCCAACCTCCACCATCACCTCACCATTATCATTCCCCACAGCAGCACCCGCAGCAACATCCGCAGCAACATCCAGGATACCCGCATCAGTCTCCTCTAGCTTCACCAATTGGGGGGAGACCTCTGACGCATTCGTTAAGCAACAGTATCAGTGTTAACGAAAGATCTACACCAACGATTCCACCGCCAGTACCTAGGGATCAACGGGATAAAGAAAGGGAGAGGGAGAGGGCCCGGGAGAACAGGGAAAGGATGGAAAGGGTAGAAAGGGAGAGGATTGAAAGGGAGAGGAACGAAAGGGCTGAGAGGGAACAGGAGCAGTGGGAAAGGGAACAGCGGGATAGGGAACGGCGAGATAGGGAAAGAGAGCAGGAGCGGGAGCGAGAACGAGAGAGAAGGGAGAGGGAGATAGACATAAGTGTCAGTCCAAAGACGAAACTACCTTCCTATTTGCCAGCGGAAGATCCTACTCCGGATAGCGGTATCGCACCGAAGGAGGAATTTGCGTATGGAGAATCAAGGCCTAATTCACAGCATCTTCCTGACGGGTCTGGCGGCTACGTGAGGCGTGATTCCTCCGTTGTGGCGACCCCAGGTCAAGGGCGGAGAAGTGTCGACATGATGGACTTGGACGGAGGATCAGGCGTGACCGCAGGGCTTGTTTTAGGCCCTGGGCAAAAATGGGGAAGCCCCGTTATGGAACGGGGGAAACCCAATGGTGCTATGGGCGTTGATGGCAGGGATAGCCAAGGCCCACACCACCTGGCACCACAACAACAACCACAACCACCATCTAATTCCAACAACAATAGCAATCTTTCTCAGCAGCCTTTATCCCAACCCTCTTCAGGCGCGTCTTCACAAAGAACATCGACCGTTTCTCCTAGCAATAAAGAACAGCCTCATCCACCGCCCTCTTCATTAACTCCGCAAACGAAAAAGTCGACCCCAACCCCGATCCCTACCAATATTAACCCTCGGCATCCCCTGCCCCAACCGTTATCGAACCCAAAAGGTGCGCAACAGTTAGGTCCACCACCCACGCCATCCCATAATCAAGCGATCCTGGAGGGGGGCAACAGTGGCAGTCCCGGGTCGTCCGGGCCTCCTAAGAAAAGGGCCCGAAGAGAAGAAACCCCGATCTGGGCGAGAAAAAAAGATAGCCGAAGTTCTAGCAGTAGCCCTGTAATGGCGAATAGGAGACAGCCCAGCAGCGCAAACCAGCACCAACCCCCTCAACAACAACAGCCACCGCCCCCGCAGCAGCATCGGAAACCTCCACCCGCAACCGGATTTACATCTCGTTTTGTTCCATGCTTTGGGGCCTGGGAACCTTCCATATGCAACACGGAGCCCTATGAAGAGTTGACGAGGGAGATTGCGAATTTCTTGTTCGACTATGTTGTCTCCCAAAATGATCCAGCACTCACTCCATCAGGGGGGGATGGTCCAGTTGTCATGATTGAGATTGAAGCCAAGATTGGTCATTTGATTGACAAGGAGCGGGGCGAGAGGTTGAAACTTCCTGTCATCACGGAAACAGTGCTGAATGTCGATGATCCAGGATGGAAAATCCAATTCAAGAGTAGCATGACTGAGGCAAGATTATTATTTATTTATTTACTTTCATCCTCTCCTTTACGTGGTGTAGTTTTGTATTTGCATTTCTATCACTCCGCAGAGATAACCCCAGAGACTGACTACATCACAGGCACAGCACAAGCGTGCCAACCAATTCCTCAACCGACAATTTATGGAATCCAAAGGACCCCCTGCCCCCGGCATGCCCCCATCCCCATCATCCGAGCACCCGAATGAGAGTTCTCGACCGCCTACAGAGCCCCAGCGTATCTCAATGGACTATGTGCACACTCGTGAGAGGGATACTTTTTTCGAACTCCCACCGGACAAGCTACAAGCACTCCCTAGCATTCTGCACTTACATATGCGGCACAAGCCCAAAGTACGTGTAACGCTTGACCAGAAGACTGGAAAGGTTATCAACACGATTATCAAGACAAGAATCGCAGATCTCAATGTCTATTCGCCGAAGACCGCGTTTGATTGGCGGGTTAGCGCGAATATCGAAATGCCATATCTTGGCGACATTGAGGGGTTACAGCCTTCGAGCGATAGGGGCGGCGGAGACAGAAACAAGGATAGACTAAGCTACAGGCATTTAGCCTACCATATCGATCTTACTCAAGTTACGGATGTAAATTTTGAATTCTTTGATTAATGTGGTGTGAGGTCTGCTAACAGGATGTTAGAATACCGCGAAGAAAGAACACGAGCTTGAGGTTGAAGTGTCCGGGGAGGAAATCATAAAACACGGAAACCTAGCAAGGGAGCGCAAACCGAACGCCTATGAGTCGCTGGTTCGTGGGTTTGTGGATAACGTCCGGGTCCTCATCAGAGCTATTGAGCCATAATGCCATCGAGAGGTCTCAAGATATCATAATCATATTGGCGGATTGCTTTTTTTTTTTTCCTTCCTTTTTTGTTCCCCATTCCACCGCTTCAAGTTTGTCAGGGTTTTTTCACTGTACACAATTTTTCTTGTTCATTTTCTTTTCCCTGCTCTTCATTTTCCTACTATCATACCTACTCACCGTAACCCATGGGGTCTCATTCTTCCTCGTATTTGCTGGTGCAAGAAGCTTGCCTTTTTCAATCCTTCCTTCCTCATTCCTTATGCAACGACTTGTATTTTACTATTCCGGATGACATTTCTTTGGTGTACAGCACACTGTACTTTTCTCCATCTATCCGTTCCTGCTCACATAATTCTCTTTTGCAAACACGAAAAAAGAAAACAGTTCTCTACTGTCGCGGTTTAGGGAAGGATACTAGCATTATGATATCCTTGAGTTTGTTCTTTCCTTTTTTCTTTTTTCCTTTCATCATACCTTTTTTATTATTTACTATTCCATTCTATTCCATTTCCTTGTTTCTGATCGTGTCTATAACCAAGCAAGATGGTGGAATTCTGATTTCTATGATACAGTGCACTTCCTTTTTCTCGGGCGCGCGAAAAAGCCCGTTACTTACCACACCCTCTCCTTCCTATCCGAACGTAATGACAACCCATCACTCATACTCCTCCTCCTCAGCTCTTCCGACAATACTCTCCCAAACCCCCCTCCAGAGCCCCGCCTTATGCACCATAGCCAACCCCATAACGACTGGCAAATGCCAAACACTTGCCCAGAACAATCTCTTAGCATTGCTCCCCTCACCACCCTTTCTGTAAAACCTCCAGGCCTCCCGTACCAGCCACCCATTCACGGCACTACTGTCCACCAAAAACCCTACGTCCGTAACGCCGGTAGCCCACAGCCCGAAGCAGATGGGGAAGAGCAGAAACGAGTAGCGTAAGGCGACACGGGCGTTGAGGGCAGGGTACTTCCAGACCATCATCTGGTATCCCACGCGCCGGTACTCATCCTTGATCCCCCAGGACAGAGAATTAAAGTGTGGGAACTGCCAAGCGAAGAGGAGACCAGCCAGTAGCCAGCCCCCGGGATGCGATAGCGTAGAAACCCACGTCGAGTCCACACCCTGAACATTCCCAGCTGCCGCAGCCCATCCCATCAACGGCGGGATCCCACCGACAATCGCCCCAACCCACGTATTCACCACGGAAATGCGCTTGAGCGGGGTATACACGCCGGCGTACAGCACGATATTGATCCCGCCAAGCGCAGCGACGGTGGGGTTCACGCCGACGTACAAGCTGCCGACACCCAGTGCGCCCGTTATGACGGCAAACAGGAGCGCTTGTCGGGGGGTGAGCAGCCCGCGGACTAGTGGCCGGTTGCGCGTGCGGGACATTTGTCGGTCGTAGGCCGGCTCAAGGTACATATTGAATGCGTTCGCGCTGGAAGAGCTGAGAGCTGTGCCGACGGTCAGGAATGTGAGCGTTAGCGCAGACAAGGTAGGGACGTCAGAGAGAAGCGGGTCTGTGGGGAAGAGGGCGTATGGTGCCATGGCTGATAGTACGATAAGTGCTGTTAGACGGGGTTTCGTTAGCGCGAGGTAGGAGTACAAAGCTCTTTTCCAGGAACTGGTCTGCTGGGAGGACGTAGTGGATAGCAGTGATGATGCGTCGGGCGGGAGCTGCGTTGTTGTGTCTGTGGTGGGCCCATTGGCACTTGTTATGGCGGTAGAGGGCGATAGACCCCTCCCATGGAGTTTCTTCTGCCGCTGGCGCCGGCGGTGGGGTAACAGGCCGGGTTCCGTCGTCGATGTTATTGTCCTGTCCCGCGAGCGTGCGTCCCCACCGCTGTCAGCGGGGGAGGCGTCGTCGGCGTCTGGTCGTAGATGGCCGTTTGAAAGGAAGTATTGGGATTGCCATGTTGGCCGGCCCCGAGGGAGGGGCAAAGGGGGGTGTAGGGAGACAGTGTCAATTGACAAGCGTTGGTGGAGCGCTGACGAAAATGGTCGGCGAGTGGTGGCCGCTAGCTTCCGTAGACAGCGGGAGCAAATTGTTGGCGGGAGTAACGTTTGGAGGAGGAGGAGACGCATTGCGCTGCTGACCGAGGGGTTGTGGTTGGTGAAGACGCGGGGGAGAGAGAAAGGGGGTAAACGGGGAGGGTACATTCCGGTTGTGCGGTCCATGGCGGGGAGAATTATCGTACATCAGGATCTGATTAGATAACGACTGATAGGCTCAATGCGTGGGTCAAATTATGTCACGTGAGCATGGCATCTGCCTTAAGCAAAGACGCGACTTCCTCGTCGAACCCGCGTTGCTGGCTCATTGCTCCCCATTAAAAGACCCCGAATTTGAATCAATCATGGAGGAACCGACTAGTGAGAGAAGGTCCAAATATACCTACAAGCACCTTAGCCAACTTTTGAAATATTCTGTCGATACGCCGTTGAGGGTTATTGCTCATATGTTCGCTTCTTCCTTGTTCTGCTGCTGGTACAGTACATTGTACGAGTAGTACAGCTAATCTTTGTGGAATAGCGATCTCGATGCATTCTACGTGGGTCATGCCATCGACTGCACTGAGGGCCCTACTGAACCTGAGACCATAGGCGCAATGTGAAATGAAGAGACTCGGAACAGACGAGAACACCCCACTCGCAGTCCAGCAATGGCAGAGTGAGCGATCACCCCCGCTGCCTTAGCCACAACTAACACCCCCGCCCCATAGGCCTAATCGCAGTAAACTACCCGGCAAGAGTATTCAACGTCAGCCGTCACGTACGAATGCCTCGCCTAACCCACTCCCATCTACCCAAACTGATGTTTACAAATCTCATAGTCAACAGCTGTGGACGCCCTAAAGCTCTGCCCGCAGCTCAAACTCGTGCACGTTGCGACCTGGCGCGCCGGCGATGAGCACTGGGACTATCATGAGAACCCGGACATCGTCACCTGCAAGGCGTGCCTAGACCCATACCGTAACGAGTCGAAGAAAATCATATCTATCTTTCGCGCTGCATGCCCGCGGGTCGAGAAGGCTTCTATTGATGAGTCGTTCTTGGACTTGTCAGCCATGGTGCACGAGCGGTTGTTGAAGCGGTTTCCGGTGCTGGCGCTCCCACCGCCGTTTAATGATCCTCTGAAGAATTTGTCATTGCCGCCGGAAGACCTTGAGATTAAGTGGGCCGGGTCGCACCTTTTAGAGTTGGCAGAGGACTCGGGCGGGTCACTGGATTGGGATGACGTCGGGATGGGGGTTGCGGCAGAGATTGTCGAAGAGGTTAGAGGGACTGTGAGGAAGGTGTTGGGCTATACGTGCTCCGCTGGGATTGCGCAGAATAAGTTGTTAGCGAAACTGGGGAGTGGGTATAAAAAGCCGGGCCAACAGGTATGAGTGGCGTGCTGAATGAGTGATTCCTCGTGTTGACGATTTAGACTGTTGTCAGAATTGGGGCTGCCCAACGGTTTTTAAACTCTTTCAGGTTTACCAAACGTATGGCATTATGTCAATGCAATCTCTGCTGCCATTTATGCTGATTTAGTGAGGGTACGTAGTCAGAAACCTGGGGGGCAAATTAGGAGAGAGGATCTCCGAGGAATTCGGAACCGAGGAGCTCTCCACCCTCCTGGACACTCCTTTACAACAACTACAACTCAAGCTAGATGCTGATACAGCTGCCTGGGTCTACAACGTAATCCGTGGGATCGACAGATCGGAAGTCAACCCCCGAACCCTCATCAAATCCATGCTCTCCGCAAAGTCATTCAGGCCATACATTACCACCGCCGACGCTGCGTCCAAATGGCTCACCATATTTATTTCCGACATATATTCCCGGATGGAAGAGGAAGGGGTCGTGGAGGGCAAACGAAGGCCAAAGACTATGACACTGAATTATCGGAGTTCGAGCGGTGCAGGTAGGGGCCGCTCAGTTCCTATACGGGAAATAACGAAACCAGCCCTAACAGCATTGGCACAAAATCTGTTGAGGAACGTTGTGAATGATGCCAGGGCTTGGCCATGTGCCATGCTCAGTTTAGCCGTCTCGAGATTCGAAGAACGCGAGACAGGAAGCGTGGGAATTAGGGGTTTTCTGGTCAGCGGTGACGCGGCGAAGGACCAAAGTACCCCCAAATCTGAACCTGGCAGTACTATAGAGCGAGGGCCAGAAAGAAGGAAGGCAGATGAGGGCATTGGACGATTCTTCACGAAGGAGCCAGTGGCTTACGACGAGACTCCAACCCCGGAAGATCTGCTTTCAGAAGACGCTACAGCGGACCTCGAAACAGAGGTTTTCGATAACCCCTCGTCCTCCCCACCGCCATCTACAACAGCTACAGGAGATCGCCCGATGTTCATGTGCGGCCGCTGTAAGGTCTCTCTTCCCCTCGAAGACCAGGAAGAGCACCAAGACTGGCATTTTGCAAAAGTGCTCGCCCAAGAGGATCGAGTAGAGGCCATGAAACGGACTGCCACGCCTGCGCCCCCGAGTTCTTCCAAGAAGCCCAAGAAAAGCAGTGGGAGTGGTGGCGGTAAGAAGGGTGTTGGTGGGCCTGAGAAGGGGCAGAGGAAACTGTTTTTCCAAAGGTAATTTCATAGCATATCACTCGAGGTAATGATAACGATGAGTGAGGGTTGGCGTTTGGTAATGTAATCGCTGGATTCATGGTGGATAAGAAATGATAGCTGCGTTCTCTAGGGCTTGGGTTTCTTGCGGGTAGGTGATAAATGACCTAGCTCTCAATATGATATCTTGGTTCAGGGTTAGCCGTCGTAGAGTTTGTGAGGCCAAGCTTGGAGAATCATCTATGATAGGAGTCTATTCTCATTGCCGGTAGCAGCCCACCCCTGCTCCTCGATCGTTAAGTCTCCCGGCTAGGTCTCTGGCCCCATACCAGCCAGACTCCTCCCGGAGTCCATGCATAGTATAATACTGCTGACTGTATGTATAACACGAATAGGTATCATACTTGTACTAGTACAGTCGGGCCTAAAATTCCAGGGCCCAAGTGATTGTGGTAGTTGTACATACATCATCATCGCGAGGCATTCCCAAATGCAAGGGTTGGCTTGTTCCCCGCCCACAACATATTAATATCCCACCACTCGGGTAGGATACAGGTACAGTACCCTGCCGGTATGACACCAGCACTATAAATACCAGTATGGTATCAGTACCCTCCACGCCTGAATACCAGTGCCGGTGCTCATAAAAGTAAAGAATCGCATGAACTTGCATTACATTCCCCTGATGGAGTTCGGGTAAGCTCACCGACACTCGCACATTTAAGCTCTATGGTCCACTTGAGTACCTCCCGTGTCTGCCCTGGATTACCGGTAAGTTATGTAACTTGTAGGCGGTGAATCACTCCCCGGAGAGTCCCGGGATGGCAACTGAATGAGCAGACGAGGCTGCGGATGTGGTACGGTAGGGGTTCGCCTTGAGTTGCTTCGTGAGCGAAATTGATTAGCTAAGGTGAGTTGGGCTTAGAGCTTCCCCCCGCATTCACTCTACTCCACATGACGGGCTCATCACCCTGGACGAGAATTGAGGAGTAGTCTAATTGACCCTCGTCTTTCTTTCCTCACTTTGACAGCTTCCATTCCACGGCTCTCGCCATACCCAGAAACTAGACACCACAAACAAACAAACAAGTACCCAAAATGTCTTCACCACAAGCCTTCCCTCTCCTCTCCCTACCAAACGAACTCATCGTCGCGGTCGCCCAGCAACTCACGGAGATCACGGACCTGCACTCCTTCCTGCTGACAAACAGACGACTATCCGTGCTCCTGCCGACAGCCCTGCAAACGCACGCCGCGAATTCCACACTGTCGCTGGCGGCACTCTACTGGGCAATCTCCACAGGCAACGAGCCCATGACCACCCTCCTGCTACAAAAGTCCACTCAAGTCCTCACAATCCGCACACCTTCACACACACTCCTGCACAGAACCCCACACCCTTGTCCCGCAAAAACCCTCTCCCTCATCCTCGCGCACGGGGGGGCGATACAAGTCGAGGAGGAAGCAACGGGCCGCACACCCCAGCACTTCGCTTGCGAGCACTCGCGACCCAACCTGCTCTCTCGCATATTGGCCTTCGGCGCAGCGGTGGAGGCGACGGACCGTGAGGGATGGACACCACTGCACGTTTCGGTCATATCGCGGCGCGATGATCAGGCGTGTACGCGGGTTCTGCTTGCGCGCGGCGCAGACCTGTCGGCGCGGGAGTTTACCCTGCTACAGCGCACGCCGCTGCACTTTGCAACGAAGAGCATGCGCGTGGAGGAGCTGCGGGAGTTTCTGGACCAAGTGGCAGCCGGGAGGGGGGGGCTTGATGTTGACGTTGTTGATGGGAATGGTCAGACGCCATTGCATTGGGCTGCCGGGATGGGGAAGGCCGGGGCAGTGGAGGTTTTACTGAAGAGGGGCGCGAACGTTGGGGCTAGGGATGGGAGGGGCTTGACGGCGTTGCACGTTGTCGCTAGAGGTCCGGAGGTTTCGAGGCTGAAGGGGAGGTTTGAAGCTGTTGCTTGGCTGCTCATTTGCCGTGGCGCGGATGGGACGATCCGGGATAGGAGTGGGAGCCGGGTTGTGGACATTCTGGAGGGGAGGAGGAGGCAGGCGGTGGGTCTCGAGTGAGGGGGTGTGATTCAATCCCCCCACCCTCTTTTCGGGTGGAGGTGGGAGATACCGGTATTGTTGGTTATCTGTTTCTTGGCGACAAAGTACACTCTTGCCCAATACTTTATTTTGACTGCACGTCAGTCGTTTGCATTAACAGAAAATACCCACGAGATACGTTGACATCATTCAAAAAGTACTCTTCAAACCCCCAACCAAGAACCCGCAAACTGATGTCTGACGCCCGAATGCGATCATGAGTGCGTTGAGCATATCAGTTGAGTACAGGTAGAGCCCGCATCAACCTAGCCCACCAAGCACAAATATGACCCCACTCCCAATCCGCAAGCCCAGAGCCGCCCTCCTAACCGGAGCATCGTATACTCGCCCCCCAAAAAAGTCTGTCCCCGACCTTTACCCATACTAGAGTATTATACTAGGACGCCCCCGTTGCCATGGGCGAAGCTCAGTTCTGAACTCAGCTCCCAGCGTGTAGGTAAAGGTCGGGGATAGACAGACTTTTTTTGGGGCGAGTATATAAAAAGCCCCTCGATTCCAATCCAGTCTTTCTCTCTCCCTCCACTTCACCTATACCTCCACTCACAACTCACCTCCCATCCGAACGCCAGCATTCCCAGAAAGAAGAAAAAGGAAAGGAAAGAGAGAGGAAAAAAAGTGACCAGCGAGTGAGTGTGCCCTAAGCAAAAGATTTCATGAGATATTATTTAAGATGCCGAGATGTATCATACTGTGCTGTAATTATTATAGCCCCTACTCTGAGTCTACCGGCCCCCTCCAGTTTTATCGGCTGGAGTGGGGGGGGGGGCGAGGAGTGAGCGTGAGGAGGAAACATGGCCTTCGGTGGGAAATCAAAATGATTTCCTAATAACGGTCTAGGGTAATAAGAGTGCCACTGCAGCAGTGGAGGAGGGATATATATATATGTATATGTATATATATATACCTACCAAGCTGCCGGCGCCCACAGGAAAAAAGCTGTGTAAAGATTCGTGTATGACATCATTAAGTTAAGGTGAACTGCGGAAGGTTGTCAAATGGGCAAACACTAGTGGACATGACAGGGATTAGCCATTCCGATAAGAGAGTGAGTGAGTGAGGAGGGGTCAAAAGGAGTATCAAGAGCAAAACTTATCTTCAAGAAAAGAATTCAACAGATATTGCTCACCCACCTCTCACGGGGATCAGCCCACCGCCCCCCTCTCCAAAGTGGTAGTTGTAATAGCAATACTAGCAATGAGGAATGGTGTGATCGTCTCTCAACTTAAGCCCTGGAAAGACCCAGAGGGGCGCCGCATCCCACATGGTCACTGTCCGAGAACCATAGGACCCGCACACTATGCCAAACCAAAAGGGAAGGAAGAAAGAGAAAAAACAAATCTCTCCTTCACTACAACCAGACTCTTTTTTTTCTTTCGGAGGATCAGTCTATGTCCCACCTTCAAGTCCATCATAAGGAACATTGGTGCGGTACAGTATCAAAAAAGAGGTGTGCCAAGGACCATTGTACGAGTGATATCCCGTGGTAGAAGACTCCTAGCAATCATAATATATTATAATCTCTTTCTTCTTTCTGCCCCAACTCCGACCCTCTGGGAACAGTGGGGTATCCATAGCAAGCAAGGCGGAATGGGAAAAAAAGAAAGAAGCCCAAAAAGGGGAGAGAGAAACGAAGTAGATAGGCATTCCTGACCCCCACCGAAAATCCAAAAGAAAGCCCCCCCCCAGCAGGGATCTCCACATTGCCAGGAGCTGGCTGGCATCTCAAGTCATTACCCCAGGGATTGAGCGCATCATTGAAATAATCACCATTGGCTACTGGCTCGCTTGGATAGACATCAAGAGCTGCACCCGCGGTATATATGTCCAGAGCGCATGGATTCACTTTCATGTCATAGTTATCGCGGCTATCATACAAAAAGGAGCAAACAAATTCTAACTCCCCTTTAAGACCTAAGGGCTTACGTGCAAGAGGTAGACTAGCCAACTCCACACCTTCCGTCCATCTTGCAGTTCCATCTAGAAAGTGCCACAAGAATAAGGTCCTTGGCAGGAGTATTTGCCTAGATATGCAGGGTCGTTAAAAACAAAAACATGTAGGAAGCTAACAGAAGGGAAATAGATATTAGACAAACATGCGGGGCACAGGCCGTGGGAGCGGCGGCTATGCAGGCGGTGTATCTTTGTGGACCGCCGTTGTGTAGGCTGTGGTTATGTGTGCGGTTCTGTGGGCTAGGGTTGTGCTACTCATTGAGAAAGAGATGCAGAAAGTCGTTTCTGCATGTTAGGGTCAGGATTGCCCTTTATCCTGCTGGGTAATGATAAACATAAGCGGATATATGGTGGGCAGCTGAAAAGGGACGACGTCCAACACGGCGTGTTACACATTTCCTGAAATTGAAGTGGGCAATCCATGGTCAAGGTTCCCATCGATAATAATAAATTGATAATAATAAATTAATAATTAAAGAAATGGGGTAACGAAACCTGACCCATAGACGTCACCATCCCCCCCACCCACCTCATCGTACCGCCCGTGCCCCCCAGCACCCTACCACCACCCCCTCCGATGATGCCCTGGGGGCGGTTGGCGGCTCCGGAGAGGGTGCCACCTCCATCGGCTCCTGGAGGATCTCCACTCGGGGCGTTTCTTCCCGGAGCCGGTCCTTACTGTTGCGGGTCCTCCTGGGCAGGCGTTCTTTTGCGGGAGTTGTCTATTTTGACAGCTGGCGGTCCAGAACAGCTGATAAAGAAGCAAGAAGTAGACGGAAACAAAAGATCTTGAAGGTGAAAGAGTCAAGACGAGAGAGCTGTGTTAACTTGATTCACTTGATGAATGAAACACAAAAGGATGAAAAGCCACAGGACGGTTCTCTCTAATAAAAGAAAGATCCCACGATGCTCTCACCCCCGGAGGTTGCTCTTCTCTTGGTCTAAAATAACAGAAAAACCCTTCATGTCAACCACCCAGCTGGTGACCATATAACCCCCTACATAATCCTGCCCACGACACATTAAACTGATAGAAGCTATTGACAGGTCCGACATTACGCTGGAGGAGGGAGTCGGCGATTTGCATTACCGCAACCCCCCACTGGGGCAATGATTATCGAGAGCGGCCCGGTGAGAGCTTTCATCGTAGCTCGGCTACTTGATTGGCCCCATGATACACAGCCCAAGCAAGGGGTGATCTCCCATCATGGGATCTGAGTAAAGCATTAGGACCAAATTAGTAATCTTAGTACCGCAGGACTCCAATCAGGGTTGTGACATACCAAAGATTCTGGATTTCATTGGAGCCATAGTAGGGGATGCAGGAAATTTTAGGAACCGGAGGTGGGTAGGTGGACTTGGGCTTTCTGTTCGGATGCGGTGGTGACGTGCTCGATGTGAGTCTCCACTGAAACACAGATGGGGGATGGCCAAGTGGAATTTCGTTCGGGGAAGGCCCCAGGACTGAGGGGTATGGTATCGGAAGAGCGATTGTGTGTAAGTTATGGTCCAGGAGTTAGACGAAGCAGGAATGTTTGGTATATTTTAGGAATTGGCACTAGGGAATTCTTGAAGTTAGGGATTAAGGTTTGCTAGGAATTGTGACAGATCAGGGTGGCACTATGATGATTGGGAAGCCAAAGACAGTGTCAGGACTGCTAAGGATTGCGGAAGAGGAGGGAAATAGTATAAGAAGACGAAACCAAAAAAAGAGGAATAAGGTCTTGGGGAAATTTTGAAGGAGTTGTGTGGGAAGAGCGAAATGTTGGGCAAAGGCAGGTGAGACTATGGGAGATGTTGAGGATGAAGGTTTTCTGTAAAGTCAAGTTTGTGTATATATAGGACACCTCCGGTGAGACGGAGAGAACAACGACCCTAGGTCACTCTCAGCCAACATAGCCCATTTTTTAGAGGAACGTTGGGGATGTTTTAGGAATTGGCTCCAGGGAATGCCGGAGGTTGGGGATTAAAATTTGCTAGGAGCTAAAACTGACCATGACGATTGGAAAACAAGTGAAGGTTTCAGAGCTATTAAGAATCGCAGAACACTAGGAAATAGTGTAGGAGGAAGAAACCAATATGAGTATTAAGAGAAAAATGTTTTCTTTTTGGAAGAAGTTCGAAGGAGTCGTCTGGGATCAGTGGAAGATCATGGAAAGGTGGAAGCGCCCGCAGGAAATGTTGTGGAAGAGGCTTTCTGTAAAGTCAAGTAGATAGTAGTTTTGGATATAATCTCCGAGAGGATATCAATGATAAAAATCGGTAGGTTTGGCTGGAAGAGAGGATCTGGGCAGCACCGTACATTGATAGGTGCATAACATAGGAGCACTACAATACTCCTGACTTACAGTAACTCCGTGAAGGTCACTGTGCCCTCCTTTTAAAGTTGGCATAGCCAGTTATTGTATGTACTCGAGTACATAGCAATCGCGAGTGTGCCATGGTCCCATCTACGACATAAACGATCACTCGATTAGCACCGCGCTTATGCAGCCCTTTACGAGAAACCCGAGAAACCCAAGAAACCACTGAAATTGGGCAAAGGAGGAAACGCCTGCTCAAATGCAGGAATCATCTATTAATCACTAGTCCCCAGTAGCCCCACCGCTGCCATCTAATACGAATTCAAGGAGGAAAAAAATCAAGGCAGAGGGAACGTTCCTCAATCAGCCGAGCCTCCATCTAGCACACTCAACGGTAACATAAGAGAGCATAGTCTACCTAAACCGCCCCTTAACCATTCCCAACCAACCCATCCTCAACCCAAGTCTATTAACCCCCCACAAACCACCCATTACACCCCCGGCCAGCAGGGCCGTGGCAGCAGCATTTAGCCACGCTCTCTGCCTCCTCGCCCTACTGACCACTTCCGTGTACCTGATATTCGAGAAACTGACCATGCTGTACATCGTCCTGATGCCCAGCCAAGGCACATATGCGTACAACGCCTCCTCGATAGCTTTTCTAAGAAGGTAGGCTTTCGAAGTGACGGTTGCACGCATCTCGATGTGGTTTTGCATCGCAAGCTCGTTGATAGTGTGTCCATCCGGTACCCTGTAGGCGGAGTACGAGGCTAAAGCGTCGGCCATGGAGTCCGGGTGTGCATTTACGTGTTCGAAAAGTACGCTCACGTCTTCGAAGCCTGCATTCATGCCTTGGCCGTAGAAGGGGACCATTGCGTGGGCGGCGTCTCCGATTATTACACAGCGGTCTTTGTAGTGATATGGCCGACACTGTGGGAGTTAGCTTGGCCTACAGTATGCGAGAGGGAAAGAGGTCTCACCTTAATACTAATCAACGGCAGTTTTTGATGGTTTAGGTATTGCTCCACTAAGTCATCCTCTCCAACCAGATCGATCACTTCCTCGAAGTTCTCGCTGAAAAAAGCGAGCAGTTTCTCCCTACTTTCCCCGATGGCGTCAAATCTCCATTGCTCCATGAACAATGTACAAGTAAACGTTTTATCCTAAACAATTAACTTCCATACATCGCCTGAGATTGGAGGGGTGAGCACACAATGCTAGGAATGGCAATGAACATAAAGTCCTTCTTCGGCCAAATATGCAAGTGACTCGCATCAATCTTAAAGTCACCAGTTTCCTTATCCGGGGGAATCTGGTATTCCTGCCACAGCGTCTCGATAAAGGTCTGCTCATAATACATACTGCTCCAATAAGTTCCAATCGACTGTAATAATCAGATCTAAACTCACCGGACACTCTTCTGTAGCAACCTTCGAGTAGCGGAATGAGCACCATCCGCTCCAATGATCAAATCCGCCTGGACAGTAACTCTCTCCCCAGCCCCACTACCCGCAAGTCAGCCATCCAATCCCAAGCTATAAGCAGCAGCAAGAGTTGAAACAAACATCTTCTCAAACTCGGCTGTATTAGCATCGAGATTAAGCCCCCTCAAGCCGTGATGGAAAAATAGCCCAACATCTCTCAACGCCAAAGCGTCCAGCAGTTGGACATTAAGTCTCGCCCGGTCTGCAGAACGAATAAACTACAAGCACTCCCATTAGCTCTTACCACACAGCCCCCTCTCGCAGAAACAGCAGAAAAGACAAACCTTTCCATGAACATCATACTTCTGACTCTCTCCCTTCTCACCAGGCACCCCGGTGTGTATCATGCGGCCGTACATGGGTATTGTATCAGACAACACCTCGTCGAGAAGTTTTCCTCCGTCACCCAAATTCCGAAGGCCATTGATTCCACGTTCGGACAGTGCGAGATTGATGCTCTTGCTAAAATTCAAAGAGAGGTTTTCTGGGAGGCGGAGGTCTGCTCAATCCATCCATCAATCCATCCATCCATCCATCAACCCATTAGCCAAGAAACCCAAATAACAGGAATTTAGGAATGGGGAGGGGAAGAACAAACCTCCACGAAGCTCATAAACCTCCACTTCCCACCCGGCATGCGAAAAGTACATTGCGGCAAGAGCTCCAACTGGCCCGGCTCCCACCACAATGACTTTCTTCTTTGCAGGAGAGTCCATCTTGTTTTATTTTAGTTTGCTTTGACAATCGCTCGTTTGTTGTGGGGGAAGAGGACAGGGAGGAAGGAAGGAAGAAAGGAAGAAAGAAAGAAAGAAACCCCGGAAGATGACGACGCGGAATACTCCGTGGACTAACCTTAAACCCCGAGAAAGGTGCAATTGTGTCCAAAGCTACCGTAGGTATGGTATCCTCGGTACCAGTACTTGCACTGTCAGAGATATCATAGAACGAGAAAGAGTAGAAGACATTAGTTAGGGGCCATCCATTTATGCACCCTACAAGTAATAATAGTATTATCATACTTTCAACCCTCCATTTGTATAGCCCCCTGCAATTCCGTAATGCTTCTTTCTTTGTTTGCTTCTCTCCTCCATCTCTAGAGTCCCGTATGATACATCCATCAGTTCCTCACGCACCGCATAATACCAGTAATAACCGCCAATCACCGAATCGAACCAGTGGGGCATCGGTTTGAGAGGGGCTCCTGCATTTTCTCCTTCTATCTATCCCTTGCCTATCTATGTCTAGAAATAGAGCGGAGGAGTACCGGTAAATTGGTTTTTCCGTCCCTGTGTGGTAGATTACCGGTACTCCCCTCTGCCTAAGGTACCGGCATGTACCTACAGCCCTCGCTTCTAGACCCCGCGATTACCGCCCTCTGCAAGCACGTATGCACTCGGGCCCATCACCCGGAAAGCACCGCCATTCATCCAGCGAAAGAAAAATATTCTCCGCAACATGACAATAATATTATCACAGGGGAAAAAAGAGGCAGTCAAGAAAAATTGGACCGCCTGAAGATCCCAAACACAATTATCATCTCCAAGAACTAGTCTAAGCACCCAAGTACCCAACATACCGGTATAGTACTGTCGGGTATGCAGATGACCATGCGGTAGATTACCACCGGAGGAGGTTATCTATACTGGGGATATGGAGGGCTCCGCGTCATGTATTTTATACCTCTTGTTTTCTTGTACCTCTTACGAAGAACAACACCCCCCTCCCCACCTTACACGAGAGACCTCCCACAGTACCGTGCCAGCAACACACATCCTGATCAGAAGCCCACTCTTTTCTGGTCTAGGTATGATAGGTGATAATCAGTACGATAGCAGAAGTCGTGCCAAGGCCACCCGGACGAATGCTGAGCCACCTTCGAAGGAGACAATACTCCACAAGTGCCTAACAGCCCAACAAAAAGACTTACCGTATTACAAAGTATTATCATACTCGTGCTCCTCACCCATAAATTACCCTCCCCGTTTGTCATAGCGTGTATTAACAGTTCTTTACAAGTACTGTCAGATAAGAAATAGTGTAGAACTAGTACCCATTAGTATCAGGAAGATCAGGGTTGCCTAGATGTGCGGCAAGAATGTTCAACCAAATCAAATCCAATTCACGATGCCACTCCTGTATGGATTTTTCACCTCAATCTCTTGCAAGTTCGGGCTTGGGGAGGAGACAATAGATTTTAATGCCTGGCTACACATTGGGAACGCCAATTCATTAGGAATTCTCACCGACGAGGATGGAAATATTCGAACAGCGAGCTACTACTAGCATCTGTCTTCTCAGAATCTGCTAATTTAGATCATTCATTCCCCACTAAATTAGTTTGCACTATTTAGACACACTATCCCTAGTAGAAAACAATTGCCAACACATACTACTCAAGTACGACAAATGGGGAAGGCAATTCTTGGATGAGGAGCACGCTCATAAGGAGTACTTCTAGGGACTCACAATACTTATTCCCATCCTTCTTCGGCACCGCCTGGTATTTCTCTATCCTTCCCTCCACCACCATCAACCTTCTTTCTTCCACCTCCCTTCTGAGTGGCTTCCAGTACCAGTGCTCGGCAGCCCAGTTACCATGAAGGTTTCACATTTGGGCCTACTGGTTCCGAACCACTTACATGAGTGCCACCAGAACCCACAGTAGTAACTACTAAATCAGAGGTAAATCCAACCTCTACAGAGAGATTGACATTCTAAAGGCTCCCCCCTCTCCCCACCCCATCAACTCTCCCAGTACCTTACGTCACCGGTATATTTAGTTATAAAGACATCGACTATAATTTCCCCTAGGCTTTCTTCACCCGACTCTACCTCTCCTCTCGAACCAGTTTTCCTCAAGTCCATAAACCCCCCCCTCCCCGGACAGAAAATTCCTACTATATCCTTCCCTATTATACACATACGAAATCATACCGACAGCTTTTTGACCAAACTATTTACTTGTGCTGTATGTACAGTACAGTACTTAGCCGTTTATAAAACTATCCAGGCAGGACACGGATTAATATGATACCTTTTTTGGCCCTAAGGCGTCCAGATAGTTTAGAAATGGCCTACCATACCACCCGAGTAGTTGGGGGGGGGGGGCAGCCAGCCAGGGTGAAATAGAAAGGGTAATCATGCTACAAGTGCCATATGATTGATTTCCGGCGATGTCTAACAGTGTCAGTGACATCTGATGCAGTGGGCAGGCCCGGCCTAGGCTGTGGGCAGAGCAGAAGCTCTTGTTGACCCTCAAAAACGTGAATCCAGCCAAACTTTTCCGCTCTGCAGGGTGAAAACACATGTTGCAGTGAACTTGGGAGGGCCATGTTATATATATGTTCAATAAGGCAGATCAATGGTTCTACAAAGAGAGTTAGAGACCCCAAGAAGCGAGTAGAAAGTTCCAGCAAAGACCGACACTCTCTGGTGGAAGAGAACTGAAAAGGAAAAAACGGTGGAACCAAAGATAAAAACATCAGGGTGTGATGTCAAAGGATGGGAATGTGATTCATGGGTTCTGAAAGCTTTGAAGTAATAGAATTGGTATCCTGCCAAACATATTTCTTACCGCACAAAACAAATATCTAGTTGAATTGTTAAGCAATCCGGGAGTATAATACCGCTTTCGTTAGTGGTTTCGTCACTCGAAGCAGAGGGAGCTTTGACATGGCCACCAGTGCCTGCTCCCAGAGAGGACTTGAAGAAGAAGAAAAAATAAAAAATACATCCTTCATGCCCGAAAGAGCACAAAGCTTTCTCAGTGACTGTGGCAGGGTTCGAACCTGCGGCCTTCTGCGATTTTCACCGTTGTAAAGCAGACGCGCTTCCACTACGCCACACAGTCATTGTTGTTAATTCTCTTGACCCAAGGCAATATGATCCTTTTTGTGATCACTGACCAAATAGGACGTGGGCAAACTCCAATGTACACAACGATTAACGCACAATCCAACTATTTATCACCTTTCAAATAACCCCCTCACTCCATCCGTTTACGCCAGAACACAAGATGCAAAGCCCAATTCCCCAAAGTCCCTAGGCGTTTTTCCTTTTGCGAGAGGGTCCAATCGGGGGTCTTGAATGATGCTTGTCGAAGTGTATAGTTTATTGGGGTATCTAAGGTTTCCCCCGCCGCGCGGGTCGTTTTCCAGGCCATACTCTAAGGTGCTGCCATGAATTTTCCTGTATCGCACAAATAAATCTAAGGACTTAACAAAAAAAAATAGCCCCCAAATTCCTTTCATCGCTTAGCACTCGCCCTGTTTCTCCACCCATCACCCATACTTCGCCGGACGCCCAAAGTCCTTCTCTTCGGGGCCATAGCCACCACCGCGGTCATCGCTATAGTATTAGAATTTGTTACTTTAGCCGTATCCCTTGTGCTTGCCGCATTATGTATTATTGTAGACGTTCTAGCGGTGGTAGTTTCTTCAACCACAGTGCGTCTCTCCGTTCCTGCTGGCTCTATACGCCGAGAAAACGGAACGGAAAACACCGGTGGTGGCGAGGAAGGGATTTCTTCTTTCTTTCGCCTTCTCTTGGACGGCGCACGCGCAGGCGACGAACTCAATAACATCACGCCGCTATGGTGGTCAGGCCGGACGGGAAACTTAGGCTGAGGCAGTGCTTCAATTTGTTCCTTAAGATTCTTGTCCCTAACAGATTTGTCCCGTATGACTTCCGTCGCAGTAGGTGCTTCAGGCGAAATAACCTTTGTTACTGGTTCTGGCGCCCTTTGTCCGAAATAGCTGAGCAAACTCCCCTGATCCGCCGGTCTTTTATTCGATCCTGCAGCAACATCCGGAGCTCCTTTGATCAGGCTACCGCTTCTGTTTGGTGGTTCAGCCATCACGGGACCCCGCCTTTTTTTTTCTTTCGCAGCTTGAGCTCTCTCCACCTCCTGATTTAATCGAGTTTCCTTGAGCTCCTGCATGTGGCTACCCGCGCTTTTAAACCCCACCACTGCCCCAGGAGGTAGCTTCTCCATCCTCCTTGCAGGCCTCTCTCGCGAAATAATCGGTCTGAACCCTTCTCCTAAATGCCCATTTGCTTTAGAAGCCTGTTCATTTTGTAACCTTCTCCTCTTCAATCGTGACTCATCTTCAAGACCCTCACCCTCGCTATCAGACTCCGAGGGATCCTTCTCAGGAAATTGGTCATCCAATGTGGATGCAATCCCACTCTCATCGACAGCGGTTTGGATCTGAACTTCTGAAGGACACTCTCGACCAACAACCCTGCTAATAGATTGGACAGAAGAAAACCCAAGTGTAGGTCCACGGCTGTGAAGAAGAGGATGTAAGGAGCGATGTGTGAGGAATTGCGAGAGTTTAGTCTTCTCTAGTTTAACAGTGTTAGCCGTTCCATGCTAGTTCACCGACGAAGCGACAATACCTTTTTGAGAATTCTTCACAGGGCATGACATATACAAAAGCGCCTGTGCCCTAGTCATAGCAACATAGAGTAATCTCCTCTCTTCATCTGTATCTTCTGCCCTCGAATGCGGAATACTGCCTTGGTAGACTGCTGGGATAAAAACTATTGGCCATTCCAACCCTACACATTCGTCAGTTAAGGTTCCAACGAGCATCTGATAGATCCTAGTTACCTTTAGAAGCATGGATTGTACTGACTGTAACCTGTCCCTGCTTAACTGGCTCATCATCGTCTTTGACCTCGTTCGCCAGCGCCGTATTAGACAAGAACCGGTCCAACACCAACTGCAACCTACTCTGCTCAATCTGACTTGGCGGCAACCCATCAATATCCGGAAGCATATCCTCATCGTCATCCAACCGCTCCACCTCCTGTGCTTGTGAAAGGAGCTCGCTAACGTTAGACCACCTCGCATCGAAATCTTCGGGATAGCTCCTTCTGAGGTAGTCCTCATAGCCTATTTTCCTCATCAAGAATTCCATAACATCCACCAGACCTTTTCCTCTGTCATCCTCCTCAAGCTGCTTCTGAGTGGATAGGATAATTCCCACAAAGTCACTCAGACCCTTCTCGGCAGCTTTGGCGATCTTGACATCCTTCCAGATGCCACCGAGCCCCGCTCTGATAATTTCCCACATGCTCTTGGCTCGTTTGTCTGCCTCATCAAGTAATGCCTTAACTGTTGTATCCCCAATCTTCCTCGTGGGGGTATTAACAACCCTAGCCAGTGCATCATTATTGCTCGGATTCTGTATTATTCTTAGATAGTCTAGAAGAGTCTTAATCTCTATACGATCGTAAAACCTCAGCCCCCCTACCATCTTGTATGCCACTCCGGCCTTCACAAAGCTCGTCTCGATATTCCTAGTCAAATTTGCGGACCGCACGAGGATGGCTATATCACCAAGCTCCACCATACCCCCGGTCATAGCTCTAACCCTCTGGATCTCTGAGACTATCCAACTTGCTTCCAAAAAAGCGCTCGGAACCCTTCTCAAAACCGGCCTAGTTCCCACGGCATGTGTAGGAGTAAGGGGCTTCTTCGGGCGATTGGGATCCTGTTCAATCACTTCCAATGCGGCTAGCAAAATACTGGCAGAACTCCTATAATTCTGCTCAAGGTGAACCACAAGTGTCTGTGGGTAAGCCCTAACCATTCTCGACAGGTTACGGATTTCTGCGGCCCGGAACCCATATATGCTCTGGTCTGGGTCTCCGACAATTGTAATCCGTTCACGCTTCCAGGCAAGTAGCTTCATCAATTCAAACTGGACCAGATTCGTATCCTGAAACTCGTCGATAAGAACCGCTTCCACGTTACTAACGCATTCCGGATTATGCTTGAGAAGTTCAAGACACCGAAGTAGTAGGTCGTCATAATCGAGTAAATTTGACGCCTCCAACGCCGCCTCGTAGTCCTCGAAAACCTGAACGAAATCCTCGGTAGAAATATCCTTAACTCTAGCCTGTGTAGACTGTGTTGCTGCGGTTGAAGGAGGAGGCGGCAGGGCATTTGCCGCCGGCGAGCTATTCCTAGCTTTGAAATGGGATATCCGAGATCTAACCTGGCTTGGATCTAACGGTGATTTCCTCCGCTTGATTATCCTCTATGATCCAAACATCAGTACTTGCGTTTTCCAATCTCTCCCAAGAAACCATAGCCCACCTTGACAATTCCCAAACTATCACCAGAGTCCGCAATTCCCCACCCCGTCTTGATGTCTACTAGGTGTCCATACTTTACCAAGTACCTCCTAGCTATACTGTGGAAAGTACCCAGCACCAGTCGACCTTCTACCCCGTTTCCAACCAGCTTTGATATCCGCTCCTTCATATCCCGGGCAGCTTTAACAGTGAAAGTAGCCACAATTACGTTTCGGGGGTTTAGCGACTGCGGAGGGCATAGTAGCCATGCAACGCGAGACGTTAGCGTCCTTGTTTTACCAGAACCAGCTATTTCTTGGTCAGTCTAGAGTAGCTAAGAAGGAAGAGAAAGATTTATTATACGTGGGGCAAGTATCTGCACCACAGAAGACGGGTTCGTCACAGCCAGTCGTTGGGCACCATTCAGTCCGACAAGTATCGGCTCAAGATCTATCTGTGATGCCCTAAATGACATAGTATCAAGTTGTCCGAACAAATAAATCGAAGACGGCCAGAACGAAGGAAAAAGGGAAAGGGAATCGTCAAGGTTTGCTCAGGTTCTGAATGGCAGCCAGCTGTGGGCGTGGACGCGTTCTGCTTGGCAAAAAATAAGATCACGTGAGTGGCATGTCAAAGAGCCAACGATCTTCAACTCAAAACTCCCGATTCTAACCCTCGATGTTCAAAAAAAACCCCCATTTTATCGACATGTAAGAAATTACAGAAAAAAACTGCCAACGGCAGCAAGGGATACTATGGACCAGCAATAATAGAAAAACACTCAAGCAAAAAGCCAGAAAGAAAAGAAAGAAAGCCTTCAACGCCCCGAACAACCTGTGACTGCCGCCCATACAGCTGTCGATACAATGCATCCGGTTTAACCTATCCTCCAGGCGCAAGCAGCACACAGCCAAGCCAAGCTTTCCCACTCCCATACTGTGAAATATTCCGACAACCCAAACACCAAGAGATACCCGAGCCCTAATTCTTCGCAGCACAGTCCAAGCAGATTCTCGCACCATCACCAAGAGAGATGGAACAACCGCTCTCACAAACCCTCTTAGAACATGCCTCGCACCTCCCTTCCTCACTCATTCCCGGAAATCCACTCAACTCCATAGGCCGGTCACAATCTTCACATGAGGCCATTCCTTCGGGAGCCTGCGATGACGCGGCCACCGACGTACAAGACATTAACTTGGAAAATGCCGCACCATTACTCGATATTGGCTTCGTATGTGTCATCACGGCAAACGGATTAGTCCGTTGAGGAGTGAGAACGCGTTGGCTTCTGCTCACGGGCACTGTATAATTGATGTTGTGGCCTGGCGATTGAGTATGTGTGGTCTTGAAGAGGCCCAACGTAGTAGGCGTATGAGATGGCTGCAAGCTCTGAGCGGAAAATAGCTTTTGGAGGGTGTACTCTGTTATCGTCGTATCAGTTTAGTTATTCATGCAAGTGGATGATATATATCACAGCAGGTGCGACGACGCCCCAATTGTAGAGACTCACGATACACTTCCTCCTCACGAGGCTTTCCATTCCTCCACCTCTTCATCGTCCTGCCAGGTTGTAGCTCCATTATTCCCCGTGAGTGGGGGCAGCCCGAGTCATCGGATGAAAACGGTTCATCTGCAGGCCGTTTACGTTTCGAGGTCGCTGGTACGAACGAAGGTGTGTGGAAGGAAGATGCCATCATCATGCGATCCTGTTAGAGACTCTGTTAAACAGTAATGACAGTTATCTCAATCTTAGATACGATGTTTGAACCGAGTTACCGGTAGACTGGCAAGGAGTGAAGGAGGGGCGGTTCGTAATCTCAACGCGTTTGTGAGAGCAAACGACAGAGAACGCGTAGAAAGACTACAGACTGAGCACTAGACTAGTCTAACTGCAGCGCGTCGTCTTGTCCTACCATACCGTAATCAGTCATCTAGCTTCCCTTTTCATCCTCCCTGGCAGTCGCCATTATTATCCCAATCCCTGCAAAGAGCCAAATACAGCTCGCATGCCGCCAATTTAAGCTTCCATTACCCGAGCCAGGAGACTTTTTTGCTTTTCCCGAACCAATGAATGCGAAAGGCTTGGAGCAGTTACCCGGCCAAGGCTCCCTCCAAAAGCAGAAAGAGTCCCGCCGAAAATACGCCTATGGCGGAGCCGTCTGCTATTGATATCATGGGCGGCAACAAGATCCCGGAACAATGCATCACATCAGATAAACTTGCGCTCTTTTTTCTTTTTCCTTTCTTTCCCCCAGCCCGTGTCATATTACCAGAAGCCACATCGCCACACCGAAACCGAGTTTTCCCCCCATGTTCACAATTCCCCCGCTGATGCTCAGACAAGTTTTATGCAAGTTTCCACCCCAATGTTTATGTTCGAGACTTTTTCGCTTAGCTGCGCAGTGTTCTATGTCGTCATTGGTTCATCTGCCCCTGCGAACACCTCGGTTTCTCTTAAGTCAGTCTAAGGTCAGCGATCGAGTGAGGGTGTGTGCCGCACGTTTCTCGGGCAGCTGAGACTCTATCATAATGTTGCACCTTATTGAACCTCGCGGGCTGAACGTCACTATCATGTGCCGGTACGGTAGCCATCCCGTTTTCAGGCGAGAAATCGTCGCACTCTTCACAACCGCTTTTGCCCCTCGGTCTTATTCCGGGACAGGATGGAGGCCCCGGAGTAAAAAAAAAAAAGACCGATATCGAGTCATGCTCGATCACTCGATATATGCTTTCGTCTCCGGAGAGAATATTGCTCCGGGGAAAGCTTCCACATCACGGAGGTTACGGGTTGGCTGTCTGTGCGCCTCCAAAGCTTTTGCCCAAGCCGCGTTGGCAAACCCTTGGAGGTGCCGGTGTGACTACCAGCCCACCTTCTCTACCACCTGTTGGCACCCGTGAAAATATCCTCCCACCTGGTGGAGACCAGCTACATGGGCTGGAGGGTGGGGGTATGGGCCCAGACACCTTCTCGCCTCTAGCACGGTGAGAATCGCCCAAACCAGCCCATTGGCTCAAACCATGAGATTTGGTCTTACGAGTACGGTGGAGAGTACGGTGGAGTAATTCGCGAACATCCTGCAAGATCTCTGTATATATATAAAAAAAGAAAATATATAGTAATATACATAATATAGATATAAAAGTATGATCGTCTCGTGATAGCAGTACGTATGCTTTCTCATTCCTAATCATGCCACGATCAATAGTGCCCCGAATAGGAATTTTCTCAGTACCCTAGTATCAAAATGTTATCAGTCCGCTTTTGTTTACTAGATACGGGATACGAGACTAAGCTAAAATCAGCAACTAGCCTTGAAGGGGCCCTTGCGTACGCCTCTGACCTTTGGCTAACTTAGCTGCCTTGAATCCCCAACAGTAGAGTATCGTGACTTTAATACATGAGTGACGTGGCATCTGTACTTGTAGAAGGAGGGCAAGGTGGGATAAAAGATGTAGGCTCCACAGTATCAGATCGCACGGACGCACATCCACCCATCTTACAAATCACAATAAGTGGTGCGTAGTCCCGACCCCAGGGCAAGCAAAAACTCCTTGTGCCACCCTCTATGAACGAGTGATACGCCATGACGGACCTCTTTTCCCGCAGACGCCACTGTGATTGACCACATCATCCAGGCGTTGTGCTCGAGTATGATACCAATAGAATATGATATTAGTTGCGCGAGTATCCTTCCACGAAATTGGCTTCTATACCTCCATTTAGCATGGCAGGCACGTACACGAGTAGAGCTGTCCACTCCTTTTTGTCTAGCTTCCCCCCCACCCCCACTTCCATTCCCCTCCCCCAGTGGAGTTGGGGAAGAATCACATGGGGGAGGGTCGGCGGAACTGACAGCTTTTCTTGGCACGGCTACGATTCTAAACACTCCGAATTGATTACTTTCCGCCCCTACTGCCCCGCTTGCCAAGCTAAACTTGGTATCAGGTGTGTTTTGGGGTTTTTCTTGATTCTCGTGGAGTACCGGTGCCGGTACTGTACGAGTACTAGAGTACTAGTACTCGAGTACATGGGTAACTCTACATAGTATAGTAGCGGGGATTACGGAGTGGTTATTATGGAGGTTTTAGATTTTATTCAGTTGTAGTACGTACTTTTAGGATTCTTACACTGCGATAGGTTGGTTATTGCAGCTTGCGTCATAGCGCAATCAGGCCCTCGCGTGTTCGGGCTCGGTCAGAGTGGGCGAAGGGAAGAAAAAGACGACGGACGAAGTGAGAGACTAGGGAAGTTCCTCTATTGTACTCGAGTACGAGTACTCGAGTACCTATTCGGGAGGTCAGTAGATATCGGAAACTATCTATGCCGATTCCATACAAATATCTACGGGGACAAGGGTTATGTTTTCCGATTTGTAATGACCCCCCCCCGAGTCCCACTAGCACCTGCAGTCTAAGTCGGGAATTAGGAATGATCCGTCACTTGATCAGCGAAATCTCAATCCCGTGAGGCCTTTTGGTAAATTCCCATCTGTGTCAGTGGCCAGTGCGAAGGATTTATACTAGCAATTTGAAAGTCCGTCGAGGATGGTTTGTATTACGGCGGTCCGTATCACGCAGCACCAGTAGCCCAACTCTGCCTAAATTAATGTCAAGCCCACGATACAAGCGTAATTAGCACTGTGGGCTACTCAGTTTTTTTGGCAGCTAGATGTTTGAAGTCAGAGGTTTTTCGGTGATCATTCGAAAATATGATTTTTGGTTGCTGTGATATTGTTGCTGGTATTGCAGCACGGTATGATACTGTATTAGGTTTGATTGCGTGGCTTGTGTGTTAGCCATCAAGACTGAAAGGGCAATTGCCACGGATACGCCGTTTGAGTGTGTACTCGAGTACTCGTACTGCACCGGCCCTGGTAAGCGTACTACGAGTAGGGTTTTGGAGCACGGGAGCGGTCGAAGCCGCCCTGGCCAGATGTGCTCCTGATACAGTTCCGGTATTTGGTACGAGCTTCAGGTAAGCACCCTACTCGAGTACAACCAAGTAAATTACCCTGAAATACTCATAGGGGTAAACGATGCCACTAGACTACAGGCGGTTATGTTAAGATTAAGACAAGACCTTCCAAACATCAACACCGAGAATCACTTTGGGTCGTCAACATCGGTCTATTATCTGTGTACAGGAGAAACTTTACGAGCACATAGTGTCACTTCCTTCTTCTCTTAGCGTGGCACTCTTATCACAGTAGTCGTCAAAGTCCTCTGGTATTGACTGGGTTCCCCAATATTGGTGCAGTGCCGTATTCTTCCAATATTCGTACCATAGTTGTTCTGGATTAATTGTGGTAATTGTTATACCCACGATCAAGCACAGTAGAATACGGTACGGCAGTTCGTAGTGGTTAAACGGCATGAACGCGGAAGCGGAATTGAGCTGCCGGAATTCGGATAGTTAAGCTAGGGTTCCGGCTTAGGTGCGGCCATACGGTACGTTGGACGGGTGATTGCGGATACGAGTACGGTAAAGGTACGGCACGATACGGGGGCCAGACAACGACAGTGGCACAAACAGTGCCGGCAGTCGAGACTCTTTCACGAGTCAAAGGACACTCGTACATGCTGCCCACTGTGGCTTTTCCCTGTGTTCTCTGTTTTCTCTCAGTTAGTACTTCAGTTGGTGGTTGAGGTGAGTGGCCTTCATCGTCATTCACTGACGAATTTTGCCTTTGTCGTCGGAGTATTTGGGGAAGGCGACTGATTGACTTGTCGGGCTTGAGGCCGATGAACGGGTCTTTTTATTTTATTTTTTACCTTACGTGGTGGAGGACGGAGCGGTTTTTAGGCGAACAGTGTTGATATCAGTGATACTGGAATCCAGAATTTCTATGTGCTGCCCACACAATCTGAGCGCCTGCTCCAGCGCCGGTATGGAGGGGAGGGACGCGTGGATGAGGTCGAAAGCGGAGATAAGTTTGTGCGTCATGAATGATTTGATTGGATGCTTATGGTGCGGTTACCGGAACCCTTTTATTCCATCCTGGATCAAGACGTGTTGAAAATTCAACCCATGCTCCAATTGCCCTTTACGGTTACGAGTTAGCCCGTAAGGGGGATGTATTGACCAACCAGGGAAGAAATAGAGAAGCCAAGATTACTAACAAATGGCTAAAAGGGGAAGGAGAAGGAACTTTCTGTTCTATTTCGACCTTGCCGCGCGTAGGATGGTGGTGTCTTGGGGGGTTGCGTATGCTGCCAAAAAAGGGAAAGATCTTGTTGCTCGCAAGGGAAAAATATTGAATTTCGAGACCCAGGGATAGAAAACAGTTCCTTCGGAAAAGATAATCGTTAAGTGAATACCGGCACTGTTCAGTATACGAGTACTTTGTAGAGGCGAATCGAGAAGAGAGTATCAAGGGCGGAGAGGAGGTAGACGACCATGAAGGCGTAGCTAATTCGTCTACCGTACATAATCTCGTTGCGTTTCTTCATCTGCCTTCTTGATTTCTGGACTTCGTTTTTGCTGGGTTCGGTTTGGTCTGGTTGCAGGTTGCGTGTCCTGCCTCCGGTGGCACTGTTCCCCTTCCCTTCTTATTTTTGCTGCTGCCAAACCCATCCTAGAATTTCCTCACTTTCTCCATCCCTTCCCTCCAGCAAATCCCAGCAAATCCCAGCATTTCGCATCGCCGCAATTTCACACACCACCACCTCACATCATATTATTCCCTTACCCTCGCACTGCTCTCTCCTCCTCCTCTCCCTCCTCACATTCGCTCACTTGCTCTCTCACACCCACCACCCACCGAGAAGAGCAAGAGCAGCGAGCGAAGCGAGTGCAAAAAAAAAGCCCCCGCCTCGAAACGCTACAGAAATAACTTCGCCCCAGCGACATTATCTCCCACATTCGCGGTAACCTTTTCTCTTTTCTTTCCCTTTCAAGCCTTTCTTCCTTTTTTCATCTCCAATTTTTTCCATTTTTCCATTTTTCCATTTTTTTTGATCGAGTTTGTAGAAAGAATTATTCTCGAGACTTCTCGCACTCTCTCCTATCGAGGGGTAGTCGTGGTCTCGAGCGTCGCGGTTTCGGTAAGCCAGAAAGGCGAGCAAGCAACTCAATCCAAGCAATCCAGCCCAATCCAGGTCGTTGCCAAAAGAAGCCGCGAGTTGTCTGCGTGCGTGCGTAAGCCTCCCGCTAACACTACGCTCTACCCCGACACCCACTCGTACTCACACAGCGAAGGGCAGACACTCCCCAAAACCTTACTGCTCCCTCTTCCATCCTCCATCCAACCTCGCTCCCCACGAACTTGCCGCTTGCTGCTTCTGTTACTGCTCATCAATAGAAACGATACCCCATCTATAATCGTTAACCCTTGCCTGGTCTTCACTGTTCCAGTTGTTCATTCCTTAAATCACCTTTCACCAACTCCACCCTCTTTTACAGCAAGCGACCGATACGAACAGTCCTTCTCGAGTGAGCACGATCTTGGTTACCGTTTCGTTCCCTGTCCTTTAAACCGCCCATCACAATAATGTCGAATCCTCCACCACCTTCTGAGGATCCTGTGGCATGGGCAAAGCACCTGACGGGTGCTTTTACTGATGCTATTCACAAGAAGCGTGCGGAGTGTCTAACAAGGCAGGCCCGTAATCTTTCTCTGGGCTCGCCTCCTCCTCCACCATTACGACCACCACCCCCCATACCTTCCGATAGTCCTTCGTCGAGGCCCTATATGCGTCCTACAACAACATCATCATCAGCATCCTCCTCCGCCGCCTCCTCCTCCTCGCAACCTGGTCTTCGTAAGGCCAAGTCTAAGTTTATCTTGACTACGTCTTCTTCTAGGTCACAAGAAGTCGGGCCCGATGGGTTACCGGCCTATACAAGATCAGGGGCGACAAAAGAATCGCATCCGCCAGAAGATGTCGCATCCCTAAAATTTAGGGGGCAGTTGATGCTGCTTGCGAATACCCCAGCGAGATATGAGAATCCGGGATTATTGGATGAAGCGCTTACGCTGATTCCGCTAAATAGGATCTATGCAGAGGCCGAGGAGGAAAGCCAAATGTATGAAGCAGAGGCTAGGAGTTTGGGAAAGGAACGTGGAAAGTGGGGTTACCAAGATTGTGTAATCATGGCTTTGTTAAGGTGGGTTTCGAATACCTTTTGTCCCTCGGTTTCTCTTTGTTGGATTGGGTTGGTGGGCAGCTGGATAGGGTTGCGGGAGCCTACATTGGTGATGCTTTGGCGGGCAATATGCGGAAAACCTCTGGGTTTGGCACTGGCGGGAAGGAATTTGTTGCAGATACACGTGGTGGATGAGACATTTAATTGATGGTGCAGATGGTTGAGCCTTTACTAATTTTGGGTTCGCGTTTTCATAGATGGTTCAAACGTGATTTCTTCACCTGGATTAACAACCCCCTGTGCCCTATTTGTTATTCGGAAACTTCGCCCGAAGGAATGACACAACCATTGCCCGATGAGACCGCCAGAGGCGCCACCAGGACCGAATTATTCAAATGCACCAATATGAAATGCGGCACGTATGAGCGTTTCCCTCGGTATAGTGACGTTTGGGCCTTGCTCAATACTAGGAGAGGAAGGTGTGGGGAATGGGCGAATTGTTTCTCAATGCTGTGTAGAGCTGTTGGGAGTCGTGTCCGTTGGGTATGGAACAGTGAGGATCACGTATGTTACGGTCGGGCGGAAATCGTGATGGATACACGTTTCTAATTTTTTTCCCCAGGTTTGGACCGAGGTCTATTCGGAACATGTGAACCGGTGGGTTCACATCGACTCGTGTGAAGAAGCATGGGATAAACCAAGGTTGTATGCAGAAGGTATGGCCTTCCCCGTCGGTTGTGATGTTGGGCAGTGGCTTACGTATAACAGGCTGGGGCAAGAAAATGGCCTACTGTATCGCATTCTCCCATGATGGGGTTACGGATGTCACCCGCCGTTACGTACGACTTCAGAAATACGCACTTCCTCGGACAAAGTGTCCCGAAGCAGTACTGGTGCATATCCTCAACGAAATCAGGACAGCGAGAAGGGAACGGTTGAGCCCTTCCGACATCAAGAGGTTAGAGAAGGAGGACTGTTTGGAGGAGGTTGAGTTTCGGAAATTCGAATGGCAAGCTCTGGAGGCTGAGGCAACAAAGAATGGCGCTCGTAGGACTGCGACCCCAGGAGAGAAGCGTCCAAGACAAAGTGGTTAGTTGTCTTCAGATAATATGGATGATGGCCAATAGGTTTGACTAACAATATATTTCTATAGGTGCCACTGATTGGAAGCATCGCAGAGGAGAGAATGGGATAGCATCTGAGACAGTTTCACCATTAGACGCCCCCGATGCGAGGATGATGGAACATGATGGACACTGATTGAGACCAAAACCTCAACGACATAATTTCGGAGACCGGTGTTAAAAAAAGGCGGGGGCTAGCATTGATGAGGAGTTTTTCATTTTTGGTTTGATTTACCTGGGTATCCTCCGAGACAACCAACGACCTATGTCTACCGCAGACCTGTTGCTGCGATGTTTGATTATACGACAGGCGGGACAATGGTTGGGTCCAGCCCTGGCAGAGTTGTGGGAAAGTGAAGGGTACTCGTGCTTCTTGTACGGATGCGCGAGTCATAAGATTAGGGTGCTCGGAGGGTTTTCATGTATGAATTTTCTGTTCCGGCGTTATCGACGGTCTGCCTCCCGGATTTTGGGCGGATTGGTTTTTTTATTCTCTATTATTATTTTTTCACTTTTACATGAGTACTGGAAGGGGTAGGTCCGTTGTGGACGTTGATGGGTCTCTGCTCTGCCTGGGTATATTTCTTTGTCGCCGTTGAGATTAGGGAGTGCATTATTCTGTTTGGGTAAACCGGTCCTTGGGGAAAAGGTCTCGCTGGGCACATTTTCTGGCCCGCAGGACGTTGACACCTCTTTACATAATCCTCTTCCCTTTGTTGTTTCCTCTCCTTTCTTTTCTCTTTACTCCTCACTGCTTATCACCATTACCTTTACCCCACATTTACTCCCTTGCCCCGTTCTTAGCACTCTTTGTATCATCTTCTTTTCCAAGGAGCAATCATTCCCTCGCTTGGGAACAAAATCAAGTCTCTTTTGTCACGGGTTTACTTTTTGTTTTTATTCTCCCCTTTTCTTACTGGTACATATATAAAGTTCTCCTTTTCCTGCTTCAGCCTGTTTTTCTCTCCGTATTTCCTCCCAATATGATAACGGGTCAGGTACTTGCTTTTCGTAACGTCACGGCTTTTACTTTTTACTTTTTTTCTCATCGGGCAACCAATCTAGGGAATATTTGATTTCTTTAACGTCTTTTTTTTTTGTTCCTAGGGAGGGTTGTTTTTTTTCTTCAAAGCAAATATATTCTAACTGGTCATAGTTCTAACTCTTTACCTTGTTTTTCACCGTTTATCCTTTCCTACGGGCGCTTATCTGAAATTCGGTGTGGAATGCAAATGAAATTTTTGGTGCGTTTAGCTGTAGGTAGAGAATTGGTGTTTCTTTTTGATTTATTATTTCTTATTGTTTATTTATTCCCTCTTGCTACGTCCTTATGCACCGAGGAACGATGGTGAGTCGGAATGGTGGTGAATTTGAGCTGCATGGGATTCTTACATATACAAGTATGATACTTTGGCACAATGCGAGTATTGTGTGCCCTGATGGGCATGATCGGATGAGTGAGTCTGTCCTCGGTGTTTGCATTGTTGCCTTATGCAGTGGGTAGGCGGCCGTAGGTATCACTCGGACTTATGCCCGTTGGATCATTGAGGTTGTGATTGCTATGTGCGCCATTTATGGCTTAGGCTTTGATAGGGGGTTTCAACGGGTGTTTCCGGGCTGAGGGGTGAGTGAGTGAGAGGCTGTGATATACAGTGTAGCAAACTATGATACCTGCAAAGCAGGGGGGACAGCCTCGCGTGTTAGGGTTCGAGGGATTCGGTCCAAGTCCGTGTTGGCAGGTACCGGCGGACTCTGAGGAGGCCCCTCTAGTGCCTGGATATGTTTAGTTGTCTGGCACGGGGTAGGCGGATATATTGCCTCGGAGTATTGATTTCAGGGCTGGTGGGGGGGTACCTGCATCTGACACGAAGTTGGTGGGCTCTAATAAAGGGCCGGGTTTTTTGAGACCTTTATCCGCTCACGCCAGATTATAAAGTATAATAAGCTTGACTCCGCTGCCGTAACGCGCATCTAATAGACATGGGAGAGGACTCGGTTCTTTAAAGGCTAAGGCTATCCCCCCGAGCCCAAGACATGCTCGTCATAAGGGCGTTCCGTTAGTCCCTTGTAGCTCCATACATGTATTATGTATATTATACCATACTAGCGCTAGACATGACCGAGGCCCTCCAGGTTTTCCTGCGAAAAACCAAACTAATGCTGGGCTAGGTGAGGGTTCAGGCGCCATTGTTGGGGGGGGGGGGCAAACCACTCCCTCGAAGTTATTAGGAATTTACTCTTGGTTTCCAGAAACCTTCATTTTTGAAATGAGTGGCACAATTGGGGAGCACTGGTAGCGTGGAACCAAGGATGAAAGTCCCCGGTGCCCCAAAGGCCGCCGCCGGTGGGCCAACGATCTGTATTGCGGTCAGTCTGCCAATGAGGACGAGTGCCTTTCCCTGCTACTACTACTATTCAGGAGAAAAACATAATCGACCAGTACTTCATATTCATTCCGTGTCTATTATAATACTTATCATCCCGGTTCGCTTTGCTTTGTGTCATGCCCACGACAGCTAGAACGAACGCTGCCCAGCGATCTGTAATACCCAGCGGGAGTCGACGGGAATAGAACTGGTCCTACGAGATATATACCAGTTAGTTAACACGCCACCACCACCATCCCTTCACGACCGGCAATCATCAAGTATTAGCAGTCATCCCCAACAGCAGCTCTGAGCCTATCAATCCCCCCCCCAACACACTTACCTCAATGATTCATCTACACTTCGCCAGAACTGTCCGGCACCCGGTTAGGGGCTTCTGCGAGTCTCTAAACTCCGAGGGAATGACAAAGCACAATGAGGGGAAGCCACTGTGTATAGGCGGTTGTTGCTTTGTTATATATATCCCGTCCCTGGGTGGTATACTGGTTGGAATCATAGAGTGATTCAGGATGTTTGGTGGACTTCTGTCCTCCAGGGGTAGAATAGTTGGTACTGTGGTCGTGCTCATGGCCGTGGTTTTATATTGATCTGTTAGTCGAAAATATGTCACTAGCAAAAGGAGTGATGATGTCATTGATGCGAAGATATCAGAGAAAAAATGACCCGGGGGGGTGTTGAATGCAAATCTGCCCCTTCAGTATGATAACATTCGTTCATTGTTGGCAAGCAAGAAAGGGATAACCCATAACTACCCAGACTCCGGATACGCAAGGTGTCGATAGAGCCCACACCCAAGGAAGCGAAAGCCCCTACTTTCCACAGAAAGGAAACAAAAACAACTGGCACCAACAGCATTCCTCGTGTTCATAATCTCTCACTCGGGATATAAAAATAGGATGCTAAGGATTCAATTTGCAGGATTGGCTCTCTCGTGACTAATGGGGTGAGGGATGACCCAACCGGTTCGGGCTTTATCGAGATAGTCGGGTATGGAAGAAGTTAGAAACCGGGACCTAACCAACTGTTGCAGAACAATGGAATTCGTGAACCTTTGAACGTTGGTGGATGAACAGTATCCATGTTCAGCTGAGCGTTCTGGGGTATTGCGCCCGTGCTTGCGAGAACGGTGTCGAGCTAAAGATAACGCTGTGATAACAGAAACCACCCCCCCGTGCGCACAGAGCGTGCACGGAGGCGCATAGAGACATTCCCGATGGCTACTTGAAATTCTCGAAAGATCCCCATGGGCTCCGGTCAGGATGTCGATGCGGTATTTAAACATAGGTGCTGAAGGGGATATTATGAGAAGTTACCTCCGATCACTCAGAGCTGGTAGAGTTTCGGGCAGTGCGATCATTTTTCCAGGGGATCTAGTGACTGCTGTAGAAACTAGATCTTTACATGAGAAGGCCCCCTGATGATGGTTATTTGGGATATAATATGATATATCTACCGCTGTACCGCCAGCTTACCGTTTTGCAAAAAGTTATTAGATAATGGATCATGAGCAAGGACATCCCCACCAAAACGAAGAAGGCCACGATCTACGGATCTAACTCAACGTCTTCGTACTGTACCGTACCTAAGCCCCTCTCCTCCAAACCCCTTCCAAAAAAAAAACACTTTTGTGATTACCAAACCAACAGTTTATCAAAGGAAAAAGGAAATTGCAGATTTAATTTTAATGCTGTAACTTATTCCCGACTTTCCAAAAAAAGAAAGAAAAGAAAAGAAAAAGAAAAACCACAGAAGAATGATTTCCAAGCCTGAGAGCTTGCTCCCCCCCGACAGGACCCCCCACCGCCCACTCCCCCGAAATAAATCCCTTCACTCGCACATGACATGACATTCCACAAGACCGAACAGGCGGCTTGTCTCTCGCACCGTTCGCTGGCAATAACAATCCCAAACATAGTACAAGACAAATCAATCTGGTTGCGGAGGTGCTCATGGAGAGAAGAGCTGTAAGTTAGCACTTCCAACCCGAAGTGGTTTACAGCCTCCCATCGGCAAACGCCTCACGATGGTGGATTCAATATCAGGACCAGATCATTATTGTTACTCTCCCCTGTAGTGTTTCTGCTTTCTAGTTGAAGGAAAATGTGATAATACCTTCTTGGAGTCTCCTAATATAGCTACTTCCCAAAGCGCTGGGAAGGATATATCCGAGGTTTCCAAGTACATAAGCCTGGTTTTGTGGTATTGCTTGGCTAGTCGCCAGGGCGGATGTTCGAGTGAGGGCCCGTGAGTTGCTCTACATGGTGACCCAGAGGGTGGGTATCACAGGGGAGAGGGTCAAGGCAAAGATTGGAGGTTGGCGATTAATCTATCAAATCTTCTTCTCTTATTTTTTCTTTCTTCGAGGCACGATAGCTCTTCTCTACTATGCCAAAACCTCCCCGCCAAATGCTATCCCGATTGGTTTTCTTATCCCACCTTCCCCTTTCCAGTCAACGGATTGTCAGTGAGATCTCATGACGCAAGTTTAGACGATAGGTACAGTATTGGGCATAGTTCCCTGAACCCCTGGAATACAGGCAGATCACTCGGTTCCGAACTGGAATTGATTAGAGCCCCGAATTGTGGCTACCGATTTTGAAGCCACAGTATTATCGCCACTTTTTCGAAGCTGTCCCTTACAGCAGCAACGCATTCTAATAAGTAAGACAAATAGACGAAAGTAGTAGCCCACAAGGTTGGAAACACACCAGGAACCGAAGGGTGCAAACGTCCTTCTCCCCCCCCCCCCAATAAGGGTTTCACGACGAAAACCTCTTTTCCTCCGGCTTCTTCCTTCCCCCCTCCACAACTCTCCAGATTTTCCGCGATGCGGCTACTTTAGTATCACCACACCTCCCTCACCCACCAGATGGTTAAGCAGGCAAGAAAACCACCTCATACAAGTAACACCTTTCACATGGCTTCCACCCACAGAGGACCGCAAGTTTCTCCCAATATATATAGTCCTACATACAGCAAATCATGGCACAACCTCACCTCAATGCACTAACCCGCACCACCTTTCTCAAATGGTCCACCGCCCACATACACAGTTCTACCGTAACGGCTAGATATTCCGATTTACCAAGATTACCTTATTTTTTTAATAATTTTTTTTAGAAAAGTAAAAAAAAAAAGAGTGGGTGATAATCGAGATCTCCATATACCCGCCCACCCATCTGATAACATAGATATATAGATTCGGGGGGAGGGGGATCTAATCGTTCTAAAATTTACTTTCTTCCATGTGTTTATCAGGAACCGTGCCCGCGAGTTACAGCATTAAGTACCGGTACAATATGTTATCATAGAATTGGTATCATTTAAAAAAAACGTCCGGACTCCCGCCTCAACCCAACTTAACCCGCCTCATCTCAACCCACACCACCGACTACGATAAACGAAACAAACCCGAGTGACAACTAATGAAGGCCCACCCTCACCACAACCAACATCACATCACATCACATCACCCACCCCCCTTCTCTTCTCAAGTCCTACAGATAAACCCCCACCCAATCCCAAATCCCCAAATCCCAAAGAACAAATAACAACACGGGCAACACCCCCCCGCGCGCCCGCCTCCATCCGGGTTTATCTGTACTCGAGTACTAGTACTCGCGCACAGCACAGCACTGTACCACCCACCCACCCATCTTCAGCTTCTCCCTCCCTCCCTTCCCTCCCTCCATGCCGGTACAAGTACGACCGACCCACCAACCCAGCGAACCGAAACAAAAAAAACAAAAACAAAACAAAACCACAACCTCTCAGACTTATCGCAATACCGGTACCGGTATCTTTTTTTTTTGCACGAAAAAAGGAGTAGGAAATTCCACCAAAGGTGATGAAGAAGAGGAAGACGGGGGGGGGGGGGAAGACCGAGAATAGTTGCAGTACGGTACTCGAGTACGCGCCTCAGTAGCGACAGCATTAAAAATCCTCGCTTGTCGCCGACTACGGTAGCCTAATGATACAGGGGACCCGGGCCACCTGAGGAATTGCAAAGTAGGCGGGGGTATATTACAAAGTATTATCATAAGCGGGCGTGGAGGAGAGTGGAGTTCAGCTGGGTTTTGTTCGCGGGGGATCGGGTGGAGTCGGGGTTGGGTGTTGTAAGGCTGAAGGTGTTATACTTTTCCCAAAGAGAAGGTTAGTAAACGGTTAATTTAGGTTAACCTTTGACGATTCCCTGCCCTGTGGTGGGGATGTCTCTCGTGTTGCTTGTATCGTGCTGGTTATGGTGCCTGTACTTGTATGGTACTTTATCCCGGAAAGTACGGTAGCAGTACGGTACATAACTTACTGAAAATGGAAGGGGGGGGAGGTGGTTGGCGCTTGGGCAGTCATATTTTGTTCATTTCTTTTTATCATATACTATTGCTCTAGAACTCTTTGATCCTTAGACTATTTCCACCACAGCACTCCTTACCTGGGACGAGTCGCAGTGTGGTAACCCTCCCCCTACCAACCAACCCACTCCTCCCCCTCGAGTACCGTACCGTATACGGTAGACCACGGCACAACACAATGCTCGAGTATATCACGGCGGGAAGTGGATAAAACCATAACCACGGTAGCTTGTCTAGCCCTAAATAAAAATAGAATAGAATAGAATGAAAACCATCGCGATCAACCGTGACACCACACCACACCATCCACCATGGTACCTTAACCATCAAGCGCGACATCCATCTCAACCTAAAGCCCCAAATACTCGTACTCGAGCACCGGTAGACTACCATAAAAACCACCGCCCCCTCCCCTTAATCCAAAGTGAGGGGGAGGGAGGGGAGAGAAAATTCTGGACGTTTTCAAACTCATTCTTTTTTTTTTCTTCTTTTTTTTCCGGTACCGGTAAAAATAGCGTATCAAATCCCCTCTCCCTTCTCTCTCCCCCTGTGGCGTGCGTCGTCTCGGTCCAACCTCACCTGTGGCTATATAATACCATATTATAGGGTATAATACAGCACCAACCACTGCGCCGCACTAGCACCTACGACATCGTACTATAACCACAAGGCAAGGAATCTTCACTTCAACAAGCTTCTAGTTACAACCTTCCCCAGAATCACAATCATCCAGTGTAAACAGTAAGTATCATACGGCTCCCATTCATCCACCGACCAACCAACCAACCACCCAGACATCTACCCCACAATCGAGTGATAATTCATGAACCCGCCTGGAACTCTACGCCATAAAGACCAAATTTGCCAGTTTGTCAAGTTCGATACGTATATATGTTATATGTATATGAACGCCCATTATACTTCTACCCCCTTCAAAAATCAATCAATGAGTCAATGAATGCCACCCCCCTAGTATGATATAATAATAATACCGACCTAACCTAACCGAACCTAACCACTGTACGCACACGCCGTCCGTCCCCCTTACTTACTTCGCCGCGCCGGAGGCATACAGGCAGGCAGGAAGGCAGGCACGGAACAAACCTGAACTCTGGTATGGTAGGTATGGTATGGTATGGTATGGTGCCTGACTTTTTTACCTACCTGTCCTGTCGATTAAATCAAACTTTATATTATCGAACGAATAGATAGATAGATAAGAGGTATATAATTTAACAAAACCCGTTGGGTTCGGGATACCCATATCTATATCTATATCTATATCTATATCTATATATCCTCCATCTAGGCCTTTTTATTGCTGCTTATCATACTTCCCCTTCTTCTTCCTGACCACTCATAGTATGGATGGATGGATGGATGGATGGTGGTGGTCGTTGTGCCCCTTATATACGCATATAACCATGGTCAATGGTTTGGGGAGAATAACTAAACCAAATCAACTCACTCACCACCGGGTTCCCGGTACTGTACTGTACAGTACAGTTACGCCATGCTTGTCTGCCGTATGCACGTCAGCCGCAGGTAAATGCCATATTCCATGATGAAGGTTACTTGCACGGTACTGCGCTGTGCTGGTGAGGTACCGCTGAGTAGGTAGTACGCATGCAGAACACGGGAGTAAATACCATGTCATAGGTGGGTGCAGTAGATCGGACGGGAAATTTTAGGGTCAGGTCAGGCTGCATGGGTGGGTGTAATGGGTAGGTAGGTAGGTAGGTGGTATGGGGGGTGGAAAAGGGGTGATCGGGGGGAGGCACTTATGCTGGCTGGGCGACTACCGGTATGGCAAATCGCACATACCACCGGCCTCATTTGAAGTATGGTAGAATGGAACATCACCACAGGCACGCGTATCATACTGTGAAACGAGAAATAGCATTCCACGGTTTTTTTTTTTTTTTTTTTTTTGTTGTCGTGGTGTTGTTCTGTTCCGTTCCGTTCCGTTCTGTTACGTCCTCCCTCTTTTCTCTTCTCTCTTATTCTCCCATTCTGCAATCTTTGGGTAAAACTCACACCTCCATCCAATCCTCGCCTTCATACTAACCAGCAAGATAGCAAGCTGACTTCCCCCCCAAAAAAAGAAAGATCCATACAAAAATTTCCCATGAACGTATTTCCCATCACGCACCAAGCAAGTTATCATGGTAGTGGTAGTGATAGCCTGCCCAACCAGCCAGCCTGATTTCCGTTATGATATACCAAAAAAAAACCCCCCACCAATCCTTACCTCCTCTTCCTCCCCTCCACTCCCGCCCTTCAGGGACTCCTTCTGTGCCAATTTTTTTGTTTGTTAATGAAACGTAAGAGAAGAGTGTATGTAAGTAAAGTGAGCAAAAGCAAAAGTGAAAGTAGGCGGTGCCAACCAGAAAAAAAAAAAGACACGCAATGATGATAGACAAGTCCGAATGAATGGGGAAAGGGTATTAGCATCTCTGCCAATGTGATTGATACCTGCCATGGATCAATTAGAAAGAAGGGGTATGGTGATGAAAGGGGTATAGAAGAAGCTCCAAGGGTAACAAGAAAGTGGGAAAAAAGGGAAAAAGAAACCAGCCCCAGGATTTTTGAAGAGGAAAGTGAAAAAAGTGAGAAGGGTATAAAAATGGGACAAAAAGATCCTCCTCAAAATCGAGAACCACTTGACAATGCTTAGAAGAAATTAACATTGCCAGAAGGAACTGTCCCATTTCCAGAAGATATGGGACGGTGACTAAATACAGATCGAGTTTCCCCCAGAGCGAAGGAGAAAAAGGTATTAAAACGTAATGTAGAAAAGGGGTTTCCTAGTGTGAGCCCTCGGAGAGGGGGGGGCCTATCCCCCATCGAATTATAGAAACGAAGTAGAGTGAAGAGAAAGAAATAAGGAAATAAAAAAATCAAGAACTAAGATCGATGACTTTGCTTTCAATTTCTCTCCTTTCTGTTCAATGGTAGTCCTTTTTCCATCCCTCCCACTCTTGTAATTCTGACAGTCTCAGTGGTTCTCCAGAAAATCTCAGGAACCTCCTCAAGAAAAGGAGGACCCACAAAAACACACTATGTGATGTATAATATCAAAAACGAAAGGTGACAACGAAACAAAAAAAGAAAACTGACGCTCGAATGATAGTTAAAGAAAAAATGGGATGCAGATGCCCACATTGCAAATGCGAATAATAATCAAACAAATCAAAGGCAACTAGGTAACAAAGGAAACTAAAGGGAAATGGGACCAAAGCAAAATAACCAAAAGAGTTTGACAAGATCAAGAGACTAAACCAATTCGACTTTCCAGTTTTTAGCCTTCTCCTTTTGAACATTTTGATTTTAGTGATGAAATATGCAATTTCGATGTGGTTGAATAGGGGTCGAATGCGATGAGATGGTATTTCCCTCAGTGGGCGAAGAATGGCTGTAAACAGAAAGCATCGGACAATGGGGAGGTAAAAACAAGCGGCAAGCTATTAAAATGAACGTGAGGCTTCCGTTAAAGAAGTCATGAAAGGTACTGCTGTTGGTGTTGAGGCGTTGGCGTTATGGGCATCCGTGATGAAGGAACACCATCATCTGCAAAGTATCCTGCATTAGGTGTTACCGGCGGTGTGATGTATCCCATGGAAACCTGCTGCTGCTGACCCTTTGAGGGGGTCATATGTACATCCTGAGACTTCATATCCTCATCCATAGCTGTCCGGGAGGATTCATACACTTCCGACGGCGGTGTAGGGGGCATGCGCTGTTTTGCAATCTGTGCCTGACGAGCTAAGAACTCCTCCAAGATTGTTGAAACGCACGCGTATTCCGGGCTGGCATATTTCCGTGATAGAATTGACGAAGGGCGATGTAGGTTCTGTGACAAAAGGACAAGGACATTCGTATCGTACTTCCCAGCCCATTCCGAATGACGGGGTATGGGGCGACCAAGGATGTGACGTGCAAGAGCCAGTGAAGACCTTGCCATAACAGATGGCCGTACGCTGACAAAATCCTTATGAAAAAGTGCCACCTCCGAAAGATACCTCGCCATACATTCCACCTCAGGGTCATAGTTCACCTCCTGAAGAACCATTTGCAAGAAGTTGTCGACCGTAGGATGTCCAACAGTCCAGTTCAAAGTCTGGAGAACGTGCCACTCCATCTGAATAAACATGTCCTGATCGTAAAGGCCGCAGCACATAGACTTCAACTCCCGTATTGTTGGAACTCTATCCTTCTTATCTCCATATTTAGCTGCGATAAGCATAGCTGAACACCCAACCAATTGATAGTGACGCTTGTAGACGACACGCTTCGAACAGTATCGGTCGAGAAGATTGACAGTAAGGAACAGGGTCTCAGGGAGAAGTGAGAAAGCGGTATGGGCTTCGATGAGAAAATCGAGGAGATACGGACGCATGAACCACTGGATTTCAGTTTGAATGTCGATACTAGCAACATCTGGCAGGGTCTCGGCCTATAGTCCCGTATAAGTATTATAAAGGTAATGATAAAATAGGGGGGAAGATCGCCAACCTCCATAACTTCCATATGGTCGAGAATATCTTCTTGATACTCCTCAGAAACCATCCGCGACATCTCCTCACCAATCTCCATCTGTGTTTCGGCATCTATGCGGGCCTTTTCTTGTCTTGATCGGCGGGCCGCGAAAACGCCATCCTGCTCCATATCTTCCACGAAATAAGAATCGCAAGGTTGGTAAGCCATGGTTGTGGTGAAGGGGGGTATAGTTTTAAGTATTAAAGTAGTGAGTGGACGTCGAGGGTTCGATTCTTCCGTAATGAAGGGCTATTGCGAGGACTGAAAGCGTCTTTGCAAAAAAAAAAACTATAAAAGAAGGTGATCGGAAGTATTTCGAAAGAACGACAAAAAATTAAGAAAGAAAGAAAATAAAATAGCAGACTGGCGAATTAGAGAGAGACAGAGTGATTGAAGGAAGGAACTCCTTTCTAACCAAGACTAAATCACGGTGGGTAGAAATAGTATTAAAGGGGACCCTATCGAATTGAGGCACAATAAGTCAGCAACCATTGCCATTCAATCTCGGAGTGAGGGATTGATTATAGGGGTGGAACAATGCATTTCCAGAGGAGCCTGTACCTTTGGAGGCGATTAGAGCAGGCAAGAGGGAAATTCCTTTTGATCACAATGCACAAGTAGGACCCGTGTGATAACGACCCCTTACTCAATATCCCGTGAATCAATGTCAAAACGGATGGGAACAACCGACAATGGACTGTACACAAAGAATGGGAATTCTTTAGCACAGAGGATGCCTTCTACCTCAGAAGAAAACGAGCTAACGTCTCTGAGGAAGCAAAAGCCGCCGAATGTGAGTCCGAATGACGGATAGGGGGGTATGGTGCGCAAGGGCGAAATGACGAGGGGTTGAGAGACGAGAGAAGACTTTTACGGGACACGGGAATGACTACAAGGTCGACCTGTGCCTGAAGAGTCTGTATGTTGAGAGGTTCTCGAGGATGTCCTGACGCTGTAGCGAAAAGGAGGTGAATAAGGAATGAAGGAGTGGAAGGAACGTGTGAAGTCTGTCGACGCAACCAAAAGGACAGTTGGTTAGCGAGGAAGGCAACGAAAGGCTGAAATGAATGAATTGAAAAGACCGAGAAGCAAAGGGAAGACCAGGGTGAACTATTCAGTTGGGAAAAAGGAAAAGAAGAGGAGAAGAAAGCCTCTATGAGTCGCAAAGTTTAGGCACTTGTTCGGTGGGTTTTTTTTTTTCCTTTCTCTCTCCCTCTCAAGTGCAGGTGGGATCCAGGGGCCTGGTATGTCGGGTCGACTGGACAAAAAAAAAAGGAAAAAAAGCCCTGGATATTGGAGCAAGCCAACTCGAGTAGTGGTGCATCCCAACACAGCTCAACCAGACAAAGAGAGGCTGCAGCCAGCAGTGATGGACATTGGTACCCTTTCCTTATACCCCATTTCAATTTGCTCTTTATCATCACCATACTGGCTCGTTCCCTGGCTCATGACAACCGGGAAACCTGGAAGGTATGGTAAAAGAAAAAATAATGAAATAATGAAAATAATAATAAACAAAATATTATGAAAATCCGGGAAAATACATTTTGGAAGATTCTTTTTCGCCCATTAAAAAAATGGGTTTCCTTTGAAAATAAAAAAAGCGAGAGAGATATACATGGGCCAGTTGGTAATAATAAGGATTACTTGTGCCCCAAAATCACTCGAGTAATAGATGAGATAGAAAATGGGGAAAGGGAAAAGAGAAGAATAAGGGAAAAGCTTCAAGGAAATCGAGTTCTACTAACAGTTGGAGAAGTTTTGATTCAAATGTCGAGATGCGAAAGTTGACCGTGAAGGAGTCACTTTCCACCAAAATTTTCTTCCGCCTACAACAACCGGTTCGGCTAGTCCAGGTCGAGCTTCGCCAGCAGTCAAACGACACAGTAAAAGCCTTATTGACTGATTCACGGAATCGCCCTGTCTGTTGCGTGGACAGAGAGCGAAAGTGAGGGGGTGGGGATGAGGGAGAGGATGATGAGGGAGAGGATGTCGACCCGGTACGACAAAAAAAATTGGCTCGAGGACACACGAGGGAGGAAGCAGTGCCAGTCTTGTAAGGTAGCCTAGCACCTTCAACTCCGTCTCGAAGTTCAATCGATTGGTTAGGCCTGCCGGGCGATGGGGGGGAGGGCGGGGAGGATGGAGGAGGAGGAGGGGGAGAGAGAGAGAGAGAGAGAGAGAGAGAGAGAGAGAGAGATGGAGGAAGAAAGAAAGAAGGAAAGGCTGCTCTACTACGAGTTGTTCTCTCTACCGACTGGGGTATTTCAAACACACATTTGTGTGCTATGAAGGGGATTACTTTATTTAATCAACCTTTCGACACAGCTAAAAAGATGCAAAAGAGCACCCTGCCCGCTCTTCCAAATTCTTGTACTTCCTTAAAAGCCCCAGATGGGCTCTTTTCTTTTTTCCCTTTTTTTCTTCTTCTTCCCTCTTTCCTACAGTACGGTATGTATGAACGGTATTGGAGTGCGATGGCCATAGTGTGTGAGAGTGGGCAAAGGAACCTGGGGCAGAGGGATGAAGGACACTGTTGCGCTTTGCAGGACCGGAGCTGAAGGAAGCATGCCGGTCACGACCGTCGCGGTACTTCACCACGAGTCGAGGTCCCATCACGTCGTTCACCCTCCTCGAGTATTTGTGTGTGGACAAAGGGACCAAGAGCATTGACGAATAAGCAAGCAAAAGTCAAAGGATGTCCTCAAGTACCAAGCTGACTCTCGTCATGTTAGAGAGAGACTCGCTATCCAATGAAGAAGCGTACCAACCCTTCTTTCCGCCGCCTCCCCCAAGTACTCTTTCCCTGTTGCTGAACCTCTCCCTCCCCCCCCCGTTCTCGCTCTCCCAACCGCATATCAGGGGGATAAGAATGTAAGAAGGTAGGTGGGACAGCACGAGCGCCCAGCTTCTGCAGCACGCGTATTGATTCAAACACGGAGAAGCACTATTTATTTATTTATTATTTATTTATTTTTTCTTTCACTTCCTCCGGGCGCCTCTGTGTAGGCTCCCCAACTAAGAGCATAAGAATGTACCACTAATGTTATGCTCCCCTCTTACTCATAGCGATCATCATAGTTGAGCGGGGCAGCTTATTTAAGCTTTTTTTTTTTCGACATCACGATACACATACCGTACATATATCAGGGTAAAGGATCAAAAAAAAAAAAGAGCGCCGAAGAAACTAAGGCAAAAAAATTAAAAATGGGAGGCACGCCTCTTTGGTGAATGGATGAGAGCGAATATCTACCTATGAATAGGCCTTCTTCGTCCGATCCCCAAGTTGCTTCATGGCCGCACGCCTAGGATTCTCAATATTGGGAAATCCTGGAGCGCATACGAGTGGAGCAGTAGCCGACCATTCGGCGAATTAACAGGCATCTGTACCTCGACCAAGGGTCACGAAGCGGATCTCTCTCTGTGTGAGCCAGACGGTTTCGAGTTACCGTGGAATTTGACTTTCGATTGCTTCCCGTATCGAATGCCGGGCTGGTACGGACGGTATGATACCATAGGGTAAACCTTGCCCTTGTGTCCTTCCTCCGGAGTGGATAGATACCGGGGCTATCGTATGGATATGGTACGGCGCTCGGGTATGCCACCTCGAAAGGAAGCTCAGGTTTGTTGCGAAAGTGGCTTGAGCAGCAATCATTGGTGTGTGGTGCGTTGGCAGACTGGCGCAGTAACTCACAAAGGCTTGAAGGGGTAAGAAGAGAAGAAAAGAAGAAGAAAAGAAGAAGAAAAAGCAAATAACAGTGAAGTACGAGTAGGCTCTGAGATGAATCTGCCGGACGAGCATCTCAGATTCGAACGTGACACAGGTCAATCGCCATACCTTGACTGTATCATACGGGTATTCGAGTACCGGTAGTCGAGCACCGCACAGCGGACACAATACGTACTACACATTATGCCCTAAGGGAAGAAGTTTTGTATAGCTTACTACTTGAAGCAAAAAGGAAGGGAAAAAAAGAAAGAAAGGCAGAGTTGTTTCCCCCTGTGTTGGTTATTCCAATTATTTGATTCGGTTTCCTGCGGTTCCTGCTCATCTACTTGAAATCAAACATCCAAGTAGGCCTACATCCAAGGGTCGTTTTTCCACTTTGACCGGGCTGCAGTGCGGAAAAGAAGAGAGCTCCGTCCGGTCCACCACCAAGCCGCAACGGACGTCATGGCGTCTGACAGAGGTTCGTCTTGAAATTCCCGACCGTATCACATCACCACACAGTACAAGTACTCGAGTACTCGAGTACTGGTGCCCTAGCTTCTACTGCACAGTGGTGCCTGGACTAAAGAAAACAAACAAACTAAACCTTAACATGCAAGCATGATACCGGTACCAGATATGATAGTAGACTACGGTACTCGAGTACTGCTCAAGCAGCCGTATCAGTTACGAATAACGCTTTGACCTTCAATAGCACCCGTTTTATGACTGAAGAGTAGAGTCAGAATTGCGTTATGTATGTTTCATGCTTCTTATTATTATTATTTTGGCAAAAAGCATCCGCAGAGAAATTGACTTGTTTGTTATTATTTCGATTATGATGGGTAACTTAACGCATCGGCCATTGTTGATCCCTTTCGCGATGCGCTCTCATGCGGAGGGAGAGAGAGAAAGAGAGAGGGTGGAAATTGTGGGTGTGTGGAGATCAATTGCCTTCTGAAAAGAGAAAACGCGGGGCAAGAGGAGGGCTTACTTTTGCCACCGACCAGGAGAAGGGATTACCCAGACAAACAATATATTGGACCCTTTTCCCCTTCCCAAAAACAATACCGAAGGAAAACTGCGGTATGTGATTGGCCGTTGATGATGTATTGTAAACAGTCTAAGAGAAATTCTATTAACAGGCACTCTTCACCCCTCCGTTGATTTGTTCGCGTATCGTACCTGCTTCATATCAACGCGCGCGTGCACCGGACCTCTCTGCACACACAGAGAGGAAGAGCAAATTATGCAGGAATTTTGTCAAGGGACACTTTTTGCTGCTAAGCCTGATAATTACCTGACAGATCGAACCTTTTTTTTATTTTTAATAAATTAAGCAACGAACACGTCAGCGCCCATCTGATTCCAATACTTGATATGTTTTTGGTTTTTTTTCCTGACAGTAAAATCGGACAAAAAAAAAAGGGGAGGGAATGGCCTTGTGTATCAGCTATCGCCAGAAGGGCCCATTAGAACTCGTAGGATATATCGCTATTCTGTAGCAAGCTTAAAATTACCGCGGGGGGAAGCTTGGTCTTACGGTAGCCTAGGCAGTTGCTGTATGATAGAATACCGCATTGGATATTCAGCCGAATGGTAAGAGAGGACTGGCGAATAGAAAGACTTGAGGGACGGAAGGGGGAAAAAAGAGAAGGAATCGAATCCATGCTCATCACATTTCAGCAAAGAAAAAAAAGAAAGAAGGATGAAAGTATGCAACCCACCGAGATATAATCGAAAAATAATAAAAAAACTATCGCCTCTCTTTTTTTCACTTCTACTTTCCACACCCCTTCACCATCGCAAACTCGACCAGATTCACAGCAGAAACAACGCCGATCCTTCAACTTTCAGCTCGTAAAAACCCTCGCGATGGAATGCCCGACACCCTCCAAGCCACATACACACGAAACGCGCCAGCCATTAGCGAACTCCCCATCGTAAGGAGTAGGTGGTGGCGCATAAAAAGAAAATGGAAATGGGAGGGAATCTTTCCTCACAGTTCTAGCAAAAAAACAAAAAAAACCCCTGCGGAAACTTCTCGGGCTTTAGCTAAGCTTGAATCGACCTGCTCAATGCTCTGGTATCTAGACTACCGTATCCATCTAATCATCCTCCTTGTCAACCATGTGCGATATAACAATTCAACTCACAAGCCTACTTTCACGTCGACGTGTATCGACTCAAGACCTTGTCTTCGGGATTGTAATGATAATAATAACCCGAGCCTCCCGCTTGTCCCAAGCGTCATGAGCCGCTGAGGATGATGATGATGATGATGATAGCGTTTAATATTCGCCATCTACGGGTAGACTTTGGAGTTGAGCTCCAGGTTCACCGCCAGCCGGTGGACATGTCTGCGGTGATGGGCGCCAAGCCTATCATGTTGAGGCAGCTGCATCACGATACCGGTATGATAGGAGTGCAGTCCACCGGCTGTGCACGGTGTGATCATATGGGAGGCTTGCGCAGCTCCAGTCCCGTAACGCAGAGATGGATTTCGCCATCCCACCGGACCAGGATTTTGCATCTCTGTGGCTTCGCAATATCTCGCTTGTTGATGTCTCGGAAAAGGGGGGAAGTGGAGGAGTGGAGTGGGAGAGAGAACTTCTTTGGCGTCGAATGCCTGAGTCAAAGACATCTTGAATGGCTTTCTTTTCTTTCTTTTCCCTTTTTTCTTTTTCCTTCTTGACCTACCTACTTATGCACAGTAAATTACGGTACGGCTGCATAACCCAATCAGCTTGTCAGCATCCCTTCCTCGAGAACAATCTGAGGAGAAGACCCGGAGGATGCAGTGCAAGTCGGCAGCAAGGCCTGATGTGGCTGCGGCACCCCACGCTGTCCTCAAGGAGGTGTCGCAGAGCTGGACCCCAGAGGGGGGCTGCATAAAATGATACTTTCCCCACCATCGCTGCATCTGCTTGTTCCTGTGCTGCTCGACCGGTAGGCTATCTGGCTGTGATATGTTCCCTGGAGTCATCTCTGTGAGTCGATGAGGGGGAGATGACTGGAAGGGAGGGGTCTAATATTTACATAAGCATACCTCCTCACTCACACAACTTAAAAAGTCTACCGGTCTTCCGCGCTTCTCTCCCATAATATTATACTCGTAATAAAGCGGAAGCAATAGGTTGATAGACGGAAATAAAAGATCTTATCATTCATTTCCCAAGATCCGCGATTCCTTATGACGGGGCGGTGGTGGTGGGTGTCTGGGGTAGTGCTAGTGTTTGGGCAGATAGGCTAAGTTAAGTCAGTAACCAATAAATCAATAAACTACGATATATCAAGTTAAGACAAGGAACCCGTCCAGGGCCGCCGCGAGGGAAGAGGCTCTGACCAAGCTCAAACTAATCCCGGAACAAGAGATCATCGATCACGGGAATTTTACGACGATTCATTCCTTCGAACCTGATCGAAAAGTCCCCCGTCTCATTACCGGTGCTTTTGCTGCAGGGGACGAGGTATGATGCAAGCAATAAATCTTACGACTCTAAACGATCAAAAAAGACACAAAGCAGTCAATTGCGGCATAATAGAAGCTGTACTTATGAATTGTCTTCATCGTTGGTTAAGTCTGGTCACTGGGTCTCGAGCACAGTAAGATGTGGTGCGGGCAAGTCAAATGTCGTGAAGAAGAGGAAAAGAAAAACAAAACAAGGAATTTTGCAGCCACCTATTGCTGGCCTGCGTTGCCTGCACGACGGTAACTGCATCCACCGGTAGAAGTCCTCCCTCCAATTGTCAATTGAGCAAACAGCCAGCCAGCCCACAACAACGTCAGTTTCCGGTCCTTCTTCCTTGAGATGGGGGTTTTTTTTTTCCTCTTGCTTGTTGTGCTGCGCATCTGTTCACACGCTACCATCTGGCGAATCCCATCCGATGTTGGTTGGTAAAAAAGAAGCACCCCACAGACTGAGGGACGTCATCGTTAACAAGGGATAGCCAGAGCAGGGCGGAGTGTAAACAAAACAAACGGCCTCGAGGAGTACGAGTAATTACAGTAACCGGGTACCGGTCCCGCACCGTGGCGTGGCATCACGGGTGCAGTTGCACGGTCACTTTGGGTGAAAAGAGGCTAGCGTTTCGTGAACCCGTGGAATCGACGCGAAAATCGCGGAGAAAATCCCAACGCGCAACGCGCACGGTTTGTTTAGGGCTAGATTCCTGTTGCCGTGTGGATACCGCTTGTCACGAAGCCATTGGTATGAGCTGACATGCTTGAGCATAGTGTCGATTACCGGTAATTTGTTAATTGATGGATGATTGAATTGTTGAGTCAGTGACCGAGTCTTGTTCTGTCAGGCTGCTACTGCCAAAAAGTATCACTCGGGGGACGGACAGTCGCAAGATGGCTAAGGCACTGGACGTAAGTTGACTTGACCTGTAAGCACAAGTGCCAGTACCGTAGGTATGATAAGTTGCTCACTATGAGTGAAGCCACAATTTGGGTCAAAGGTGGGGAAACAAAATATTGACAAAAGATCCTTGCCCCCCACCTCCTCTTTCTGCTTCATGCTTTCACCCCTCCTCCCTGTATCAAACTCCCCACACACACCGGTGGTGGTGGTGGTGGTTGATTGTCAACAACAAAAATAAACAACAAACCAACTCTGATGTTTTGGAAATCATCCTATATGAACACCAGTGGTTATGCCTAGCGAATTTTGATCAGAACCGCGCCTAATTGTGGTTCTGTGAGTCATGCCATGCCCCAATTTGTGTGTGGAAAAAAAGGCAAAAGCAACATTGCATTCCAGCCGTTTCTGATAGCTCTATCACATCACGGACCTTCCTGTCTATCTTACTTTGCAACATGCAACACAGAGAGAGAGAGACCTGTCACAAAGAGAGAAGCGGAAGAAGACGGGAGGAGGAGCATAAGAAGGAGAAGCGTAGGGGGCAGAAGAAGGGGGTTGCAGGTAGGATTGACTCCAATTATGGAGTACCATACTTTACGGTATCCTGGGGTTCGTTCATTCGGTACCCAAACCCGGGGGTCTGGGAAAGTTGGAGAAGAAGGCATAAGTTAAAAACCAGGCACGTATTCCCATTCATTCATTCATTCATCTATCTATGTCATGATAGTGATCTTGAGAAGGTATCTATCGAGCAACCCCCCGTAGTAATTCACCTTCGGGAAGGAGACGAAAAGGTTGGGGCTCATTCCTGCCCTTTCACTCAGGCTCTCATGGTTGTATTGTGCTGGGCCTCCACGATGCTGCGCTCGTCGAGTCAGTAAACCCGAGAGACCAGCCTCCGGCCAGGGCAATCACGATCAACACTATTTTACGTATGGGAAACCTCCGTACGAACCCTGTAGCTGTCTGTGTGATGTATGTATGCGGCAGAAGGAGGAGGTGGAAAGGGAAAGAAAAGAAAAGAGAAATACAAAAGACATCACGTTTTTTTATTTTTACATTTTTTTTTAATACCATTCCCCCCTTAACCCACCTCGCCACTTTTTTGCGTCATCTGTGTGGGTCGTGAGAGACTTTATTATGTATTGTATATATTGATTAAATTTGGTTTAGGGCTCAGGTCAGGTAACACTCAACATATGATACGATATTCCTGCTCTCTATGGGATCGAGACGGCTTACGTAGTCCACTGCCTCCGGCTGCCCCGAAACTCTAGCCTATCTCAATGCAGTCCATATCTATCGTGCAGCATATCGCCTTATTCACTATTAAAGTACTGCCGGGATCCTCGAATAAGAGACTCTATCTTGTCTAATCAATAAGGACCATCATCCCTGCTCGCAAAACCTGGAACATACCAGTATACGTGATACGTGATATAAACATCGCGAACAACGCACCAAAGGGTGGCAGGTATGGAGGTTGCTGCATAGGAGCATGGACTGTTGCCTTCGTTGTGCGAGGAAGGCTTACCATAGTCTAACCATTACTTGCATGTCCGCAGCACCTGGCAGCCTCCCGCATACAGTACATGATGGCTTGGCCAGCGAATCCTATCAAGCCATTCAACACCTCCAGGATCTTAGGCACAGCGGCATGTCGAAATTTATATTACTTCCCTAAATGAAAATCGAAATGTATATATATATATATAAATGAGCCAGAGATACTGTACTGGCCATGATGTAGAAATGCGAGTTGAGTTAGGTTACTTTCAGACTGTGTGTAAAGGGGGAAAGGGGTAAAAGAGTCCGATCTTCGTCATTGCTGGTAGTTGTTTTACTTTTGAGATATATCAGTCGATCCCGGATGCTTTTGGGTTTGGCGAGAACCTTTCCCAACATGTCGAGGGAGGAGGGGGGGTTTCATGCACTAGTTTTCTGTCCTGATAGAGTTCCCATTCCCAGAGCGGAGATTTCTGGAAGTTGACTGGAACAACTCAGAGATCGTTTAAGCGATCCCCACTGGAGCGTTTGAAATTGACATCCCGAGACGTATTCCCGTATTGGCCAAGCTCCGTCATGGGAAGAGAGAGAAAGAGAGGGTAATTCTGATGTGGGCCACTCTGGCATTGTTAAAAGCCTCGCGAGGCCCCAAATCCGCTCCTTCCATTCTCCTCTAATTGGAGGCATAAACACTCATAGCAATAGTCAGCTTATGTTTGGCTCGTTTCCCCTCCCCCCGCCCTCTTTAAAACTGCATGAACGGCTTAAGGAAAGAGGGTGCTGCCAACGCCCGCATCAGCTGCGTTTCCGTGATAGACTGCCAATGCCCGCCGCGCGGTGTGCGGGATGGAGATGAGGTGCCATGTGGATAATCGCAGCCTTGTATCCGGTTGAGCTGCTTTCGCCCTCAGCTGCTTACCCACAGGATGTACCGGTACACAGCTCGGGGGTCTTAGAAAGTAGTTTGCCAATCGATCCGATTTGGCGACGATGCTGGTCCAGTGAACAGACGACAGGTTGCTCCGTAGGCCAGTGATATCGGTACGAGCCTGAATAGATGAATTGTGCTTTCACAGCCAGCAGGTGTTACTCGAGCATAAGTGCGAAGGGTTGAGGGTGGCTATCGTCAGGAGATCTGTTTAATCAGGGAGGAGGGGATGTTGTGGTCGTTGTTGCTGTTGTTGGTGCACCGGCTTGGCGGGATTACTTTTTGAGCCTCACGGGAAAGTTCGGCGGCAATTGCAAGCAAAACCCTTGCACCGATATCAACTTGCCTGGCCCTGACCGGCTGGGACTGGGTAGCCATTGTGCAAGTATAAGGACCGTAGTATGATCAACTGCAGTATAACGTTGACGGGATGCAGCATATATAGAGTGGGCATCAACTCTGCCTCTGGTCCAAATTAGACGGTTATCTGCTCTTGGTTACAGGAGAACGGAGAGGGGCGGCAAGAGTAAGAGAGAGCAATCTTGTGTGCTTCTAATTGTACCGTACTGTACACAACACGATGTTGCAAGCAAGATGACGAGGATATCTGGCACCCGGAAACTCACTGTGCGACCCTTCACCACTGGGCCTAATACCCCAACTAACACCCCAAAACCGGCCAGTTGGAGGGTGTTAGTAGACGTGTATGGACAGCGAAATCCACTCCATTTCCATATTCGTGATACGCCTCGAAGTAGTTACGCAGAGCCATCGGCACAGTGCTTGCGCGCAAACTAAGTCATGGTCTCGGATTTTGGTGTGTTTTCTCGTTGATCGCACCACAAACTTAATTTTCGCGGAAAACATAGAATGGAACTAAAAACACATAATACACCACATGTATCTTCTCGTCCCTCCTTTTCTTCAATCCCGAGCTTCCACCCTCCCCCTCCCCCTCATGCTCCTCATGTTCCTCATGCACCCATAATCAAACTCGAAAACAAAAGAGTCCCCGCGGAGTTCCGTCTGCGCAAGCGGCTGATCATACCACATTAAGCAAAGAAAGGCAGCCCTGTGAGCATCTGGGAACGTACTGCCATTGGTGTATATATCTGGTCTCATGGGGGTTGGTTTGCCTTTCCTAGTGCAATTGGCTTTTTTTTTTTTGGCTGTTCGGAGTTTCCTTTTTCTATCTCGTCCTCCCCTCCGAATTTCACAGGCGGAAAATCAATATATCGCGTTCGGTGATTTCTCCAGGGCCCGCATACAATGCTAGGGATACTCATACATTGAGCAGGTAGGATGCTTGGAAACCCGGAAATGGTATCGTGCTGCAGCAGCTTACACCAGAAGAAGGTACAATGCAGGAACACCTGCACGGTAGTCAAGAGCTAGAATGTTAATATCTTGTGCACTGGAAAGCAATTAGCTTCTCGCCCCCCCAAACCCAATAGCAATCACACTTCTCTTGTGGAGGGCAGAGGCTGCAATTGGGAGCTCGCTAACGAGTGGGCAACGCAAACATTTAGTTCGACGGGGCTCCACAAGCAGGGTATTACATATAACATCCAGTGCCCAAGGGCGGGGGGGCTCCGTCGTGGTATTATTAGGCTTGAATATGTAGGGCACAGCGGCACCATAAAATATCCTAGTGTGAGGCATCTATCCTGTGTCATATGATCCACGATCAGATTATCGGCAGGGATTTGGGCATCAACCTACGATAAGTTTAGTTCGACAGGTTATGATACCAGAACCGCGAACACGAGCCAACGAGACCCGCGCGCTCAGCACGCTCAAGCTTTACCGTGTGAGGAAAATATTAATCCTTCTTAAGGGTCCTTGTCTCTAGATACGGAGGTCTAGCGGGGGTAACAGGCTACACTACACAGGGTCCGCCAAGGAGTTATTGAACAGCTGTTTAAGGTTAACCCGCAAAGTGGTTCCTGTCTTGTACAAGAACATCTCCCCTAGCTCTTGCACGATATTTTACGGTATATCAATGTCAGAAGGCATTAAGGCCCTGTTTGGCACGCCATAAAAACGGCCTGTTTTTATATCGCGGCGCACAAAAAAGGGCTACGGGCGAAACATACAAGAGCGGGCAGAATGGGGCATTTAGCAACCCAAACCTCCCATCTTGGCTTTTCTAGGCTCGGGAAATCACGAACAATAACTCTGTTTTATCCGAGCGGCAGACGCTATACAGACTTTGACACACGTAGAAGTTAGCCCAGGGGATGTAATTGGCCCGGTATTCCCTTCTCTCGAGCTTAGGTCTCCCGCTCAATGAGGAACAAGACAGCTATTATAGTAACGTCAGTGTGGGGTCGAGGTGTTATCCTGCGAGTGAAGGGCTTACGGTACTAGCATGGTGAAGAAACCATTACTCCCTTTGGCCATGCCGGCCATGGCATACAGCCAACCAACCAATGCTATTATAATACCGAATATGCCTACAGCTTTCTAAGCGGGAACCTGACATCACTGTCGACTGTTCGGAGGGGCACGATGGCCAGAAGCAAGAAAGTGAAGCCAATGCAGAAGGTGAGAGAAAAGAATACGGGAGTCGATTTGAGGGTGCAGTCGCATAAAAAGTGTCATAGGGTAAAGTTTGTCTTTGACGTTTTAATCTTCCACTGGTTTGAAATTAAGCTTGTATCCAGCTTTCCTCACACATATGATACCAGCCATATTCTAGACTAACGACGAAATTTAGGTTTAAAACACCTCTAACACTGACACCCACAAGCCTCAAAACGAGAGTTATCAATACTAAGGCACAAAGACCCACCAGTCCCGGGCCGCAAACCTCCCGAAGCTAAGCTTATATGGGCCTGGCTGGAATGCACTACCAAACGCTGGCATCATGATGGTGCCATTTGTCGGGACTCTCCTAATAGGCGCAGCCGCTCCGTGCTGGGTAGCTATTGGTGGCATGTAACTGTTTCCGATGGAAGTTGCAGTTCTTTCGGCATCTCTCCCTCTGGGGTGCGTGGAAGCATTCTGCGCATCGATAACTGCTATAACTGGAATACCCAGTGGGTTACCGGTATTGCGCTTGAAAGGGTCTTCTCCCAGAGCGCTTTGGAGTGGAGATCTGGGAAAAGCATGGCTAGCGGATACAACTTAGCTTAAATAATAATGAAGAACGCCGCCACTTCAGCTGTCCCCACTTTTGAAGCCACACTCACTGAATTGGGATGTACGCGGAAACAGCTTGTACTGGTTGGGGTCAATGTGGAGAAAATTGCGGTGAATCAAACTAGTTTACTAGACTAATGTGCTCCCCTTACCCCGTCATGGATGTTTGGCTTTCGTCGAGGTAAAGCACGAGAAGTGCAAGCACCCCCACCAAGATAATTGCTTTACAGTCTCACTCCGCCATCACGGATCTCAAGAGTCCGGATGCCTCTTTATCTTATGGGAATCACCCTGAGTTCTAAAATTCCCTACGCCAGCAGTTGGCCTGTTGTCCCTGACCACCCGCTGTGCCAGATGGATTCTTGGGATTTTGGCCGTCTAGGATAGCAGGATGCGACTGTACTTGTTACAATGGTTAAAAATTCACCAGTTATCCACAGTTTGCTTCTGCCGGGACTGGGATGCCGTAACCGTATAGCTTGACCCAGTCTATTATCGAAGCTCCCGACTCCCGACTCCCGAGAACCACTTGAACCCCGGTGGAGGGCATTCTGGCATCTGCCATTTGTTAAAGGGTCCGACTATCAAAACCATCAAGAAATGAGGCATTCGGTCTTTCAAAGCCCACATCAAGCTCCTTCCTCCCAAGAACTACATTCGCCGTTCAAAGGCACCACATGTCCCGGGGGGGCTACTAGAGCTGATGGCTTTCCCATTATCAACCCGCCTAATATGTTGTTTTTTTGGTAATTGAAAAATATATATGCTTAGCCTAGCGAGCCGCATCGAGCGAGACGTCCAGGGGGGCGAAAAAGTGGAATATCAGATGTAGTATACGAGCTTCACTGACACTAGGAAATCTGAAGGGAAAAATATCTGGATGGGCAGAGGTCTGGGGAGGGGAAGGAATTTGACAACCCGACATGGCATGAAAACCCTCTACCCCTGTTTGAAACGAATACCCCATCAATTATCGCAGAGACTCCATAGTAAGACGGACCGAGAATAGCGGACAGCAGGCACAACCTACGGAAAAATAAAACAAAAATCGGAAAACGTTAAAAGAGCTTCTGAGGTTTTGATTGGGGTGTTCAATGCTCGAGCCAATTGAGCAACCGTTGTTTTGGATCATTTCCACATTTTCCGATCCCCCCCACCTTAGGCTGTGCTTGCACCCCTCTTCAACACAAGCAATCCTCCGTTTAGAGATAAAAGGCCCAGTCCAACATCACCAGGTCGATTGGAAAATTCTGCCCCTTCGGAACCGCTCTAATGGGTGCACTAAAGCCTAAAGCCTTGAATGGTTCAGGAACGGAAATGGCGCATCCGCAACGACACATCAGTACGATATCAGAATAGCCTTCAGATAATATTCATGCAGCTCCTCTCGGTAGAAAAGACCACCTCTGTGAAATTCGAGCCCTTTATCCTAGGGGAAACAAATACCATAAAAACTCGATAGATCCACCATAGACGGTCAGGCCCCTAGCCTTCGCAATCCGAGACAAAACACCACGAGGAATACTGGCAGGGTTCTACAAACGCGGTATAGTTTATTTAAGCCGAACCCGTTGGATACTATTGATATCCGTAGTTTGTTAACCCACCTCGCGAAGCCCATTGTGAGTTAGACTGTGATTCCTATTGAGATCCCCGATGGATCTATCGAGTTTTTACGGTATCATAATTGAATTTACTAGCAAGCCCGAGCATTAGCTGGCTAACTTTAACATCGGGCCCTTCCGATTCAGCACCCCACTAATTCATAAAGTTACCCGGACAACTTGGCACAGCTTAACAATCCAGCAATCTAGCCAAGTCGTCGTCCATACTTGAGCGCTTTACGAATTAGCAAGCAGTAACAACAACGGCCATGCCCTCAAGTTGCTGCGGGCAGGGGCGAAGTGTTGAGACAAGCAGGGGGTATGGAGTCACTCGAATTGGTGGCTATCTTTTTTGGTTCTTTGATACGGTACCGGTATTCCTTCCAGGGTCATATGCAGAGGCCTCTGCTGCCCCTGGTATCAGAGGAACTACAAGCATATTGAACAAAAAAAAAGTAAGATAACTACTAATTTGAGTAATTCCACCACTGCCACCCCTGCTTGCCCCCGTATTTTTCCCTTTCGCCTGAGTACTTTGTCGACCTGTCCCCAAGAAGTTTCAAAGGTAGGGTATCGTACCTACGGTACAGAACAACTTCACCACTTATCACTCGTATTACTTCCATACCGGCTGACCGACAACGCTCATGGCAGATGCCGGGATCCCGTCGGTTGCGATTCAGATCCTCTCATCCTCGCCGAGTCCTCGGTACCGGTTACTGCCCTTTCATCTCTCTGAAGTGCAAACTCCACCCCTAAATAAAACTGCCGGCAGCCTGTGATTACTACAATACTACTGTACGATCCGAGCGGCCTAATAAAAACCAAACCAAATCAATTAAAATTGGATAAAAAAACAAGATAAGCAGAAGTTGAGCGCCCTTCTCTTATGAGCTACCATAAGCGCACACGATCCCTTGACTACTATGATACATCCCGGCGTCGTTTTGAAGTTTTGTATTGTAAAAGGGGGGGAGAAAAGAAGGAAAGAAAGAAACCCTGACTATTGACTATTATAACATCCCGGTTAGCCAATCCTTTTATCAAATCCTTTTAGTTATGATACTGTATTCATTTTTTTTCCCTTTTCCATTTGTCCGGTGGTGTGTGGGGCATTCAAATCAACTTAAAGAACCTAAGGTGCCAGACTCGGCTCTTTTTTTCTTTCTCTCACGCCGGTTTTTCACTTTTTTTTTCAACGGTTTATTGTTGGTACTTGTACTCTAGGTTAGTCGAGTACCGTAGTCGGTTCTCCTCTTTCCGCCTCTACTCGTAATTACGACGCAACATGCTCTAACTGATTGGAACGCAACACCCATGTTTAGTCCACCGCCTCAACAAGAACAACAAAAAAAAAAAAAAGATCAGTTCCTTACCAATTGGTCATCACATGGATCCGAATCTTGGTTTTATTTCGTTCGCCTTATCGGTTTTTTTAGGGCTTCCGAGGGGGATCTACCGGGCGAGGTAATCTGTGCAGGGTGGGGTTATCGACGGGGTTTTATCATAGGGGGAGGGGAGGCAAGGTGAATGAATGAATGGATGGATGAATTGTAGGGGGGAAAGGAAATAGGGATGAGATGATGTGAGATTGATTTCCCGTAAAATACGGTAGCTTCTGGCGACGACGACGACGACAACAACGACGGCTAGCTGCAGCAGCTAGCTAGTTAGCTACCTATCATACCTGTAATGATTGGGGGGAGTCTCGATCCTGGCGTATATATAACCCAACTTTGGTCGGTTTATTGAAGGAAATATCGAGCGGGACAGGTGGTCGGGGGGGGTTTGTTTTGTGGGTTAATGAGAGGAGTTAAGGTTTCCTCTTCTGCCAACCAATCAGGCGGGAGAATTGGAATCAGGTCAAATTATTCATGGGAGAGGGTGCTGCGGTGCAGTACCTTAGGTGAGTTGGCAAGTTGGATCTGTGCGTAGGCTTTGCTTCTTGTGAGGCTATGGGATTGGGTTAGTTTTATTAATTTACCGGTGCTTTAGTATCACTGGTTCAATGGACTGGAGCTTCTCGATGATAATGCCAATGCCATTTTGCTTTGGAAAACCTAAGAGTATCCAGTACACTCGATGACAGCCACCCCCTTTCCGAGAGTAACTCGGAGGGACGAAACTTTCCACCTTTGAAATTCTTCAGAGTGAGAATTGGGAACGGGGTGTGTATGAGAATAAGGAAAAAACCGAGAAGAATCTCCATGCCAAAGAAACAAAAATGCGAATAAAACCCAACCCGAAAATATGCCAAATATTACTACTACTAATCAAACAAGACGGTGATAATAATAATGAGATGAAAAAGATCCAGTGTCTACCGGGACAAAAGAAAAAAGGAAGAGAAAAAAGCTCCCTATCGCTGATACATGACAATCCGGACATCCAGTAAGAAAAAAAAACCTCGGGAACACCATTGGAACGCAGACAGCCGTATCGTATCCTTCGGGAGCTCATTAGGGACTGGATTAGGTAGGGCAGAAGCAAAGATTCGTGTTTTCGCTTTGCTGGCTCATTTTGCGACACTCGTCGGTATGGTCCAATCCATTTGCATACGCTTCACCCAAATTGGTGGGGACAGAACCCGTAAGCTGACCACCGGAATTGTGGATGGTGACAGTTGATTTGGTGACCCGATAGTAACCGTTTTGATTCTGTGGAGGACCGCCGTGAGGGTTGCCCCCTTGCGGGCGGCCAGTTTCGACAAATTCAAGACCCCCCTCTCCGACTTTTCGTGCGCGGAGGGTTTGCGAGACACCGTGCTGTGATGCAGACGAAGCCGAAGTGTTACTCGAGTGCGTGGATGTCGTCGTTTCGGTTGAAGCGACGGAGCTTCCTGAGTTAGAGGGAGCTTTCTGAACAATGACGACCGGCTTGCGGGGAGCACTGGTAGACATGATGTATTGGGAAGTTAACGGCTTTGTTTAGATGTGGGGGAGTAGGCAACAAAAGCTCGCAGGCGTTCGTTGTCAAATATCTGGCAGGCGGGTGGTTGAAGGCGTTGCAAGCTTGGTAGCAGGAGAACAGTATGTGGGTGGGCTGGGTGTCTGGTGGGATGATATAATAAGTAGCTAGGGGAGGTTGTTTTGCTTAAGGGTGCTGTGAGAGGAGAGGGGGCGGGAGGAAGGAAGGAAGAACGAAAGAGGTCCTTATATAATATCTCTTTATCTCCTTGAATCCTGTGGCAATGCCCTCCGCCCCTTCCCACACACCCACATGGACAGACCCCGAGAGAGAACTAAGTGGAATGGGATGGCATCGGAATCCGCACGCGCACTCGGTCATAGCGCAGACCCCCGCCTAATGACACAGAAGCAATAACTGGGGCCTCCGCCACCCGTGCGATAATAGTCCAGGCAAGCAAGTGCCATCGATCGGCAGGGAAGGGGAGCACTAAGCCCTACTCTGGCGGCGCGGCAGTAGGGCAACAACTGGGAATGGAGAGGGAAAGACGCTTGGGGCGGAGAAAGGAGACAGGAAAGATAGGAATGAAACTGTCATATCGCAATCACCATAGCAGCTGGCGGCACCGTCCGGTATCAATATCAACCTCTAAATGACCCCGCTTCATTTTATTTCCCTTTATTTCCCTTTTCTTCCCCTTCTATTTTACCTCCCAAGGCTAACAGCCCGGGCCTGAGCTCAAAAAGGTGCAATCCTTCGCACCGTTGATCTACTGCGTGCGGGACGATGGATGTCAGGGCGTGCAAGCCCGGGCCAGAAAAGGGCCACGTTAATTCGGCTGGAAACGGCATTGGACTCGGAATCGGCCGTGGGATGACGGGAAAGGGGATAAGGGAGAAACCCGGAGCCGGCACAGTTGTTGGGGCGGACAAGGTGTAGTCGTCGGGGGGTGAGGCTGAGTGAGGAGGGTACGGTACTTGTACTAGTGCCTTGTTTTTTTTTTCTTTTTTTCTTCTGTTCCGTTCAGGCACGGGGGGGGAGGGGAGTGTAGTTTTGTGCGCCTTCTCCGTGATATTCCTGCTCTTGTCCACTCGGGAGACATTTGCACTCATTTCTGCCTAGGCGGAGCTCCCCTGTTTGTGCAATGCAAAATAGGCTTCCTTTTTGAGCGGGAATGAATCACAAGACTGTACCGATACTGTATGGTGTGATGCCCTGCGACTGCGCAGGTTGATGATTTGTTCGGACCGTTGTTTTCAGCTCTGGACAAGAGGAGTGGCATGTATGAGCCAGGTATGGTGCTGCGGTAGGCTGTGGCTCAGGGCATCTAGAAGCCTGCCCCTTTCGTCCGTTCATCCATCCCTCATCTCCTCCGTCAGCCATCCCGGAAGATGGCCGATTGGACAGCATGCCACGTCGGACCTTTTCTTTTCTTTTCTTTTCTTTCTTTCTTCTTCTTTCTCCTTTCTTTTCTCTCTCTCCCATTCCCTCTTGTTCTTCTCCTTTTCTGTTTTGTTGTTGTTGGGCGGCAGTTGCTGTTTTTGCTCGTGATAATGACGGAGATGGTTCCCTTCAGCTCACTTCTGGCTGGTTGGCTGTGCTGCAGATGAGATGCGATGCGATGGGGTATCCACCCAATCCAATCCGACTCAATGGATCAGATTTGTACTTTGTGTAGTGACACCGCAGAAAAACCAATCCATTCATACGTTTCCGCCGCATTCTACCGGTATTCGATCGTACCCGTTGGGATATAATACCTATTCAAAATCTTACAAGCACACATAGATTGAGCTCGTAGAATTGAAGCGGGGTGGTGGTTGTGGTGGTGCTGGAGAGACAAGAAGCACTTGTACGAGTACAGTAACTTTTCTATCGGTAAGGGCATATGTATAGTACTATACTCTTACATACAGGTAGTACACTTTCTTTCTTCCTTTCCTTTCTCTTCCACCAGTTTTTTTTTTCTTCTCGTACCTGCCTGCTCGGGCATTGCACTTTATATGTCCTGCGTGTTTATTTATTTATTCGGTAAGTAAGGTACCGGGAAGCAGCTTAATTGCCTTATTGCCGTACCGTATGCGGTTTACTGGATAACTTTAACAGACTAAAGTTATTACTGTAATCATCCGACTAACACCCACCACACACACACACTCCGATAAGGGATAAATGGATAAAGTTTAATAATAATAATGGTAATGATAATAATAATAATAATAATAATAATAATACTTGGACAGCAACCGGCGCCGGTGCCGGTAACAAGTTAGACAGCCCGCGAGGGGGAAGAAAAACTATAGGTCTTAAAATAGTTTAAGTATCAGAACTCACTCACTCATTCACTAACTAACTCACTAACTCACTCCTGACTCCTGCATTTTATTACCATAGGATTTGTGACAAGGCAAGAGGAAAGAAAAGAAAAGAAGGAAAAAAATGAGCAAGTGTTGAGGAAAAGGGGTCGGTGTTGAGTGAGTGAGTGAGTGAGTGAGTGAGTGGTCTACAATATGACGAGTTTATCACTACAGTATAATAATAACTTTGCCGCATTTTTTGCAACGGTATGATACTATTCTGAGAAGTGGGAAGGATCCAGCGCGCGAAACAAAAAAAAAAAAACCTTCTCCTTCGCTGCCGGGGGGAAAAGGAAAGGAAACGAAACGGAGGGAAGAATGGACTGGAAGATCCTACTGGTGATACTCCAGAAAACAAATTCGCACACAAAAAAAAAAAACACAAATTACAAATGGATACTCGAGTACTGAGTATGATAGTCAAGTTAGGCGGATAAGCAGGAGGCAGGGAAAGGTACGGGCAAGGCACCATGGTTCTAAGTGCTTACTTGTGTCCGGCACTCGAGTACGATACCGTGTTGTGCTACGATACCGGCGGCGCCATGGGTATGGTGGAGGGAGTACAAGTAAAAGATAAAAGAGGTATCACTGATATATTATTCGGTGCGCAAAGAAGAAAAAGTGGAAAAGAAAAGAAAAGCTATTTTACGTAGACAAACCAATTGACCGTCGAACGAACAAACGCCGTCTATACCGAACACTAGGTATCCATAATTATCCATCATCATCATCACCATCGCCACCAATCATATAACTGCAAATGGAAAACGAGACCGCCGCCCGCTGCGCACACTGGCTTCGCGCACTTTTTTTCACGAATTTTTCTTCCGACGCACAGACTTCGCACTTGGCTTGGGGATTTTGCCTTGCGGGTTACTGGTAGGTTTAATAAATAGGTAGCCGCCAGCAAGTCAGCCACACTATGTCGCCGCAGCAAAATCACTCATTATCAACCTGTTGCTGCTCCAGTTGATCTCTCCCCTCTGCCGTTGCCGCTGTCGAGGCTAATGACTCTTTGGTCTCGGTGGATTGGAGCCGGACTGGAACGGCGCCCATATATTTCCCCACGCGGAATAGGTGCCAGCAACTATTGTTAGCATTTGCCTATGTGTTAGCCCTGTTTTCCAGCTGCTGGGAGATTTTACGGGTATGATATGATGTGTGACGGTTTGGGGAGTGGAAGGGGGAAAATAAGGCGACAGAAGGTGGGGGTTTTGCAATCAATGATGTAAAAAGTAGGCGGACGATTTGGGGGCAGGGAAAAAGGAGGCTTGCCTCGGCGCTTCTAGGACATATCTTTGCATTGCCTCGCGGAATCGATGCTTGTATTCTCTGGGGCTGGTGACTGTTGGTTTCTTCCCTCCACCCCCAGCAAACCCCTTCTCCTTGACCCAACTCTCAAGCTTCTTGTCCCAAGTGAAGGTTCGGATGCAGTCTTGGTGGGGCAAAAACGTTAGCACAAATGAAGGAAGGCTGAAAATAAAAAGCAAGTGGAGAAAAGAAAAGAAAAGAGAGGATCAAAAGGTGTAAAAGGATGGGGCCGACCGAGTGAGGAAGAAAAAAGGTGGGTACCTATTATTCCAACAACCAGCTCCTTCTTCGCCTCGTCGATCCCTATCATCAGCGAATAGTCCATGACGTTCTGTCGAGAGAGAAATAACGTATCGTTCCACAAGGATGCCCGAAGAAGCTTTTTCGAGTGCTCTCTCACAAACAGAGGGGACTCGTAAATGAATTCTACCATGTTCTCGTCGAGCAACACTTCGTTCTGGTCGCCCGTGGCATGAGTGT
>Ga0307509_10000351_pt1 | contig 77100 bp, 81 predicted proteins | sample 10_EM_MG_FD_202245 | JGI IMG/M metagenome (GOLD analysis project Ga0307509, IMG submission 202245) | Populus trichocarpa ectomycorrhiza microbial communities from riparian zone in the Pacific Northwest, United States - 10_EM | ecosystem: Host-associated > Plants > Roots > Unclassified | place...
CCCCCCCCCCCCCCCCCCCCCCCCCCCCCCCCCCCCCCCCCCCCCCCCCCCCCCCCCCCCCCCCCCCCCCCCCCCAGAAACAGCGAAACAAGTATTTTGAGAGAGCAAGTATCGAGGGATTTCTCCTTACCTTCCTATAAGAAATGGGTAGGATTTGTTGGTGTAGGAATCGGTGGATTCGCTGCATTTCTCTGGGAGAGGACCCGATTTCAGGTGTCACTGGAGGAAGGTTTTTGGCAAAGCTGGGATCTGAGGATGGGCATCTTATCAATCTTATCTACCCGCATCTTGAAAATCCACGAGCTAGGGCTATTTTTGGGCGGGCTGGATTGTGACACGTCAGATGGCCGAGTGGTTTATGGCGCTAGGTTGGGGTCGGGAAGGTCGGTTTTAGTATCTAGACGGTGGCAGAATATTCTCCGTGCAAGCAGTTGAATGAAGCCTCTGGCACGTAAGACGGCCATTTTACTGGCAAACCCCCCGCTGTGACAGATCACAAGACCCACGGTGCAAGGGTATTACAGTACCGTAGGGAACAATTAACCCGGACAGGGATATATTTGGCTGGTCACCCACCATAACCAAATCACTCTTTACCGACCGTCGGCATTGGCACAGCCTCAGTGGGTTCCTGACATGCGGCTCTTGTTGTCAGGTCAACCACACAGGCGGCACCTAACAACACAGCAGCTCATGGTACTTCCGTGATTGCTTGTTGACAGAGAGAGATCCTGTGGTGGCACCTCGATTCCTCCTTTCCTACCACTCACTCTTGGTCTGCAGCGTTCTATGCGCTTCAGCTCTGTTTCTTCTCCTTCCCCCGTTGTCTAATCATCTTATCCTTGCTCACGAGTCACGGCTGAATTAAATAGAAAGGTGTCCCACCATCTCACTAATCCCGTTTTTCTCGTCCATTAGCTGTTTGAGTAAAAATCACACAGTGGCTACCTCTTTATACACTTTAGCGGCTGCGGATTCTCCGACCGACGCCGAATTCCCCCCCGATCCTTTCTTAAAGGCGCCCACGTCTGGCCTCGCTGGGCTCTGGGCAAAGTTTACGTCTCGGAAGAGGTACCCTCTTATAACAATGCTTGCAATCATAGGGGTTCTTGCTCTCATTATTGGGCTAGTGCTGGGCTTGCCTCAAGGAGATGGTGCGGGGAGTGGCGGATCTGCGGAATCCTTGGAGGGGGGAACTAGCCCCTCATGGTATCCTAGTCGTATGTTCCTTGTTCCTCCCATACTAGCCATTCCATTGCTGTTAGAAAAAAAAATTACGTCACTGACTTGCATTGTCTCATCTCTAGCTAAGGGGGGAACTGTGGATCAATGGGCGGAAAGCTATAGGAAAGCTGCGGCTCTAGTACGGGGGATGAGTTTGGCTGAGAAAGTTAACGTCACCACAGGGATTGGGTGGTCAATGGGCCCCTGTGTAGGGAATACTGGGACCACGAATGTTGGCTTCCCTTCTTTGTGTCTTCAGGATGGACCACTCGGCGTCAGATTTGTGGATTCTATCACTGTGTTCCCGGCGGGAATTACAACTGCTGCGACATGGTCGAGGAAGCTTATGTACGACCGCGCAAGAGCGCTGGGTAAAGAGGCTAGAGGGAAGGGTGTCAATGTGTTACTTGGTCCTTGTGTTGGTCCTATCGGCCGGTCTCCTCTGGGTGGGAGGAATTGGGAGGGCTTCGGGAGTGACCCGTACCTACAAGGAATCGCAGGAGGCTTAAGTGTTCAGGGAATACAAGATGAAGGGGTTATTGCAACTGCAAAGCACTTTGTTGCCAATGAACAAGAAAAGTGGGGATTTTCCATTGCCGGTCCTTCACAAGATGTCACTCGAATGAATTTTTCGGTTGAACGAGAGCTACATCTACTAATTCAAAGATTATAGGTTTCGTCAACTTTCTGAATCTCTCAGTCAAGGTTTCAAAAACGTCACTGCTCCTCTTAGTTCGAATGTTGGTGACAGGGCATTAAGGGAATTATACATTTGGCCTTTCATGGATACCGTTCGTATGGGAGTGGGCAGTGTTATGTGCGGCTACAATCAGGTGAATGCAGCGCATAACTACTTCCCGAAAAGTGAGAAACATATTAATCTTTTGCCTCAGATTAACAATTCGATAGCCTGTCAAAACAGCCACATCTTGAACGGGATACTCAAGGACGAATTGGGATTCCAGGGGTTTGTGATGAGTGATTGCATGTGCCTCCTCGAGACGTATTCGGATCCTTTCTGACAGGTTACAGGGCTTGCCCAGAGAAGCGGGGTTGCTAGCGTTCTTTCCGGAATGTAAGCAATGCACTAAGAGGGAGCATGGAGATCTGGCGCTAATATTAAGATAGGGACATGACTATGCCCGGAGACGGCCTTTTGTGGGCTGATGGAAACTCACTTTTGGGTCCGCAGCTCACTCGGGCCGTATTGAATGGCAGCGTGCCCATCGATAGATTGGATGATATGGTTTTGCGAATCGTGGCAACGTGAGTACCCTCTCGGGATCATATAGAGCCTTGGGACTTATTTCTTGCTTTGGATAAATAGTTGGTACCAACTCGGGCAAGATGGTGGGTCTTACCCCCGTCCCAACTTTTCTAGTTGGTTTAGAACCTCCACCGGCCCAACTTATGCCGGAGCGGGTTCCTCTGCGGAACAAAGTTTGCAGAACTTTTTTGCGGACGTCAGAGATGATCATCACGAAGTTGCAAGGGCGATTGCTGCCGAAAGCATTACGCTCCTAAAAAACACCAACGGGGCTCTACCGCTCAAATCTGGCAAAGAAGCAAAGAAATCTATTATGATATTCGGGAGCGACGCCGGCCCAAGTATCCTGGGTCCCAATGGCTGCCCCGATAGAAATTGCAACAATGGAACGTTGGGGCAAGGCTGGGGCTCCGGAACTGCTGAATACACATATTTGGTCACGCCTCTTGAAGCCATCCAAGCAAAAGCGCTGGCTGATAGAACAATGGTTGAGTTTGTTCTAGATGATTACCATTATGGTAGAATTAATTCCACAGCTGCAAAGGCGCCAAACGCAACCTGCCTGGTCTTTGTGAGCAGCGATTCCGGAGAGGGATACACATCTGCCGAGGGTGTGTTAGGAGATAGGTTTGATCTAAAGCTGTGGCACGGAGGTGACAAATTGGTTCTCTTAGTTGCCGAAAGATGTAGCAATACCATTGTCATCATTCATTCCGTGGGTCCTGTTGATATGGAGGTAGGGTCCATGATGGTCGACTTTTCGGGCATCTGCTAATGAGAAACAAGGCTTGGATTGAACATAAGAACGTTACCGCCGTTTTAATGGCGCATCTCCCTGGCCAAGAGAGTGGTACAGCGATACTCGATGTGCTCTATGGAGACGTCAATCCCAGCGGAAGACTTCCTTACACAATAGGAAAATCTCTGGCAGATTACGGCCCTGCAGCACCTATCATCAAACAACCTGGCGGGCCTGTCCCACAACAAGCCTTTTCTGAAGGCCTTTACATTGACTACCGCCACTTCGATAAAGAAGGGGTAACCCCCCGTTTCGAATTCGGCTTCGGGCTATCCTACACCACCTTTGAAATCTCTGACATGGTGATCACTCAAACCCGCGTGCCGACTGAATTCCCGCCAGCCCGACCAGTCGGTGTGCCTGCACCGCAACTAAACTCCACCATCCCTCCCTCCTCTGAACTCGGGTTTCCACCGGGGATGAGGCGCTTGCCGGGGTTCATCTACCCATACCTCAACGACACAAGCGTCACGAAATCGCCAAAGCCATACCCATATCCACCCGGATATTCCACAACTCCACATGAGCCATCACCCGCCGGGGGCGCACAGGGCGGCCACCCAGCGCTCTTCGATACGATCTTCCACGTTACCGTATCTGTTAAGAACACCGGTAGCCTGCCCGGCAAGGCTGTCCCGCAGTTATACATTAGCTATCCCAACGGCACAGGTATTGACTTTCCCGTGCGCTCTCTAAGGGGGTTTGAGAAGGTTGGTGCGGGGCCGGGCGAGACGGTGGCTGTCGGGTTCGATATCACGAGGCGGGACCTGAGTTATTGGGATGAGAAGAGGGGGAATTGGAGGATTCCGCTTGACAAGGAGGGGAATATCGGGGCTTATGAGATTTTTGTGGGGGATAGTTCGAGAGGGAAGGGTGTTACCGGGAGGACGGAGGTTGTTAAGGTTTGATAGGGGTGTAGGTTTAATTACAATCCCATCGCCCCTAAGTTGTTTTCCCCTTTCTTTTAGGTGGCATCGGGCAGTTGAGCTGGCTCGGGTATCATAATAATAATATGATATATATATACATTGTGTTCTTAGTCTTTAAGGTTGGTGGATATGGCTACGATATGGTGTTCTTACAAGGGTTATGTATTTTTACGGGATATTATGGCTGTAGAATGTACGAGCTTAAATGTGATGACGGATCTTTCTTGTGGCTCTATCAATTGTCTGTCAAGATTTTGTGCTATAGGCTGGCCCCGCACTTACTACTGGTATGCCTAAAACTAGATTCTCCCTGCCTCCCATTACAATACCGTCTCCTCGATATTGCCACCTAACTTAAGGGCTAGCTACGATGAACGGATTTCCCACAAAGGCTGCTTTTACGTGCTGTATTTTTTGTTTACCTAATGCGGGAGGTGCTACCTCACAGTTCTGCCCGCTTGTTGAGATCCCGACCCGAAAGAAGCACCTATGGTTGATTAATGACCCACGATAACTCAGCAAGTAAGCGCTTGCAGTCCGGGGAACGACAGGGACGATACAAAGCGCCGGCCTAGAGAACATTGGGTTATTGAGAGGATACCACCAACCATACCATCTACACATACGGTAGTCCATTTCTCACACATTGAGGTTATTCGACGGGCTTGGCTTCGGCTCAGAAAACGTGGGAACCAGGAGCAGTACGGTATGCAGACTTGACGAAGGACCGAACGAAAAAGCGTTTAGCGGCGGAAGGCTGAAACCCGCCAACGAATGATGCCCTGTGGCTTCTGGAAAGTGGGGTAAATTTTAACAAGACGCTCAATCATGAACGGGTCGCTTTCTCGCCGCAATTGGGTTCTCGGGAGGAAGTCCCTCCGGGTGCGCTCGTCAGCGGGCTTGGATGAATGAATGGCAAATACCGTGGATACCGTAACTTCTTTCGGTGTCTAATCGAGTCCTCGAGTACCGTATGTGCGTGTTGTGCGATAGCGGTCCTTTTTGAAAGGGTTTCGGGGTTAGGAGTAATGAATTTGACACATGCGGTTTGGGTACTGGTAAGTAGGCTTGTGGAACGTTGTAGTATGGTGCCGTACGAGTACTCCGGTGGTACTTGCAGCACGAAGTTGCCAGGAGGGGTGTTGTACTCGTGTTACGGCGGTACAGTATTAGTACTGTTCCCGGATAGTCGCGCCCAGCCGTTCTGGGCACCTTGGCATTGACGGCCTGACGTCTTCGGTGTCAAGTCTATTCGCTATTAGTCTGTGTTCCGGGCTCCGCTGGGAATGGGTTTCCTTCTGTTTATCTTTGTCTATTGACTGTTATTTTCAATTGGGGCTGTTGGTAATGGTGCCGGATATGAATTGTGCTCGAATCCTCCAGGATCCAACCCGTAATTACTCTCTTCGTGAACAACCGCGGCCCCCATTCAAGCCCTGCAGCACTTGCGTATTGCTTTGGGGATGATAGCGGTAGGGTGTCTCACAAGCTGAGTGCCAAAGGCTTGAGCAGAAAATGGCGTTTTCAGGAAGGAGAAATTATTCGTCTCTCATCGTGCCGACTGCATTCATTGGTCATGTGTGACAACTTCACACAATGGCTCATGCATACTCGTCCCCCTCAAGAAGTACCCGAAAACAGGGGGGGTATATTTTGTATGGGCGCTCAGACACGCACAGACATTTTGCCATATATGTCTTTAATCCCTGTTTTCGGGTACTTCATGAGGGGGACGAGTACCAACAACCTTGCCCCCGCAGCGAGGTTTCTGAAATCCAGCCAAGCAGCACCCCTCACCCCATCACATTGCGGACTGCGGGTCGCGTTGCGTGGTAGTCTGTGCGGTTCCTACCGCCCTTGGGCTCGCGAGGAGACAACCAATTTGAGAAACTTCGCTGGTGACCAACACTCGACATTCGGTCGACATTGGGCTCTCGAGTGGGGCATGCTGTGTAAACTGCTCTGACCGCCGTAGGGTACTGTAGAGTTTGATGCCGCGGTCCGGTGCGGTATGGTGAGCATCCATGGACCTGAGAGTTCGATTCTCTCCCGCTTTGTTTATTGCTCGAGTACCTGTACTGTTTTACGCCATCGCGGCTCAAAACTTGAGTGCTGGGATAGCCGCCTGATTTGCATCCAGAAACCGGTGGGTGATGATTGCTCCCGCCCTATATGGTTAAACTCCAAGTGGCGCTGGAACAGTCAAATCAAGTGTGGGTCGATAAGCGAGCGAGATCCTGAAGGGGTTGATCCTCACTCGCCTTCCAGTCTTGGCTCATGCTTTGTTCGACCGCTCTCGCACAATTTCATGTCCAACAGAACCATGTGGTCCCCTGGGGTACCGGTAGGTGTCTTCCAATTGGGCAAGGTGGTTCGACACTTCTCGGTTCTTGAGATTCTGTGCCCCGCGGGTGGGCAGCCGATTAACCAAGGCAGTTGTTGCATAGTACTCGGGCAGGCATCATAAACTGCCTTCTTACAAATAGTACTCGAGCAGAAGTAACCTTGCGGTTTACAAGCGCTTTTCCAACACCAAGTTTCGGGCTGATCCGTCGGTTTTGCATGCTCAAAGGTGTTACACCTGTCGAGGTATTTCGACCCGAAAGGGTTTGGGCTAACGGAGGAGAATGGTTGGAGTTTGCTTGAACATCCCGAATAAAGGATTCTTTATCGAGGGGCTGAAGCGTCTAGGCCAGTCGTATCATTGTAAATGTAGGCCCTGTGGCACCGCACTCTGCGGGGGGCTCCTCATACAGATATATGAGTTGTGAGCGGGGTTCGTTTTGGAGAGCCGGGACTGGTCCAAAAAAGTGATTGACGGATTGGTGGTACCAACATCTAGATTGAATCGACCGCTAGAATTTTTGATAGGGCCTTGGAAGGGTTGAGGGGGCCCTGGAACTATATAAGCCCATGACCATCCCGAGGCTGAGATGAATGGGGCCCCATCTACTTTTATCCCCGGGTTTTCATTTCTCATTTTAGGAATGCTTCTTCTAGATCCTTATCACCAGGCCACCATCGCAGCCGGTGCTGGGTTCCTTACCCAACAAGTGCTCTCCCCCATTCCCGAAGTCTCAACAACGAAATCAATCCTCTTCTATACCGTCGCGAATGGCCTCTTAGCTCTTGCGCTAAAAGGCGCGGGGATTCGTACGCTTTTGCATTTCCTTACGCACATATCTCTGATCAACATTAGCTACCTCACAAGCTTGATATTTTTCACAATCGTGCACCGTCTATACTTCCACCCTCTCCGAAACTTCCCGGGCAATAAATTTGCGCGTTTATCAAAGCTATACGAAGCCTGGGTCAATTACAATGGCAGGAATAGCCCACTAGTGCGGGATCTATGTCGGAAGCATGGCGACTTTATACGAACCGGGCCCAATGAGCTTGCTATTAACAACGTCGAAGCGATCGAAATTATCTGGGGGAGGTCTCAGCCCACGGCTAGGGGTCCTTACTATGAGTTTGCAAACTTTGTAGGAGAGAAGCACTTGGTTAGCCAGAGAAACAAAGCCGTACATGCTTCAATGAGACGCATTTGGTTTGCACCCGGGTTACCAATATTTTGAGACTTTTATTGATTTTGATTGATATGCAGGGACAAAGGTTTCACCAGTCAGACAGTTGCCAGCTATAGCCCCCGAGTGGAATATCACGTCGGCAAGATGATTTCGACTCTCGAGAAGCTCAACGGTAAAGATACTAATTGTGTGAATATTTACGACAATATGGCTTTTGATATGTAAGTTCCGGATTGCCATGATTATGATATGTTACTTTGGGCATTGTGCCGATAGCTGGGTAGCATGGCAGATCTCGGGTTTGGACAGAAGTCGGAGGAGTCGATGCAGAGCGGAGCCGGCGATCCCTCGTATATGAAGTTTTTACATGGCTGGATGCGCGCTTCCAATGTAAGATTCAAGCCTCCATTCTCTGAAAGCAAGACTGAAGAAAAGCTTTTGACTGGCCCCGTTAGGTCCTGGGTTCTTTAAGAAATCTATGTCGGCTTCCCAATCCACAGGCTCCCTGCTCCAATTGACCGAGTATAACAGGTGAAATCGGGGCCTATGTTCCGCAAGACGCTGAAAGCAAAGGGTTCAACAGATTGGGCGAGAAGATGCTCGGCGCCCGGCAGAAAATGGGAATATACCGTCCAGATATATTCACTCACCTCCTCAGCGAGGACGGGGAAAGCGGCATGAAATTCACTCAGGCTCAACTTCTGATAAATGCTCAAATGTTGATGGTAGCAGGCTCAGGTCCGTCAACTACTTCTCAAATTGCCACCCCTCCATGACCTTAAACTTACTAGAATGTCCGTTAGATACAACGTCCGTAACTATGACGTGCCTATTCAGGCTTCTTTCCCTGCACCAGGAGAAGCAACAGAAGCTGCGCAAGGAAATTATGGAGGCCTTCCCCGACGGCGAAACCCCGACGTGCGCAACCACAACAGCCCTCCCGTTCCTTAATGGCGTAGTGCAGGAAGCCCTGCGCATGTGGCCAGCTGTGCCAACAGGCCCTCAAGCTACTACTCCGCCACGTGGATATACAATTGCAGGCACGTTTGTTCCCGGAAACGTGGAGGTTCGAATTCCTCCTCTGGCTATCCTGTCTGGCGAGTCCCCCTTCCTCCCTTCCCTCTAGGCAACCGAAAGGTATCCTAGGTCTAACGAACAACCAGATGCAAGATACTTCCCCCGACCCGATGAATTCCTCCCGGAAAGATGGACCCCCGAAATGCCTGAGTTGGTTAAAGATAAACGGGCTTTTATCCCTTTTGGATAGTATGTCTTCCCCACTCTTTTATATTCCCCTAATACCTAATGAGCGATACGACAGTGGTGCACATGCATGTATCGGCCGCCCTCTCGCAATGAACGAAATGCGAACCGCTGTGGCTAGGGTTATTCAAAAGTTTGAAGTCCAGCCTAGCGAGTCTTATGATGACAAGGTGTTCCGGGACAGGTGGAAGGATTACTTCTTGGTACAGCTGGGGCCTTGCCCGCTTAAGTTTGTGCCTAGGGAGATGTGAAGCGGTTACTTTTTTTTTGGAGATTGGGATGTTTTTACTTTTTTGTTGGCTAGGAGTAACTGAATGAGATATGGTGCCTGAGAAGTACCTTTTTTTATTCTCTTGAACTGGGGATAGCCAAGGCGCGTTTCTTTCTCAAAAGTTTCGAACTGAGTACAAAAAGAAGGAAGGAGAAAAATTTGTGTGGTTGGATCCAAATCTCACGACTCCGATTATTCAAGTGAGTAGGATACAATAAGTCTCAACTATGATATGATAGAAATCCTTGACACTGCTGTCGTGCTCCTCCGGCGCCACTTCATAGAACTCATCAGAATAGCTTTGTTATCTCTATGCTCGACCCTGAAGTTCCTATAAAACAAGGAACAACCGGAGAAGAGTTCAGAGTTCAGAGTTCGGGTGAGTGAAGCTTCTCATCATATGAGTTGAAGTTCCCTCAGTGCCCACATATTCCTCCCCTTTAACCATCCCTCAACTCCATCCACTCCTCCTCTTCACCTTCCTCCATGTTCTCCCATTTAAACATTTCCCCACTCCAACCGTTCCTCCTCTTTGACCTTTCCTCCCCTCCACACACTCCTCCTCCTCTTCACCTTCCTCCATGTTCTCCCACTCAAACATTGCTCCACTCCAGCCGCCCCTCCTCTTTGACTTCTCCTCCATTCCACCCACTCCTCCAACCATTCCTCCTCTTCACCCATTCCTCCACGTTCTTCCATTTCTCCACTCCAGCCATCCCTCCTCTTTGACCATTCCTCCACGTTCCCCCAAGTACTTCCCCACCAACCAGCCGTGTTGGATTTTTGCTGATTCGTACTTCGGCTGTCGTCCTTTTGGTCCTATGGTCCTATGGTCCTTGGGTCCTTGTCGTCCATATGGTCCTCCGGATGGGTAATTGTCGTTGTGTTGACTCTTCTGTGTTGAGAAGGAAAGAAGAAGGAAAGGAGGAAAAAAGCGTAGGCATGTCCTCCTTATATAGAAAAATCACCCAACCAACCCTACCTACAAAATATGCGACTAGGGCTACCATACAATGCATGTGATAACTGATTTTGGCCGACAGCCCCCCCCTCCCCCCCGTATACCCCGCAATCCAAACCCTAGGTATTTTCACATCACATCGATACAGGAACAAATATCATATGAATTTATCCAGCTGTCTTCTGATTTCTGATTTTTGATTTTCACCTGACGTTAGACCTTCAGCACAACAACACACAGACCATGCTCCAGACGAGACCTGCAGGTTTCATTTTTTCTTCTCCCATTCTATATTTCCTTTCTTCTCTTCGGCCCGGCTCGCTAGGGATGCATTATTGTTGCTGCTAGGTGTAGGAGTTGGGGCAGAAAGGATGAAGGAAATCCGGTTTGACGGATCCTCAGAGGATCAGATCCGACTTTTCGACTATAAGTTGCACAGTATCATGCATAAGTAGATTCTCGATGTGTGGTGACCCCCGTCCAGGGCGACGATCTCTTCTGGGAACGAGTGATCGTTCGTGACTAAATACATCTTGGCTTTGTATTGAGGGTCCTGAGCTGGCTGGCCGGCTCGAGAAGTAATCGGCCAGGTGGGCGACTTCTGGAATCTAGCTTAATTGCAAGGACACTGTAGGGGGGGGGTAGGGTTTTTGGGTGCTGTGAGTGAGTTAACGCTTTTGTTTTTGGGGCTTTCGGTGTGGCGATGGCTAAGGCACCTTCGGGAGGGACTCCCGCATCGTTGAATGTGTGCTGTCTGAGAAGAAGTATGTTACATGGCAACGTGAGAGCTGCGGCTCGGAACTGAATGAATGAAGAAAATGGATAGAGTGGATATCCCGAGAGCAAATGAAAAATCTAGCTAAATTGATATCTATCAATTTGAGACCCGAGTATTTTGATATCCTAGCCTATCCGTATCGTAAAGTAAATAAGATAACTCTCAAGCCCAGCACAGCCACTAAGAAAACACAGAAGGAAAAAAAAAATCATGGTACAATTCTCCCCTACTCAGCTCTCCATTTTCTCACCACCTACATACTTCTTTCTCCCAATAAAATCCAACCCGCCCATATACCCCCTCAAAACCTCCGGCACAACAACCCCATCCCTCTCCTCTGACCACCCATTCTCCAAGATCGCCATAAGAACCCTAGGCACAGCTACCGCCGTCCCATTCAGCGTCCACGGGAACTCAGACTTGACTCCACCGGCAGCACCCGGCCTGGCCATCTTGACACGGGTGTTTAGCCGACGGCTCTGGTAATCGGTACAGTTGCTCAGACTGCTGATTTCACCCCAGGGGTCCTTGGCCTCGCGCGAGGGCATGTAGGCTTCTATGTCGATCTTGCGGCTGGCGGAGGCGCCTAGGTCCGTGGTCGGCATTTCCAAAATACGGGCGTAGAGGCCGAGAGAAGAGATTATTGATTTTTGGAGGTCGAGCATTTCGTCGAAGAGGGAGGCGGAGGTTATGGTATTGTTGGTGGGTTTCATGATGGGTGAGGTTCCCCTAATGGTAGCAGTGGTGGAGGTGGATCCAGGATTTCCCGTGGCCGCAGTTGTGGTGGGTCCGTTCTTGGAGGTGGAGAATTCCTCTTGTCCGGGCGGCCCCCAGGCAAATAATTCTACTTTTGTAAATTCGTGGACTCGGAAGAGGCCTTTGCTCTCTGCCCCTCGTGCTCCCGCTTCCGCTCTATACGCTCTTCCGACCCCTACTAACTTCACTGGGAGCTGGTCTTCTGCAAAGGTCTTGTTTGCGTACATCCCAGCTAATGGGATCTCAGCCGTCCCCGCGAGGCAATGTTGAATTTTCCCCTCTGCTCCATCAAGTGTGTATATCTGCTGTTCGCCATGCTGATCCCTCGGACGGAACCCGCATGCCGCGGCCATATGCGAATATACAATATTCGGAGGAGTAACCAACTTCCAGCCCCTCTTCATTGCGAACGAGAGCGCATAATTGATCAACGCCTGCTCCAGCAGCACCGCTTCGTTGAGCAGGTAATACCACCCCCATCCAGAGACTGTCCCCGCAGCTGAAAAGTCCAACAAACCCAACTCTGCGCCAATCTGGATGTGCGAAATAGGAGGATCCGTCCGCTGTGACGTGGGGGCAAGCTGAGGATTGATATACCCGAGAGGTTTCGGTTCAGCCCCGACCGGTGACTCCTTATGCGTCCAGTTGGGCAATTGAATAGCAAGATCTCTCATCTCGCTCTCCAGAGCCCTCTCATTGTCTTCCACCTCCGAGATTTTAGCCTTTATGTCTTTCGCCTCAGCCAATAAACCTTCCTTTGCTTCCCGTCCTTCAGCAGCAACCTCTGTTTTATCTCCCCCACCATGCGGACCCTGCATTGGGGGACCCCTAGAGCGCAATTGTGCCGAAAGCGTATTCTGACGTTCCCTATCCCCCCTCAACCCTTTCTGCAGTCCCATCCACTCTCCATGAAGAGCAATTATCCGCTGGGGCGCACCTGCAAGTGAGGGGTAATTCCGGTTCAGACAATTCTGACGATAGTACTCTGGGAACTCGCGGATTGACCTGACGTTTATTGTTGGCTTGGGACCTGACGGCGGAGGCTGGAGGTCAGGTTTTATGGAAAAGTGACGGGAGCTGCGTATGGGGCTGAGGCGGCAGTTGGAGCAGACCCACGCTGTTGAGGAGGCTCCAGGACGGTAACTGGATAAGCTACGGGCCATTAGGTGCGCAATTGAGTCGTGAGAGGTGAATTAGTGGTAGGGTGACGGCAGATGTCGGGTGTTCGGAGAGAAGAGCTTCATAAGGGTGGGGGTTACCCGGTTGAAGAGGAGTGCGTCATAGCATGACTTGGGAGCACGCATTAGCCGAGTATATAAGGTTTCTTAGTCTAAGTGTACAGTACTATTTTCTAGAGCCTAAGCAAGGGGTGTTGGTTTGCTTGTTGGCGCCTTTCAGGTGTACCATCGTCTAATATTTTTCTTTCGTCTCTCGGTTCCCTCCGGGTAGGGTGATATGATACTACTATGATACAGCAGCGGGTGTTGAGATAAACATCAGATAGAGCCCTCCTATGCTACAAAAAGCCGCGTGCTCCCATGAGGTTGTGAGTTCTCTTCAATTTGTTTTTGGTGGGGGCCCTAAAACCGAACAGGTAGTCAAGGCGAGGTTCGCCAGTCACAGAATATCACCCGCTCCCAGAATCCGTTTCCTAGGCTGACGGACTGATTTCCGCGGAGAATCGGATAGTGGATTCAACGGGTTTTCACGATATGTCCACCCTCACAGAGGGAAAACCGAAGCGCCATAATTTCATACAACGTGCTGTACTTCCTCGGTCAGAAGAGGAATAGCAAAAAGTACAAGCATACTGATGGTCCGTCTATCGCTAGAACACTAGTATTGCATAGCAGATAGGATAGCGAACAATGATAATACGGGACCAGAGTTACCAGACACTAAATATGAGACCATAGTAACGTAGAAATTTTCAGGTGGTGTATTGTATTGTTTTCTTTTGCCAACTCTCTTTCTTGAAAGAAAAAAAAATGTAACAGATTGATTACTTTTTCTTTTGGGGAGCAGCAAAGAGAATTAATCTAAAAGTTAACCTATAATTCAAGATTCTTCGCGTTAATACCTGTTTTCATAGGCTGGGTTATAGGAGATAGACACTGGAGAGGTGTTCAGGTATCTTGTTGAAGTAAGGCTCTGAGAGATGTTAGTACTAGTAGGCAGGAGTCCAGCGATTACGGAGCCAACATCAGGCCTTGTTGGAAACACATTACGGTACTCTCAGAGGCTCGCCGCTACACCTGACGCGGGCCTTCTAAACTCCAGGACAACCCCAGAGGCGAGGTCGCATGTGAGATACGAAATCAGCCCCACCTCCCTCCTTTCCTTCCAGACCTTCACTCATAATCACTCGCATCACAATGACAGAAGATGTTGGAGGTCACACAGGAACGGCCGGAGTCAAGGTGAGAAGTAATGGGACTTATCAATTGAATGAAAGAGAAAAGAGACGCATGCTATGCTGCTTGTCCTACAAACGCGCTTGAGACTGCCGTACTTGTAGTAGTGCGCAGTATCAATATAGATCAAGATGACCACTGCCATTTCCTAGATCCGCATGCTTCAACTCGCTTGACCACCGGCCAAACACATCCGTCCCAAATCATCATATTGAGGTAGTAGTTCCGACAGAAGATGATCACATTCCACAAACACTTAGACAAGGGCAATCTTCCGCTTGGCGCAGACTGGGGACTGTTTCCTGTGGGATGACTTGGCGGGGATCTGCTATGTCGCTCTTGCATTTACGGCACGGTGACTGCCTAGACTACCTTTTTCCTCGGGATCCCGCGCGTCACGAAATTATTATAGCAGGCCATGGTGGTGATGGTGTCCCCCGTGGTGATGAGGAACAGACTGGTTACCGGTATTACTGCACGGGCCAGTAGCGCTGAGCCGATTTCATATGAGTGCAAATGATCGAAGTTGGGAGTTTTAGAAAGCCTAGATACCGTATCCCTTTTCACCCCTCCCACAGCATCTTTCCTCCAAACATAGCGAGCTCACCCAAGTGACAAATGGCTCTGACTCAGCGGCCTAAGTGAGGCGAAAGGGGCGCGATTGGCGCGTAGGCCACTTTGGCCGCTTAGAGAATAGTTCATGGTGGCAGCAAGAGCAGTGGGCTGCCTGACTCCCTCCCACCCCCAAAAAATAAATAAACATTAACCCTTCGTCTGGTTACACTCGCTAAATTCCAACCAGCAAAAACTGAAATCACTTGGCTCATGCTCACCCCTTTGGTACCGGACGCTTAGCAGAAGTTAACTAATTCCGGCACTCAGGTCGCCAAGTTGGAAGTTGCGTATCCGTTGGTGGTACCGTAATGCGCCAACCAAGAGAAACGCTAAACGCAAGCCTAACCTGGCGATTTGAGAGAAAGGAGCAAGGGAGCAAATACGGTGCACCTGTGCAGAGAGAGGCCATGATACTATCGGCACTGGTAGTTAGCGCCGTAGATCAGGTCCCGCCCGACATGTCACCAGTCCCTTCCGAGGCCGGGTAGCCTTTCTTGCGCCGCAAACCAACTACTACTATAGTACTGCGCTGGCGGAGCCCCGAAGGCATTTCTCGACTCACTAATCTCTAACTCTCCTCAAACGAATACCAGCATAGCACCCCAAACCTCCCACATAAATACCTACAACCCCCCCCGCCAAGGAGCTCCACCACTACCACCACCTATGCCTAACACAACAATTCCACCGCCCGCCCACTTTGCGGCACTTCAGTTAGATAGAACGCACAAATGAGTGACAACCAATGACCATGAACGGATACCGTGCAATAATGATAACGTATCCAGCGATCCCCCGCCAGCTAAGCTAATCCAATTCAATCCAATCAAACGGCAGCGCAAGCCTGGACGAAGGGGCGTGCCGTGATTTCGGCTTGATCATGATCATGATCAATCAATAGGTAGGTGGTGGTGGAGACGGTCGTTTTTGAAATAATGGGGCGTGGGGTAGGGAGGCTTCTGAATAAGTTAAGCGATAGCGGGGGATCCCCTCGCTCTCATACGATAAGTTGGGCTCAGGTAATTTTTTCCCCTCATGTTACTGGTATCGCTCGAACGCGGTATAGTACTGTACAGTACCTGTGTGTTTTTCGGGGGTGACATGTGGGCAATAATGCTCGTATTTGTATCGTGCCCTTGCTATTGTCCATTTTTTCTCTTTTTCCTTTCTGAATGAAGGGTTCAATTGACGTGTAATAGCAATGGTCCAGTGATTCTTACCTATAGGTTTGCCCACCGTATGATATGATGCCATAGGAACTTGTGCGATAGGGCACCGGTAACAAGTACCGTAAAGCTACAACAGAGCCAAGGAAATGCATGTCACTGTTGCTTCTCTCCGCTAAAACGATAGATTCCCTACCCCTCCCACTCACCGCAGAGCCCTGGGCGGGTGCGGGCACCCTCAGAGAAAGGGCTATCCCCGCTATTCGTGCGCAGTTATAATACAAGTAGATCACCAGAGATGGATAGGTAACCTATTCAACCATTGCCAGCACAGAGAAGTATAAACCACAACTAGGATTGGTCAAGTGTCCCCTCCGTTCTCTGCCGCCTTGTATGCTGTATGCGATTTCGTGCTGCTTTTTGCTATTGACGCACGATTGATTGGCGGAAGGTAGGGCACCAAGAAGGGAGGTGTGGGTGAATTGTTCCGCTTCCCCTTTGAAACAGCCGGTTGACTGGACTCTGGACTCCTCTCGCCAGCAATGGATGCCCGGATTATGTCTGGTAGACAAGTAAGCCTGCATACGGTGGGGAGAGAATAAAAGAAGAAAAGAAGAAAGAAGAAAAGGAAAGAAATAAAAAAGGAAAATTTTCTCACGAGAGGGAGAACCTCATCCCAGATCCATTGAGTTCGAGTGAGGGGTGATGATTTCGCACGGGCCTCTATCGTGACAAATTAGAGGCTGGAGGAGGGGAAAGGGTTTGCGGCGCGGACAAGGCATTCTGTACAGTACGGACTGTACGGTACTGTGCTTTATGGGTAAGTTGGGAATTTGTCCCGGTAGAGCATGTATAATACCTGTATTGTATTGCTGCACTAGCTTGTACGAGTAAAAAGAGGTTATTCTTGAGGTACTCCTCTCCTCCCGCATCGTCGAGTCGAGCTTTGTGTTGTGCTCACGAGGTTCGCTTCTTCACTTCAGCCAACCTAACCAGCAGCCAGCCCCCAATCCAATCCTGAGCCCACCGTTTTACACACCCACGATAATTTACATACCCTTCCCTCCCCCCCCCTTCTCTCGCCCTCTCCCTCTCTCCCCTCCCCCTTTCCTCTCCTCTGGTTCTCTTCTTTCCACTTTTCTCTAGTAAAAATTTGAAAATTAAAATCATGACCACCGCAACGGCCACTATTTCTCCCGCCGCGACAATGTTTCTACTCTCTTCTTATCATCCTGATAATCGCGGGCCCTCGCTAACACCACCTCCTCAATCCCCAGAGGAGGCGGTTGCAGAGCTTGAGGCCGAAGTCGAGCAATTCCGCCGACAGCTCTACCTGAGACGGGGGCTATCCTACCCCGGCCCGAAGACGACTATCGCGCTGCCTCGGCAAGGTGCCACCGTTGTTGCCCGGCAACAATACAGCTCCGACGGTTTCTCTGGAAAGATGGTCGGGCTATCGCCGGTTGCTACTGCTGCTGTGATTACTGGCACTACTACTGTTTCTTCTACTGCTGGGGGTATGTTATGCTTGCTTGCTTGCGTTTGAAACGAGAATACATGAGAAAAAGAAAGAAAGAAAGGAACATGAAACATGTCTTGCCCATCCATTCCGAGTTGCCGTCAGAAATACTTTCTTTCCGGTGAAGTCGATATATTGAACGGATGGAGGAGTTATGCGTTATGTCATGAAGAAGGGGGGAAAGAGTCTTGCGAGTGCAATCTAGCAACTAACCATGGGGACGTTTCTCATTCTTAATAGCAGTTGAGCTCAAGACGGAATCCTCATCATCCTCATCATCGCCACCACCGTTATCACCATCATCATCATCATCATCACTATCATCATCACTATCATCATCATCACCGTCACCATCACTACCATCATCATCGATCACCACCGCCCCTACTCCTGCCAGTAGTGGTAGTAGTGGTGACAATAACACCCGTCTACCAAAAACATTCTCTCAATTAATGGAAGACCTCATTAGAACGCACTCCTCCACCGCCTCCCCTTCTGGTCAGAAATATTCCACGGACCTGCTACAGGGAACGATCGGGCATTATAAGGATGCCATGTTTGGCAGCGGAACTTATTTTGGGAGCTTCACATGAGTTGTGGTGCTCTTTGCTTATTACTCTCTATTGGCAGTGTGCGAGTGTTTCATTTTCCCTTTTCTGCCTTGTTTTGTTTCCCTTATCTATTGGTCACGGGGTGGGTTGACTTATCAAATGGGCTTATTCTATTTGCATGGGATAGGATGGCGTGGATGGCATAGGCCGTCCCTTGGTTTCGTTTCGTTTACTTATCTACTTTGGTTGTACTAAGGGTGTCGTAGGGATTGACTTCTTCCTTTTTCTTCTTTTTATACGAGATATTTCTTGGACACGGCGTTTCGGGTATTTCATCCCACTTCTTGGTGGATGGGTTCGTTCTTTTTTTTCCTATCCCGTTCCTTTCCTTCCCCCACCCTCTAAGACTTCACTCCGGGTGTTTCCCACTATCGTTGGTGGGATTTCCTCTTCTCTAGTCTCTACTATTTTCAGCTAAAAAAAAAGAGGAAAAAGGGGCCAGAGATATATGTCGAAAAAAAAAGAAAAAGCACTCTGTGGCTCTCTTCTTGAGCACTTTGTACTCGAGTACATGTACTGTAGTCAACATCACCATCATCATTACCAACATATCCTATCAACGGTAGTTGGATTTGATTTGGTTTGATCATATTAGTTTAGCATTATTATCTATCACATAGGAATCTGATAGCAGAATCACTACTATGGCCTCTTTTGGGGAGCTAAAAAAAATCAAACTTAAAACACCTACAGCACAAACCATATACTGGTGTCAAACATCTAACGGAAACCCCGTCCCCCCAGCCGCCACCGCAGCCAAAAACTTCTCTCTTTCAACCTCGATAGTCCCACGAACCTTCATTCCAGCAACAAGGCTAGCCCCAACCCAACTCCCGAAACTTTCTACCCCGGCGATCCTGCCACGGCCGCTAGTGTCCTCCGCTTCCCGTTCACTGCTCTTATCCTTCTGCTCCTCCGGCGAAGCCGCATACCCCTCTTCCTCCCCCACCTCCTGCGCGGGCATCTTTCCCTTCCCTTTCTCAACAACCCTCCTCCCGACACGCTCCCACCCCCTACGCTTTACCAACACACGTATCTCATCAATCACCCGCTTTTTCAGACCGGGCACATAGCTCCCCCCGCCAGTGATAATGATGCGCTGCATGACTGTAGCGCGGACGTCAATGGGACAATCGCGAAGGGCGCGATACACGAGCTCTGGGAGAGCGTAGTCATCGTCGTCGGGGTATTCGGGGGTGGGTGAGTCCGTAGTCGTGGTTGCGAAGAACGTCTTTTCGGCGGGTGTGGCGAGTTTGTTGAAGGGGAGTGTTAGTGTACTTGGGGGCGTGGGTGTTGTTAGGGGGATTGTTATTGTTGTTTCATCTTTGTGGTGGTTGTAGGAGCTGGGGGAGGATGGTTGGCACCAGCCGGTTCTCGTGAGGATCTCTTCGATTTCCCAGTCTTCTACTTCGTTATCTTTTATTTCGTTGTCTTCGCTGCCGCCGCCGCCGCCAGCGGAGGAAGAATATTCATCTTGGAGGAACTTCCGCCAAATGTCCCTGTACGTGCGGCCCCCGCGACGACTGCGTTTACCGGGGCCTACCACTCTCATTTCGTAGACCACGTTTACCACCGCCTCGTTCCAGCCCACATCCAGCACCACCCCGCTCCTAACCCCCGCTCCAACGACCGCCATAACAGGCTCTTGCAATAACATCACGGCCGGCATTTGGAAGTGTACGAACAGGCTCTTGACGACCTTGCTTAGCACGCCCACGTCCATCTCCGTCTTCACCAATAACACTATCCTCCGCGTTTTTGAATCCAGCAACAAGTACTTATTATATGCAACCCTCACACCCCGCTCAAGTACGTCCTCGATGGTCTCTGGATTGTGCCATAATTCCCCGCGTGCAGTGGATGAGGTGCCCGTCGGTGAGTACCATCCTCCCTGACCCCACAGATCACCCGAGCGCTTCCAGAATTCGGGATTGGTCCAGGGGAGGATGCAGCGCGGATGCGGCTCGCTTGGGTATCCGGCTTGGAGGTTTCGCGTGCCGATTTGGAAGATTAGAGGGTCCTCGGAGTGGTGTAGGTGTAGGGCTGAGGATGGGGAGTGGCGGGGGAGGAGGAGGGTGGTGCTGGTGGGTGTGAGGTTGGCTGTGTTGGTGGTAGTTGCGGTGTGTACGGAGGGGCGGACGCGATGGGGGGTTAATGGCCCGGGGGATAGGGAGGATGCCATCTTTGGCATAGGAATTGAAGTGGTGGTGGAAGGGGTGGTTACCATATGATATCAATAATAACATAATTATTATTATGGTACAAGGATATGCACCTATCCCCGGGCCTTATTTGCAAGGAGCACGACACAAGTTCACCATCTCAACATTAGGGTTCTCCACAAACTTAGGGTTGTTCTCAAAACCCGATGCTTGGCGCCGCAAAACACTACTTTAACCTCCGCGAGAAAAGAAAAAAGGGATGAACCTCAACACCACCACCACCACCACCACCACCACCGCCACCACCACCACCACCACCACCACCACAGCATTACCCTCCTAACCACCCAACTAACGAATCCGCCCAAAGCAATATACACAAGGTCAGTCTATCCATCCATCCATCTTATCTTCCCCATCCCATCCCATCCCCCGCAATGATTAAGAATGTTTCATGCACCACTCTCAGACTCCATTTTTTCAGAGTCAGTGATGAGAATTGAACTCAAACGATCTATATGAGCAAACTTTTTTAACAACTTGTTTTTTTCCCCTCTTCTTTTTAAATATGGGTTTTGGTGCGTGTGGACTGATTGGGGTTTTAGGGTGATCTATTCAGTGCTCGTATAATAGTGCCATATTATTATCGTACATAACAACTGGAATACCGGTATTATATAATTGGACCTCACGCTTGGCCTGGACGTTGGAATTGCCTCCTTGTGGTGTGATAGGGCTGGGGGTAAATTTCCTTTTATTTGTATCATATTTGCGGAGGGCTGAAGGGCGTTTTGTTTTTTGCTGTGTTTTTCTTCTCTTAATTCAAAGGAAAGGGGGTTGGACGTCTGGCGTGGGGTCTAATCATTCCGGTTTTTACGGTATATATCAACGTGGGTAGTAGTGGATTGGGTGAGTGCATTAGGGAATGGCTGTTGCAGATATCACAACACGTAGAATGAATGAGTCAAAATTTCATGACGGTATAATAAAATATGATTTCCAATTACAATACCATACATCTATCCAATTCATATCCATCATAAAAGTACACTTGCCCATCCACCCTGCCTGCTACTGCCCTCCCTGCTTCTGTGCCTGCTTCGACAACAAAAGATACACGTTCTCCCCGACCTTATCGAAGAACTCCTTCCGCCTCATTTCCTCATCCTCCACGCCAACGCCGATACCCTCTCCATTGAGCGTGTCCAAATCCCTCTTCTGAGAGCTGACCCAGCGCTTCACGAAACCGGCCGGGTCAACGCTCATAGCGTGCCAGAAGTCACGCTTCGCCTTGGAGTGGTTGATGCTCTGAACGAGCAGCGCGATTTGCTCATCGATCGTGGAGATCTCGCGCAGGCCCTGGATGTTGGACGGGGAGGCGAGGAGGGCGCTCATTTTGGCCCGGATGGGGTCGTCGACGGAGACGGCCACGTCGTAGACTGCGGGGGAGAAGTGCTGTGGGACGTCACAGCGAATGGTGTAGGTGATCGATATGGGCTCCAGCGGGAGGATATGGGCGAGGGTCAGTTCGGGAATTTGGGGGAAGTAGAGGCGGTCTTGGCTGAAGATCTGTTTGTTTGTAATGTTAGCAGCCGCAGAGGGGAGATGGAGTGGTGATGTCGGCAGTAGTGGGAAATGGGATGGATCGAAACCTTTTTTAGATTCTCGTCACAATTGATGCTTCTCCGCTCATCGGGATCTTGGAGACCGTTAATCCGTACGTATTCCCAGATCCCCATGACTATACCCGCGCGAGTGTCCTCCTTCGTGTCTAGCAAGTCTGCAAGAGCAGGATTTAATCTGAATCTATCAGGAACCTCATCTCGAATAAGCTTAATGGTGCAATTAACATTTTCATCGCCCTTCCTTTCAAATTCAAATCCGTCAAATTCCAGTGGCCCTTGGGGAATTGCACCTGGCGGTGCATTTGCCGCTGGCTTCCTCCACTCGATAATGTTGCCTTCTGGGTGGATATCCTTATTTCTATCAAGCTCGACGGTGATCCCTTTGAAGAAGTGCGAGAATTTCTTCTTGGGTGGTTGGATAGGATCTGTGGATCCAGGTGTGGGTTCAAGATTGAGGTCGGAGTCTGGGTCGATTTCTGCTGCGTCGTCTTCTTCATCCTCGAGCAATCTACCTTCAATTCTCACACGGAATGTTGGGATCTGGCCGGTGTCAAAATCGAATGCGTTTTCATCTAGCGGGCGATCGGAATTCTGCCATGGCTGGTCTTTCGCAGTATTGGAAATGAATATTCGAAGGGTTTTGTAATTCTACCATAGTTCCTTATCAGCTCTACCCTCCCCATCATTCTCATGCGAGGAAGCAAACCTTAACATTCCTGTTGACAGCATCCTGGACATCCAACCGCTTCCTCAGAATCGTTGCATCGTACCTCCTCTCCATATCCCTAAGTTCCTTATACAGCGCTACATTGGGAACAATCTCATCGACCCCGTCGGGGATCATCTTGTCTGTCGGCTTCCTCGCCCGTCTCTTCGCCAGTTCTCGTTCTGCTAGTGCCGCCTGATGCTGCTGGTGTAGTTGCTGCTGTGAGAGCGCAGATTGGTGCGGTACTGCGGTGTTTCCGAGCATGGGACCTGGGCCTCTGCGTGCAGCAGTGGGTGGTGGCCCGTAGCCTTGGCCATGGGAAACGCGTTGAGAGTGTGGCGACGGACGCGCGTGGTGCTCCATTGTCGCTGTGCTTGAGAGAAACAGGATGTGGGGAAGCTAAGTAGGTAGATGGTTATGGTAGTGATGGTTGTGGCGGTTGTGGTTTGTTCTTCCCCCCAGGAGATATGTTTGGTTGATTTGCGGGATGGTGTGTTTCGGGGGCAAGGGGCGTGGTCGGATCGAGTTGGGGTTTGCTTGGCGGCTTGGCGTCAATAGAATAAGGGGAACAGAACTGAATGGAAGCAGAACTTGGCAGGGCCTTGACAACACCATCGCATCGCACACAAAGAAACTCCGCACAGAAAAGCTCCACACAAACCATCATGCCACGAGAACCAGACGGAAAACGACGCGAAGCAACATTACCTGAGAGGGTCAAGGTTATCGAACTTAGGAGTGCTGGCCATAGCTATCGATCTATCGAACGAGAGACCGGAATTTCAAAGTCGCAGGCGGCGAACATTTGGCGCCGGTTTACGGTGGACGACGATATCATCCCACAACTTCACAGCCGACGCGGTATGAAGTCGAAGCTCGACGAGAGGGATAAGCGAAGACTGGTGCGACTATCTGATGCCTATCCTCGAGCCACTTTGCAAGAACTTGTCAAAGAATCGGGGCTTCCGATTCATCCAAAGACTGCTGGGAAATACCTTCGAAAGGAGAACCGTTTCGTGCGGTTCATAAAACGAAAGCCATAGATCGATCCTATCAGTAGATTTCGGCCAAACAATGCTGATGGAGGTGGGGGGGTGGATATAGGAATGGGGAATTCGGTATATGTGTTGAGAACGCACTGTTTTGCTTTAGTAGGGGTATGGAAATGAGGGAGAATTTGTAGGGACGAGGAGGTTTCAGTTGACTGGATTGGCATAGGATGTGTGGGAGACATTGCCGTGGGGTGGTGTCCGCGCTTGGATGGATGGGATGCTAGGGTGTGAGATTCTCGCGTAATGGGGTGGATTGAGGGGCAGTAATTGTGTACTTCATTGTTACTTTTTCCCGAAGATGCCTTAGTTTATGTGGCTCATTTCTTGTTGGTAAATTGGAATTCAGTGGCACCAGGATAAAAATCGGAGACGGCGTGCCAGGTCTTGGTCCAGTGTCCGGTCTTTCGTATTCTCCTATTGCGGTGGATGAGTGATTATGCGTGATCATGAGGACAACAGTCCACCTCACAGCGAGCTAAGAGTGAGTTTCACATATTTGGTATTGAGTATCTGGTGATTTGGTGTTTTCTAGGTCTTCGGTTTACAGCAAGTAGTCTTCTGTTGCTCTTGGTTTTATCCAGAGAAAGCGATCCCACTTTTTCTGCTATGGGACATTGATTAACTGTGGCGATGCCACCCCAGTTAAAATTCGGAGATTCCAGTGGCTATACCCGTGTGTACCAGAGCTCGGCGGGCTAGCTTACAGCTGTGGAGGGGGGGTTCAAAGTAAAGGCAATGGATGGGGCGTGCGTAACGGTCCGTTGTAAGGAGACCACGGGCCCCATCTATCCGAATCGCCGAGTCCGATAACTGAACTGAGAGTCTCAAGCGTCAAGAACCCCTGATGATATCATATACCACACTCAGTGCCTCACCAAGTCTCGTTTGAGCAGGAAGCCAAAATGTTTGGGAACAAAGTAGCTAAAACTCAATCGCAGTCCTTAACCGCAACCATTCCCACCTGGTGATGCTAGATGCCTTAGGAGTTGGCCTGGCTGATTTGGTGTGAAGAAGGCACTCTCTTCCGAGCACCAAGTGTGGGACTCCGGGCGGAGGGGTGGCCATGCCCTACCTATTGTTCCAATGCGCCATCTGGGAGTCCCTGTGAATGAAGACTAGTCAGCCGAGGTATCTCGGAACCTGGGCATGGTCCCGAATACGCACCGGTGGGGAGGGGGACCCGAAATACGCACAATCGTATTTTCCTTAGGATCAATTAAACATTCATCCTCCATGATTATCACACCCGATATTGAGGGTCCGTTGATTGGTGGCATATGGCAGTGTACACGTGTGCTATTCTCCAGATCAAGCACGCTGATAACTTTTTCCCAGGGTAAGCTGTAGACAAACAAGCATTCTTGAACAAGGCTGCACTTTTTGCACACTTTAAGGCCCAGGCTACAAATACCGTGGAGACCCAAATGGAAGATCAATGTGCAAGGACGTTGTATTGTTGCCTCCCCTGATAGGGTGCTATGTATATTGCTTTTTGTTTTGACTCAACTAGAGCTGAGTTTGGGTTGCGTTTCCCCTCGGGGCAGAGAAGGAGAATTCTAACGTCCAAGCACGTTTTTATCTTCTCCAGTATTCGAGCTCTTATCATATACCTGTACTAAGGTCGTTTACTAACCAACCAAACCTCGCGCCTTGCTTGGGAAATACCTCTCACCTAGATTTTCGACCAAGCCCCCTACGGCTAGAATCGCCTCACGCTTAGCATCAGACGAGCGCCCTTTCTTGTGATATGATTACGACCGAGTTTTCCGAAGCGGAGCGTTATTAGTCTGTGCCGGTAGTGTTCTCTAGTGGGGTTGCGAGGAGTGCTTTTCTTCCCCAAGGCTGAACATGAAGGAAGCTCGGGGAACTACTTTGGAGGGTAGCCATAGTGAATCATGTTCGAGAATTCTCTTTTGCCTCTTTTGTAACAGAATAACTGCCTAACAGCGTAACGGGCCAACAGCAAGGCTGTGTCGAGGGTTACCCAACATTGGGAACATGATCGCAGGGCTCTTCAGAATGATGATCGGCTAAGAGATTGATTACGGAGAACGGGCGCAGTCCTCCCATGCCCGGTCGCATGGGCAAGTCAAAGACGGGGCAGGGAACGACTGCGAAAGGTTACCCCCAGGAGGAAGTGGTTCTGAAGATGCGGGCCGGGGGCGCTCCTTTACTGCCGGTATATATGATACCTGCTGCCGCCAGCTCTAAATTCTAAATTACTAGTGCACTTTTCTCGAGTAGTATCATATACTATCAGTTCTGTCCTGTCAGCTAAAATGTCATATGGGCCCTTCCCGAATGTTATGAACCAAGTGACTGGTGCATATCTTCCTCAGGGTTGGGACATTGATTGGGACGATGATACCTTTAGCGAGAGGAAAGCTGTATTCTTTGATAATTTATGGCGAGAATATCCTCCGAGCTGTAGGTTCGTACCTCCGAGCGCATGAAACCCGTTATAATTTTATATACTAATGCTATGTGTTTAGCCAGCACCGCGATCGAGCGGCTGCGTTTCTCACGAAGAATATCCTTGGTAATATCAATATGCTAAATTTTGAGCGTGGGCCGGAGAGTCGTGGAAGCCCAATGACACCAGATGGAGTACCTGGTGATCCGATGACGCATGGGAAGCTGAGCGATGGTGACTTGGCATTTCATGTTCGTGACTTTTACGGACTGGACTTGCTTTCGTTGTCTAGGGCCAGGAATCATGGCGAGAGGATGGTTTGGTGCAGGAGTGGGCTCAAGGATCCTGATTTCTTGAAAAGATTGAAAAAACGGGTAATCTTCGCCGATGCAACGGCTGCTAGCGTCGCTGATGTTTTTCAAACATAGAGATCGAATACCTGTGCCCAGGGGCGTGAGATAGTCATCCGTGAGATTACACCGAGCACAATCGCCGCCATTTTCATGAGCCAACTAAGAGATAGTCCGGACTCATATCAGTATTGCGAGAGGCAACATGATGTATTAGCTCTGCGCCGGCACATCAGTACCAACAGTGAGGACCGATTCTTCCATAGCAGCTCCTTTGACGAAGCCAATCGCACAGTAAGTACATACGAGTTACATTGCTAGTTGGCCCTATGTTATGCATCGACTAACCAACCTTTATAATATCATATTATAATAGACCTGGTCGACAACTCTCTCCTTCTATCAAGTGCATCGATCCCGCCCAAGGAAGGACTGCGTCCCACTCGCAGAAAGTGGCATCTTCACAAGCGGTTTCCCAACACACGATGGCGACGACAAATATATCCGTCAGGATAAACTTACTTTCTCCTTCACGTCTATATCTGGGGATTGGGAGAACGTCCACCTAAGTCCGCGGGAGCGGAATTTCTGGCAACTGATCGCCATCGACCCTCCGCGGGCGCATTGCCTAAGGAACGATATTACTGGGATAAGCACACAGATCGGACCATTGTCGTTACGGTTTTGGGTTGAGAGCTGCCTCGATGGGATAAGGGAGAAATGGCATGAAGTTTTAAATGAACTTGATAGGCAGATTAGTGTTACGGTTGGTCCATCTAACTCGTATCAATTTGGTGCGACTACAAGTGCTGTATCAGCTGACAGTGTTTTTATTATTATGCACCTAGAACTCAGTCCTGTTTGACGAAGAAGCAAGGATAAAATTCTTGTTCGATGATGAGAACTTCAATAACTCGAAACGTTACTTCTGGGCGTTGCAATCTCTGAGAGTATTTTCGGAGACCATGGAGGAAACAATTCAATTCCTCCCGCACATGTTTAAAAAGTTCTACATTCTGGGTGTCGATACACGGGGGTGGGAGGGGGGTTCTAACATACAGGATGTCCCAACTATGGAGGAACTAAATCGTGAGATGTGCGACATTACAGCGAAACACGTGGCCAAATTTGAAAAGATCCGTGATCGTATCGAGCGGAAGCGGCAGGAGGTCAAAGGGCTCAGTGATGGGGTGAGTGGAATCCTAGAAGAGATAGGGCGGGGGTAGTATAAATCTTAATAATATTATGATGCTGACAATGTAATGTAATGCCACCAACAGCTGTTCTCCGCATCCTCGGTAGCAGAAGCCCGCCTTGCCGCCATTCAAAACAACAACATCCGCCTCTTAACGCTCTTCTCGGTAACCTTCCTTCCTATGACTTTCATGACCGTAACTACCCTATTCCTTCCCCCCCAAACAATTCAACCTACTGACAACGCCCAGTCGGTCTACAGCATGCGCGTCCTCCCTGAAGCCGCCAACATGCTCTCCTTCATAATCTGCCTAATCCTACTAACAACGACAACCCTCTTCATAGCAGTGAACCTCAAAATCCTCGGTCGCCTCCTCTACAGCTTTTACGGTGGCTGGACTGACTACCTGCAATCCCTGATGCTCAACGATGAACTTGAAGACTCGCGCTGGAAGGAGCGTGGCAGCAAACTCCGCCGGGCAGAGAAATCGAAAAGGAAAGAACCCCCTGCAAGTAATTGGTGGTATCTTGGGTTTATATTTGTATTGCTCGTGCGCTTGCATGGACGGTTTTGGCGCGCGGTGTGGGAGGGACTCGTCGTGGTGTTTTGGAAAGGGGTGGGTGGCCGGAACAGGACACCACAGCCCCCGCCGCCACCGCTGTTCCCGCTGTCACCGAGAAGGGAGTACCCGGCTATGCATAGAGGGAATCGCTCGGACATTCTGTATCATGCATTTCGGCGCAGGGGGGAGGAGATTTTAGCAGATGAGAAGGCGAGGGAGATCGAGGGATGATTTGGACCTGAAATTTACCTTAGGTAGAAGGGGGGAACAAGTACAGAAAGAGGGAAGGGACTTCATCAGCTAAATCTCTCACGTATTGTTGGAAAGCTAGTGTCAGCTCCCTATTCACCATTCAGAAGTATGCGCATAGACAAGATATTGGATACTCCAACTGATATTCAACAGCGTCACGAAAGTAGGGTATGTAATATTATGTTTGTGTATCCGCTCATTAAGGTAGAAATTCAATTTAAACTTCCGCTACAATATGACCTTTACTTTTTGACACATTGTTTTCAAAAAAAAAAAAAAGAAACACCCGATACGGGTATGGCGATTTCGCAATCCTTTTTTTCCCCCTCAAAGAGTTTAACGGGCGGACGGATGTGAATAACTCGAAGAGCTGTATTCGTCAAAGAACATCACTTTCACGAATTCACGAATTATACTCAAACTTAATCATAACCAAGTTTTGATCCTACGAACGAACCATACAGCAAGCAACCTTCTCATTCAATCTGTGACTGAAGATTGCAAATACGATTGGCGGGGGGCTGGGGATGATATCATACCAGGTCATAGAATCTACGATGCAGCCCACAAATAAGTTATTAGCTATTCAGAAGGAAGTATAGCGTGGGTCTAAAAAAATACAATGTTAGAGCGGAAGATAAATTTGCAATGATCGTCTAGTTGGCTGGGTGCTTAACTCATCGTTGTATGTAGGTTGCGTGGTGTCCATTCGCTTCTTCTACGCTGCTGACCTTGACCGTGGGGACACCGCTCTCCGGCTACGATTCGGACGAAGGAAAAAGTAGGGTAAAGGTGGCGACTGGTGCTCGGGAGGGTGGGGTTGAGGATGAGAGATTTATTTTCCTGGATTCAACATGGAGTTTATACTATGATACTTTAGCTTTGCACTATAATGTCACTGGTGGCAGGGGTGATTGTACATTTTATATTAGACACCCTAGATCAGCTGCTAACCAGCCTGCATAACGCCCATTCATAAGTTGGTATTATCCTGTTGAGACCTTTGCTGAGTGAAGATCGCTAGGTATCGAGTGAGAATATATGAAGGTGCTATACCCTGTTATAGTACAAGTCACAGGCATATAGTATTCGAACTCATGATGGTCCCTGCTTCAAATTAGCCGACCAGTCTCCTAAGCCATTAGGCCATAGGAACTAGCCGATAATACTATTTCTTCTTGATCTTTTAATCGCTTCTTCAGAAAACAGACAGTTCATGCGCCTGATACCCTATCATTGGTCAAAAAGGACATCAGTATCCAATCATAGTACTCTCTCATGATATCGATAGAACGAGGAACGGGGGGGGTTCTGGTGTATATCTATGCTCTGCCTCTGAAACGCTCGCTTTTTTTTTATCAGGACAAATATTCCCCGAATTCCATGGCTAGTATCCCCGGTGTAACTATTCTCTGGTACAGGAAAGGACAGGGGAAAAAAACTTTTGTATGGTAAATTATCTATGCGTATTTGACCATCCATACAAAATTCGGACCCAAGTGCTCGGGTTCTATATGCCTGTGACTTGTACATACTCATGCGTGCCCAGCAACCACCGATTGCCGGCGGAGCGATTACGAAGCGGTATTGGAGACCGTGAAATACTGTGGGATAATTGAACCGTGCGCTGCATCGTTAAAGTTGTTTACTGGTACACCCGGGTATTTGGTCTTTTAATTTTTTATTTCCTACCCTCTTGCTCCAGGGAAGGAGATTTTTGACTATGATACCTAGCGTGGTTCAACTATTTGAGATTCAATATGTCATGGACTGCTTTTCCTCTGGAGAGTAAGAACTCATGCGTACGATAGCACAGTGCTCTCGTGAGTGCATCCCGGCCTGTCGTGATGTGAGTTGGAATCAACCCCTCGTTTCCCAGCACAGAGCTTGACACTGAACGTCTCTTATTAACTAGGAGACTGGGTAGAGAGAGAAAAGGGAAAATAAGGGGAGACAAACTTTCTCCATGTTTGTCGACATAAATTATCGGAGAAAAATTGAACCTCAATCAAGCGTCTAGATAGGGCAAGGCAGTGATTGTCGCGCGTTGTTCGGGTTGGCGGCTGCAACTCAGCCAGCGAGGCTGAATGTGGCAGTGATTGTCGCGCGTTGTTCGGGTTGGCGGCTGCAACTCAGCCAGCGAGGCTGAATGTGGCAGATCTTCGGCCTGTGAATTTGGGTTTGTTATCGTCCTTTGGGCTTCCTAAGGCTCTTGTACCGGCGAGTGATGAGCTATGAACCACAAAACTAGTATTCCCCTGAGTCGAATTCTCCACCTGGCGCACCGACCTGCATACATCGTTCAGGATTCCTCTTCCGTTAACGCAATCCATTTGTTAATAATGTGTAAACATCAAACCTCGTCTGAAGAATCGAGATATCTCTCCTCATATCCACGAAACCCACCTCGTCTTCAAGTGTGATGCTACCGTAAAAACCCAAACAATTGAACCGTGTGCGATAAGGCCCAAAATCTCTTCCTCTGAAAAGGGGGCAAAAACACCGCAAAACATTGCCCCTTTCCCCCTTCCCAGATAGAAAATAAAAATAAAAATCTTCTCGACCTTACTGAGAGGAAAGCCCAACCACAGCACACGGCTCAACCATTCGAGTTTCCACAGTAGTAGAATTGGCAGAGTGGAACTAAATTATTTTCCATAGTTGGAGGTGTGAATATTGGGCTTGAAGCAAGGCTTTGGAATAAGATCATTTGAAAATCGGAAAGACCGACCCAGCGAGGTTGTTAGTACGATAGCATCAATGTCAGTATGCCCCCGGTGACATTGCGCCCCCCCCCCCCTTGTTTTCCTTTCCTTTTCTTTTTCCTTTTTTATTTTATTTTTAGTTTTCTAGGGGCTATAGTTTTACCGGAAAAGCCGTCCAATACAGCAATACGTACGCAGATTTTATTTGTTGGATCGCGCTTAAGTAGAATTCTTCCTACTTCTTCCTACCAATTCTCATTTCTCGTGATGGGCTGTCAGTTATCCCTCGTGAGAGTGTTATGGATAGAGGGGGGTATACTATTTTTGCGTCTTTCAAATCCCTTATTCATTGAGCTATGTTCCTTCATGCTCAAGCCCCCAACCGTGGCCCACTTTGTATCGTACTATTTTATTTTTTACCCCACCAGTCCATCCACTTGCCATCGAGAGGGCTAATGTTATACAGTAGCTCCTCCAAGATACAAGTTGATCAGTTAGCCAACTAGCCAGTGGTAATTAACCAGTATTTGCAATGCTCTCGAAGTAAGCCTGCCCCCCTAGCCAAGAACAAAGCTCATCAGAATATCTTTGACTTCCTAGTACCCTATCCTCAAATCCCTATAAAATAGGAGACCGTCGGGCCGGGTGTCTCAGAGGCTAACAAGATTGTCATCATATGAGTTGGAATTCCCTCTTTCCCCACACGAACACGGATACAGTCTTTCATCAGGTCTTGACGAATATCAGCGGATGACGAGCAGGGGTATTTGGCCAGTGAAAAATCGAGTAGGGAAACAAAAAATGCCTGCTAATCCCTGATTGTCACCCGCTGATATTCGTCAAGACCTGATGAAAGACTGTACAGTGTGGCCCCCGCCTAGGGTGAGGATGGCAAACACGAATAGTTTGCCTTTTGAAATCTCTAAATTGCCCACCTCTGCTGTCTTGGAATCTTACTGAAAAATGAGAAATCACTTGCTTACTATTACATCCGAAATTCTCACATCTAACTTCTAAGTAAGTTACCGGAGAGGAGCAAAATAATTTTGTATGATACTACAGGTCTAAAAATATCTCCCTTAATTTTCCATGGCCAATTTGTTGCTGCTGAATCTGATGATAGGAGTAGCCTTGTTGATGCAGCTCAATCGCACAGAAAAACTCTTCTTCTGTAGCTTCATATCTCTTTCCATTATCCCTCCCGATAGGCATTTTCGGTCATCACGGTATTGACTACAGTGGGAGATGGGTCAGGTTACAATAAGGTTATAATGCCGCTGCAACAATAACATAACCTTCTGCAGATCTAATTCCACAATTGTCCGGTAACTCCCTCGCCGCGAGTGTACAGCTTGAATATTCCAACAACACTACCACAACGCCCTCCCCCTACACATACATAGACACTCTTCAACAAACAAATACAAATACAAAACACAAAACTTCGATCAACCCATCAGACTAATTTTAACATTCCCACGCCTCATCATCATCAGGTTCCTTCAGATGAAGCGTGTTAGAACATTATACAAATTTGTCATCATATGGGTTGAAGTTGAGCCCTCGTTGTCCCTCTCTCTCTCTCTCACCACTCCCCCACTCCTCCTCTTCACCTTCCCCCATGTTCTCCCATTCAAACATTTCTCCACTCCAACCGTCCCTCCTCTTGACCTCTCCAAACCATTCCCCCTCTTCACCTTCCTCTATGTTCCCCCATTCAAACATTCTCCACTCCAGCAATCCCTCCTCTTGACCTCTCCCAACCATTCCTCCTCTTCACCTTCCTCTATGTTCTCTCATTCAAACATTTCTCCACTCCAGCCATCCCTCCTCTTGACCTCTCCCAACCATCCCATTCCTCCACGTTCTTCCATTTCTCCACTCCAGTCATCCCTCCTCTTTGACCATTCCTCCACGTTCCCTCGAATCCTTCCCCACCAACCAGCCGTGTTGGATTTTTGCTGATTCAGTTGTCGTCCTTTTGGTCCTCTGGATTTTGTCGTCCTTTTGGTCCTTGGGTCCTATGGATTTTGTCGTCCTTATGGTCCCCCGGACGGGTGGTTGTCGTGTGTTGAGTGTTCTGTGTTGAGAAGGAAGGAAGGAGGAAAGGAGGGAAAAGGTGGAGGGATGGTGCCTTTATATAGACTTCTACCGTAAGGTGCATGTGATAACGCATTTTGGCCGACCGTATTTTGGCCGACAGGGCATGCCCGCAACCCTCAACCCGAACCCGCGGCGGCCGTCGCTCCCCCCCCCCACGGCCCCAACAGAGCCCTAGGGCAAACAAAGGACCTCTCCGTTTCGTGACCGTTTCTGCTGGGAAAATGACCTTCTCTCCGTTTTGAAATGGAATGGAACCGTTGTATCCAAACAGGCCCTTAACACTCTGCAAATATAGTGGTAAAGAAGGAGGAAAAGAGAGGTGAGAAACGTGGAGATCAGCCCGTTTATAAATCGTAGCTGCAGAGTTCCAATGACAAGGCTGGTCTCAAGGTGGCATGGGATTCACATCTGGATCATTCTCAGTCCGCGGGGATGGGTATCGTGGTAGGGAGTGGATGCTGTTGCGAATTGTTTCTCAAGAAGCGGTTATGTTAAGAGAAAGAAAAGAGAAGAAACGAAAGAAAGCAACGAACTATGTAGAGAAGCAAACACTGGGAATGCATACGCAGCACCCGGGAACTTTTGGGAACAAGGAGGCAACATCGCATAACACAAGGTTCAAGCGTATACATAGAACAATTTAAGAAATAAGGAGAGCACCTCCGGAGGTCTATTGTAACAGATGAAGTAGATGGACGGCCAGTCATAGATTATCAATCGTTACGTTTATTGGTGGGGTGGTGCTAATAAGATCATAGTGCTCTTGTGATGTCAGCGCAACCATCTCCTTCATGCAGCAATATAACCCTAGAAGATTCCGGAATGGAATTGGAATAGCTACAGTAGGTTCGCTCGCACAAAATTGGAAAGGCTAAGACGATACCTGCAAAGTAGCAAGTGTCAACATAATCACGCCGAAATCCAATAGCCTACTCTCCTAACCAAACACTCGCATTACCTTTCGAACCGCTACCTGGTAGTATTTACGTGACATCAAAAAAAAAAAAGCTATGTATCGAAGCTACCCGTTGAAAGAGAAATCGGAAACCGAAAATCGAAAAACAAAACTCCTATGCACATCTTTGGTGTCTAGAAACTAAAGCAAAATATTTCTACATCAACGTACATAGAGGAAGCCACTAGACAAACACCTTATCCTTCAGCCAAAGGTTCTTCCATTGGTAGGCACAGCTCCATTCCCGGGTTGATCCTCCGTAAGCCTGATCCATAGTTCCAGCATGCCCGCTCGCTTTGTTGGAAGCATGCTATATTGCATTGAATACAGGTTCTTTCTGTGGATAGGCGGCACGAAGCGGCCAGTCATTAAACATATGATAACATGGGGAGAGACATAATGTTTTCGAATTCGTTGGCCGAGTTGGAAATACTGGTGGAACATCGCGCCGAACGGTAGTGGGGTTGACTGATGGGTTTGTTAGCTTGATCCGCACAAGGCGACTAGCGGATATATTACCTTCAAATTGATATAGGATAGCGGGGGAATCTCATAGTTCCTCTTGAACCCTTTGACAACGGCGACTGTATCCAATAATTCGAACCTGATACCACCTGGAAGCCTCTTCGAGTCCTTTACCCGCAACATGAGTGCAAACAGCGGAAAGTGGTTGAGGCAGGCTAATAGAGTTTCTAGCGCAGCTTTCAACATTATTATGGCCATTCTCGCAGATGCAAAGGTAAGGTAAAACACCAGGACCGTAGGCAGCAGGAATATTAACAAGGTAAACAGTATAGTACCAATGAGCAATTGGTCAAGGTCATAATCGCACGAGTCGATTCGGTTTCTGAGAACATTTCGCTTTTTTCCACGGAAGAGATGGAAGAGAGATATTATGATAGTTAACTGCCAGTTGTAGATGCGCGCGGATGCGATGTAAAAGGAATATACGTGTAGGGTTAGGATGGAAAGAAGATCCGAGAACAGGGCTATAGGCATCGAGGCGCCGGCAAAACTAGAGAACCCAATTGCATAGATTACACCGGGAAGGTGCGGTCTGATGTTTGTCATAGTATCTGCCCAATAATCTATAACCCATAGGAACAGTTCACCAAGAAAGTCTCCCAAGTCGTCATTGAGCTTCAGCCCACCGGGGCGTTCCGTCAGCCAGCATATCATTGCTTTCATGCCCTCGACCGTATAGGACTACCAGATATTAGGCACACAATATTTCTTTGGGGGGTCAAGCTCACATACCCGTAAGTAATAATCTATCTGGTACGCCACCCCACCCGCGTTCTCAATTATATAAGAACCCAAAGCTATCCCAATGATAACATCATTAGCAACAAGCCACAGGCTGTTGTAAAACCGAATATAATCTGGATGAGACGTGGTGACACTTTCCCAGTCGGCCTTTCGTCGACGCAGAGTTACATATTGTATAGGCCAATAGCAAAATTGTTGAAGACGGATATCGAACTGCTGGGCTGAGGAATAATCAATTATCTAATTCATCCGCAAATCCTAAGCCTTCTTTCAACTCTGCCACCTGTTCAGCAGGCAGAAAGAGCACTAAGACTCGTTCTGGATATCGGAGAAAATCTCACCTGTAGCAGAAATGTCCTTCAATGCGGCCAATTCGGGCCGTAGCCTCCATTCTAGCACCCTTAGGATTGTCTCTGCGACCAATCTCCAAACCAATATTATCAGTACGAAGAGCTTGGTAGCAAACGGCCACAAAAACTTCGCCGCATCCATTAACCCCTTCAATACAATCCTCCACAACGATGTCGCGGACTCTACCACCCTTTCGCTGACACTAAGGCTTCTCCTAGAGCGTCTCGACATTATGAGCCCAACATTTTCCTTCAACAATTGCCTCATTTCGTGCGAACAATTGACCTGATCAATTATCATTTGTAACCCTTTTTCCTTCATAGTTGGCGTAGGCCGGACCACCGAGTGAAGTTTCAGTTTCTCCACTAGTTCAGCCTTCCGCTCCCTCTCCCGCCGCTCTTCAATAGTGTCATCACCATCCCCGATACTTCCGTTCGTCATCCGATCCTCCAGTGCCAATGATATAGGGGTCAAGGATAAATATTGCATCCGCCGCGGGTGTGGTCTCTGAAACAGTATCACTTGAAAATCGATCCCGCTGGCCGGCGGACAGAATATTTGAGGGTACCTGCATGACTTATCGGTAAAAGTGTATATGTGGTCTGGCTGAAACAAATGGCCTGGTTCTTCATTGACGCTCCCAAGAACGTGAAGTTCCGTTCTACCACAGAGTTCAAATATCCGTTCGACAGAATGCAGGGATTTTCGGTAGAGACTCCGTGAACTCAATTCTTTCGCGACCCTCCTGCTCTGATTTCCCCCAATCAGCCTCAACCCTCACCGATTCACCCATGGAAGAAACCCACATCGACCCCATTTAGAATATCCACCACAAATATGTCCAACTCCGAGTTCCTCCATCCCACCAATACCCCCGGCTGGCTGTTGCGCTGAAAATCCAAAGGCCAGAACACACGCATCAAACCACTCGAACCCATCAATTAAAACTCCCCCTACGGCGCAACTGCTCTCTGGCCGAAATCTCACTCCCGCTCCGTGTCTGCTACAAGGCGAAAATGCAACGTCAGCGCGAAACCCACTTGCGGCCAAGTTAAACCAAGATGGCGGTACGGGTGATGACGAACCAAACTGATCTCCCTGGAGGCAATCCTTTCGATAGGTATAAAGAACAGGAAGAAAAACAGCGATAAAATTAAGAAACCTTTCGTAGCCCGTCCCTAAAAAATTGCAAAATGCATGAGTGAGCTTGAGTACGGGAGGTGAAATTAAGCTTTTAAGCCAAGAGACCCGTGAAACAGACGAACCAGAACTCCGTGATCCCAGGCGAAATAGCCCAGATCTATCGCCTGGGTTATAAGTGAAAACCGAGCAGTAATATATCCGGCAATAAAAACCACGATCGTCAGTACCCTAGCAACGAGACAAAGGTCAGTACGTATGATGTAAGGGGAGGCAGGTTGAAAGTATACGAAGCAACAGGGTTGAAATATAGGAGGCTCTTACAGGGGCCGCATGAAAAGCTGCTCATGGAAGAACTTGGATCTTCCTGACCAAGTTGAATTCAGGAAGTCCCGCTACAACTTCCGAGCCAACATCTAGAGGAGAAAAGGAAGCCAAGTTTATTCAGAGGGAGTGAGAATGAGTGGGGGGGGAGATGGAATGGGAGGGGGCTCTGTGGCGGACAGTACGCACGGGATCGGGACAGGTGTCGGTGTTGCAGAGGAGAATTGTTGTGAGATGGTTCACCGCGAAGCCTGCGGTCCGAGTCTGGTAGGGGGGAGGATGGAGGGAATTGAATAATTTCGGACCAACAGCCCCAATCAATCCCACTCCTTTCCTTCCAGATAGTCGGTCAATCCCTGCAACACCTCCAAAGTCTCTTAACGTTGAATTCACAGGATCACGCAAAAATTTTCACAGGGAGTAGACCCGGTGAGGGAAAACCCCGTGATAATCCCCCTCATATCATACTATGATAAGAGCATCAAGTACTAGTACTGTACTCTTACATGTTCGGGTATAGTATGCTGGAGCCCCACGATACCTCAACGACCTTCTTCCGGCGTGGCTCAACATTTTCACCGTTGGTGGCATGGCGTCAGTGGCCTCAAAAAGGCCTGTGGCTTTACAACGCCCCCCCTGAGGCGGTGCAGACCCTACTCTCCCTGTATACTGCGATATATGATAGCACTCTACTCGAGCACTGTGCAAATGCTTTATCATACCGCCGCGCGAAGGAAAACCCTCGCCAAGCGAGAGAGAATTAAAGGATCGGGCTTCCGTAAGAGTACTCGAGTATCTCTTCCTTCCCTTCCCCTTTACCGCGGTAGTTTACAGCGATTCGAGTTACCACACTGGTACCGTACTGCTCTAACTTGCTAAGATACGATACGCTATTCCTTTCCTAACCTCTCTCGTCCGTCCGATCATGCTACCAGTTGAGGAGGAAAAAATCCTTGGCCCTCAATTCAAACTCTGACCACCCGCCACCTCTAACTTGCATGTTGTCCACCAGAGGGGTAACCTCCCTGCGGCTCAACGGTCCCTCTTTTTCCCCCCTCCTTATTCGCCTCTTCACAGCAACGTCAATACCTCAACTCCGTCTAACAATGGAGCAAACAAGGGAGAAAATATACTCCAGCTGGACCCAAAAGGATTTAATAGCGCGGATTTTGGAATTGGAGGGAAAGCAGGACAAGTAAGGGAGCCACTCTCTTGGCCGTTTTTCTGAATAGCACTAATAGGGCCTAGAATTAAAGTAATACATCCCAAAAAGCCCAAGCGGAGATTCGATCATTCCGTATACGCTACCCGACATATTGCCTTACGGATAGCATATCTAGGGGGGAATTACACTGGTTTCGAGTATCATGCGAATAGCCCCAACCCCACCAACACCATCGAAGAGCATATATTTAAAGCATTATTAAAGGCTCGGTTAGTGCCTAACAACGGTATCGAGGGCGAGGAGGAAACAGTGCTTGGATGGCCTGGTGATGAAATAGCCGAGTATTCAAAATGCGGTAGAACTGATGCAGGGGTCTCCGCCTTTGGACAGGTTATCGGTGTTCGAGTACGCAGTAACAGGCCGTTGCCCAAAAGGCCTATTGATGACGTTGCGGAAGAGGGCGGTGAATGGGAGAAAGAGAAACCCGAATTTGACGATGAAAGAGATGAACTCCCATACCTACAGGTCCTAAACCGACTACTTCCGAAAGACATTAGAGTTCTAGCCTGGTGTCCGCATCCCCCACCCGCATTTTCCGCTCGGTTTAACTGCCAGAAAAGACACTACCGCTACTTCTTTACAAACCCCGCCATAGCAACCTCACCAAACTCCACCGTCGGAAGGCTAGACATAGACAAAATGCGTGAAGCCGCGAAACTCTACATTGGCGACCACGACTTTAGAAACTTTTGTAAACTGGATGCGAGTAAGCAAATCACCCGTTTCGACCGGATAATCCACCACGCAGATATCGTCGAGCTACCGCAGTCATCACCACAAAACAATCCAAAAGTATACTACTTTGAACTCCATGGGTCGGCCTTTCTCTGGCACCAAGTCCGGCACATGGTTGCCATCTTATTCTTGATCGCTCAAGGGCTAGAGCAGCCTGGTCTTGTTACCGAAATGCTGGACATCTCCAAGACCCCTCAGAAGCCAATGTACGAGATGGCCGATGACAGGGCCCTCGTTCTCTGGGATTGCGTCTTCCCGGATGGGATGCTACAATGGCTATACACACGCGGGACCGGGCAGGAAGGCCGCAATGAAATCCTCGACGACGTCTGGTCTATATGGCATAAATCTAAGATCGACGAGATACTGACAGGTGGATTGATGAAGCTTATTTCCACAAATGGAAACCCGATTTCAGACCCTGCGCTCCAGAGCACATCTCCGGCGCTCGCCCTGGGAGAATTTTCTGTGACCACGCAGGCAATGGGGGTAGCAAAGAAGAAAGCCAAGAACAAGTCACAGATCCTAATCGAGGGCGGTCACGAGCCGTTGTTTCGGGGGACATATATTCCTATCTTGGAGAGAAAACGGATGGAGAGTGTCGAGGTTATCAATGCGAGATATGTGGAAAAGAAGGGCGGTTGGCAAGCGAATAGGAAGAAGAGGGAGGCGAAGAGGAAGGTAGCCGATATCTCCGAGGAGGAGGAGACTGTGCGACCGAGTGAGAGTTTATGACGATTCTGTGTTCTTTGGGCAACGTATCATTTGGTAGATTTCGGAATACAATTAGCTTGTAAATATAAATCAGAGCGAGGGTATGGCTGAGAGTGCCCGTGTGTGCTCTTTCATTAAAAAATTTAGCATCAATTTAACGTAGACCTCTCGTCCTGCAAAGCCGACCCTTACCCCGGCCAGTGGAAATGTCTTCCCCTAACATCACTCGAGAAATTCATCTCCCGCTCCAAAAGTTCGCCCCGAACGACACCAGTACGACAGTCCAATTGCTGTCGGATTCGGGGAACAGCCGCACATACACCCTCCCACCGTACTCCACTGTTTGTTGCTAAAGTCCAAAACCCATCAACTCAATCGTAAGTCAATACGCACCCGGTGGGCAGGCTTGTTTGCGATACCCCTAGGCCCGCTTCTCCTCTTCTCAACCACACATTAATTCTCCTCGTCCCGTCCCCTCCTCACACCATCTCACCTCCACTCCTACTTACGGAATCACTCGACACCTCACATCTTCCTTCCTCCGCTAACTCGCCAGGCTTTTTCCTGTTCTGAGAAGGCTTGAGTTGATAGCATAGTTTGTTTCTTAGATATCATATTACCCCCGTTCTTCCCCCTCTCGCGCGGATGGGGTAAGTTGTTGATAGTGCAGATATGGTCTCTGGGAGGGGGAATAGGGGTACCTACTAAAAATCGAGTCTAGGCCACCTGTCACTTACAGCAGGCTACCGTATTCGTGTTAGATCTAGTAACAATAGTTCAGTTCAGAGTCCGGTATCGTAACGTTTGCCCAACCTTGTTCCCACCGTAACAATTGTCCCCCACTCTCTTCGCACAGTTTTGCAAGAGCTACAGCAGCATGGCCTTTGCTATCACCACCCCTGGACGCCGCATCTGGGCGAAAGCCTTCAGCACAGTGCACAAACCCAAATTGTTATACCGGTATCCCCCCGCGAACCTTGCTGCCGGAACCTTTCACCCCGCGATAACTGTAGGCCTGTTCGTGGATTGCCGCCATCGCACAGAAACACAAAAAACACAACCCGGGATGCGGAGCCTTTCCACTCGTACTGTACTTGCATGCACCCAACGAACCCACGTGTGCATAAGATGATCCGTTCGAACACAATGTGCGCGGAGCCCCAAACAGCCCTGAGTGACCTGTAATTCAAAGTGTGCGCGACCATCTCGGGTGAACGGAAGGCGATGATGTTGCCCGAAATACGCACAATCATGGCAGACTGTGACAGAAACTTACCGGTATTGCAAAAGTTCACTTTCTTTGAACCCAATGGCTCAATTTGTGTGAACTAAAACTTTCTCGAGGGATATAATAGCTATTTTGCTCGGTCCTTAATTTTGTTTGGCGGGCTAAACCTCAAGCGCTGTGCGGCACGGTAACTGGTGCAAGATAAGCCCCCCCCCAGTTGCTCAATCGGAGCAGTCGACCATCCATAGACGGGCAAACATTCACGCCGGGGCTCGGGTGATAATGCGGTAGGCCGAGGTAAGGGAAGGTACGATATCCACGCGAGGGCCTCGTGAGTGAGTGAGGTGGGAAGAAGATGGTGAATATGGGGCTAAACGGCGGGGCCCTTGCTATTGCAGGGGGAAACCCCGCTTCCTTGTGTCTCCTTCGGCTCGGTATGAGTTACAAACGGGCGAGTGATATTTTAAGCCAGGGAGCATGGGCTACGAGGATGATACGGTGCCGGGCGTTTTAAAATCAGCCCTAACCACTGCCAAATCAAACAACGACTCCTTACTGCTTGTGACCTGTCATATTTGGTCCCTGGAGTCAATATTGCTGGCGTTTAATATTGTGGCCGTTGCTGACTCTCGGTTGTGATTTTTTTTCTCCGAGAAGCCATGGCCCTCAGGAGATCTCCCATTCTCAGATTCTTCTGGCACTGCTGGTCCTGTTGCTGCGTGATTTCCTGCCATAAATCTCTTTGTATAATGGCTTATTAATAGTGCATAGTTCCGGTATTTTACCGCCAACTTAGCCTTAGCCCATAGCAGTAATAGTAGAGCTGCGGTAATATACTCAAGCTGTTTCTAAAAGCATACTAACTACATCCAGACGGATGAATGATAAAAGCTGTGAATAATCGCTACACAGTACTCTATTTGTATTATTCTCACTAGCCTAACATCTATTCAATTGCCTATTCATTATTGTAGCAGCCTCGACTGCTAGTTTTGATAATCATCAACCTATAAAGGAGTAATAATAGGACAGCCCAGGAACAGCGTCTGTGGTGGACTCCATCTCTGCAGGCAAACTTCAGCCCCCCATCCAAGAAAATACCGTACTACAAAGGCATGATAGCAACCCACTAACCCAGAAAACAAAAACTTTCAAGAGCACAGAATCGCAACCGGTGTGTCGTAGTATGATTGGTTGAGATGAGATAGAAGCAGGCGCAAAAGGTAAGCAAGCAGGTCTGTTTCCGGTAGAGTCCCGATATCTGCACCATAAGCTGTATGGTACTGCAAACACGAGGGAGGGAACAATTAACCGGAACGGGTAGGGATGTATTCGGCTGGCTAACCTTAAAAAGCTGTTCAATTACCTCTTGCCGGACCCTGAGAAGGCTATCATAATTGTATTTCGCCCTCGAATAAACGTTTGGTTGCACTTGAGCCTGAGCCAACAATATTATACTAACTTAGGGCTGCGCTGTGGCAAAATGGTAATAAAGGCATTAGTGTGCTATATAATAGTGCTGTGATGCCTACCGATATCCGCCCTGCCCCACAGGGTCCCCCCGATCATTTTCTCGCATCGAAACTTATATCCTACCTCTTCAGCATCTACCCAGGCTCTCTACCCCCATGATCATAGCGGATCATAGCGTCTTCGTGCAGCACTTACGATACGAGCAATCGCCTCCCCTTAGAGCAGGCCTGAGTTAGGCATTACATTCATATGGCACAGCACAATACTCGAAATGTGAGAAAGAAAGAAGCCACAAAATCAAAGGGATGTAAGGAAGCCCGCATTTTCAGTTGCATAAGAGAGATTGGTTTTTTTCCCTCCCCTCCTTTTTTTCCTTTTTTTCCACTTTTTTCGAGATGGCCAGCACGACCCTGGGTTCGTTTCATGTATCAGACCTGGGTGCCGGCCGTGGCCACTGGCACAGGTCAACGTGTGTTCTGTTCTGTCGAGTGAGGGAAAAGCTTAGGATTTTGAATCGGACTAAGCGAGGAAGAGAGTGAAATGAATTGATGTCATATGATTGGGTTCGTGCAGTGCGCACGAACAATGGTAGGGTATGGCTTTATCACCCTGCCTATATCCCCTCTTTTCTCTTGCTTTCTGTCTTGCCTGCGCCTGCTTGATCGATCTCGTGCGAGAGGAGGGGAGTGAAGAGGAGGGAGGGGGGGGGGGGGGGATAGACATGGACACTGAACTTCGAGTGTCAATCATCAAAGGCAAGGTTACTGTGGGCGGGGGGAAGACAAGGCGGGCAGGCAAGCTTACCTTTTTCTAAACCACAGACAACCATCCGCTATTTCACATCCGCAAAAGAACTACGCCATGATAGTTATCTGCATGTGCAAGTATGATACCGTATGATCTGTCTGTATAAAGAGAGACCGCGAAGATGAGTATGGTATGTGTTGTAACTCGTCTGACATCCCTCCTCTGCTCGCCTTTACCTACCTCAGCCTACGGTGCCTCCACTATCATCACCATCATATTATTACCCATCCATCCATCCACCGAAAGTCTCCTATAGATTAACACTCCTTCCTTCCTTCCCAACGGTCCCAGATAAAAGCAAAGGAGAAAGGAGGAAGTTACCGTTGCATATGAGAGTACCCAGAATCGTGCAACCTCCTGATTAAGAGCGCAAGACAGAAAATTATAAGAAACCCAACAACTTCTCCCCTCCCTTCCTTCCGTCCCCTTCCTTCCTTCTAAGCGCCTACCGGTACCAGTCCAAGGGACAGCCCCTCTTACCCTTTTCCTCTTTTTTCTTTTTTTATTCACTCCTTTCCTTCTCACTCTCCTTTTAGTCAATTGTTTATCTATTTATTATTATTAATCCCTGCCATACCGTGCCTAAAATTAATCTCCCCGAACTAATTTCCTTTTCTGTTTCCGTTCCATTTTTCCATTTTCCCACTTTCTCTTTTCCCTTTTCCCTCTCAAGTACCCCATCCCATGTACTGGCTACATGCCCTCCGCCGCCGCCCCCAGGACATTTCTCCCCCGGCCGCAACCCTGTTTCAATAGAGCGCCGCTGAGCTCGCAAAACGAGATCTCCATGTCCTCGCTAGCGGAATCCATGTTTTCATTCTACTATGAAGGCACGCCAGAGCCCGACGGGGACTTGCTGGAGGAGATGATGTACAACAGCGGTGCCACCTTCTATTACGACTCGTCTTCAAGTTGTAGTTCTAGCTTTGTCAGCGATAAAGATGGCGAAGAGGAGAAGGTGGGGGCAGCGGTGAGGCTGCCGGTCGAGTTGCTGGAAGTGATATTTGGATTTGTTGCACCCGAAGTTGCGGATGATGGGTTCGGGAGCGTGAAGGATCTGTGGAGTTGTGCGGTTACTTGTAGAGCTTGGGCTTTTACGGCTATTCCAATGCTCTACAGAACTCATGGGTTTGGGGTGCTAATGCCTACTACCGCAAATGGTTAGTTTCTCCCTGGTTTCTTTCGCTTTCGCTTCTTTGTTTAGCCACTAGCTACCGCGGTAATAAATTATTAACATAACAACCTCGACCAGCCCGCGGCCCCAGCTCGCAATACTTCCCCACTTCTCGATCAATAGACTTCTACAACACACGTGCTGACCGGCGAATGCTGCAATTATGGAGAACCTTATTACTCTCTTGCTTCACCATCTCTGGGAAAAGTCCTGAGGCCAGAAATGCCACCCTGTTTCCCTACATCAATTACGTCGCAAACCTAGATGCGCGCACGCTGGTGATGGTGCTGACGGAGATTATGAAGTCACAAAGGGCGACTGGAAACAAGAGTGCTACGCTGGACGAGAAGGCTGCGCAGTACTTTTTTGATGGGCTGCTTGGTGGGTTGGAGGTCAGTGGCGCTTCCAGGAGGGATAAGAGGGGGGACAAGATGATTGTAGGAGGGGCGGAGTATGGCTGGACTAGTCCTGTCTACGGAAGAGAGGTGAAGGTTTTCGTGGGGGATACGGCCTTGATGATTATGGATTGTGGGTGTTGATATTTTTTCCCTTGGTTGGTAGGTTAGTACTGATATTTGGGCGCAGTCTTGTATCCGCATATTCAGCATCTCAAGGGCTTCACTATCCCCGAGTTGGGCCAATTGAGAGTCCATGAGCCGATTCGAATGTCACATCCTATATCTATGATATATTCCCTGCAGAACATCTCCCGTCTGGTCATCTCCTCCGGGTGGATGGTCTGCGCTGAGTTGGGCAGGGCTATAGCTTCAATACGGCCTACGTTAATATACCCCAGCACTGCAAGTCTTGCTCAGCGCCGCCGACACTCCAACAAATCCGATAGCTTCTCACTGACAATCCTGGACTGGCGATTTAAAACCCACTACGATCCGTACTACGGCCACGAGGAAGACTGGGAGACTAACCGCTCAGCATATAATAGAACTGTGTCCACGCTAGACAGCTTCTTTGACGCCCTAAACCCCAACTCTATCACATCCCTAGACCTAGATTTTGACATCCGCTACTCTCGGTTCTCGGGCAAAGACTTGGGAAATGGTCCACTAGCCCTTCGCCAAAGTCGCAGTGTTAAAGCCCTAAGACTAGCCCGGATGCGCTGCGATAACTTCAAACTTTGGCGAATGTTCACAGAAATGGGATACGCAGGGTTCTCCCCACAGTGCCTGAAACTGATAAACCTCTTCGTGGATAATACCTCCACTTCCCCGAACTTTACCGGATGGTCTTTTGCTCCTGGGTTTCTACACAACATGCGTGATCTTGAATTCACTAAATTCGCTGGAATGTTCGACCTTGCGGCGGCGATTGTTCAGATCAAGAACGTGAATAGCCAGCTAGAGCATAGCCTATCGCGCGGAGGGCAGCAATCGAAAAAGGAAAAATCTGCGAGGATAGATTCGCTATCCCTAAGTTATGAAGCTAAACAAGTGAATTCCTCTGCAACAAAGCTGTTCTTGGCGCCCTTGGCATCCCTAGGTTCGTCGTTGACGTACTTGAAGCTTCAAGACTCGGACTTTACGAATCCTCGTCCAGGTTCGGTGCATTACTCTCGAAGCACAGTCCTGCATCACTCGCCGCTTGAATCACTCACCAAGTTGAAAACCTTGATATTAACCGGGGACGTCTCGGTCTTCTTACTCAGCGATAGGCTACTAAGCATAATTCGCTGCATGCGGCACTCGATAGCCCACATTGACATCTGCCTCTCAACCAAAGACCTCACCGATGCCCTTCTTCTGAAAGCCTTCGCTCCAAGTGAGAACTTACAAACCCTAATCCTCCGTGCCTGGGATAGACTCGTAACACTGGAACCCGCAGCCGTGCCTAATCCGGCCCCTGGACAACTCGTTACATGGATCGAGTATCCACCCTTACTCACGAACCGCAGGTTCTGGCAGACGAGCCTTTGGCCGGTGTGCCCGAAGGTGACTGCCGAGGGCGCGATCGGGTTCTTAGCGAGGAAGCGGGGTGGGTTGAAGAAGTTTGGTTTGTCTCGGGCGTTTTGTCAGAATGGGGAGAGGGGCCGGTGGGGAGAGGTTGCAGAGGCTATGGAGGGGATGGGGGGGAGGTTTTTGCCTAGGACTGAGAAGGCCGTGTGGGCGTGGGATGAGGGGCTGCCGGCGCCGGAGTAGTGGGCGCTTTGATGGAAGAGGGTTGAGGTAGGAGCTTTTTTTTTTTTTGCCTGTGTGATAAGTGGGGGGGCTAATGGTTATATGACAGGTGCTTTTTTTATGTTCCTGAGAGAGTCGATATCAGCAGAAGTCACTCGAAGCACCCCACGAGTTTGAATGACAATCAAAAAATCGATACCACCGCTATCGGAATAACCACGCGCATCGACTGGTATCAACACGCTCTTCTCCCGCTTGGATGAAACCATCGTCAGATACCTCATCATTCCTACACAAAACATCAACAACCACGCCTTTCTGTAAGGTCCTTTCTGAGGCGGATGTACTAGTACTCTGGTGGTGTCCTATCAACGGTGGAAGCACCGGCAGGCCCTTCCCAACAGCGCACATGAACGCGACCCCAGTCCCAGTGATCTCAAGCACCTTTCATGACCTATCGCCTTTGTCACTCACATCTTACATTTCCAAATGATCCAAGCAGTCAGCCACCCAATCAGCGAACGTCCTCCGGACGCTTTCTGGGTAGATGTGCTGAACATGCGTATGGTACGGGTATTTGTATTGTCGCAACGACCCTACCGTTGCACCTTCCCATCCGCTAACGCGGTTGTGGAGGAAAGAAAACGAAACCTGATTGTATTTTTTTCTCACCTTTCTGTATTTCTCCATTTCTATATCATACATCTTTTTTTTACATTATCTCGGATGTAGGGGTTTCCGAGAGGGTTCAGGCGGGCGTTCAGGTCTATCTTATATTATGATACCATCCCTATTTTCTAGTTATGTTTCGTGCTCATGTTCGTTGCTCATTCTTAGTCCAATGATTTTTTCGTCACTGCCATCGTGCTCTCTGTTTGGGCATAAAGTACAGTATCATAGGAAAAGGCTTTGTTAGAGTTACGATAAACTCATTCACACAAAAGTTCCCAAACGTTCCCGTCTCGAGTGATATTCCGTGATGACTGTGATGAGAACCGAACGAGGGAAATGCAGGTTGTGCTCCTTAGATTAACTTTAATTGTCTGTTTTTCACTTTTCATTTTTTTCATTTAGGGTTCCTGATTTGTTGCGTTGTGCCTGGGGAAGCAGGGAGGGTTAGGGCTTGCGGGAGAGGACAGATATATCGTATCACATTACAGTAGGTAACGATGTTTCTGGGTGATCCTAGATAGGGAGAGTCCCAGATGAACTTTATAGTACGGACCAAGGGTACTAGCACGGCATTCACCACTACTATCGCAGGAAGAAACGAGGGGTGGAAATGCCGGCACTGTATTATTGCGAAGTAATGAACGGGGTCTGTATGAATGGGTCATGAAGAACGAATTCTGAGGAGAGCTGAGGTAATTGCTGATTAATAGGGGACCTTTACTTTACGATACGAGTTGGGTGCGCTACCCGAACCCCAAACCCTGACTCACAATCGTTCCCACGATCACAAGCCAAATTTCAAAAACCCTGCATCGTGAAGTTAATCGAACCAACCGGAGCTAGGCCACCCGTAAAAACCTGGCAAAAAAGTGCTGAGAAAACCCGTTTTGACGCGCAGTTGTGATCCTGTCGTGACGAATGAGGCTGGGTTTAGTTCTTTCTTACTCAACTCACTCACTCCTTTCACTCTTTTTTTTTAATTTTTTTTATCAAACTCTAACACTCTATCATCACCACCATCTCCATCATCATAATTCATAATGACGCCGCAACCGACACCTTCACCTTCACCAAGTTCTTCTTCCACCTCGCTCCGCGATATCGTCCCCATGGACGGGAACGGGGATGATGATGATGCTTACACTAGCGATACAAGCACAGACTCACAATCTCCTGGACGGGAGCTGGTGGAGGAGAAGGAGGAGGAGGAGCAGGAGGAGGAAAAAAGAGCGGACCGGGAACGCTCTCCAAGAAGTCGCAAGCCCCCGCCTCCAACTCTTTCCCGGGTTCTTAGCGGGAACCACTTAGCTCCCCCACCTCCGTCGTCTATATGGCGCAACCTATCGCGGTCGCCCTCGCCGTTGGGGCTTATTCCGATACACAGAACTTTCTCCTCACTCGTGAGTCTTCTCCGTCCCCACCGTTACTTCTCCTCTCCTGCGGGGAAAACATTAAGATATCACATGCTAATATGGAGAAATGCGTAGATTCACAAACATGAAGTTCCCCGTAAACTCCTACATGTTTCCATTGGCTTCGTAGTCTTATACCTTTACCGAACCGGACGCCAACCAACACATATCACCCCACCCTTAACTGCGGCCCTGATCCCTATCGCGAGTGCGGACATGCTACGCTTTTACTCGCCGTCTTTTAATCAACTCTACATTCGCCTACTTGGCGCCCTTATGCGCGAGAGTGAGGTCGCAGGGTGGAACGGGGTTGTCTGGTATCTTGTCGGTACAATAACTGTACTAAGCGTATTTCCAAAGGATGTCGCCACGCTCAGCATCCTCCTACTATCGTGGTGCGACACAGCAGCCAGTACTTTCGGCCGCGCATGGGGACGCTACACACCACGGATCCGTCGGGGCAAGAGTTTGGCGGGAAGTCTAGCGAGCTTCGTAGTTGGCGCCGTCACTGCTGCCGCCTTCTGGGGCGTCATAGTGCCCGGAACACGCCCCTTCTGGGATGATCCGCTCGATGGGAAAATGTGGGCTGGGAGATTGGGCCTGCAGGCGCTGGGACTGGGAGACATACAGGTTGACGGAGGGTGGGGGCTTGCCCTCATGAGCGTTGTCACGGGTGTGATTGCAAGTGTCTCTGAGGCGATGGATGTCTTTGGCTTGGACGATAATGTGGTCATACCGGTTCTGAGTGCAATGGGCGTTTGGGGGGTTTTGAAGGTTTTCGGGTAGATTTATTCTCGGCGGCGTTGGTGGGTGCGGTCGTGAGAGCTGCATGAGAAGATGAAAGGGAACGGTATGGTTGGGCACGGGATGGAGTTGGTGGCTTTTTTCTTTTTTACTCTTTACTCTTTACTCTTTTTCACTTTTATTCTCCGTATTCTAAAGCCCTTTTCGTTGCTATTCTCAATGCACTTTATCACTTACCCTTTATTATCTTCTCTTCTGTCCCCCTATTCATTTTTTTCGCTTTACTTCACAGTTTCTATCATCACGGGTATGAGTCAACTTACACCACTAGTACTTGTCAGCGTAATGGTTTATTTCACTCTTCACTCTTCACTCCTATCACTCCCTCCCTTTGTACTTTTCCTTTACTTCTAAGATTGTGCTTGCTTCGCTGTACGTTATATTTCGTTCTGGCATGGCATGGGAAGATGAGTCGTGTATGAATAGTATATTCATAAAGTTAGACTTTCTGTTAGGTGCTGTGTCGTTTGTGTTTTGTTCTTTGGTCTGGGGTGTTTGTATAGTACTCTAGAGAATACGGTGGGTTACCGCTATTTGGTTCACATTAAGGGTATAGTATAACACACGTATGTGATATCTAGATCTTCACACTGATTTGTTCTACCTGCTGATATCGTCATACCATGGTTCTTTATGACGATGTTCAGAACAGAACATCACAGAGAAGAGTTCTATAGCTCGCTCGCTCGCATCGACCGCTGCTATTATCACGCTCCTACTGTGATGGGTTGGTATGATGGTTTGTAAATACGGTACGGTATGATACCGGCAAGTGCTCTGGCTACGCAGGTATGGGCGCCGTGTTCGGGTGCGGTATGCTACAGGTGCTGGAAGTATCGTCGAATGGTGTATAAGTTATGATGACCTCGCTAATTCATCACTCTTTCATAGAGGAAGGGGTTACTGGTATTGTACTTAATCTATTTCCTCGAGTCTCAAAAGGTTATCTCATCTAAGATTTCACGACTTGTGCTGTAATTGTGCTGGGTATATTGCGTACCGGTACCGGTACCTGGTTAAATTGCCATCGTCATCACTCATGAATAGGTTAGAAAGCACAAGACAGTTGTGACCAATGAAAATGTGAAGGGGAAGGGGGAAAAATGGAATTGAAAAAACATGGGCCAAGAGATATTCCGGTTCCTCGTGCGTCAATTTATCCATTCCACTCCGTTTCTCGGTCATGAACGACAAGAATAGTAAGGGTAAGGGGGAAATAAAAGTAAAAGAGAAAATAGAGTACGCTACTACATCAAAAGCAGACAGGAGGGAAAGAGAGAACGCCCGATAGAAAAGAAAAAAATAACAGCGCAATAACAAAATGTTTAAAGAAAACCCGTGTTTTTCCGTCATTACCAACTCTCCGGTCGAATCAAATCAGATACCGACATGCACCGCAAGCCCAAACATCTCCCCGTCAAACCCCTGTGGGAATTCGCTCATAGCGGTGGTATCAAACATGCTCTCGACCATGGCGCGAACGTCTTTGCCGCCGAAGGGCTGGTTGAGCGATGGCCAGGCGACTGCGCATTCTAGTTGCTTGTGCGGGATCTGTCATGCTAAATTAACCCTCTGCACTAATAAATAAATAAGTAAAATAAGAAGGGGGGACAAACATCCTCAATCTTGGCCCTAAGGTCAACCTTTACATCACTCTTTCCAAGGTTCAACACACCAGAGTTCTCTTTTAGTGCACCGGATGATTTGAAAACACTCTGCATGGCCAGCCCTCCACCTACGCCACCGCTGCTCGGTCCGCCGAGCTTACCGCTAGAAGCTGAGGATGCATTCTCCTTGTCGTACCCCAAGGAAGGCTTCTTGTTCTCAATGTCATTTTCGTTTTCCTTCTCTTCGTCCACAGTGCTGCTCTCGCGGAGACCGCTGCTAACGTGTGGTTTGAATTTCTCAGCGGCGCTGCGTTGACGGTTTAGTGGGGTAGATTCCTTAGGCAAGCCGAGGCCGAGGCCGAAGCCGCCGGCTGGCTGGGGGGATGTGCCTAGGAGTCCACCAGCGATGGCGGGGGGGTGGCTAGAGGTGGTTAAAGGGGCGGGGAGCTGGGCATGGGACATTGTTGGTGGGGGTGGGGGGCCGGAAGAGATGTTTTCCTTGTCCGAGTCGGAAGAGAAAGACCATGTTGTCGGGGCGGCTGCCGGTTCTAGGGCAGTGGGGGTTGTCGTGGTAGTAGTGGATGACGAGGAAGAGTCGCCGAAGAGGAAGGTTGGTGCTGGGCCGGTTGGTGGGGTAGAGGGGGTGGGAGCAGCTTGTTTGACGGGAGACTTGGGTGCTGGCGGAGCTGATGGGGCCATGTCCGAAGGCTCACCTTCGTCTACCACTTCCTCCACGCTGGGTTGTTTGGATGAAGTATCGGTGTCGGACATTTCTGAATCACCGTCGCCATCTTGTTCTGGGTCCTGCTGTCCGAGGTTTTTCCTAATCTCCCGTTTGAGGTATCGGTCTTCGGCTTCCTGAACCTTTCTCTCCTTTTCTCTCCTCTTCAAAAGTTCTAATTTCTCCTCTGTAGTGAGTTCCTTGGGCTCACTGAGTTCGGGGCTTCTCTTCTTCTCGCGAGAACTTGTTCCTTTTGGTCTCGAGTAAGGATCATAGCGATTAGTCCTCTTTGCAGACTTCATGCGTTCGATAAAGTTACTGGGCCTATGGAAGCTGCTGCTTGGAGTGACAGAGGGTGAGGCTGACTTTCCAGGTGTCTTGCTGGAGGGTGCCAAAGTTGGAATAATCCTTCTCGAGGGAGGAGGTAGAGTACGAGGGGCAGCCACCGCCTTGGGTTTTTGATACGCAAACAATCCTTCGCGGCTTGGGGTTTCGTAAATAATCTCCACCTTCCTCTGTTCCCGCTTGGACGGTGGTTGAGACGGGGAGCGTATGGGCGATGGAGGAGCCTTTCCAAAACTTCCTGGAAGTGACAACCCGTCATTATCCTCAAAGTCGTAATCTTGGGCAGGAGCCTCCTTCTTAGGAGTCTGTACCTCCTGTTCGGTAGACCTGAACTCTGCCGCATCACCCAAAATCGCCTTGACTGGCTTCTTAACACTAGCTGGGAGAATGGCACCGAGCCATTGTCCCCATGTCTTCTTGCCTGTCTCAGGAACCTGAGATTCCTTCTTGGGCGATTTTGTCGGGGTTTTGCTTGGTGTAGTAGTTCGAGAAAAGATATTTCTGCTCGGAGTAATCGAAAATTCTTGCTCCCCTTTATCATTTTCTGCTTCTTCCTGTTCCTCTTGTCCGTCCGACTCGGGCTCTGCATCTTCTCGCGGGCTTCCTCTAGCACCGCTCATAGTATATTTGGACCTCTTTACGGAGGTGGTAGCAGTGGTCTCGTATGTAGTCTCCGTGCTGATGAGTTCGCTTTCCCTATCGATCGTGGCATCCTTCGATATCTTCGCGCGCATCAGGGCCCGCGAAGTAGTAGTTGAATAAGGAGTAGATCTGTGCGCTGACCTCGGTCGCTGAGGTGTAATCAACGCAGAATTGCGCGACCCCCTAGTGGGGGTCGAGCTAGCTAGGGGGGAAATCATGCTGGAAGTGGAGGCTGCGGGACTGGAATCTAAATCACCACTGTCAGTAAAAACGAACAAACTGTTAAGATAATCGTCCTCCTCATCCTGCAGTAGGTTCTAGAAATAAAGAAAAATTTGCAAAACATACTGCCAGCATCCCCTGAGCTTCCCGCTGCGTCTAACACTTGGAAACCGCTCTTATTCCCACTGAATGAGACAGGCGTTCTCTCAATATCTGAATCGTCCTCGTCATCGCTAAAGAGCCCGAACCCTCTCCTATCTTTAACCGCCGAGCGGTCGATCGTGAGACGGCTCGACATCGCCGGCCTTGTTTTCTTTCTTTCCCTGTTGTATTGTCTAGTACCGTAGGAAAAATAGGTGCATCAAGAATAAGCAGATGGTGAAATCTATTGTGTTGTTGTGTGAGGGTGTTGGTTACGGAATACGGGTGGCAGGAAAAAAAAGGGAGGATGGAAAGGATGGGGTTCTTTGTCAGTTGGTTGTTGTTGGGACGACGAATCGAGGCTCGTTGCCTGCCTTGGCGGAGACTGGGACCATTTGGGTTAGCGCCGCCCCCCGTCTTCGCTGGAAAAACGCGAGTGGTTGCCAATTTACGTGGTCAACATTGACGCGGCTGGGACGAGTTTCCAAGGACACGTAAGGCAGGGTAACAGACACTTTTGTCGCGCACACGATTGAAATAGTAGAGGCAGATTAAAAGGAGGGATGTGGTAAAAAACAATAGCTAATATTTAGTATCACAACTAACCTCATCCTCCGTTCCCTCTACACCCTATCTGGGACGTCCTAAACACCACACGAACTATCGCCACTTTTCCCCATTTGCACCCCGTCCAGGAGGATCTGGGGGTGTAAGCCACCTTATACCGCATTAGCTTGAACACAGCAAGAGAGAGGGGTCTCAGGACGTCTGAGTTTCCTATTCTGGTGGGGATGGAAGAAAATGCCGGGAAAATAAAATGACGCGTTACTCAGAGAGGAAATCTAGACGTCCTGAGACAACTACCTCCTATTCAAGTTTATGTTGTTCGGGATGCCTCAGGGCCTATCCGCTTTCCCCTCCTCTTAAGGTCCTCACTTCCAACATCTCACAATGTTGGTTGCCCCTTTGCCTCTCTTCCCGCTAGGGGCTCAGCAAACTTACGGTTAGCAACCTCTTGTTTGCTAGCATGCTTTTACATGATTAAGAACTTATTTGGTTGTTACTCTTTTTCTTTCCCGGTAGGCCGCGCCAGGTACTCTAAATCTTCAAAGCAATCCTCAATACTGAACGTGCATCGTAGGAATAAAAGGAGTATCTTGGTATTTGAGACTGAGGCTGTAAAATATTACTCAGGTGGGCCATGTTTCGCCTTTTCCTGTGGTCTATCGATGGAAAGGTTAAAATTTAAACTGGTATCGGCCATCCTACACAGTACCAAATCACTCTGGTGAGTACTTAATATTATCTAGTCTTAACACCGCATTTATCAAGGAGACTTGAATTTTTGTTCCCTGGCTATTCATCCCCAACCTCACTGAGATTACCAGCTAGACCGCAGTAAGTACCACTTAATAGCCACTGAAGAACATCCTTCTCTCGGATTCCTTCAACATGGGTATAGAGATGGCTTATGTAGTGGGTATGATCCTTTCCGTACTGGTCAATGTCATGATATCCTCATTGTATAGTCGTATCAGAATCAAAAAAAAGTCGTGGAGTTTAAGAGAGATTTAGGGCGAAGAGAGGCGGGAAGTCATTGAGATATATAGCCTCCAAGATCATATGAATTACTAGTTTTCATTCCATGGCACTTTGTACTGATATAGTAGGTTAAACTCCCAACTACAGTGCTCCATAGCCCAGTCCACTCCCTGCATGTGCACTGGTAGTGAGGCAGTGTCTTCTGCCAGCGATTGTGACTACGAAGACGCCAGGTAGGGTGTAATATTTTAAATGCTGTAGCGATTGACACGAGCGTTTCTTCATAGAGTCAGATGCTTCGCTGATATCTTTTCTTTGTTTTCAACCGGGCTAACAGTGAAGACTAGTTGGTGGGGTCGCAACCCCTGTCCTTCAGGTTTCTCCTATTTGTCTCGTTCAATACTTAGAACCTGATCTGGTCTCTCGCTGATAGAGGTGTACGAGGAATCTATATTGGGGGCGGAGAGGCTAGCTCAGATGCCCATAAACAGCTGATCTATTTCCTTACAATCTTGCCTTCCGGATAAGTCATTACCGAACAATAGTTATTGCGCTCTGTTTACCTGCCCTTCTTGCTTCAGCTACGAGCTATCGCGTATCACACTACCTGCAGAGGCCTTCGAGGGGGAGTGATTCGCTGGCAGAGTTTGGGAATTGTGTCTCCCCGAGGAATTTCTTGGAAAATCGAGTGCGGATTCGTGATGAGGCTTTTCAGCCACTCGAAGGGGGGTAACTACTCTACATAGGCTCACTGCCTAGTGTTCTACTTGAAGCAAACTACCACAACCCTCCTTTAGTAGCATAAGTCCTATGAGGCGTCTTCCTCTCTTCAGCTAGCTACAATGCAAAAACTCCCACCGCTGTGCTGCCTGAAGCTCTCCTCACAGTTTCATACCCGGCGTTCTATTGTGGGGTTCAAGTTGAGTTTACTTCCTGGTCGTGTTAGGGCTCGAGAACATGCTTCTGGATGTAGGGCCCAGCACCCCGGAGGTTTCCCCCAGATTTTAAATCTATCGTCCTTGTTCTCAACATGAAGCACGACTCGTGATAGTTGGGGTTTTTGTACCGGTTGTGGGATTGAAAACCCGAACACCTGAGTAGGATGCGTCCAAAGGCACGTAAGAAGCGGTTTCGGCAACAAGATCCATTGCTTCTTAAAAAGCCTTAGAAATCCTAGAAATAGCCCACTGGCTAATCAGGACACTGAAAACCAACCTATGACCGGAGGTCACTTTTTATTCTCTTATGACTCTTGCTCAGTTGATATCTTAGGCTTACTAGTATTTTGTAGGTATTTGGGTTACTGTTCTAGCGTGGGGCACAGCGTAGATAGAAAAGCAGATATATCCCGAGGGGTAAAGTTAAAAACGCCTACAAGTAACTCAGAGATTAATCTGGATGGGGATATTCTCTGCGATGTCTCATTCTTTAGGGGATTTGGGGAGGGGAAAAGGGAAAAGGGGAATTAGTAGGATGCGTCCTGGAGAGGGGATCTGTAGGTGTTGGGTGCTAGTGATAGTGGTTTCGACTGCCTGACACTGACAGCTAGCTGGGCAGAAACACTAGTGTTCAACCTCTTCGTTCATGGCGGTGGGGAGGGTAGTGATGGCATAGAAGCTCTCATGGATCCTCTGGAGGATCCTCGCATATTTTGTGTGGAATCACCCGGATACCCCGGCTGTCACTCGGCTGGTCAAGCCACCGCGGAACCTATGTCAGGGAAGAAGCGAGGTAAAATGAGAGCGTCGTCTGTCCCACTGCCCGGAGAGCAAAAAACTGTCTACCGTTGGCAGCAATTATTTACGTATGATCGCGCGGGGGAATGTCTTCCGACAGTACACTTGTACTACGTAATTTGCAACCTGAGGTTGAACAGTACCAAAGCTGTAGTCCTAATCCGCTGGAATATCCGAACGACAAAATCCAACGAGGAGCTAGTCGACCGAGAATTTAGGATCGTAGATTTAAAAACTGGAGATCTGCTCCGGACATTATCTTTTCCGAGCTTGTACTGGGACTACCGACATCACGACATGAGTGCGGAATACAACCTCATGCGGCATCAAAAGATGGTATCGTATTACTTCCCTTTTATCCTATCGAGGTAGTGTGGCACTAATTCTGGTCCGTTGAGTTATAGAGTAGGTTATACAACCACCTAGGACCCGACGAATCCATGGGTGCCGGCAACCGCTGCACCCGCATCCATACAGACGCCTTCGTACTAACAGAAACCAAACTAATTAGTGGTTCGCACGACTACTGCAACTGGGTCTGGGACCTAACTCCTACCGGCTCCCCACCGTCGTCACCCCCAACCCCCTCACCAGTTCCCACAGAAAACCATAACGACGCTGGCCTGGACGACCCATTCACGGTCCTCGACGACTTCTATTGGTCTTCGGCACCAGAGCCCGGCAAGAAACTCTGGAACACCAGCAACGAGCGTGCGGGGTGGTGGGTGCGCACACCAAACCAGGTGCTATGCTTCTGGCACAACATCTCTATCTCCCCCGGGGGTCGCTTCTTCGCTGCCTGCCGGGCTGGCAAGTTGTTTGTGTGGGATCTTCTCAACGGGGGGAATAACAAGGTTGTTGGATTCACGAACATCCCCCCCGGAGCGCCGGCTTCTACGCGTTGGCTGGGGAGGCTATCCGATCGGGCTAGTGGTCTCAAGCACTTGCTCGGGAACTGGTTCGTTTGGGAAAACGTCCTGCCGGAGCAGGGCCTTTGGCTGCTCTACGATGACTTCACAACTGTGTATCTTGACCGCGAGGATGTTCTTTCAGCGGCTGGATTGGATAAACGTGCGGAGTGGACGTTCCACAGGGAGGACTTTACGATTTCCGAGGATGAGGGGGAACATCAAGGTCAACGCGTCCATGGGCGACGGCATAGGTCGGAATTTGATGACGGTTGCAGCGAGGGTGATGACTGTGAAGACTGCTATGGAACCTCTTCCGACTTTGACGAGGAGGGAGAGGAACGCGAGATGGAGGCTAAGAAAAGACGACGCACCGGTGAGTGGGGCGAGACATGGAGCTTTGAGGCAGAGAGGGATTTGACGTTTGAGTGATCTTTTTATCATTTCTTTGTGAAATAAAACTCTATTTTGATTCTTAGTACCGCGAGTTTGATTAGCATGGGTGATGGTGAATGAGTTGGCTGCAGGGTTTGAGGGTTTGCTTTTCTTTGATGCTGTGTAATGATTGCAGGTATGATAGTTATTGGGAGTCGGGAGTAATTATGGAAGACGTGAAATCCCACGACTATTGGGTTTTCATAAGCGACTCGAATTGGAATGGTGGATACCCCACTTCATCGCGTGCACTCTGAGATACCACAAAAACTCAGCAGATCCACTATCGGGGATCTTAACATGAATCACTGTCTAAATCACAATAGGTTTAGCAGAGTAGATAAGCAAAATCACAAATACAAATTAATGAGATCCAACAAGCTCAGCCTCCCCAGCCTATACCTTGTCTTGGAAACACTACTGTAGTCTATTCCTTGGGCGTTTTTGTCTCTGATCGGGGTGATCCGAGGCCAATGGGTGAGGGTGGATCTACAAGTACTGAGTTTTTGCGGTAGGGTTGCGTCGCGCCCCGTCTTTGCCATGCGCTGCGGACGATGCGGGTGGCGTACGATATGAAGTGTTGCGTACGGTGTCCGCCGGCTACATACCCCTGCTACCGCCGAAGGACAAGAGCCACACCGCCTCCGCCCCCACCCCACCGCCAGCTACCCTTGTTTTTGGCAGTTGTTGTTTCACCACCCTAGTTTATCATGGCTTCACAATTGCAATTGGCCTAATAATTCTGCGGGGCTGGACAACTTAACTCGGGGGGTTTTCCTTTCCTTTCCTTTTCCATTAAATCCCCCAACGGTTTAAAGGCGCGATTTCCGTATAGCAGATCTGCCCTGTCATGACATCAAAGCCCAAACCACACAATAGACATAACGCTTGCGCAACCCCAAGCTTCTGCCAACCCCTCACTACCACCAACCTGGCACCATATACTTATGATACTGCACGTCTACCACCACCCCCATCCCGGCACTCCAAAAACCAACATCGGTCGGTACAACCCCACACTAGGTCCTAGTCCGCAGCCTTGGTGGGTAGGGATTTATACTAGCACCACTCTCGACACTCGATCCTTCAAATGCCTGTCTTCGACCCCCCACCTTCGATAAACTCTTCGTGCACATCGATCAGACGCACGAAGCAGCGAGGGAAGTATTGGAGAATGAGATCGGGGCTGCTTCTAGGATCATCATCGCCTAGAAGCCCATCGGGGGGGCCGTGGAAATGTATCCGCGGGTGCGGGCGAATGGCAGGGGTCTGTGTGTGTGTGTGGGGGGGGGGGGATTGATTTTGTCAGGCATATTTATCCGGAACATGAGGGCCACGGGATGGATGGATGCCAGGTTTTGCGGGGGTGCGCGGGGATGGTGGTAGATAAGAGGTGTGGGGTTGATGATGTGATTTTGATTAAGTATTGGGATAACGGTGCGAGTGTCGATGGATGGATGGGGAGGAAGCCGAATATGGGGGTTAAACACCCCAGGAACAGGGAGAGGAGTCCCGGTAAGGAGTTCATTGAGGTTCGGTGTTTGGCTATTGGGTGGATTGCAGGGCTTTCTTTTGGGTTTTGTGATATCTTTTGTTTTTTTAATTAGTTTTCTTTGCTTGGTAATTTACAACGTTAATTTTCAGTGGTCTAAGTCTGTCACGGCCTTGCAAGCTCCAACAACACCTCCTTCACAGCCCCCCACTCGTCACTTTCCACCTGCCAGTTTGCCACGGCTATGCGGATTGCTGGCCTATTGTTCCACATCGTTCCGGATACATACATCTTCCCTGTATCATTGATAGCCATCTTCAGTCTATTGTTTAGTCCTTCTTCCTTTGCGGAGAATAAAACAATTATGAAGATATCTTCGACCGGTCCATTGAGTAGTTCGTATGATCCATGTCCGTGTATGAAAGCCGCTATGTTCCGTGAGTGTGCAACAAGGCGGTTCAGTAGATCTCTATATCCACTCACACCGTAAGCGCATAGGGTAGCATATACTGGCAATGCTCTGAAGCGGCGGGAGTTCTCTATGCCGATGTTAAGGGGCGATTGTATCCCGTCTGGAGAGGAGGGTGAGGATAGGTATGGCGCTGCATTAACGAATGTTGCCGAAAGAACTCCAGGGTCTCTGGTAAAGAAGAAGCCGCAATCATATGGCTATAGTGGTAGGGGGGGCAGAGTTAGGACAATGCATAAATGCGAGTAGCATGGGTGGGGTGGGTTGTGCAACAGACGACATTGAGTATCTTATGTCCATCCCCAACAATACTGTCTGCAAGTTCCAAGCCCCACGCAAACCCTCCATTGCCAGACTCCTCACTTTCGAGAACCCTCGCAAAGATTCCAAACGCAGCATCAGCATGCAGCCACGCATTATACTCGTCCACAAGTTTCCTAATCCCTTCCATTCCTCCTTCGAACCTCCCGGTGTTGACCTCCCCGATGCTAACAGCAATGATGCAAACCACCCCCTCCGCCTCTGCCCTTTCCAGCTCCTCCTTCAATCTAGCGAGATTAATCTCCCACGGCTTCTCCACCCGTCCGATATCCACCACGTTTTTGCGCCCAATCCCCACTACGGCCGCCGCCTTAAGTAGACTTGAATGCGCCATTGCCGAGAACACCTTCACCCCCGTAACACCTGCCCTAACACATGCCTCTAGCAAGCCCGGCTCGCCAACACCTCCCCCACTTCCACCCACCCCCCGCGTGCGCAGTCTCTTATTGAGAACATCCTCCCTCCCGCACGCAAGCCCGAGAACATTCCCCGCGGTAGCACCAGTAGTTATCACCCTCCCTAACCATTCCCTCTCATCTAGTCGGAATAACTGGCATAGCAGCCGCAGCGCCAAGTCCTCGACCTCGGTGACGAGCGAGTCCCGAGGTAAATGCACTTGCACGTTCGCATCTACTGTTGACACAAGGAGGTCGGCCAGATACGCTGCCGGTGTGACAGATCCAGTCACGAAGGCATAGTAGTGTGCGGTTGTTCTTGCGAAGGATGGTAAGAGGGAGAGGAGTTGTTGGGCCACGGGTTCTAGGCCTAAGCCTGTGTGTGGGAGGTCGTGGGTTAGCATTGTGCGGGCAGTGGTGATGGTTCCGGCGGAGGGGAGCGGATGCGGGAGGGCGGAGAGGGTTGTGAGGAGTTGGGTAAGGAAGTGTGGGGCTGTGGTGTGAATGGGCTTGATGGCTTTTGAGGGAGTAGAGGTCATTTTTGAAGCGTTAGGGAGGCTGTTTGGGAAGCAGTGGAGGAAGTGGTACTTGTCGGGATCGTGGTTTGGACTTAACTTATATCGAGATTGGTATCATAGGGTTAACTTCACCTCCATGTGATCCTCCTGTCAACAACCTAGCCCTAACTCAATGCGTCCGGCATGGGTGCCTGCCTTGCAGTGAGCATCGCATCTGTCAACAGCCATAATGCATGCTGTCATATAGATGCAATAGCGAACACTGGTATTGGAGCTTTCAGGACAGCATTGGCCCGAAGATCTCTCTCACCCTCTCTCCCAACTCTATTGTTATTATGTAGTTCTGGAGTGCTGTGCCACTACCCAAGATAACCCTTGCTCCTAACCAGGAGTTAACTGCGAGTGAGAGATAATGACACCTCGGCCAGGAGGCCCGAATACATTATTGCGGAAGGTGGGGGCTGTTGGTGCCGGTTAAGGGAGGGGAACAGGACTCACTAGAGAAGTTCGAGAAGAGGGAGACCACAAGGGGAGATTTTGAGATATATTAGGTTGAATTAGGGTATGATAGCAGAACGAAACAAAATTAAGTGTATCATAGAATTTCTACGCAAACAAATAACCCCCACCTGGACCCCGCACCAAACAATAGAAGCCGTTGTTGCAAGGGGTTGAAGCCCCTTTAGTTGAGTTAGAACCCACTAAAAAAGGTTATTGGTGATGGAGGGTCTGTCACGCGCCGGGAAAACTGGCGTCGTACGAAACACCGCTATGGAGCTGCCTTGAGGCGAGGGTGGTGAGAAAGGCCCGGAGCAAAGAGTGTGATAGGAAACCGAAGAGTGTGTTCGTTGTTCGATGTGGATGACCGATGTACGGAAAAGAGAACACAAAGTATCATGGAACTGAATACAGTTTGTGGTGGTCAACCCACGTAGTCGACTCACTATCAAACAATGCCAGAAAACCAGTCCTCTCAGAGCACCAGACCTGGTGGCAATCCCATCAATATACCCTAACTTGGCATGCCACGATAGGATTACTCCATCAATTAGATGCTAAGCAAAAAATTTAGATGATAGACTTTTGTCCGGAGGGAAACCTCTATTGATTTTCCCCCCAGCATCACACCCGAGTAGATCAGTAAGAATGTCTGGGCTCTTGTGCGATTACTCCAGGGCCTGTAATAGTACATATAATGTCCGGTTCACTTTCAGGGAGCCAACCCCTGCGTCAGCTTATCTAGCTTTTGTCAACGACACGCTAGGTATCATACCAGTAGGAACGCTAAGGCATAGCTAATATACCCAGACATCATATTTCACAGAACCCCTGTTGAACCCGAACAATTGAGAACCAGCGTCTTCGAGTCTCAAGTCCAACTAGAGACCGAGGCTTGGAGGGGAATTCATTTACAAGTTACAGGCATAAAGAACCCGAACACAGGGATGAGGAATTTGTAAGGCAAATTGTCTGTGCGTGTCTGACCGCCCATACAAAATTCCCACTCAAATGTTCGGGTTCTTTATGCTTGTAACTTGTAGTAAGAGGGGAGATCCCCGGGGGGGACGACCAAAAACTTCCGAAAGATCTTAGCAACATCATTACTTAAAGAACGCTGTGGGGGGGGGGGCGGTTTGGAACCGGTTATGGTGGGTGGAATGGCTTGATGCATCCCTAACCACTACCGAGGCTGTAAGGAGAAACACGTGGGTGCCGAGTCTTGCCCCTGGTTCATCCAAACCCTACCAGGCAACTACGAAGGTACAGCACCTAAGTTTTGAATATTTTACTAGCAGGGGTGTTACGCTAGCAGGGGCCAAGGCAGCAAATCGGGTATAAGGACAGCGAATTGGGTATAGTGGTTACCCAATTCACCTCCTCATCCCTGTTAGTCGAACATCCCCTGCTAGTAAAATATTCAAAACTTAGGCGCTGTACCTTCGTAGACTACGCAACTCCAACACCCATGAGGATCGCCCCCATACAGTGCCAACTGCTAACTTAACACGATTTAGGGGTATGAAGCTCGTCGATGAGAAAACCCCTCTCGCTTTCCTGAATTCTTATATGTTCGGGAGTTTTGGGTCGTTGGAATCTTGTTAAAAGTCTGCGAATAGATTTTGTTCAAATGGAGTCTATGTGATCTCCCGAGGCTCTAGACGATGAATGCTGTGATGGCACCGTCCACGACATGTTTTTCGGCTAGCGTCAACAGGCTATGGGGGCAGGGGGTACATGTGCAGGTCGGTGTGGCAAAAAGGACTTTACAGGCGGGGGTGTCCTTAGCCTTCGCTGTGGTATCTGCAAGAAACCCATGCAAAGCATGGCTCCAGTTTGGGCCGTAACGTCTCCCGGGGTGCCAAATAATTTATCGCACCATCATGCGGCCTGGCCGAAGGATATTCAATTCCAGCAAGGAGTTCGGCTGTCGCCCAAAGCCGGTGACTTTCAACCCCTCGGAATAATTTAATCTTTTCCTAATTTTTAGGCTGACCCAAACCTCTCCTCAGTCGAAAATAGAGGAGTGACTTGGGTTCTGTCCTGCAAGACTACTAAGTTAACTGCTCATAGATGCAAGTGTAGAACTACCATATCATAGAACGAGTGATATGTCGCCGATCATCGCTCAGAAACCTATCTCCAGGCTTGGCTTATATCTGCTCCTCACATGGTGCAGGCTGCCAACTACCGTATTCACAGGAATAATTGAACCTCTCACTAAGACGTCCAAAATCCCCTATCTTAGATAGGGGAGCGAATGCACTGCGAAAACTGACCACCTAAGCCCCGGCTTGAGGCAAAAAAGAGCAAAGACGTGCTGGACCTTACTAGCAACGACAACTCTAACACGCTGGCGCGAGATCCAATTATTCCAGTAGATACCATAGGCATATCACTGCTCAGCCCCCAGATTTTGGGCCACCCAGTAACATATTAATCTTCCCATGGATCCCCACCAAAGGGCACAAGATATAGAACGGCCGAAAGAAGACTCAAAAAGTGCAGAAGGCACAAAAAGCCCCAGTCTGAAACTCCAGAACTACCGGTAGTCATTTGGGTTGGGCTGTTCGCTATTACTTGTCTTGAAGATTACCATGGGAACTCAATCCACCCTCGGACCGTTGGCAGGGCTAGACTACATTTGGCTTAGCCGAACAAGTTAAGGAAATTACGCACACCGGTAAATTACGAGGTACCCGTTCCAGCTATGCCGTGTTAGGTAAACGCTACTCTTTCCCCAGGTGTTTTGTTTCCCATTGCGAAGGCCAGGGGCCTAATGGCCAATACAAGTATCAGGCAACAAGCATCCGAACATGAGACACCGGTTATTTGTCTGTGCACGGTATATTAAAAATGTCTTATGTTCGGATACTTGTTGCCTGATACTTGTAGTTGATTTGACGAGCTTTCGCGGCAACGTTGGGGACGGCTGGCGGGAATGGCATTCGGAGGAAATATCCTGGTGGCCGGCCGGCTTACCGAACGTATAGAGGAAACAGCCATCCTACCTACTCCACCACTGATAAGGTAGAAATGCGGGGTATTGAAGCACTCCTCTTTTCACCAAACTGACTAAGGGGCGGACTAACGTTATAAGGGCTTTAGTGAGCAGGCGGAGTTCCGAGCGAGTTATATTGGGTGGGGTAGTGTTCGGCACAGGAGGCCTTTGGTTCTGGGGGATTCAGAAATTGTCCTCAAGGGTGGCTACGAGGGTTTTGGTATACTAGGTTCTTCAATTATAGAGGTAGGGTAACAAAAGTGTGCTCTAAGAGCAAAGGAACGAGTAGGACCTCATGATTCCTGGAGCTGTTCCAACTTCATGATACAGCTAAGCAGAGCAACTTCGCCTTTCCTTTAGCTTCCCCAATGTTGTTCATAGGCGATATCTGAGTTCGTTGGCACCCCGACATATGCCCGTTTCTGACATCATACTGAAAACAAGTCCAAGGCGTTACTGCAGGATAGGTCTGCTATGTTTCATCCACGGGCTGGGTCTGAGAACCAATCCTTCCCCTAACCGTTCATAACTATTCCTCGTCATACTTTGATCCCACATCATCATCATTATAGCCCTCCCGGAAAGCAAATTCACCCTCCCACTCCCCCTATAAGTCATCTCATCAACTAATTCTTGTCAAAGCCACCTTTTGACCATTAAAGCCCCACCGCGTGTCCCTCCGATAATTGACCCTTTTCACCTGTTTCACATTTTCAACAGCCATCATTTTTGTTTCTCAATTCAAGTCAGTGTCAGTTGACTGCAATTCGAAGGTAAATTAAAATTTCCCTTTTTTCCCCTGAGACATAATTTAGCCAAGAGACCCTCGAGGATTAGCCTCGCTGTCAAGTCCTGACCTACTGAGGGGATTCTTGTGCCGAATGCCATTGGAGGAAATTTCACCGACCCACAAAACGCGCCATGTCCCCGGCTATAGAAAACCACTACCCCGGCGAGCAGAGCTAGGTACATCGAAGTGCCAAACACACCAATATGCACGTCTCTAGATATATACCTCTGGTACTAAGTTGGTATGGTAAAGCTTGGTCTATAAGCGAATGGATATAAAGACACTGGCAAAACTCTACCAGAACACAGCTCCAATCTCCAAAAGTCTAACTATCCTAATTTCTTCCACATATATTTCCCCCCAAGCTCAGGCCGCAGGAACCTCCACTCTAATATCATCCACTCCGTTAATTCATAACTTTCGCCCCCGCAAAACCTTAACTTTGTAATGTCTCTCAACCTCTCCCAAAGCACAGCGATGCCCTCAACAGGACTGTACTTCCACACAATGTCCCGCAAAGGCGGCTGTAACTACCGCCGCATCACCTTCTCTCTGACAACTACAACCCCTCCGTCATCCCTCCACTCCGACTCCCCCTCCCCCTCCCCCTCTTCCTCGCAATTCTTCTCAACCGGTATCGGCGGTGCCGGAAACATCAGACACAAATCAGAACGCGCCATTTTCTTCTTCGATGAGGAATTAGAGAAGGAGAGGGTTATACGCGAGAACCGCGCGCCGGTCTACTCTATTGGTCGGGGAGGCGCTGGGAATATGGTTTCCACGGAATCACTGCCGAGAACCGGGCCGAGCTGCGCTAGCGTAGAGTCCCTTTTGTCGGCGGAGAGCTCGATTCAGTCGGAGACAGAGGTAGAGGTCCCGGAAGAGGCGAAAGTTGTTTTGAAGTCTGGTGCCGACAGGGCGTGGAATAGGGTTCGGGGATTTCTTGGTCGGAGGTTGCTGTAGAGTTCCTTGCGTTATGATTTATTTTCTAGATAGATTTCTCGTTTTTTGTTTTTCTTATATTATTTCTTATACTATTATACCTTTATTTTATTCCCTTTATTCCCCCCTTTTTTCCCATGGGTTTCCGGGCGAATACATGGGTCTAGCATTATATGATAGCTTGGAATTAGAGTTTTGCTCGTCGAGGACCGAATAGGATATAGGTTCATACAAATTTGAGCACAGTTGCCCCAAGTGATCATTCGTGATCAGCTGTGCATCACCTCTTCTGCTGCAGCTTGGATCAAATTAGTGTGCATTGCCAAAACACCAATCTAAATATTGTTCCGGCGCGATTGTAATAACCAGATTACAACTAATTACTACTTGTAATGTCCAAGAGTTTTTAAAAAGGACTACCATTGCACGCCACCAAAATTTGGCCCTTTTACTTAGGCCAGGTTGGCATGCAAGAATAGTTCTTTTCCTACAAATGCTTGGACATTACGAGTACCTCAAACTCCCCAGACGTAAGATCTCCACAAGTAGCCCCGCATTATCACACTTAGACTAAGATCCGTGCCCAGCTCGGCGATTTCTGAACCCGTCTGCATTAGGACTAGTTAGGATAGTTACGGATTAATTAGCTCCTTCTCGAAGCCTGCCGGAGATCAGCCGTGTGGCTCTCTCCACACCATCTCTCCCCGGCTTCATCTCCGATTGGCGATCCCATCTAAACGCCGCGGTTATGTTGAGGCCATCTTAACCGTTGGCGTGAATGTTCGAGGTGAGGATTCTCGCAGGGAGTCATGTGTTGACGGCGAGCCGCCCTATCTCATAAAGGAGTTTGCCGTCTTTGAGGGGTGGCTACTAGAGCATACCGAGTAATAGTAGACATTTCAATTATAAAAGTAGAACTATGAGGATGTGGTCAAGACACCACGGCCCGGGGAACAGTACCGGCTTTATTATACAAGCAAAACAAATACTCCCCTCTCTTTTTGCTTTGCCGGCTTTTGAATTACCTCTGAGAGGAATCCCAGAGTTCACCATTACCATAGCATATGTTCGTCGGCACTTACAAGTAACCCGCATGAAGTACCAGAGCATTTGAGTCTGAATTTAGTATGGGCGCTCAGATACCGACAGATAATTTGCCGAACCTGTACAAATTTTTGATCCCTGTGTTCGAGTACTTCACTGGGTACTTTGTAAATAAACAAAGACAATGGCAATATGCTAGTACTGGTTAGAATTGGTGGAGTTTCTGATACTGCCTCAAATTTACACTTTTTCTCCAATATACAGTAAGCATCCCTCACGGCCATTGGACCTTATCCCACCAAGGGCCTCTTCTGCTCGCTCCGTAAGCCATCCTCAATTAATCCATCAAGGCAACTTTTGTGTGTAGGGGGAGGGATAGTAGTAATTAGTTCTAGTACCGTGGGAGGGAGCGGGCTGCTAGGGTTTGCCTGTCAAACTAGTCAGGAAACGCCCCAGAGCTGTCAATTCACCATTAATGCTCCCCGCCCTGTCAGAACCCTAAGCTCATTGTCCTGGAGGATCCTCACCTGTGCCGAAAGCTGCTTAGGGTGACAGGTAACGTTTGGCCACAGGTGTGTATGACAGGGGCCCTCCTCCTCCCACCTCCCCGGAGGCATACTCGGATCACGCAAGCCATCTTCTTCCTCCCTTCCTACCATTGTTTGTCCAACCCGTCAACCTCGAGATTTACCCTGCCGCCAACGCCCTGTTCCGTTTCACCGAGCACCCAACTAGTGAAGCCACATCTCTCAGGAGGCGGTACTGTACAGTGCATGAATGGGTACGCACTGTGCATGTATACAAAACTCGGGTATGTACAACAGACTTGTGTTCAACAAACACATACCCAATGGGTATATACCTTAACAGATCACCCATTTACCTACATCTACCCGTATCGTTCTGTTCGGAGGGAAAAAAACATAGATTCACACACATCTTGTGATGCGCCATACACGATATGCATCGATCCTACCCTTCCTTCGATCCTATCTTTCCTTGGATCCTATCATTTCTTCGACCCCCCCTCCCCCCCTGCCCAAGGCAATATATAGAACACCACACTTCTCCAACCGTTACTAATTTCCCTCTGGGGTCTCGGCGATGAGCGTTTTCCTACAACTCTCTTGGGCATGGAGGAGGAGCGCTAAAGATCTTATATTCCAGGCAAGCTGTGACGCCTAGCTGGTCGCTAGCGAGGCGTATTATTTTTCTGTGAATATTTCACGCGGGTATTCTTTCCGGGTTGTTGAGGGGTTAGGGTGGCGCGCCTTGGAGAGCATCGCAAGGGATAAGGAAAGGAAAGGACAAAAGGCCACACCTTTGAGAGTTCCGGTGACGTAACGTTATTGTGGTAATTTAGTGATACTAGATCGGATCGTATCACATTCCCAAGCGTTTTTCCTATCGCCCCTAGTAAATGCCCGCAATATTGCTACGAAAACGGGGCTCGACTCGCGGCCTTCTAACTTACTGTCTATGTGATTGGTAACGGCCCCATAAGTGCCAAGAAATTTTCAGCTGTTATCGCAAACCTCCGGCAAACCAATTCCAAAGAGACACACAGAGAGCAGAGTACCGACCACTCTGGGAAATTGAGTGGATCCGGGCTTACAGTACACACTTTTCACCCTACCTCATTAGTGGCTGGAATTCTTGGTCCAGAAACCCCTCACATGGTCCTGTTCAACGGCTGCCAAAGTAGATTGATGAATAGGGGGGGGGGGGTTTAAACAGAGGAGAAAGAGAGAGAGGCTAACACATGTCTAGGTCAAGAAAGGCGGTTTAAGCTCGGAACTTAAAGGCGACAATATGGCCTTTGCGTAACTGAACAGTGAAGGGCCTGGCAAAGATTCTAGGGTATCCCGCGTCTCTGGGCGTCAGTTTACGATACCTCGACTTTCAAGGCCAATTCCATTCCAGCGCTCTGAGAGGTGGCCTCCTTTTCCTATGTCTCAGTGCCCAAAGGACCTAATACCGAAGGTTATGAAATGAGGCATCTCCAATATTTAATCTTGGCGACATGTCCAACACCAATTCCTCCATAAAATCGAGGAAACAAAACCTCCACAACCTATTTATCAGACCCCCAATATAGACATAAAAAATAATTCAGCGTTTTCTATCATCTCCTTCAATAAGAACACAAAGTTAGTGCCCTTGTCTCCCTCCGGTTTCTCTAAAGTTTGCTTTGTTCACACGTCATCACTCGACTAGCAAAAGGTATTGACACGTTGTCGGCTAAGAACAACCCCAAGCGAGTTCGCAAGGAATTGGCATATCCTTTGTCCTAGAGTTATTGGGTTCCAATTCTAAGAAGTGTAAATCTACCTTATTAGGCACACCTTTAATATCCAGTCCACATGATCATTATCACACAAAGTCACTCGACATCCAATACCACTCTGGTGAAACCCCCCGGTTTTGTCTAGAGTATGCGCTCACTTCCCCCCCCCCCTCTATTTACAGGGCTGCAACGCAAAGCTTGTCCTCATGCTTTCAGATGCTTCCCTCTATTACTCGATACAAGAACCTAACCCAAGCCTAGCGCTAAGACCACTTTTCCGTATTACACCAATGAACGTTTCTAATTCTTCCCGTAAGGGGTTTTCCCTTCTGCTCTTTCTCCTGATTCGAATTGAATCCTGTGAGGACCACTCCCACATCTGCTCCCAACTACCCAAGCGCGAGTGACTGAATCCAGCATGCGCAAGCGGCTACCCCACCAGAAGAGCTGTGATTCGGAAATCGAATCCAGAGTTGGGCGCTTTATGCGTCAGGTATAAGGGTGGGAGCGCGTTAACCGGGACAGAAAGGGATATATTTTGCTAGATGGCATCAACATACGATTGCTCCATAGCCCTCCTGCTAGACCTCGTAATAAGGAAGACTTGGAAAAGGCAGCGGAAAAGAGGTATTGTCCGTTCGCAAAAGTTCCCGAACACTTGGCGCTGCGAGGTTCCACTACTCGTATACAGTATCGCAACCCAGCCCCCTCGCTCCTGAACACACCATACCTTCATCACCGCAGAAAATCTCAATCAAGCAGAGAGATAATACACAAGGTATTAAGTACAATGATAGATTTATTTTATCTTTAAATATTTTTTGGTCGGATTTTAGACGTCATTTGTTGAGCTGGGTGTTGACAAAGAAGTGCGAGCCGTTGCATCGTGGTGTTCGGAAACTTTTGCGAACGGACAGGACAATACGTAAGCTAAAGCGACCCCAACAATAACTGACCCGGTCGTCCAAGGAGTGTTACAAGCACTGGCTCAAAATCCTAGCAGATATGGGACACCTTTTCCCAGGAGAACGCAAACCATGAGGGAGAGAACAGACACTCCTCAAACCCAATCCTCTGAATCGTCAGCCCACTGCAGAATCCGTGGATGGTGCAGTAGAGTAACTACGGCGAAAGCCACCAGACCCGGCCAGCGGGAAAGTAGTAATTTCAATGAAGAAAAAATGAAAATAGAAAAAAAAACAATCAATCACCTGGCCTAGATATATCATGACCCAAAACCTCCCAACCATTCTTACAGTCCTTTTTGTTCCTCTTTTTTTTCTTTCTTCCCTCTCCCTCTTGACCAAAACCCTCACAACAAATCACAACCCCTCACTCGGACCAACCCCCTACCGTACCTATAATACATCTAGTATATGCCTGTGCTATACTGTCATACCATATGCACTGCTTAGAAAGGATATATATACTAAAACGCGCTAAAATCGGAGCTTTTTGACCCGCCAAGATTCAACCAGTTCCATCGAAAACAAAGAGAGAGAAAATACAGAAGAAGAAAATAAATAAATGAACAGATGAAAAGGTCACCAACCTAAGGTCTTCTTCCCAGGACATAATATTATGATATCATAACTCCTCAGATTCTTCTTCACGACTGAGATAGAGCTGCGGCCGGCATTCACTTTGCAGCGCTATGGCACTGTACTGTACTAACCAAGACAAAGCCTTTCGTTTTTTTTCCTGTAAGCAAGAGATACAGCGCAGGTGGCCCTCCCTCCCTTACCCCAAATACCTTAGCTCTCACTTCTCACATAGAGCAGATAGGAGTCGGCAAAAATCGTACTGTGCATATTTCAGACACTTGGCTATTGCCCAAAGCTTCTTTTAAGCTGATCGATTATAGTAGGATCCGGGCAATCGTGGTCACCACTCGAAAACCCCAATCCCGGGTGTGTTTTTTGGCCTGTACCCCCCCACCCCCAGCCTTTGCGAGACAATGCGTACAGTACAGTACCGTAATGAATCATATTAAGAAATGGGAAAAAAAGAGAAAAGAGAAAAAAAAGAATCCGGTAAAACTTGCGTGATTACTAGAAGAGTGCTTACATACAGCCCTTTTAAACAAGCCAAAAAAAAACACATTGAATAAGCAAGCAGATAAACACCGCCCATTGCAATTACCCTAATCGCCCCCCCCCCCGTCACGAAGAGGGGCCAGAACAAATATATATAATAGCATTGTTAAAGTAAATATGAAAATTGTGAAAGCGATTTCACATATAATGCGAGTTTATGTGTGTATGCCGGCCCCCTCTGACTTCTTTGTATCTAGAAAAGAAGGGGCGGGTGTATGAGCAGATGTGAATAAGGAAGGAGGAACTAACTTTTGAAATATATGATGGGGTGGAGAGCGAAGGAAAAATTGAGATGTGATAGAAAGATAAAATAGGGGAAATAATTATGTCCACCCTTAACAATAATGCATCCATCGACATTAAGGTATTTCTCAATTGGGGGGGAGAGGTGTCCCTCCGAGTCTTTCAGAACTCGTAATTCAAGGATTTAGGTGTAGATCGGCGCGTGCGTGCATCCTGTCTCTTTTGTGCATATCCGATTACCACTTCGGTGGTTTGAAATTGTTATGTTTCCTTTCCCGTCACCTTTCCCCTTCTTTCATCCTTCTGGCTTTATAGTCTGCCAAATCCTCGCAATACCAAGTCAAAAAAAAAAGCGAAAATAAACATCGTGGAAGGAGACTCTAAGGAAAATCGAAACGAAAACCAGGCGGAATAAATAAGAAAAACAAGGGTGTGCAGTACAACCTGCCAAACGCAGCAGGAGAAAAAAGATTATATCCAAAATCGCCACTTGACCAATCTCACTACGACCGTCCTTATGCAACTATCTCCCGCCGCAAAACAAATACCCCCACTTCAATTCCCCTCTCCTTAACGCGTCTATCACCGGGCACACTGCTAATTTCATAGTCACCAACAACACCTCCAACTCCAAAAGTTCCGGGTCCCGCAAGAGCACTGGCCACAACTGCTTCACTCATCCCCCTTGATGAAGGCCGTACAGCAGGAGCCCTTACACCGTCGAGAACCTCTCTCGCCAGGTCACCAGGGGCGCCATATCCAAACGAATATTGTGACTGTGGGGATGATGGCACCGTTGGCGAGGATGGCGTCGAGGAGGCTGTCGTGGCCTTTGCTGCCTGTGCCATAGAGGGGGGACTTCCAAGCTTCGGAGATGACATTGATGCAGATTTAGCGTGGTGTGATCCATGAGGGCCGGAAGCGCTTGGTGATGTAGGTGTCTGGGCTTCTGTGGATGGCTGCAGGCTAGAAAAGTGCCGCTTTACCGCCTCTCTGATTCTCAGCTGCTCCTGCTGAGACCACCACTCCCGCCAACTGTTGTCGTTCAACTGAATCATAGCCTTCTGCGAGTGCACCAATCGCACACGAGTTTTCGGGTAGCTCGAATCAAGTTGTAGTCCCGGTGCTTGAGAACCTGTACCGCTCTTGCCCCACATCGAGTTATCATTAATGGCATGAGAAAACCTCGTACAAAAGTTATCTAATTTCCATCGTAGTCCCTCAAATTCGTTCATCTTCTCGATAGCAGCCATGTTCCGAATACCCCACAAAAGGTCTTCCCGCAGCATATAAAGAACCATTAATTTCCTCAAAAGCGGATCCAATACGGGACCCAAATATTGTTTGTCAAAGTGTTTGGCACCAGTTTTTGTGGGATAAATAAATAATAAACTTCCTCCATGTGGAGAAAGCTCGTGCAGCCGGTCAAGAATCACGGATGATTGCGTAGAAAACATGCTAAGATCCTCGGCATTTGAAGTTGGTGGGATATATCGCTCTAGGAGTGTCATGTGAAGACTGAAGGGCGGCAATATGGGGTTTGGTGGTGGGATCGTATGCGTGCGATGAAACGACATGCTAGGAGTGGTGGGAACACTCTCGGGCGCAACAACAATACTATTGAAAACAGTAGGCGCAAAGTAACCCCCTCCTCCACCCACACATCCCGAAGGAGAAATATCAAATCCACCAAAAAAGCCGCCAGGACTGCCGACGCACCCGCCGGCCGGGGGAGTTGAGGGAAGCCTGTTAAGTGGAACACCAGGTGATATAGCATGAGAAACATGAATATAAACCCTTTTAGTCCCGTCATTGGAAAAACGCCTTTGAATGTTTTTAGTAAGGGTATGCAGGGCGGTTGTTATCCCATCGTCCGCCCCTATCAACCCATTAGGAGTTGAGGATCCGCTGCCCGCCTGTGCTCGAGAGTGGCACCTTGCGGTGATGGCTGGCGAGAATTGTTGGCCAGCTGCCGCAGCAACGGCGGGTGCAGCAGCGGCAGATGCTGGAAGCCTGTCAGGATTTGAGCCTAAATTGCTAGGAATGGGAGTCGGGGCTGCCGAATCCGCGGAAGTCGTAGGCAGAGGACAGGGAAGGGTGTAAGATAACATTCGAACAGCTTCTGTAGTCATTTGCACGGAAAGATCACAGTCAACTATTCCAGGAACAGTTGTCCCCCTGTTAGCCACGACAAAGCAAATTAGGCAATTAAAGAAAGTACTGACAAAGTGAGGTCATAGCGCCCTTTAACCACCCTTCCTCAATAATATCCTCATGACCTGTGCTTTCATTATCACTGTTATCCTCCGATCTGCCCACGGAGGCATCTTCTTTCTCATCTATGGCTTCCCGCCTAGTTTCAGCCGCCCCGGTAGAGTCCCCAGATGTCATTCTGGCTGTTCTCTCAGACTCGTCTGGGCTTTTTAATACCTCCACCCGCCCTCCGGTTGGAGTTTTTCTTGGTAGGACTAGTTTTGTGTCGTCGTTATCACAAACCGCGGCACAGGAGGGATCCTTCGCTCGGGCAGTCGGAATGACTGGGACCAGTAACTCGGACATCCCTTCTCCCCTCCATTCGAGAACCCCATTATCATCGGGCGGTGTAAGAGGAGCCAATCCGCCCGGAGCCAGATGCGGATTCGCGGCCAGTAGCGCTGCTGTAGCGCCGCCCGCCCCAATAACCTCATGGTTCGGCCCCATACCACCCCTAAAATCGATATGCCCCGCTCTTTTCCCTTCCTTACTAACCCCAGCACAAATAACGGGCATACTATTTACACTTGTGTCGGGAGTGGTGGGGAAAGCAATTCCAAGCAATGATGGTCTTGGGCGGTGATTTTCTTGAGCAATCATGAAGATTCCCTCACTTTCAGCTCTGTTGTCCTGTTGCGCACTTGAAAGGGCAAGTCCATATCCATCAGCCATACGAGGAGGTGGTGGTAGTTTCAGTTTTAACGACGACTTTGGTGAGGCGCGGGGAGGGGTCCTTTTGGTCCTCACGGCAGTATGTGTTGGGTCCGACCTAGTATGGGGTAGGGGGGGATGAGACAGAACAGATGACCTGGCTTTAGCACTTGTGGGTTCTCCGGTGGGGGTTTGTGTCCAACTATCAAGGATAACTGGGTTTGCCTGGGGCTGCTCCTTAAAATGAAGGCCCCATGGAAACCCTGAATAGGGCCGCTCCAGTATAGATCCAGGTGTCCGAGGGCTATCGTCCTCAATTGTTTCAGCACTATGTATCCAGGGAATGGGGCTGGGTGAAGCAGACGTTGCGCTTGTAGACCCAAATGCAACAGCTGAAGTTACTGCGGGCGGGCTTGAAGCGGCCGCTCTGCTGGATAGGAGTGGAATACACGGGTATGATGAGGAGGTAGTCAGCTTTGGACATCGAGAGGTCGATCTAGATCTCGGCCTCTGGCCGGAGGATGATTGTGGCCGGCTTCGGTGTGTTGAATCGGTCATCTAGTTTTTTCTTTATTTTTTTAAAAAGGGAAACCTATATTCTTCCTCAGACGGTGTATTCCTCAAGGTCCGGAGAAAGGGTATCAAGCCCCTTCGCTCAATCTAGTCGAAGAAACTAATCGGTTAGTAGCACAGCCAGGGCAGCAACAAGACTCGACCTAGTTAGCAATTGTAAGTCAGACTTAAGGCTCTCTTCATCATTCGATATCTCTATCTTTCCCCTACAAACATCAATGGAGATGGGAGAGAGATGCCCTTACCCACAGAACCAGAAGATGGGGTTTCGTAGACGAGATTTCGAAAGATTCTGGAAGGGGCTGTTAGCCTTGGGAATATTCTTCTATACAGTGTATAGCAAAGTGAATGATAAATGATACAATCTCAGTGAAATTTGTAGGGACGAGGCGAGCATGAGGAGTGGCCCCAACAACTAAGAGAATCTAAATGTAGGTTGAAATAGAGTGCCATTATCTTCGGAACCGGGCACCTCGTCCGGCTGCATAAGCGGCCAGCGGGTCACCGGGAAAGGAAACAGAACACGTCGACAAGGGAAAAGGCAAAAAAATCTTACCACCGAAAAAGGCCTCCACAATTCTGTATCCTATCTGTGTTGATTTTTTTCCGAGTGTTCGAGATCAATCTTCGGAAAACAGTAGGGCCGAAACTTCCGTCTGACAGATACCCGCAGTTCACAGACCAAAGACGCCAGAGATATGATACGAAGAGCGCACCAAATCTCGGTAGTCTATCTTGTTTCCTTCTTTATCAAAGTCTCTCCTTGCCTCTCCCTGCAATTGACCTCTGACCTATCCCCGGATCCCTGCAGCTCAACCCCTAAGATTACTCCTCGTAGTTATCGTTGAGCCAGATTTCCTTCCCAATTCCAGTACCGGTAATCCAAAGCCAGGGAGCCACAAAATCCACCTCAGACTCGGACCCTATAAAATTTCCTACGTTTGCTATCCGGGAAGCCGCGTTGCTCCGAGGAAGGCGTGGGAGAAAAAAAAGGACCAGAGAAAGCCCCGTCCTCTTTCTTTCTTTCTTCTCTCCTTCCAATCTCGCCACCGCAGGAGGTTGGAACGCCCACTTGTGAATCCCTCTATAGATGTAAGCGAACAGAAAAAAAACGTAGAACGGGTCGGTTGGTTTACCCACAAATTATTTTTTCACGTCTGATATGTAGGTATGGGGTGGGGTGTGCCGAAAAAGCAGCAGACTATCCGGTCAGGGTAGTTCGGCAAATGGTTCGCAGATCGTTGGATCGTTGGTTGACCCCCCGATAATTATGGCTTCTGTGTCCAGCTTTCCTGTGATCTGCTAACCAGTCGCTCCACTACGACCTGATCCCCCACGCCGTGTTGGCTATGGATTAAAGAATACTCCAATGAAAGGCTCGTAGCTGTGACTGGCTGGTTTGTCTGGATGCAAAGTGAAAGTCTTGTTCTGTGCACTCAATGTTGCTTCTGTTGCCTATGGCTTGAAGGCAAGTCACTCGGCCAGCTGGAGTTGGTGTTTGTTGCTGCTGTTACCAGTAGAAGGTGTTTTGGTGGGATGGATATCTGTGCGCTGCGGATAAGAAATGTGTCGAGCAAAGAGGAAG
>Ga0307509_10000352_pt1 | contig 77052 bp, 77 predicted proteins | sample 10_EM_MG_FD_202245 | JGI IMG/M metagenome (GOLD analysis project Ga0307509, IMG submission 202245) | Populus trichocarpa ectomycorrhiza microbial communities from riparian zone in the Pacific Northwest, United States - 10_EM | ecosystem: Host-associated > Plants > Roots > Unclassified | place...
CCCATAGTAATGCTACAAATCAAGGGGAGAAGGTCCGGGCTGGTTACTGAGGTATTTGTCTCGAAAGCACCCTGGCCTTCTGAGACTACCTGAGTACCACTAGGAAGACTACCCTACTACCCGTAGGTTAGAATAGACTCCTAGGTGCCCGAGAGACCATATATGGGCGACCTCCATTTTGGCGGTTACCCATACTCCCCTTATATATCCTGCGAACGACATTCAGTCCGACAGACGGTGACGACGTATACTGTGTTACGGCAGCCACTCCAATGACCTCTTTTTACTGGCAAAGGAGCAACTATGCAGCTGTCTGCCTATGACGCGCTGTCTCAACGCTGGGGTCAGAGGGGGGTGTTAGCTAAACCCGCCCAAGTTCCATAGTATGTTCAGGCCATCCTTACACAGCTGTGGGGCCTCCCCGCGCAGATCTGTGTGCGCCCAAGAACATCTAAGAGCCCTTAGAATGTGAGGCAATCGACCTATAAGTTCCAGGATGACTTTGCCGGTGAAGGTAGGGTAACTTGGACTCCTCAGTAGGGTAACTGGGGTCCATGGGCATAATGACCAAATTCCTAAGGTAGGGTAACTTTGCCCTCTTATGCCATTAACCACTCCGGAAGTCCTCCAGTTGACCACAAAAGTCATCTCAGAGGTCCGTGTAACATTCCCATAATTCTCTTGACCTTATGTGAATGTTCTCTCAAAAGGTTACCCTGCCTAATAGAGTACCCAAGGCTACTCAACCATTCCCTAGACTTTGCTCTAGGTTAACCAGCTATTTGTATACCAGACTATACCACCTCTGGTTACCGCTTGGTATACCATTTGGGCTAAGGTGGTAGTTATTGTAGCTACCTATCGTAGGATCGTTACACCAGCAGAAAGATGCTCCCAGGCATGCTCAGATTGCATATTTGGCCAAGGTGCCAATTTCCTTTGCGTATAGGTGTAAAAAAAAAAACTGGAAACTACGCACGGACAACTACTGACAACCTTTTCGAAATTGGTAATAAGTACTAGACCTTTTTTTTAGTCTCCGGAATGGCTCAGTGTAAGGTATCCTGCCGTTGGGTAAAGGCTTCCTTGGCAAAGGTGTAAGTTCTTGATCACTAGTATATACACTTTTTCTTTGCATGTAACATTCTTCTCCTGCAACCAACCACAACCATGACACCGGCCAACCACCAAAAAGGTAACCAGGATACATTCAATTCACTAATTCTATTGAAAAAGGTACTCACATCAGAGGCATGATAGGAAGAGAAATTACACCCCGCAGGCAAGCTGCAATCATTACTATGCGAGAACTCGGCTACCAGTTTAAGCAAATTAAAACGCATACCGGTGTTGCAATTTCAACAGCGAGTGATATTCACAGGTATGAGATGAAAAATGCGATCGCGAAACGAGAGGCCACTCTTCCTGATTTGCTGTGTGAAGCTGAGCTCAAAGAAATTTGGGAATCAGATGGATTTGGCCTGTTTGGAGAGAATGGAGGGCTATCGGCAGATGAAATGGACCAAGTAGGATGGAGGAGAGAAATGTGGAGCAGGGATAAGGATAAAATATCACTTTGAGAGCTACTCTTGAAGGATTGCTTGGATAATAAGCCTCGTTCTGGTCGTCCGAAGGCCTTTACCGATACCGAGATCGACCACCTAGTCCTCACAGTAAAGCGCGACTTTCGTACTCCACGAATGTGTCTTGTCGATATTATGAGAGAAGCTGGGCTCTATCATGTTAGTGATTCAACTATTTGGAAGACTCTGCTGGCTCGAGGTATCATGGCATATAGAGAGATGTTTAAGTTTATCCTGAAGTCTTAAAATAAAGTAGTACAGCTTAAATACTGCATGGAGAGGAAGGACTGGGGTATAGATGAATGGATGAATTATGGATTCACAGATGAGATGTCGATTGAGGTTGGTGGCCTCTTTGGATTAAATCTGGTCTGGCGAGAAAAAACAGAGACATGGCACAATGACTGCGTTGGATGCATGAAACAACAGGGAGAAAGCGTGATGTGCTGGGGCATAATAGGATGGGGATGGAAGGGACCATTCTATGTATGGGAGATTGAGACTAGTGAGGAGAGGGAGGAGGCAGCAGTGGCTATTGCATTGCTAGAGGAGGGCAGAGAGGATGAGGAAAAGAGATTGAATGACGAATGGAAGGGATCGAAAGAGTGGGAGGACCTGAGGACTGAAGAACTCACTGCCTTTTCTGTGCAACTGTTAGGCATGTCGGAAGGCTTAGCCTTCCTTTAAGTGAATAAAGACCTATAGTTACCCTACCTTAGGAATCTGAGTTCTAAAAAAAGCAAGCCAACACCCCCCTCCCACACTAGTGTTGGGACAGCGCTACTCCGGCAGATGCCGCCGTAGTTGCGTCCCCTCACCAAAGACATGGTCATTGGAACCCTTCTCGTAACCCCGTATAGGTCGCGGCCTTCCGTCCGACCAGAGCCCATTCGCAGGATATATGAGGGAAGACCTTTGGCGAGTTTATGCAAGAGGTTCGAGCCAAATCGATCGACGTTGCATAAGGCTACTGAGCACTAAAGACAAAAGTCATGAAAGTGGTCACTAAGTAACAGGATGTTTTTACGAACAATGGTTAAGCAACACATTCTATACTCCATGCTCTCGTGATGGAAATCACAGAAGTGAATGGTGTTGTTGGATGAGGTAGTCTGAGAAATCAAGCATACCCGCACTCACATACATCATTACTATTCTTCGGATACTGACGGAACCATACGATAATGATATGACTATGAAGAGATAATGGCAATTGGTGCTATTATCCAGAGAAGTCTATCTTATGCCTTGCAGCTGTCGAGTGCTGGATTCATCTGCAATGCTGAGAGGTTTGATAACAAAGCTGGCCCCTTTGTTGGTTCGATCATGGAGACCATTCTGCGTATGCAATGGTAAGTAAGACACCATGCCGATGAAGAAGGATTGTGACCAATGGACTGATGCGTGGGAGCACTGTCAGGAAAGTTCATGGTGTTGCAATTCGGAAGTTGAGTGAGATAACAGAATTGTCAGGGTCAAATGGTGTTCGCACTTTCAGAAGAAGCTGGAGTTGGTTAGTAGGTACTTAGTTAGTATGAGAACCTGATGTAGCCCTCCACCACCCAGACGCGGCATATAAATATTGAGGTGCCTCCCGAGCTATTCGAACATCATCAAGCAACGGAGAAGAGATCTTATCAATATAAGTTTTATGCTAGAAAAATCTTTTATCATTCTACCTATCTATATCCAGATCATTGAGCCTTCCTAGACAATCTCTGTCTACGATTAAGATTATCGGCCTGAGTTATCTTGCAAGACTTTGAGATAGATTCCCACCTAATAGCAACGCTATGCTGAAAAGCATGATAATGCACCAAAACAACGAGTACCCCAAACTCATTGAGGCAAAAAATTCAAGCTAGCCAAATATACACGGAGGGAAGGAAGCGGTATTGATTCCTGGCGCTATGTGAAGTGTATAGCCCAACCACTTCTTTGGCCTACATGTCATGAGCAATTAGGCACCAATGCTTCCTTTGTGCTTATGGAGGATAATGTTGGGGGGTAGCTAACTTGAAGAAATATTGAGCTAACTAGGCTGTGGTTTGAGAGTATGGAGATATGTCAGGAAGGCTCGGTAAAGTAATTGGAAAGTTTTTAAAGTTTCTCGAACTTAGAAGATTTCTTAATAACTTGTTATATTGTTAAGGTCTCTTCTCCGTTGCTTGATTCCACCTCAACCCCCGGGGAGAGCCCTTCTATTTATGCAAAAGTTTGCGCTACTTTCCTTTCTTAAGGACTTATGTATCTTTCGCTCCTTTAACTTTGTTCAGGAAAGTGCGAACACTGTTTGACCCTGAAAGTAATTGCCCTGCTTGAACTCAGAGAGTCTCCTGACTACTAATTTATCTGGGGGTGTTTCCACTCAACCAGTAGATAGTCTTCAATCTCTTCATCCTAATAGACTATGGTTTAATATATACAGCCTGTACGCAAACATACCAATAGTTCTCATGGAATACCGAGTGATCAGTTTGGATGGCCATCTTTCAAAGCAGCATGCATATATATGCAGCTGTACTGGATATGTGATAGAGTTCAAACCTGTTATCGTTCCAATCAGTGAGTTACTTCAAGGAACGTGAACTCTTCCGGTTGCCTGAGTAGCTACCACAGATGCCTCCGGGTTCGTCCTACTTCTAGCGAGCTTTAGGGTTTGGATATAGAGTCATCTTTGATGAAGCTGTATATCTCATACTAATATAGGTGAGCTATTCTTGTATGCGTAACAGATAATGAACCAGCACATGGCTCCATTTTCACTAATGCTAGAAGGGAAGAAGAAGGGATTGAGAAGGTGGACTGGCCTGCAAATTCCCCTGATTTCAACCCAATTGAGCATATATGGATGTTGATGAAAAGCCATATTCAAACCTGCCGTGGTCATGAGCGAATCATATCTCTGCCACAGATGAAGATTGTCCTTCAGGAGGAATGGGACAAAATCACTATTGAGGATATCAATAAAGAGGTGGCTAAGCTTCCTAGTATTATTGCTAAATGTATCAATGTCGATGGAGGAAATAATTATCATGCTTAGATGGAGAGATACTAGTAGAATCAGTGGTTAGGACCCCCGGCAAGAAAAGCTTAAATGACCCATGTGTAAGTTGACTCTTGGTGTAACTTGGATCATAACCTACATTCCGGAGACTAAAAAAAATGTCTAGTAGTCAGCTGTTGTAATATAGTAGGTTAAAAATAGCAAAAGGAGGTGATACTCGTCGGGATTAAGTGTTCTCAATTTTCGCTTTTGATTTCCCTTAATATCGGCTTTGTGAACTGCTGCATATGCTGTGCGCTACGATAGCAAGTTTAGGTTGGGTTGGGGACGCTTTGTGCGTTCTTGTATAATATGGCCGGAGGTGGAGATCCTGGTGGAGGCTCTTTTATCGCTGGGTGTCATGGGGGATCACTCGGCTGTGAGGTTTCGTGGTTTGAGAAGGGGGTGGAAAGGCTGGGTAATTTTGGTGACTGATATATATCAGTGGGGTTTACTGGAGATTGCGGTTTTGATACCTGCGGGGCTGGGATTGGACGGAAGGGGTATGTACGAATTACTGTGTTCTCCGTGTGCTCTTATGGAAGACTTCGTCATAGCGAGAAGTAGGTTTGTTAAGGGAAGTGTTGGCAAACTATAGCCCAGGCTTGTAGGAATGGGATAGATAAATCTACTCTGTTTTTTTTTTTTAGTGAAAGAAGAGCCCTGATTATGTTCTCTATTCCTACTATCCTACTAGCTAATACCCACTGTGGAAAATAAATCAAGAACGGGGAAACAAAAAATAAATATACTTTGTTCTTTGTATCTGTGGGTCACTACTCGATTGATCGATCTCTCTTGTAACCTGTGCCTAACATATTCGTTTTCTTTGTTATAATGATAATACCTGTCGGCATTTTTAGGTTTGATGTTCATTCGTAACTGTAACTACCAACTTCTCCGGGAACAAACACAATCCTTTAATTGCCCGACAATGTCTGGAGGATTTTTTTTTTCTTTCTTTTCCCCTCTCGATAGTTGTATTGACTTGTGGGCCGAGTGTCGAAATGTACCATATTTGTCCGAAGCAGCATAAGGCAAGAGAGGATAGCGGTCCCTGTTTCTCAAACGTGATAATTATAATCTATTGGAGTACGGTAGACCACAGGTGCACTGCACGAACTTGCAACCGGAATTTTCTTTATCCGCCTCCTACCAAATTTATCCCTAACCCATGGCCTAACTAATAACGGATTTTCGGTTAGTTGTGGTATCATATTAGTAGGAAATGTTAATTAGGACTCTAGTACAACGGAGTTAAGCCCCACTACGACTCCCTACACCCGCCTAATCACTGCACAGTCGCGTCGCTTCTCCTCTCACTCGCCGTCCGTTCCGGTGCCGTCAACCAAAAACCAAAGCATGAGTAGAAACCAATCGTGGGAGAAGCCCAAGACCGAGCATTTACTAATCACGCGAGTAATCTCCACAAACGTCATACCCCGCCCCTTCAAGGCAATATTTAAATTCTCCCCATGTGCCCCCCAACATCCCTTTGGAAAATCTTGCAACCGACCCGAAAGATAAAACGGAAGGGAGTTTTGATCCAATCGCGAATATTATTGCGGAAAACAAAGTCTAAGAGGAGAAAGAACAACAACAATGGCACCGAAAGTTCTCTTCGTCCTAACCTCGCAAAAGGTTCTTGGCGACAAGCCCTCCGGGTGGTTTTTGGTACTTTCTTCTCTCTCTCTCTCTCTCTCTCTCTCTCTATGCTATTTCTGAAAATGAATTATGAGCATTGAAGTATTTATTAACGGTTACGAAAAAAAAAGCCCGAGTTTGCGCATCCATACCACCTGCTTGCGCCTCACATTACCATCGACGTCGCTTCCCCGGCGGGCGGAGAAGCCCCGCTCGATCCGAACAGCGTGGAAATGTTCAAGACCGATGACATCGCCACCAAGTTCCTCAGCGAGAAGCAAGAATTGTGGAAGGGGACTATCAAGCTCGAGGACGTGAACGCGGAAGACTACGATGGAATTTTCTTTGTTGGTGGTCACGGGCGTAGGTTTTCTCCCCCCTGTTTAAAATCGAGCTACGAATGGATGAATGAATAGAGCGAGAGAGCGCTAACCATACCTGGAAACAGCAATGTTCGACATCGCCCGTACCCCCACCGCCGTCTCCCTCATAAAGTCATTCGCCGATGCGAATAAGCTCGTAGCTGGAGTCTGCCATGGATCCGCCGCGCTTCTGGATGTGAAGCTTTCTGATGGGAGGCTTTTGGTTGACGGTGAGCCGGTGACCGGGTTTTCGAATGCGGAAGAGGACGAGATGGGCTTTTCTAGTGCGATGCCCTTCATGCTGGAGACGGAGTTGGTGAAGAATGGCGCAAAGTTTGAGAAGGCGGATCAGCTGTGGGGAGAAAAAGTCTGTGTCGGCAGGGGAGGGAAATTGGTTACTGGCCAGAATCCGGCTAGTGGTTTTGGAGTCGCGGAGAAGATGAAAGTTGCCTTGGGAGTTTAGGGACTGGCTGTATGACAGCGTATGGAAAAGTGGGGGGATGACGTATCGATATTGTTGTAAGCGTGGGGTGTGTGTGTATTTGTTGTATTTATTGTGGCCTGCGTACTAGCTAAAAAATATCACAAAAACTGGGATGCTTACACATAACCTGCCCCTATGTTCTGCTCGCATTTCCCATCATAGCATCTATCAACTGACCCTTGATCATCCATCAATAGCAACACTTGCGATGGACGACAGATTCAACTGCTATGTCTCGCCGAGCACCCCGCCGCTCTCTCTCCCCCGTGGGAGAGTGTGTCGTCCTTTACGTTCCTGCCACCCCATCGCTCATAGAGGAATAGGTGCCACCGCCGCAGCCACAGAGAACGTCATTTAAGAGCTCTATCAAGAACTTCTCGTCTCGCATCAGACGAAAATTGGCTGCCAAAAAGGCCTTGCAGCAGGAGATGGAAGATGCGCAGTGGGTTCAGAGGTACCGGACCATGAGGAATCGATTTTCTGACGAATTGAAGGGTAGCAGGAAAGTGGAGAATCGGATTGGAAGGCAGTGTTTCTCTCGTGGGAGAGTAAGCCGATAGGAATGAGGATGGAAATTTCCATTATACTACAGTATCTTCTTGCAGGTTTCGGTACTGTGTGAGTGAGTGGGTGATGGTTATTTGATTGCGAAGTTTAAAGTGCCGACCGGAGTGTACTATAGTGTATGTGATTTCATAGGTTGGGGAAATTGTGTTGAACGCCGTGCCGTACTGATTTGTATAAGGAGTACTATAGTTGGTCTTGACATGATCTCTTTCTATATGGAGCTCCACTACTCCCTTATCCCCCCCCTTCGGCGGCGAATCAGAGCAATGTCCGGCTAGCTAGCGCCACCCGAGTTCGTGGTGACATCTGGATAATCTGTTTTGGCGAGCGAAGGACCTCCTGACGATGCGCTCCCATGTACGCCTAGGGCGTCAATGCATATTGGTGGGTGTTGCGATGGTGAGATGGTCTCTGATATCTCCACGATTTCAAAAAAGTCGCAGCCCTTCCCGAGCAATCCCTTTTTTTCTGGTCTCCAGTGGGCTTGCTCATCCTTTCAGGATTAGTTTTTTCCCATCTACCAACAGCCTGTTTCTGTAGGAAGCCCGATATACTCACCGGAGACCGCTCCCTCCTGGCGGGATAGTCGATGTAGGAAAACAAGCGACGGCATTATTTCGTCCCCTCAAATATCTCCAGAACCTGTTAAGGTGAGATGCCTGATCATCCAATAAGCCGTCTGGTCAGATATTTTCTTCCTTTTTGTCCCAACCCTGATGCCAATCAACGGTAATCCACCCCCTATAAACCTAGGCGGAATGGGAGAAAGAAAAGATGTAAGGGAAAAGGAGAGAGCAAAAACGGAATCAAGGGATCCGTGACTTTGAATATATCATACAAATGAAAGCTCCCTATCGGATCTCCACCTTGCCCAAAGAAAACACCTTCCAACCCCCCCCGAGGTCTCAAGGAACCATGCTATCACCTCGCACTAGAGTACTGGCATTATACATTAAATATATTTAAGACAAAGAAAAATCGTGAAAGGTTCAACGTATCATAGTTAATGCCGTTTACTTCTGCCACTGTTGTAAGTTACATGGCAAATACTGAACAGGAAATCAATACAAAACGCCATGAGCAGAGAGAGAATATCTAGAAAGTTAAAAGGAAAAAATAAACAACCATTAGTTTACCAATCAATGATCCCTTCCCCCCTTCCGCTTTCTGGAGGGAAGCTACCATATCTCGCCTCCACCTTCTCTTCCTTTCTAGTCTAGTCTAGTCCCCTCAGCTGAAAGTGTATTCATCCCACCTATCCGTTCCACCGTTTACTGCTCGCCGCCCTTCTGCGAATTGCACGAGACAATTTTAATCCTGTTGGCAAAAACGCTCGGCGTATTTTTCTTTTGCGGGAACTTGAAAGTGACGTCCTGAATCAAGAAGGTCCAGACCTCGTCACAGAGGCGATATGTGTGCAGGTGACCCTAAATTCTCAAAGATAGATTAGTCATTCCTCCTCCTATTTGCTCTAATGATAGTGGCTGGGTAGGAAGGAACGAAGGAAGGAAGGAAAGGAAAAGGAAAGGAAAAATCCAACCTTGAAAGTCAAGCGGGCCTTAACCTTACTGGCAAGGACCTCAGCGATGCCACGGTCAAAGTTCGACATAACTTTCATGGCGAGTTGGGGATTGATTCTTCCCTTCCTGACCATATCGTCGAGCGAATCCATGAGCGCCACTCCAATACTAAGATCCATACCGCCCTTAGTTAGCAGTAGCGCTAGCAGTAGGTGGGAATGGGCAAGAGTGGCGATGAGGAATTATAGAGTACCAGGAACGACGGTAGAGCTCGTAATAAACTTGATTGTCCATTTTGCAAGAGTTCTGAGGGGTTGGTGGAGCTCGGTGGGTTAAATAAGAGACGGTGGTGGTGGTGGTGGTTTTTTGAGTTAAAGAGCTTTGTTTAAAGTCGTGTTTGTAATGGAGGATCTTTCGTGCGAGGGAGGGCCTTCAGGTGCACAGTGCAGTATTAGCAGGACGCCGCCAAGAGAAACCTTTGAGCACAGTCACACTCCACTATTCCGGGTCTCGACAATTAGGACACCTGGTTATTCCCTTATGGGCCTCAGTTAGTCCAAAATTCTCTATACCGAATCTAATCCATTTTCCCCAGGCTGCCCGCTGCGCAGGACAGATCCTTTGAATTTCTGCGGAGTACGACCCTCGTTCTCTTGCCTTGGCAATTGATTGGAAACTTATCCTACAGTATCCTGAAAGCTTTTGAAATCCACTAACAGATAATTGGCCTGTTACCCTGCTGCAGGTTTAGTTCGGCGGGCAAAGAGGATGGCGAGTACCCGGTAATGTGACCCAACATCTCTACCCGTAGTAGGCTGATCTTATACAGATGTCAAGGAAATGCCTATCCTTCTCAGGAGCTTTTGTCTCTGGATCGGGAGATTAACTTACAGGGCTAGCGGAGGCACTGGGCTTCTAGAGCTTTTACAGCAATGACCAAAGGAAACACCTCTCCCGCCCTTCTCACTATGGGTGAAATGGCGAACCGGTGGGAAGGCGACAATTCCCTCCTCTCCTCTGGACCAATCACCGGTGTGATATCGTGCTAAATGCAAACACTTTCGAAACTTCCGATTAACTTGAAGACAGCGTACGGTAGCTTTGCTGGAGCTAAGGCATTTGAAGGCTGAACTTGGGAAACCCGTAATATGCTAGACGATTTCTTGGGGTTCCTAAGGGAATCTTTTTAGACCAAGCCTTGTGTTTTAGGATACTTTTGGAGTCAATCGGCCCTGCTCAAAAGGGAGAGTCATAAGTTCAAGTCTGACTTCGTTACCCCAATTAATGATGAAAATACCGAACGATACAAATTTCCCCGCTAGCTTACCAAGTGAATGTCCTCCCTCCCTCCCTCTAAAGCTCTTGGAACTTCCAGCTTCTAGCTTTCCTATCTATCTTTTTTTCGGGGGGGGGGAGGGGCACAAGCACTTCAATCCATTAGCCAATAATCGTAAGTGTCTGAACGCGAGGTAAATGCAGCGCATCAGGTCAGGGTGCTAGAATTCCTCTTCCCGTCAAAGCATATAAAATTTGCTCTCTGTCAGGGCGAAACAGGCAATAAGGATAAGTTCCAGTACCATAATTGTCCGCGGCACCTCCAAGGATATTCGCAATTCCCTGAGTCTTGCGAAGCTGGGACGGAGTGTAAGTTACCTGCGTGCCTTTTTACACTATGGCTTCGGGGGTCCCGTCCTCGGCTAGCACCATAGAGCACACCCACCAATTCGTATGCTTTTGTCCGGCGTGGCTGGTTGGTTTGTTAAATCCTCTCTCTGTCTGTCCTAAAACATCACGTGACATAATCTCTGAGCTCGAATGAGATCTTGTGAAGCTGCATCTCATCACCCAGCAACCAACAGTGTTACGAATTGTCTTCAGCCGAGCGAACAGGAACAAAGTTTTATTGGAGAACCGTAGAAGGAGGAGGAGGAGGAGGAGGTCAAATAGAAGAAGACGAGAGAAAGAAAAAAGGGAGGCACTATGTAGAGAAGCAAACATAAGTAGATCATCCGAGTGTGAGAATTCATACGCTGCATGTTGCAAATGCATTCCCGGAACAATGAAAAAGCAACACAGCGTATGTAGTATAACCATTATTCAAGAAATTAAGGAGATCAACCAAACGTTCCATGAGAGTAGTGATTTAGAGCTGCATTATAACAAACCGCATACAAGCCACTGGTAGTGACGAAAAGTGTAGTTTAAAGCCCGTTCAGTGGTGGTGGTTATGCTTTTTGGGTCCTGAGGCCGTGTTGTTGAACAAAAGGTGGGATTGCGATCTCATGATCCCCCGGGAGCCCGGGGGTAATGGCTACGTTCCTTTCCTTCTGGGTAGTTTCGTATCCACATCTTTCTAAAGCCCTCTGGGTGGGAGAAGAGATGGGTCCGTGATCTAGCTATAGCACGATTAGGCCTTGACAGGCATTGGATTTTGAGGGAACTATCGTAATTTATATTATGGAAACGTAACTCACTATCCAATGACTTATTGAGAGTAGGACACCAGGACTGAAAAGGGACGGGGAGGTTTTTTTTTTCAAATTTTTTTTTGTTTTTTTAATTTTTGGTTTACATACAAACGTACATACATACATACATACATACAAAAGAAAAAAAGGAAACGACAAGAGCTAGCGTAAATGGATAAGAATACACATCGAAGTAGGGAATTAAAAAAGAAAACAAGAAAACTCAAGTCAGAATATCCTCCACCAGCCCGTGTATAGTGGCTAATAGAGAAGGACGGAAGATACAAGAAATATGCAGAAGAAATGGCGCGAAAGAAATGGTGGGAGTAAAGACAAACTTGGAATGAAATGATGACACTGGCAAGAAAAGAAAGAAAATCAAGAAAAAGACAAGTGACCCGAAGCAAAAGTAAAACCCCACATGTGCGCGTTCAACTTGCAGAATATTTATCACATCCTGGAGAATGTTATAATACTCTCGACAAGAGACTGTTTATCAGGGGAAGGAGGGTAGGAAATTTTGAGAAAGAAGAAGAAAAAAAATAAAAGAAAAAAAATAAAAGAAAAAAAAAATCCCACCATGGAGTAAGATCCAGGAAAAAAACTCTGATCCACAAAAAAATAGCAACCGACATCTCAGGGAACTCGGGCCTCGTATTGATGAGTTGGTTTTGGCATCAATCTTGCTGAACGTTATCAGAGACGCCCCCGCCTTCCATCATATACGTCGCTTGCATATCCGCTGCTAGATCGCTGAGTCTCTGGGGCTGAATCCCGTTGTCACGGCAATAGTGATAATAGTCTTGTGCCCTTATAAGAGGCTCGCGGCGGAATAACGCTTCGTCCACGACGAAGGGCGTTTGGTTTTGATGGCTGCTGCTCGAAGCGGTGGGTTGGCTGGGGGCATGGTGCGAGTGGCTGGCTCCAGGGCCCCCGAATGCTTGGTTGCTCTGTCCAGCATGTAATGCCTGAGCTTGAGATCTCGCATCTGGAATTGCCCACGCGGGAGGACTTAGGCCTAGGGTCCCACGAGGTGGGCCCGGAGTTGCCGGTGAAACGAAATTTGGGCATGATCTGCCGTTCTCAAATGTGTAGTGGACGCTGAGGTTATCCTCGTAAACATCGCCGTTATGCCCGTACCTGCAACTTGCCCCGTAGTGACAGCTTCCCGCTGGGTTCATTGTCTGAGGGCACTGGATCTGCCAATACAAGGGCCGGGAACGGGCTTTGGCTCTTTGGCTGGCGATAAATTCCTCACCGCCAAGATTGGAAGGATAAGGCCTAGTCTTTTCCCCAGCACGTTCAACAGGATGTAGATCTTGATTTGTCCCTGGAAGGCCCCGTTGAAATCCCCCTTCGGTGTAATTAATAGGAGGGCCAGGGGATTTTAGGTTTGGAAGTTGTTCCTGAGGTGAAGATGTGGAACTATCCATCTGGTAACGAGGGACTAGCTTCTCAGGTGAAAAGGTATGGAGAGGTATGAGCTGTTCGGCCACAAACTTGCTTCCTTCCTCACTATTTTGGTTCATGGAAAGGTGAGAACGGGGGGCTTGTCTGTCATGAAGTGAAGAGATGAGATCGTTGTAAGCAGCTCCTCGCGCGCTGGGTCTATGAGGCTCAGCGAAAGAGGGTGAAATGGTGGATGCTGAGCCCGGTATTGGTGCCATGTATCTTAGAAATTCATACCTAATTAGATCTATGGGCAAAAAAAACAAACCTCTGTAGTGAGCCAGGCAGATGCGACTTGACTTACTTATTTGCGAACCCAATGGGAGTATTATAACTCAGATTCTGGTTTCGAAATTGACCATCGCTTGGGTCCTGAACGCGAGCTCCGAATTCCTCATGGATGTCCCCATGGGCTCTGCTCTCTTGGAGCATCCCACCAGCTCTGTAATTCACAAAGTCTCCGCGCTTGTGGACATTAGAAATCGGACGATTTTGTCCGCCAAGGCCGGAAGATTCTTCACTCCCCGCAGGGATAGGTCTTTGACGTTGATTTTTAGCAAACAAAAATCTCTTGCGAACGTTGTCACTCAAAATTGTATCCGCGAAGATTGGTGACGAATCCCCAATGGTGAGGCGGCCAAGTGGGTTTCCCTCAGGAACCGGCTGACCATACGGAGTTGGGAGACTCGCTCCCTCCGTTGGCTGATAGTATCCATTGTTGAATGGCATAGATTGCTCTCCCTGTGCATTGGGAGTAGCCTCTCCTGTGCTACCAAATGTCTCTGCATCGCGCGATGCTTCGTCGAGCGCTCCGGTAGAAGATTGACCCGGAGACTGGGGGTGGTTTTCGCGTTCAAGCGGACCGGACCCGGATGGCGAGGAGAGGGGATTTGGGACGCTGTCCGCATTTTGACGATTTTGTCTGGAGAGAGTCTCCATGTTTGTTTTACCCTTTTTCTGGAGGGATCTAGACGCAGGGCTAGAATTGTCAGCGGGTAAGAACAACAGACGTTATTATCAGTAGAGCGAGAGAAATTTATAGCAGTAAGATGTTTAACGGTAGGGAGAAATCTCGAGAATTAAAGCCAATGGAGGAAATAGGGAGACAGAAGGGGCGATGAAATATACTAACATATCCATGATAATAGAATCTACTGGATGGTAGTGATTTAGTGCTAGTAGAATAAATTGGATGATGGGTTGAGGCGCGAGTCTTGAAAAAGGAAGAGCCTCTAAGAGCGTGGTGAAGGGAGGAGAGAGGAGGGAGGAGAGGGAGGAGAGGGAGGAGGGAGGAGGGAGGAGGGAGGAGGGAGGAGGGAGGGGAGGGAGGGGAGGGAGGGGAGAGGAAGAGAGAGGAAGAGAGAGGAAGAGAGAGAGGAAGAGAGAGAGGAAGAGAGAGAGGAAGAGTAGTGACGGGAGTTCACATGTCAAAAACAAGCGCAGTGGGGGTAAGCGTAGCTGGTGAGGTGATAGGGAAGGGCTTGTGTAGAGCGCGCGCTGCGGTGTGCTGCCTTTCTCGTAGGATGGAGGGGAGACATTTCGGGCACCCACTGAGGAAGCCTTAAGCTTGTACTTATTATCTAGAGACTCGTTAGGAAAGAAAATTCAAACAAACTGGGCATTTGTGCTAGCTTTAGGACACATGAATTGCGCTCGTCTACTCTCCAAGTGCTCTTTGGCTTTCACCTGGAATCTCGCGAAATTAGAGAGAGAACCCTTCATGAAAGATCACTCGCGTAATATCCTACAACCCAAACTACTGGCAGCTAGTAGGGAGGCGCTTGTTGGAAGCAGGCGCTAATATACGAGATGGCGAAATGGGGAAGGCAATGATTTGAAAACTAAAAAGTAAATCAACAAGGTGGCGTCTACCATTTTGTAAGTTTTCCATCAGGCCCATATATCAAAGGAACGTTAAGCCTGCGCTACACACTCACCTCTGAAGTTCTTGGGGAAGGTTAATGTCTATTTAGTCGGCTGGTTACCATAATTGTGCCTTTGTATTGACGTTGTTGTATTCTTACCATTTAAGTAGGAGTAAAGTTACCTCACCACTACTCCGAGTCCTGTCCGCACAGGAGATTTGAAAGAACTTATGGGAGAGAAGCTTCACAACCACTACAACCTCGCCCTGTAGTTAGCAAAATTTATACCAGTTTATTTTTGGACACAGCACAGCGCCTTATAGGTATAAGAACTAGCCAGCGACCCATATTTGCTCAATCCTTCTAACGCTTTTCAGCCCATATCGCCCATGTTTTTCGATATCGAACCCTTTGCCTCCCACCGAATTTACAATCTGGTATCACATTGCCTGTACCGCAGAATGACCTCTTCTCCTTGTTGTCGTGAAGAACAGACCCAGTCCCTCCGGGTGTATCGACAGAATTGTACCGAGCGAGTCTAGAAAAGTTTGCGAGTCTTCGGCTGAGCTTCTTCTAACCCCAGAGCGTGCATGATATTCTGCCATGTCGGTGTCAAGCATAATCCTATTACCGGAAGTTTACGTGCGATCTGATTCCGGGGACTATTATAATTGATTTCGACGCTTTCAAGTGCTACTAATCTCCCCAGTATTTGGCATCTTCAGAGGAGTTTAACTTTTCCTCAAATCGACAGCAAACAATATGCGAGACACCGATTCACGTCTCTTCTATACTTATCTCTTGTTCCTAAGTATTAGCACTTGCTCTATTCCGATGGCTACGCCCATCTTTAGGCCAACTACTACAATAGATCCTAAGGAACCTGAGACGGAAGTTAGTGGGAACCTGCGCGAATCAACTCAATGTTGCTAGGAGATATAGACCTTGAACGATAAGAGAGTGCTACACTTGGCAACCCAATATCATGCGCGCAGCAGCACTGGAGGCGTTCTTAACTTTCCACTGTTGGCTTTGTTTGTTGCTTAAGGATAAGTGAATTTTCCAATGAGTTTTTCATTTGTCCCCCTTTTTTTTTTTCTGAGGCGTTCTATCGGCAGCGACTGCTGAATCCGCGGTTCAGATTTATTGAAATAACATGACAAACTGTCAAACCTCCCTTTTCAACCGCCGATGGAACAAGAAACTTCCATTCCGGTCTCTTGTACTGTACAGAGTAGACAAAATGATGCTGCAAGCCTTCACTATAAGCGTACCGGATTTGCGCATCCTAGGCTCTATCAAAGAAAAAAGATCAACAATGACATACACCAACCCTCTCCCAAAATGCTAGATAATTTCTATATCACCCAACCTTACCCGCTCGCATTCATTGGTAGAGGCCCTTTGGTAGCAAGCCAGAAGTCCAAAACTGCACTAAAGATGAGAAGGGTTATCGAGTGGCCGTTAACTCTCACGGATCGTGATATAACAAGCCTCAGAGAAACCTTGAAATGTGGCCAAGTGTCTGGAATGCGCAGTACGATTTTTGGCTATTTTTAATTGCGCTACACAGGAAGTGAGGAGCGTTCGAAGCGGTGCTGGCCTGGTGCGATGTATCTTTTGCATACAAAAGAGCTTCTCTTGGCAGCAAGCCGGTACTGTGCAGTATAATACTGTGACACATGGCCGCGAAGAAAGAAAGAATTAGTCACTACTCCATCTCAGTCGGGCAGAAGAATCTGAAAAGTTAGACTATATCCTGGAAGGCCTCAAGGCGATCTACTTTCTTTCAATTTTCCAACGAAACTCGTTGGATTTTTCCCGATCAAGGGACTCCAATTTTAGTGTGTTCCGGTTCCTGCGTGTTACCAATCTCTACTGCCATGATCCATATCCAATCAATATTCGAGACGCACCACCACTCCACTGGAAAATAGTACCCGGTAACTACTGTACGGGGAGGCACCTATGATAACCGGTAGTTCCGGAACAACCACCACAGAATGAGATCGGGGTTTGCGTGGATGTGGCACGACTGTGGATGAATGGTGGGGCCCTTGCATATAGGCTTAAGAACCAGCGGGGCAGCAGAAATACGGGGCAAGGACCGCCTAAACAATGCACTATCCAGTGCCACCTTCCTTCCTTCCTTCTGGAAGAGTCGTGAATAATGATTGTGGTTTCGGTGATACTGAGTTCGCGGGGTTAAGCGCCCCGCATTAAATGTTTGTACGACATTGCAGGATAGTGGGTGCTGATCAATAGTAGCCCCGCCTTGCGCACAATAGTCTATCCCAATCAGTAACTCGCTATCACTTCTCCCAATTCGAATAGCCACAGCCTGCTAAAGGTAAATGGGAGCTGCGGTGGACACTAACCTTAAGGCTGGATACCCACCGACGCAAACACAGACTATATCATAACACACATATCGAAACCCGGGTAAAACGTTTTCCACGACCCTTGGAAGCTTGTATGATATTATATCTCCGAACGTCACGCCTCCCGCTACGGTAACCGTGAACCCCTGGCGATCGACTGGGCGGGAAGGACCCTTACATTCCATCAGTACAACCGTCAGTGGGGATGTCAATATAAGCCCCACAATACTCCTGGAAGTACGAAGAGAAGAAGAAAAGCATAAAAACCCCTTCCTCCTCCCCCTCTTCAATTCGAGAGTGGAAATATAAAAAAAATGTCATCCTCTACGGCTTCATTGCAATCACCACTATTACCACACCTGCAAAGAACACAAACACAACCCACAAACCAACGAAATGACACCTCCTTCAATAACCCAAACGGAGACAGAACTCCTCTTCCTCCTCCAGGGCGCATAGCTGCCCCCCACCCACGTCCCCGCCCTCCACACGCAGCGACGCCCTGTCCATCGCTGCAAAGCCGACACCAGTTCTGCGCGAGTGGGGCGACATGTCCCTTCGGTCATGATGGGGATGAGTACTTTGAAAACCTCGGCGTGAGGTACTGGTTCATTGGCGGGCGGCGGGTGGAACGTAGGGTTGATAGCGAAGGGGAGAAGGAGCTTTGGGGTGACTTTTGGGGTGTCGGGGTGGGGGAGCATGAGGTTGAGGATGGAGATGAGGAGGGGGAGGGGGAAGATGGTTGGGGGGTTGGCGGGGAGGGGTATGAAGGGGAGGAGGGGGGAAGGTGTAAAAGGAGGAAGGTTGGGTGAATTGGGGATATTGCGTTGCGGGTTCGGGAGCACGATAATTATTATATGTTATTATTCTTATTTATTATTTTCGATCTTGGGAGTGATACGGTTAGAATGTGAGTGCTTTTGTTGACGAATCACAGGCTTTTTTCTCTTTCTTTCTTTTCCAATGAATTGGATCGGAGTTCGCTGAATGGGTGAATTACCTTCAGTTGCCTTGAGCCATACCGGTGGTATTGTAATTTACCGCACTGTACTGTACTTATGAAAAAGTGACTCGAGACTGGCCAGGATCATCTGCTAATTTATGTAAGGGTTTTTGGTGCTAACCACAAGCTGTACCTACCATACTCAGGTCCTGCTGTGCTGTACACAGAATAGTATAGTATCTACCTACAGTATCTAGTACTGTATCATACGGTACTAGACTGTGTCAGTGCTATCTGGCTCGCTCTGAGTTTTCTAGAAGGTAAGGTGATATATGCGATAGATACGGTGAACAGCGAACGGTTTTCTCTCATAGAAATCAGTCTCACGGCGCGCAATGTGGCACATTGCTTGAAGAAGGCGATTTGTTACCTGTGGTGTGGTAATGGTTTTTTGGTGTGGCAGGGTGGATCAAGGTCTCAGTAATCCTGGTATCTCGCTTACCGGTGGCTTTGCTTGACCATAGCATTCGAGGCAAGACGGTGGGGTGAAAGAGAGGGGAAGAAAAGAAAAAAAGTACCGGTTGTAAATCTACAAAGTTACCAGCACATTCCAAGTCTATAATTCTCATGCTGCATCAAGCCATGTTCCCCCTCATCCTGGATAATTGATTGATCAATCCGTAATACCCCTCCCTCCCTCCTGCCCAGCCGGTTCCTTCGACACGCTCCTCACTCCGCGTATCCCTGTCCAATGACCCCCGGCTCCTCTCTACCTCCTGCCCACCACCACCTTCCTTCTCCAGTCTCTCTGCCTCCCGTCTAGCTTCCTCTTCGCCAATCTTCCCTTCCAGCGCTTCGACAACAGCGTTCCTAGCGGGTCCTTCGACCGTGCCTTCAAAAAGCTTACACAACTCCTGTAATTCTGCCACCTTCCGTCTTGCACCATCGAGGTCCCCGGTTGACAAATGGTAAAGGACATCTTCAACGGGGTGACTCCCCGAAATCTTTTTCGCGCCCCGGAGCGCACGGATGGGAGATGGGGTGCGGGGTATGGGTTCAGTGTTTGGTGGTGCTAAGCTATCTTGTCCCGCTCCTTCCTCCTCACCAGGACCCTCGAGCGTCCAATCCATCGCGTGTCCAAAAACCTTAACCACATCCTCTAAACGCGCGCGCACGCGTGAAAGCATACGGAGTTTTTCTAGCACCTGTAGTTCTTCCTTCCCCACCTCCCCTCCCTCGTTCTTTTCTTCTCCAAGGCGCAGCTCGCGCACGCACTCGCCTAAGTCTCCGTTTAGCGACGCGGCGAGAGAGACAACGTCGCTGCGGAGTAGGTCCACCTCGTACCCGAGTCTTGGCGCGAGCCGGAGGATCTCGTCGGTTTGGGATTGGAGGGTGGAAATGAGGGTTTGCGTCTGTAAGTCTAGGGTTGAGAGCAAGGTTGCTGTTTTCGAGGAGAGGATGGAAAGGGGTTCGGCATTTGTGGGTCTTGGAGTACTGGCTGGGTTGAGGTTTGGCGGCGGGAGGAGAGGCGGGAGAGCGCTGTTGAGGTAGGTGCTGACAGAGAAGGTTGGGGAGAGGAAAGGTTTTAGGAGCGGGTCCGAGAGGATGAGGTTTTGTGGAGGTGATGTTGATGTTGATGTTGGTGGTGGTGGTAGTGGTGGGGGGTCTGGCATGGCTGAAGAGTGGTTATATCTCGTTTGTGTGAAAATGTAGTACTGTAGGAGGGGGATAGAGGTTGACAGACGATAACTTGGACTGAACTTATAGGCAGGGTAAGTAAAAACCATCATCCCGGTGTTGGCAAGCGAGCGATCGATGGGTTACCCGTTTGTGGCTGAATCAGTGGCTACCATGGTACTGGTACAGTATCATACCGTACTCGTATCAAATAATATTATGATAATAGTCTAATTATGTACTCGAGTATCATACAAGGTCGGCGGGGACTAAACCGTTGTAGCAACGATCTCCCAGGGCTTGGGTTTCCTCATCCACAACCACCTGCCATGATATTATCATATACTACAACTTCATGAATGTTTATCAGCCCTCATCTCCCCTCTCCCCGGAGGAAAAATGACAATACAATGCCCATAATTATCGAGAGACAGGGGGAGAATGTCGTGCAATGATCCATTTAATTTGTTCCCCTCTTCACCCCGCCCCCACAGTGCCTAGCGACGCCCCATAAAGGAAGAGCCTCCTCCTCCGCACTCTGACATTTCTATTCTATAGTTGGGCTTGGCTTACTTTGCGACTTACTTGTAGGTCTATATATATAATACTTACTACCCACGTCTCCTTCTTTCCCTTCTCTTTCTGCTTCTAGCCGTCGTCTACACACTCGCCATCCCTCCCGCATACTCCACCACATCGCTCGTTAGACACCCCACCCTACTCTCTCTGACACCTCTCTTTACTCACTTGACGGGCGACTCACTGTAACTCTCTTTCACACTGTGACAATTTCTCGTACATCCTATAAAATCCACCACATTTTTCCTTCTTAACTTCGTACCCTCTTTTACTTGCTCTTTAAGCTCCCACTTCCCTCACACGTTTCTGGGGGTTACTTCTCTTATTTCCTTACACATACCTCTCTACCACTAGACTTTTTCACTTGTAGGAATAATGGGTCGACGGGAGTTTATGAGAGACCTTGAGGTGGTGAAAGGTTCAGGCTTTGAGGGGTTGACTAGTGAGCCCCCCCCCCTCAACGAGGCGCATTGGTCCTGGTATCTTGGAACTGTGAGTTGACGATGGGCAGATATCGAGCGGGGTGAGGATGACGGTAGCTTAAAATTCACATTTGCTTCCAATGATCTCATCGACAAGGTTGACATTATTGTTTTCGTCCCAAGTCTGTCCCGTTCCCCACCGTGACGTCATGTTTATTTAAACTTTAACTAACGGAAGCATACAGATCTGGAGGAATACCCGAAAGCACATAAATACCTAATCTATGTTACTAGCGATGACGCCCCAGATAATTTTACTTCCTCGCTAGAAAGAGTGCAGGATGGCTGCTCCGGACACAATCTCCCGCATTTACTCGGGAGAATCGTGGGAGCGCTAAGCTTTAGCCCGGGTATCATGGACGAGAGCTCGGATGATGAAGACGAGGATATGGAGCAGGAATTTGACCTGGGTTGGGAGCCAGATATGCGGATTGGTGATGCGGGTGACCGTCCCCGCAATCATGAAAGTTTGGGGTCCAAGAACTGGGACGAGGGTGTCCCGACTAAGGATTTCACTCGAAAGCTAAAGCTCCAATTAAAGGAAGACCTCCGCCAGGTCCACGGAGCGGGTTTCAGAGTCGGTGTGTTTGGGGATTTCAAAGGGGAAGTATTCTACATTACCATAAGCATTCGGATATCCAAGTTGGGAATCTCGGATGAGGCCATGGCAGCCTGGCTACTCGATAAAGATAAATACTTTGTTCTCATTATCCGTTACACGAATCTTTACAAGACTCTTGAACGGCTTTTACAGCCAGAGAATCAAAATCAGACTAAACGGGAGATCGAAATGTGTGTTGGACTGTCCACAAGTTGTAAACCTAGTTTGTCCGAATGCAATCGGATGTTCACTAAAGTTAAAGATTGCGGTCTTACTACCCTTGATGGAGCAAAGGAATGGGAGACGGGGGCATTACATTCGTTCTTCATGAGCAATGCGATTACAGAATTGTTGAACTCGAGGCTTGTCTCCGTGGTCAGGTATCGACTCCAGGAGGATCTAGGTTGGGAAGGGGCCGAGGCACTCTTTAAAGGTAAGCTTGATTGAGGGCATACTACTACACCAATAGGTAACATGAGCGCAGATATCGCAATTTCCCCCATCGCCTCAGCAATGAAGTACAAAAAGTGCTACGATATACCGTCAGAATCCAAAACCGCCCTAAAGCCGATTGTTGCCGCAGATGCTCTTTCGAAGAAGGAATCCCGCGGTATAGAGAGCTCGTTTCCACTGATTGCGATGCAGTATGCTCTCCGGCATCTCGTTCGATGTACAGAATTCTGCCTTGTCTGCCACGATAAGATCCAAAACGATTTTGAGGCTATGAAGCCATATGTCTGTGATTCTCCGCTGTGCTTGTATCAGTACATGTCTTTGGGGTTCGGGCCTAAGATCGAGAGTGAAATACTCACTCAGCCGACGGTTGTGGACCTGCTGGTTAGCTTTTGCTATAGCACAGCGGAGGCTGCTAGGTTAAAGGTTTTCCCAATCGGGATGAACATCCTCGTTCCGTCAGAGTCAAGCCACCAGGCCAGATACTCAGATTCCGCTAATTGTGTTATCTTCCCTAGCTCCTTTAAGTTTCCTCTTGTCAAGGTGGGCGATTGGATATACTTTACTAAGTGTAAAGATCGCGCGCCTTGCCATCTAAGGGTTACGGAGGTCTATTGGCCACAAGTTTACGTTGGGCCACCAATCGATGTGCCGCAGGTTCCTCAAGACCAGCTACCGGCCTCTCCACCAGCGCATGTGGCTCCTCCTCCCTTACATAATTCCATACAGGGCTTAGGATTTTCTGGTTCCGTTTTTATTCACAATAGAGCATTTGACGATATGAGCATTCAGATGAAATGTTTGGCAATCGCTCGATTGCTAGATCTGTTACCCTCCGTTGCTGAGATGAGAGCATGGTTGAAGTTAAGTTCTTTGTCGGGACTCGACGCTGGCTTGGAGACTTGGGTTGACAGAATCCTGCCTTCGTCTCTTAATATCCTACGCTGGATCATCGCAAGCAACCGCAGTTGTATCGTCCCGGCAGATCACGAATTGGGAATAAATGGCCCCCCCGTCACCGTGGGAGAAAGTGGATCCAGGGTTTTGGGGGTGAATGATTGTTTACAATTCAGATTTGCTATGGGTGCCCCAGACAAGGAGCAGAGATTCGTCAATAGCGTGAAGAAAGCGAAGGCCCGGTTAAACCTACCACGTATAGATCCCGTCTTCCCATTTTTCTCAAAGTTCCATATCATTAATTGTTACAGATCCAACTCTTTACGCTTTCCACGGGTCTCCACTGCCAAATTGGCATTCCATCGTCCGCTCCGGGCTTCATTACGAGGTCATAGCTAATGGGAGAGCGTTTGGTAATGGCGTATACCACAGTTTAGATATGACAATTTCACTAGGCTATTCCACCCGCCCCACATTCTCTGCGCTTGTGTCCTATGAGAAACCCATAGCTCAGCCGATTACTGGTCTTTTAGGTCACTCGGGGGACTTCTACGGGTTGGAGGGAGTCCACGGGTGGTTGAAGAGCATCCTGAATATCCAGAGCGCCGTCTGTTTGAATGAGATTGTCAACGTGCCAAAAGAGTTTGTGTCCTCGTCGCCATACCTAGTTGTTAGTAAATTAGATTGGATTCAGACGAGATATCTGTTCGTCAAGGTCGTTGGCATTGACATTCAAACACCATCTCCTCTTAGTGATAAGGTGGAGTACCTCGAACAAGACACTCAGTTTTCTCCAATTGGGAATTTTGGGAGCAAGTTGCAGATACCAATCCTAGGATCTAAGTGTTGGGATCAGAAGGTTCCTTCGCCTGTGAGCTCTCCACCTGGAAGGCCGCAGCGACGCAAGAGGGCGTGCGTAGCGGCCCCTAGGCATGTTAGGAAATCGAGCGCCCGCACGGGGGGCCTGCGAACGTCCCCGCCCGACTCCCCTCCGGGTGGGGGTGCTCCCGATGAAAGCTCGATGCTCGGTTTCGCTACCAATGTTATTGATACCGAAAATGACGACGCCGGAAGCGACACCACCGAAACCACCGACGTGATGGCCTACTTCTCGGACGAGGAAGAAGAGGGAGAACAGGAAAGCATAGAAAGCAAGAGCACTCCATCACTATGCTCCGGCACCGGCGTTACTCTCTTCCAGCCTGACACTCACGAAATCTCGTCAGTCGTGCTCCTCCCACCCCCAACCAATGCAAGCCCCGTCGGAACCCGCCGCCTAACAGCTGAATTGCACCATCTCCTCTCTTTACAGGAGAAATACCCCCTCGGGGAGCTAGGCTTCTACATGAACCCATCTTCAGTTTCAAATGTCTACCAATGGCACATAGAACTACACTCATTCCCACTAGATATTCCGCTATCAACCGACCTAGCCGCCAAAAACCTCTCCTCCATCCTCCTAGAGTTTAGATTCGGCCCCAACTTTCCTATGTCCCCACCCTTTGTGCGCGTCATTCGACCTAGGTTCCTGACCATTGCTCAGGGCGGGGGCGGTCACGTTACCGCGGGCGGGGCACTATGCATGGAGTTATTGACCAACTCGGGATGGTCCGCCGCGAGTAGTATGGAGAGTGTGCTCTTACAGATTCGCATGGCTATTACATCGGAAGTTAAGCCAGCGAGGCTCGTGCCTGGGGTTGCGCGAGATTATGGAGCCCGTGAGGCGAGGGATGCGTATTTGAGGGCTTGCCGGGCGCATGGGTGGGAGGTTCCACAGGACTTCTTGGCGATGGCTTAGTGTAGGCGCCCGAACTGGGTTGAGGAATGGAGTGAGTTTTAGTGGGAGTGGGTACCCGCCTTTACAATATAGACTGTTATATTTTTTATTTCTATTTGCCTTCCCTAGCCCTATCAACCCGTTCGTCCGAGATTATTAGTTGCCTTGTTTTTTTTTGCATGGAGAATTTTCTAGGCTCTTTTCACAAGATCGGCATGCATGTTGGTTATCTGCCTAACAATGTGGGTTAGTTTTCATGTAAAGTATAATACGGGGACAAGAGGTTTCGTCTAGCACTGTAACGGCAACCCCACTACCACCACAAATTTACTACCTATGCAACTACAATTGATTAAGATAAACTAAAAAATCTAGGTAGACATCCATTAAATATAAAATCTCATGTGAAATTTCAGAGCAAAAAAACTAACACTTTGTATACCGTCCCTTTGCATCTAAAACAGTAGCTACTCTTCTAGGCATGGGTTTCTATAGCCTTTCCAAAAATTCACCTTCAATACTCTAAGTCCAAACCGCATTAAGAGCTTCAGCTAGATGTCTTCTAATAATATCTGAACCCCCTTTAGTCTTGTGAATGTTAGGAAAGCACCCCGGTGATCGGCTGTTGAACGTGCTTTTCACCCATCCATAGGATTTATACATCCTCTCCACACAAGTCTCTGGTATTCGGTAGAATTTTAAACAACGTTGCTCTGATGGGGGCCCTTGTTTCCGTATCAGGTTTAGAGCACTTGTTAGTGGAAAAGTATCTACTTAATAACTTGACCCGAAATGCTTTTGATATCACTCGATTGACATTGCTGGAAAAGTGCGAAGCCAAGTTTTTTTTAGTTCGCATTTTAGCGTGGTGTAGGGAAATTCGGCACTGTTAGCACTGCTGGGGATACTCATGTCGTTGACCCCTGTCTGTTTCCAGAAGTCCTACCTTTCACAAACTTACGTCACGTTCGGTCACTCGCACATGTTGAATTTAGCGTTTTGTCCACTGTACGAACTAGCCGCTAGTTCCTTTCACTGCTAGTCTTTTTACTCACTTCTCCTTTTACCATTAAACTACTCTAGACCCCTTTTCCTATCCCCCCCCCCCCGCCTTCTCTCAACTTCGGAACTACGCCTTACTCAGCTAGGGCAAGCCGCTCTCCTACGATCCGCCACATTTCGTTCTTTGGTTCTTTCCCTTCCAGGGTCTTTCGCATCATGCCCGCGCCACTGAGTTGAGGTTGCACACATATGGTAGCAATTCCGGTATCACACAAGGTATCTAACTTCTACTCGGTCCCTCTAGCAGTAGTACTACATCACCCCTTTCCACTTGAAAGCCGCGCCCAACTTCGATTCCCTAAACCGAATTCTAATCCATTGATAAAATGTTGCTTCGAAGCTCCTTTTGTTGTTGGCCCATTGGTGTAACCTCTATCTAACTTAGCCACCTTTATAACTTTTTTATTTCTTCTTTTCTCTTTTGTAATTACGTACGGATGTATGTTCAACTAAGCCCATGTATATGCTACTCTATCGGCATGGATTACCTTCTTTTTTCAGAGGGATCGCTTTCCAGACCGCCGCATTTTATCCCAAGTTTCCATTATTGTGCCGACTCCGAGGAGGAGCCTTGTTGTTAACACCCCTGACTCGCAGGCAGGATTCTCGTCTCGTGCCCAACAACAACACGTCCCATTTCAAAAGTGCTTACCGAGCTACTCTTATTTTTCGTATAGGAAGCATGCATCGCGACAGTCCCTTCCTACTGGCTTTGAACTCACCCTGCTCTATATGCGGCATGGACGAAAATGCTGGGGAAAAAAAAAACATCTAGATTATTTCAGGGACCCTAGCGCTTGATAAACTCGCCTCGAGCCTAATCTCACGGCAGTCCGTTAGGATTAAAAAGGTTCAAAGGCTTCGATTTTGGTATGTCTGCTCCAACATTCGGTGAAGGCTGCCAACCCTACTACTGCCCCTGCGTAAAAAAAACCCTCGTAATCCAACAAATAGGGGCTAAGTGATGCCTTGAGATCCGTGTAGTCTCGCCCGAGGAGTGGCGAGCGGGGGATATTGTTGACCGCACTGAACAGGACGAGCTTTGGGCACGGTGAAAGAAAGGGGAAGCGGAATAAATTGATTTTTATCCCAACTCCTCGGGGATGGATGTTGAAAAGTTCTCGAGATACAGTGCTAAGAGCGGAACGAATTCAGCCAGAGGTTCACCCGAGTCCGATTCACCCCCCCGGGGGGGGGTGTGGTCTCTGGGGTATACAGCCAGGGAATATACCAGGCTGGAATATCATGTCAGCAAGGTGCGGAAGGAAGAAACATACAAAGCAAACATTAATAATAGCAATGAAGGTTACCTCCAAGAGGATCATTTTGCACAGGCCTATAATTCGTTTCGGGTCACTCCCCAAATAAACCCTTCACACCATCACCACCACCAAATTCCATCCATCTTGCCCTTATCCCTGACGATAGCCGTCAATCTCACACCCAATCACAATCCCGTGCTTGCTTATCAGATAGCCCATTGTCCAAGACATGAAAAAAAAAGTGGAAAAAACTTGTTCGCAGATTGTTTTCCGACATTATGAGCTGCACGAAGGGGCGACTGAAACGGTGGCGGGATAAAAAAGGACCCCAGAGGGGAGGAGGGGAGGAGGGGAAAACTCAATCAACCTGCCAAGTCCTTGAGTCATTTATCGAGGTAAACGAACGAATACGTCAACCAGAAAAGACTCCCTCTACCCCTGAGGCTCAGAGCAAAAATGCTTTCAGCCTTCCTGTACACCGCGGGACAGATGCTCCCCATTCATTAGAGTCCGGAGATGATCAAGGCAAAAGTCCAATCGAATGATATCTCGTGATTATCCCCCCCCCTGGGTTCTGGAACCTACCATGACGAATGTAACATCGGTGACCCACATAGGGCTGTTTGCCAACGTGTTTCATCCGGCTCTCGGGTACGAATTGGAATCACATTTCCGCCATCTCGCGACTAACGGCGGCCCCACGTGCCCTGACGAACACTGAAATAGAATAGAATCGACTCCGCATTGTGAGCTACCAACCACATCGCCCAAATGGAAACATGCGTGCTAGAAAGCTATCTCTTTTTCGTACTGTGGGTAATCACACTTGCGTGTTCATGATCCGCTTTTGATGAATGCCTCCAACCGAAGCATGTTTTTCTGATATATTCAAGGATATGGACACCACAAGCAACCACAACAACCCACCCGCGCTGGAAAATCAAGCATCCAGAAAAGCCCGCTCCAGAAACAAGAAAGATCCTCTAGAGTACCCACTATGGCGCTTGTTGGCCCACTTACTATGTCTCAATGAGAAAGTATCAAGTTAGCTTGTATTTCTGCACAATTCTGTTTAGTTAGATCATCAAATGAGGAAGGTCGATTCATGTCAGAAAATTGCATCAGGCCTTGACGATCTCCCCCCCCCCTCCTTCCCTCAAAACTCATATTTTTTGAAACTCCTTTACTATCCGGGGCCAGCCTCCCTAAGGCTAGTATATAACACCGTGGGTATCACGAACCCACGTTTCAGGCATCTTGTAAAGGAGGGGGGGGAACCATCTGAAAGTGCCTGAATAAATACATTTACCTAAACTAAAAAAACCAGATTAATGCAATCTCCGATAGCTTACACTATGGGCTAACTTACCCCTCTTTTTGTTCGATCTCAGCAAGGGCAGTGGCGCCCAGGACAAGTAATAACTCCAATCCAGCTTCTGAGGGTACCTCCTACTGGTAAAAGTTACACTTTTCGGTCGGCAAAAGTCTTCTGGTTGAAACGGAGCTCCCCTTTGACAGAGATTACCGTGGCCTCGGGGGTGGGGGTATTGCGCAATCGGATCTGTGTGAGGGAGGGAGGGGGGGAGGGAGGGAAGGAGGGAAGGACCCATTCCATGGGTAAAAGATAAATTCCCCTTCGCGAGGACATTTACCAAATGGCTATATGTGCTAGTAGATCCCAGCGGGGGGGGGGGGAAGGGGGTCCGATTACATAACCGAACACAGACAGTCACTCGAGATTCCTTCTCTCCGGGCGCTCCGTATTTTTGTAAAAATTTCGTGGGGGGTTTTATTATTCAAAATGGCCTTGCCTATCCACTTCAGCTGGAGTCACTCAGTGATTTTAAAAAAAATTGAGTCATTTAGCGTATAGGATATGCATCTGCTGCGCAAAAGAACGCTGCTGACTCCCTAGTTGCCCTATATGTCACATCGACACGCGTGACTACCTCACCTGTATATGGTTTCGCCCTATTTTCTCGAAGTACATGTACAGTACTGCAGCCCGTATTATACTTATTACCCTTGCATTTCCGTTTTTTCAAAATTCTAACGAATAGAATAGCATGCACAAGGCATAAAGCGCTCTTTAAATGCGAGGAGTAGTAGTACATTGAAGATAGAAATGAGGCTGATCGCATTCATAATCTCTCCCCTTACGTCCTCCCCCTCCCTTCCCCGCCTCCTACCCCCACTATTCAAGATCAGTTAGCGTATAAAATAAATAAATAGATACATCATAATCCGGTCACCCATTCCCCGCGATGTGAAATTTTCGTCGTCTCCAAACCCAAGGGACATGCACTATTTCCACGCCTTAGATTCTCACGTTATCTCCCGTCTCACGCCCATTCCCAATCCCAGGATACAACAAAAACTGAAAAGCTCCCTTCCTTCTCAGCCGAATACTCACGGTAGATGGCTCCTACAGAACTCTAGCCCCTCCCATACCAGTTGAGGAAGGCCCTTGGGTCAGGCCCCAGGAAAGATAACCGACAGGCGAACCTTTTGCCCCGAGTGATTCCCAATGACACGGGCAGCTTCCCCCCTTGCTGCAGTACAACCACCAAAAATGTGCAGAAAAGAAAGAAAACGATTCATACTCGGCCGTTAGTCCTACCCTCGCTGATCCTATTTCCGTCAGGTAATCCTTGATATAGTATACTCTCCCTCCTCCTCCCCCTCCCCCTCCTCCTCCTCCTCCTCCACACACTGTGTGCTTGTATCAAGCGTGAGTCTGAGAATAACTTGCGAACTAACCTTTTGCGGTCCCCACACACAAAAAATGAGATAAAAAAACATGATATTGCTCGACGAAAACGTAAATCCCATCACCGCTCAAGCCTAAATCCCATTACCCCCCCCCCCCGACCCCCCCCTCTCGTATCGGGTGCCGTCCATAAGCTTATGGTACACCGAGAGGAACGCATGGCACATCTATCGATTCACAGTACCGTAGCGGGAAGATGCAAAAAAAAAAATGAAGGGGAAAAAAAAAAGCAAAAACTGGTCCGTGCTTTTCGCTGCTATGCCTTAAACCGACACCGCGGTGTGTGAAGCATGGCATAACGTTAGGTAACGTCAAAATAAGACAAAGTCGAAATAGAAACTTCAACACCCACCCACCCACCTTCCCCACATTTTTTTTTCCTCCTCCTCGTTGTGTCTCTCCCTCTCCAAGTTAACACACAGTCAGTGCCACAAAGAACGAGAACGAGGGAAGAAAAAAAAAAAAAAAAAAAGAGAAATGAAGATGAAGCAAAGGGGGGGGACTTTTCACCGTGGAACAACAACGAAAAGGAAAAAAAAGAAAATGCTGTAGCCTTGTCCCGCATCATACCTGCATGTCTCAGAAGCACAGTTAACTGCACGGTACATTGGAGGGGGGAGGGGGGGGGAAGAAATTTATCAATTTCCTTCGCACACAACAGAGGGATCCTCGGCCAAATCCCTCCGAGTCTCCCGTAAGAATCGTACCTTAGTAACATTTCTCCCCTTATTCCGGATTCCTACTGGTTCGGCAAGGCTCCCGAACGGGCTCAGCGAATGAGGTGCCTGACATATAAAAATGGACGGCATGTTACGGAAAGTACTACTAGATGTAGAACAGCTACTTGAGCTTTGGGGGGGAGCCTAAGCTCTTCGCACCTTTGAATGGTATTAGCATACGAGGCTGACGGGTATACGGTTTCTAGTATTGGTATGGATAGGCAGACGTAAGGGCTAAATCCAATGCTAATCCTGGCTGCAGAGAGGGACCTTTAGTGGCAAGGTGGTTGGTATGATACCTATGTGTGCACCAGCCGTTGAAAAGCGCCGCCCCAATCGTCACCGATGAGGGAGGAAACACAAGGCGAGTGAGATTTTGTGAAGTTGCGGGTCTATGCTTACCTTCGCCCCGCCTACCCCATCACCCCACCATAAGACATATCCCCATAATACTATCCGTCCGGTATAGCCACAGCATCTCATTTGGGGACTCAAGTCCCGCCAGAATATGAAAGGGCGAAGCATAAGGTTCATCCCGAGCAAGAGTCGTGGGTATGATAAGATGGGAACTGCGGTGGTCTGAATATGCCCTTATAGATTCCGGATTGCTAGATATGCAAGAGTTGGCTTAGGGCGGCTTAAAAAAAAAGTTCCCGGAATGGGCCGACGTCGGCGAAAAGTCGCTTAGGAAGTCGGGAAGGGGAAGATTTCCCGCGCGCCAGGCGCTCAGCCCCAGGCAGGGCTTGACTGATGCGAGCACAGAAGTGGCGGTACCGGTACCCGAGTAGGGACGAAAAAAAAAAATGAGAACAGCAAGTTCCCATGGCGCAGCACGGACTGAGCAGGCACAAACGACTCGGAGTGAACACCAAACACACCACATATCTCACCGGACCCGGATCGGTATAGTCAGGATAATTTATTCCAAATAACAAGATATCCCAAGCCAATGATCAAAAATTAGCTTCGGTACAAACCGGCTCCCAGAACCTCGTCGGAATCTGTAAGATTCGCGATTTGGTGATCCGGGTTTCTAATTTCTGCACCCCTAGCTTTCTTTCCACAAAGTTTATTTATTGATCAACACAATCCCTACTTTGGCACTAGTTTCCCGATCCCCCCCTATCCGAGTACTCGTACTCGAGTACAGTAGATATCATCCCCAGTTTCAGGGTTGTGGGGACGAGGGTTGGTTGATCTGTGCATGGGAGTCAAAATAAGCAATTGAGCCTCTCACGCCAAAAGTTTGGCCCCTCCGGCAACCACCGCGCCAGTCAGGGATGCGGTGGGGAGAAGCACCAGCAAAAAAGTGCCGACTCAAGAGCAATCACCAAGATTAGCGAATACGGTGCCAAAAGGATTATTCCGTGCCCTGTGGCTATCATTTCTTCTTGATCACACAAACATGCTTGCAGTTCACCGATATCTGGTTTGGCTACAATTGTACGTGATAATTTGGCAATGAACAAATCAATGCAACCACTAGCATATATTTACCGTGACTCAATTCATCTGGCTATCCCCAGGGCCGTGTCCACCCGCCAACCTCCTACTCTTCCCTGGTAAGATTTTCGATCCCATTGCCCAAGGCGTTTTTGACTGGGGGTTTTTGGAATTAGTTTGGACTTCGGATGTGCCGGCAGAGAAGGCGAACAGATGGCATACCTGTATTGAAAACACTGCCGATAGCTTCACCTCCCTTCTTGATCTCACTCTCCTGGTTTTCGACGCGGTCTCCGAAGGCACTATTTTGGACGTGATTGCTGTTATTTTGGTAATCCAGGCCTCCGTCACGCTCCTGGTTGAGATTGGAGGACTTCTCGTATGCTTTCCCAAAGTTCTCGATGCCAGCCAACACGCCAGATTTCAAAATGCGGCTGGGGTCGCCTCCCGCAAGACCCCCACTCCTCTCCGAATCCCGACCACCGCGAGAACAGCTACTCGTCTCCTCGCGCTCCTGATCCCCATGACCACGAGAATAACTGCCTACTCCCTCGCGTCCCTGATTCCCATACTCACGCGACCGAGACTCGATCCCATCCCGGTTCCCGCTATTCTGTTTGCCTTCCCCATAGTCGTCATCGTTCAGCCTGGTGCGGTGTTCGTTGTTGTTGTCACCCTCGTCACTGTCACGCTCCTTTCGTCCGTACGGCTCTCGCTGCTCGGAATCCCCGTCATATTGATTGTTGCTGTCGCGCTCTTGCCGTTGACGGTACCGGCCGCTGGATAATCCGTTATCGTAACCGTGTCCGCTGTTCTCCGAGCCCCTGTCGTTCCGGTTTAACGATTTATAGCCTGCAGAGTAAGCCCGGTCGCTATCCCGTGTGATATCGCTAAAACCTCCGAATGACATTGCTGCTGTTGTATAATTGCAAGAATTAAGATGCTTCGCCAAATCAAGGGGATGGATGACTATAGAAATTACTGAGATGTTGGCAGCTTATGGATGGATTTCGGTTCCAGATTTCGTCATATTAACGGACCCGATTGGCTGTCTCTCCCTTCCAAGATGGGATCTTGCTGCGGGACAGAAAAACAGAAGTGTCTTGGCTTGCATCTTCTGACATGATAAGCGAGGCGAGAGCACGCTCACAAGGCTTCTTTTGGAGTGGGTGTAGACTAACGGCTCAAGCCCAATCCAAAAGCACCCACCGCTTGTCGGTTAGGACCACTCCTATTTGGCAGATCTCAAACATGAAGATATCATCCCCCCCGATACACACAATGCTTCCCAAGACCACGTCTAACAGACTTTCACTTCTTAAATTAAGCCACACTCAATCATTGCTCAGCACGAAGAACGCATATCATACCCTATTTTGCAAACCTCTTCAGCATTAAAATTTTCCTCATAATTTATCCCTGGCGCTGAAGAAGAAATTGGTTCTTCGTTCCAAAAATCCTCCGCGATCCTATGATACTTTTCTATGCAAAAAGTATCCGGAAACAGGGGTTCGCAAAATATATGGCAAAAAATCAGTGCGTATCATAAATTCACCACTCGTATTTCCGGATACTTGTAACCTTGTTTTCATTCATGCTACGTCCTCCCTCAAGGAGGGTTTCGGATACTTCTTGCCTCGGACAAGTGCTATGCCCACTTATGGAGAGGGGCGTCTGGGACTGGAGAACCTAAAGGAGTTTCAACCACCGCTCCGATAAGAACTATGACCCTATCAGCCTAGATAATTGGGCAGAAGATTCTCTACGCATTAATAGAAAATACCCCAAGCTCTTACTTATGGAGATGGTCGGGTCCATGGGTCTTAGAGAGAGCGGGAAGCTCCAGGGAGATGTTAACTGCTGTTAATCCTCTTGGCAAATGCCGAGCGGGCATTTTCTGAAGACTAACAGGCATTAAGGCTCGCGCTTGACATATTAACATGCGGTTGCCATGCCATAACCTGTGCCCGCCTGTTGGGCCACAGGGCCCTTTCACCATATCAGCACATCCTGGTGCGGTCTAGTGCCATCCAAAAGGTCGGCTATTTAGGGGCGGCGAGACATAGACGCCCCTGCTCGTGTTAAAATATTGTAATAATATCATTACATGGGTCGGGAATAAAAAAGTGGTAGGGAGCAGGGGTGTTGATGCTGATTGTAGTCAAAATTAGTAGTACCGGTACACTGCAACCAGCTTTTCTAGTAACACAAACTTTCCATTACTTGTACTTAACGAGGGTCTGGAGAGAATCGTTTCTCGATTAGCGCATTGAACTACCGGTGGGGGTCGGATCCCTCATCCATCACTTATATCTCTTTGAAACTAACCAAACCAAGGGGATACCGAGATCCCTTCAGAGCCATTTTTTCTCTGGTGACCACTACTCCTGATGCTTTGGGTATGCACTATATGCCGTTATCCCCTCGATCTGGCCCGCCGGTAGAGTGGGGCTGACCCAATACCTAGGTAGGGGGCCGCACAGGCCGGCAGCGGGACATGTAACCACACCATGGAGATCTCCACCCTTCGCGCCACGGTTTTCAGCAGAGTGGTGTTGGCCATGCGAGTGAGAATTAATGATTAAGGGTGGGATGAATATATTAACGTCGGGACGAGAGAAGGGGTATGTGTTATGTCTTAGGATTTTTATTTATCTGGATAAGATGATATAGCGTACATAGTTTTTATAATAATATGGCCAACGGTTGATTCCGCTGTTGCTGATTTGCCCGTGAATATGTTTTGCGCGAAGCTCTCTCTCATCCCTGAGGCTTGAGCCCATTGTTGTGACGATTGTTCTATACGCCTTTGATATTACTGGTATATTGATAGATTCTTGCATTCTGACTCCGTGGGATCGGGGCCTTCTGTATCCCATGACTCCCATGCCTGTCGACAGTGCACGCCTTGATGACCCATTTTCAGGCCACTGGGACAAGGCCCTCTAGAATCCTTCATTTTTACTTTCCGCTCGTTTCTCCTTGTCATTGAGGGTTGTGATACTATCCAGGAGTTGCCCTACCGGCAGCTGTACCCCATCACCCGCTCTACAAGAAGCGCCAGGAAGCTACGACAGAATCGGGTGATGATAGAAATGGGCAAAGTTATGATACCTGTATGATATCGCCTCGAAACAGGCTTCTGTTCTATTCAAACCCCTGATCAATATCTGTAGCTTCTAACTATGCGTTCGTAGTTAAGGTGTCGATTTCGATTGCCCGTGGAAAATGCCTCAGGGATTTTTTCCCAATTGATATCTGTAGAATTGTCTCAGTATATTTCCATGTGAATAAGGCCGTGAAAACACTATTCACCCGTACCAATCCTTCCTGGTTTCACATGACCGATAATATTGTCGACTCGATATCTGATTCGCTCGGTACGCTTTTTTGCCCACCGCCTCAATACTATTTATCCGTCGAGATTTACCTTCTTTGTATTACCTAAGCCCCTTTAGATTTATTTTTTCTTCCCTTTGCGCTTTAGCTATATACCTTTGAGGCGAACATTAGAAGGGGTGTTTTTAGCAACTGAGGGCCTTTGCTTATACTCTCGATATAGGCGCGGTGAGAATCAAGGCTCCGGGTGGAAAATAGATCTCCGGATGTGCATTGTCTCAGTCATGAGTGATAAGCTAGCCCGGTATGATACATGAAATTTTTACTTAATGCAAGCCAAGGTAGGAAATTTCAAGTGTTCAATATCCCGAACGGAGAACCCGATCTGGGTTGATTCCCTATTAAACCTCCGGTGTTAGCCCTACTTAAGCTATTGGGCCTCGAAGACAGATCCGGGATGTATAGCAGAGGAGGCGGAGCATTTAATCCATAGTACAAGTTAGCTGAAGATAGAGTAAAACCTACTCTATTCAATTAGTGAGCAAAAGGAATTGGAGACCCCCAGTCGTTTACTCCTACCAGCTGCCCATCCTTACCTGGTGCCTATCACAATGGTCATTCTAAAAGGAAGGTGGTATAGTATGATAGTCTTGTATCGCTCCTTCGGGGCTTAGTTTGGCGAACAGCCCTACGGAGTTTATTCAAACGCATGATTTTATACTAATCTCTCCAGCTAGGTTGTTTTTCCTCCCAGGTCTCCCGCTTGGTCTTATCAGCTCTTTCGATACTGTAAAAACCCGAAATCCATCATCAGATTATGCGCGGAAAATCCAGCCCATCAGCCCACAATAGGTTTGGTTTGACATGTTAAGAATTGAGAATACCGCCTAATGGGGTCCGATATATCTGGTGGGCTGATCTCATACCGTGTCGGGAAAAGGCTAATCCTTCTTAGGAGTGTTGACTCTAGATCTGTGGATTATAAAGATATCGGAGATAGTGGATTTCGAGGGTCTTATCGCACTCGCGCATTCCAAAAGTATCTATCGTAGAAATCATGGTCCTTCCTAAGCATACGTTTGCACCGAGATTTGTGGATACCTTTAGAACGAGCAGGTCCTGTACTCGAGTACTTGTATCTAGCTATAACCATCTGAAAATACCATTATCGTTACACAACGACCCAACCGGCAAAAAGCCTTGTCTCATTTTCAGATAGTTTATGCCAGATACAAAGTGCCGGTATGCAAAACTGAAGCTTAACCGCTAGTGGCGTGCCATAGATCGCCAGCCACACATCCGGCCAAATGGGGCAACTCCCGCCATGGTGAAACGGGAGTTACCCCGTGTTCCATCACAGTGCGGCAGCTTCACCGCCCCCCCCGCTATAAGAAAAAGAAACTGCCTTCCAGCTTGCAAATAATAGTAATGAATTCTGGGGAATAAATGTAAGATTCTGGGTATTCCATGGCTGAGATCACACACCACTATTCTAGTGGTGTGGGGGCGAGAAAATAATACGCTTTTATAGATCGCTGTATAATTTAGTGTTATTCGAGATAAACTGTCTGCGGAAGAGGTAGTTAGAGATCTGAGTGACGTTGGACAAGGGTCCCGAAACCGTAAAGTGCTTGTCACGTTCCTACTATAGATACTGCTTCTACCTTGTTACTTGGGCTAAAGGCTCAAATCTCTTTGCAGACTCAGTGAATGGGGGGGGTGGTGCAAGAACTATAAGCCTCGCGTTAGTCGCGTCTACGAAACTCGCCTAGCTGAGTAGATGATTCCATACTAGAACACAACCAGTGAAAGCTCGTATACCAAGTCCTATCATCATGCTCGACACACAAGAGCCTCAAGTCGCCAAGATACAATAGATTCATAGGAAGGACCTGTATGGTACCTACGGTACCGACATCTGGATCGGATTTCTCATGCTTACCCGCTTGCTTACCCTCTCGCTACCTGAGGGGAGAGAGAGCCTCCTCCCACCGTGGCCATGGAGCCTGGACTCTCATCCATCACCCCCAACGGAATATGCCAGAATGCCTCTTTCGATTTATTTTCATCGCGAGAAAAAAATAAATAAAAGGATCCGTTCGCTATCGAATCCAGATGATTTGACTCCTTTCTATCGGCTTCCCCGTTCCTGCATATGCACTTCTCCCCATGTGGGTATCACTCGAAGTTTTCCCAAACTCGCGCGTTGCCAAGTCTGTCCGAGTTTTAGGTTATGGTACGGGTAGGATTTCACACCGGGATGTCTGCTGACACGACCAGTGCCCAAGGTATCATACCCTTTGCTCTGCTCGAGATCAGCAGACGTTTGACTGTAAGTAGGGCAGGACGCTTCATCAAAGGGCGGAGAATACACAAAAGAGTTATGCATGATGTTTTTCTACGGAGAATATCTTTTTTTGATATTTACAGGAGTGTTTACATACCGCCGGCAAGAAAGGGCTGAGATGCTCACAGGAGAACGGGGGAGGTGCCAGCTAGAAGGATCTGGGGCGGTCCGCCCCGTACCGGGTGCCTTAGGCAATTTAGGATTGATTACAATGCCCTTGAGCTCTGGACATGACAGCTGGTTCCCCGCTGTCAATACTATAGGGAGAAACATCTGAGGGGACGTTCAGGCGAGCAGGGGAACGCAATTAGATGAATGAGCCCCAGCTTGACGGGCGTTCGACGGACTGACGTAATAAATGTATCATCCGAAAATGCAAGGGCGGTAAATAGTTATCCCGGTGGTCAAAGGTCGCGCTGTGTTACCTCCGAGTGACAGGAGGGAAGCTACGGAAGCTAGCGCAGTGCAAGGGATGAGGGAGTTCATCTCATCCTGACGCTTGGTATAAGTGGTATAAGGTGCCTGGGGTATTTAGAGGTCTGGATTTTAGGAGGAAAAGGTATTCGATATTGCCTAAGCACATCTCGCATATTTAGGTATCAGTTTAGGGGGTTGCGCCAACGGGTCTATATATTACCAACGACTATTTCCTCCTCCTCGTTCTCTTCCTCACCATCGGATTTCCAGATCTTACTCTTCCATCTATCATCTATACTTTTCATTCAACCAAACACAGTCCTCCAAATACCTTCTACCTAGAATGGAGGGATCTTCAAGCTCTATTCATCTGTCCACAGAAGATGTCAAAAGGGAATTAGAGGTCACAACGGACCCCAAGAGGAGGCGACAGCTTCAGAACAGGATTGCCCAGCGAGTTTATCGTCAGTTCGACCCTTATATTCTCATTTATTTGCCCCACCCCCTCCCCACAGCTTTAACACCCCTATGACCTTTGATCCTGTTGGAGACAGCTGACAACTCCGGGCTATCCAGGACAGAAGCAACGCGTCCGTATCACCGAGCTAGAAAACCAAGCAGCTAAGCTTCGAAAAGAAACCGGTATACCAGAAGGAGGGGAAAATTCCATCCCCGCCGGCTCCCGTCCGGAGCTTAAACTTACGAAGGAGCAGCAAGAGGTGTATGGAAGTTGGCAGTCCATGGCAATAACGTACCCCTTTTCCGTATCTATTAGCCAGCGCCTCTCCAGCGGAGCTTCCAACGCCTCACTCGCTTCTAATCGGCCAGGTCTTTCCAGTTCCTCTAGTGCAAACCTTCCCACTATCTCCAACCTAAGTATCGATTCTGGGCTTAAGGCTATTGGATTCCGTTCCCAGGCAGCATACACATTGTCTACAGGCACGCACCTGATGTCCATAAACAGCGTCACCATCAACACTGCCGTACTCAGTAATCTTTCTATGCTCGGTGTCACGGCGGAGGAATATGTCAAGGACGATACACTGTCACCCTTTCTAACTTCATGCACGCCCACATTACACTCCCGAATTTCACTACTGGACCAACGTGCCCCACACCTAGCACCCACCAACCTGCAACTTGAAGTTCCTCACCACCCCTACATCGACATCATCCCCTTCTCCGGGTTCCGCGATAATCTCTTGTGTGTGCTTGAGTCAGCGCCCGGAACCGTCGACGAAGACGAACTATGTACAGACATCGAAAGATATCTGAAGATTTGGGGGAGGTTGACTTGGGACACAAAGAGCTTTGAGTTTGAACCGGAGTTTCTTGAGAAGTGGAGGTGGCTAGTCGACGACGAGGTCTTGTCCGTTACCAATTTCTGGCGCGCGCAGAGGGGGGAAGGGCATTTGGTATTCAACGACGCCCTTAGGGATGATGACGATGAGTGACTCTTATGATTTTATGGATGTTTAACTTAGAAGCATTAGACTGTGTGCGCCTTGGGGGATCCTTTTATCTCGGTTTTGTTTTGTTTTTCAGCTATCGTCTTCTGCATTTTTGTATTGCGACGCTCGGCTCTCCCGGGCGGATTGCTTGTATGAGTGGCTATGTTTTTTTAGTTTTTTTTAGACAAGCGCTGTGTGTGCTCTACTTTTTGTGGATGTGCTTTCGTTTGTACTCAAATTTGTGCTTTTGTTGGATTTTTTTGGGGCGTCCCTGGGGGGTGTACTAGACGTTTGCTTGTTCGCTTGCTTTGAGCAAAACTTATATGACAAATTGTAACTTTCGAGAGCTCTGCATAACCCTTTTGATCCCTACTCAATGACTAACATATCTTTGCCTAAAAAGTCATTTTATGGACTTCGGAGCCTCCTCTTGTATGACTTTTTTTTCTTTTCTTCTTTCTTTCTTTTCTTTTCTTTTCTTTGGGTATAGTGATATATGCAGACTGATTCACCGACCTTGCATAAATTTGCGAAACAAGGTGCGCAGCCACTGCACAACCATATCATCACCGATTATCACTCGGCTACTCCGCCAAGCGCCACCCCCCCTTATCACCAACGCCGGAATGCCACAATCGATGCAGTCTAACCGCCTACAGGAAATCGGCAAAACTTTCCAAACGCTCCCCCTTCCCTTGCTTCCACTGTAGAACCTCAAGCCCCTTTGCCAAGATTAAGATCCCAAGCCTAATTGGATACCACAACACCCCACCGAAAACCCCAGGCTCATCCGCGGCCGATGTTCTGCAATAACGCTGCTGTGCTGACTCGGCTTCCCACTGCCAAGACACGAGTGAGAGTTCGTGCGCTTCCTGACGGCCTTTGCGGTATTCAAAGCGATTTATCACTCGCGGTGAGAGCGAAGCCGGGATACTTTTGCTGTTTCTGGGAAGGGTGTGTGAGGGCGAGCTCCTGGGGCGGGGGGGGGGGGTGCAGATGGAACGTCTTGGACAAGGAAAGGGACCAGATGGTGAGGTGTGAATCAGTTAAAACGCACACAAAAAGCGTAGAAATCTGGAAGCCTCCAAGAGAAGATTCAGAAAAAGAAAACAGGTGATATATCTGATATAGCACATGATTTTATATGTGCCTTGTCTTTTTATTCTTATCTTTTTTTAGAGCTGAATTCGGAAAGTTTCATTTCCCCCAAAGCTTTCTGCGGTTGAGGATTTTTTGTCGAAAATTCGCAGAAAAATAAAAAAGCCTACTCACTTCAGCAACCGATCCACTTCCCTGTTCCAGTGCGTTATTCGGGTTTCCACGGAGGAATGGTCGGATAGACAATGGATGGGGAAAGGAGGGGTAAGAGATGCTAAGTACGTCACGTCGTATCACTCCTCGTGCGATCTGCAATACCTTAAAGAAATCGAATAATAATAATTGGAACCATGTCCTAGGTAGGTAGGTGGGTTGCTAAAAACATTAAGAAAAAAAACCTGCTCTCTCCGAGACAAATAATAAAAAAGAAAGAAAGAAAGAAAGAAAAAAAGATCACCAGACCTTGCTAGGAAAGGCGACGCCCAAACACCCTAGCACATGTCTGATTATTCGAGTTTTCTCGAGATGCACAGCATTTAAGAGAGAGGATGGGGGCCAAAACGCACTGGTTTTCTTTTCTTTTCTTTTTTTTTTTTTTTTTTTTTGAATAGGCAAAATTCAACGAGACCCTATTGGGGGAAAATTATAGATCAGGAAAAAAAAAAAAACACATCACATCAACGGTCTCCTAGGATATAACTTCGTATTATTCTACCGGGTTTTCCGTATGCTAAACGGACATTGTAATCGGCATCGGTTGCCCGAAATGCCTGTCACTTTTTGTACGATATTGGGGAGGGGGGGGGGGCGTGAGGGGGTAAAAATCAGGAAAAAAAAATTGCACTGTGTATTTCAGACACTTTGCTATTTCCCAAGGTTTCTTTGAGGCTTATTATGGCAGATTAAGTGCAAAAAATGGTCTTCCCCCCGAAAATCCCTATCACTGATGTGCTCTGGGGCTGCCGGTAGTCTCCTGACCAAGGAAATACTTTATTAGTGTTTTCAAGCGAGTGATCTCTCATGATACAAGGCTGATTTGAAGAATGCCTAGCTTACGCGGAACTTTTTGGTCATATGAGAAGGCACATATGGAGGACTCTGGATTTGGCATAGGCTAGTAAATAATCTCATGTAGCATCGAGGCCACAGGAAAGAAATCAAGTTCCGAAAACACTTCTCTTCTGCGGGGAAAGCATTTCTGGTTCTCCGCAACCGAGATCTCACCAACCGCCCCTGCCATTGACTTGAATTTACTATACCTTTAAGTTCGGCGCCATATCCTATAGTCCTCATAGTCCCCATAATCTTCAGCAGGCCTTCGCAATCCTTTAGAGCCAGCTGCGGAGACCGGCGGTCCACTCCGACAATTTACAGTCAGCAAATATGACGCAAGACACTGTTTGCCCCAATCTTTCCTCGTCTCGTACACGGAATGGAGGATACATGCATACGAGAGTTGCTTCCCCAGCACGGTGGGCACAGCAGATGGGTGGCTAGGGCGGGCATCAGGAATTCTGCTGTCTGGGTGAGTGGAAGGACCTCAAACTATCCCAAGCACTAGCTCTTGTATTTTGCTAATACGCTCAGAATTTGCTACCCAGGACGTCTGCGCCTACGCTACTGGCTTGAATCTGATAGCTTGACTGAACTAGTTCGAGCCCTGGTTTTGGAGGTTGAAAGGACGATATCCCCCCAACCCTCCTGACAGTCTTCCACTCCGACCCCACAATATTTTCTGGCCATCTACTATTCTAGGCATCCTGTCCGCTCTATCCTATCATCACCAGCCACCCGGAGACCGATCTTTCATACTGTTGACTAATTTAGGGGCTTTCCAACTTTCTCTAACACGATACCAAGGGACTTGCTTGCTAGCATCCACCTGAATCCGCCGAAACCCAGGGCGCGTTTCCCCTCTCCCTATCGACTCTTCAGAAACCTCCTCCTACTGGCCCTAGTGAGGGAACAGGGAAAAGCGAATGGTAGGCAAACCGCTCCGAAACTCAGGTCTTGCCGAGGATCTTAGCACAACTAATTGCCCAGAATCGTTCTGAAGAAAAAAAATCGGAAGGACATGATGTGATGGATTCACCTCCCAAGCACAGCATACAGTTCTTCCACATGCTTCCTCCGCATATCTACGGAATAGTCGCTGTTCGGAGAGGGATAGTTGGCTGTGATGGGCCCATGTTGTATTTCTGGCATAAAATGGCGGCTCTAGTCAATGCCACTATTTGTGCCTGGATGGACTTATCATTCTTCCTGCCGAGCTTTAGCTAAAGTTGGTTGAGTAATTGCTGTTCTAAGCTCCGGTAGTGTTTACCCACTCTCCCTGCTTCTGTGCTCCTCTACTGCGGATTTACAGGGGGGCATGTTCTTATACTTCGGTACTGGACGATGAACAAAGATCCTCGGAGTCTCCTAGCTTAACATGTACGGAGAGCAGCTCTTTTTCCTTCCTAAGGGTTTCCCCTTCTTTTAGTCCGGTCGATCGTTAAAATTGGGGGAAGGTTAACGCGGTTTGGCTGGACTAAAATAAACGAATGCGGTGGATATATGATACTAGGGTTCTGGGGTCTGCCGGAAAAGAACATCTAAGAAACAGAGGTTTGTGGCGCGCCTTTTTTGGAAACTAGTGAGGTCTCAGGTTCGTTCTGTGAGGATTTCCTTTTCCCTGAATTCCGGATCGGCCTTAACGAGCATAGTAGTATGTACGATACATCAGTTGTGCAAACTTTGAGTGCTACCGGCATCTAGGCCCTCATGTAAAAACCCTCTACTCACAAGATAAAACCCTGACTGCAGCTTCCGCCAACAACCGTTCCGCACTCAAGCATTAAAGGCTTGTGCCTGGCCTTTCAACAAACCTTCCCTTCTCTCTAACGCCAGCTTGCTCTCTCTCTCCTCATACCAGTTCTCGTTCCACTCAAGCAATGGATTCAAAAATATTTCATACAATCCTCAACGCAATTCAGCTTGGGAAGCCAGAGTCGCTTGAGTTTCCCCACCTGGATCGTAAGGAGTCGGCTTCGATAGTTGAAGGGCTCTTTGACGCTAGGAATCGGTTGAAGAGATATTGTTTTCGGTAACATACTACTTCATACAAGTTGACCTCCTGCTAATCCAACTTAGTGTTCACCTCTCCGTCCACCTCGCCGCACCAGACTGCTACCTCAGGATTGTGATGCCTAGCTATCTCCATGAGACTGCAGGCTCCTGGTTGGTTGATCAATATCGAGAATGGGGGGTCACAGGACTTATCGATAAAGAAGGTGCAAGAGCCATACTCAAGCTAGCATCCCCAAGTAAGTATAAAATATTATCTTGTCGAATAGTAGCACTAACAAGATACTACAGCAATCACCAATTTTACCGGAAATTATGCTGGTAGTGTGAAGGAACCAGATTTTTCTTTCATTCCTATTGGTCTCAACGGGTTACGCAGAGATTTTCCGTCTGTAGTTCTGGAGTCTGGGTGGTCGAGCACAGGACCTGAGTTAGCAGACCAGTGCTGTCTCTGGCATGAAGGGTCTAGAGGGCGTGTAGGTGTTGTTATTTTGGTCAAGCTCTATCAGGCAAATTCACAGGACAAAGTCAGTGCAATGCTGTCAATCTCACGTGCCACACCCCCGGGCACCATGGCCACAATAGCCCATCAGGTATGATACATTTTCTCCCTTTCACTCTCGGAGTCTTAATCTGCTCATATCATACATATTAGAATGTGAATGTGTTTCCGATTCCAAATCCTACCCCCCCAGACCCGACTCTCCCAATTGAGGAGTTATTTGGAGGCAATGTCCATCAGGTCTTTATCCTGATACTCTCCTAACGTTAGAGGTTGCCTCCTTGCGTCATATAATAGAGGTCAACCTTATCAGAGATGGATATCTTCCAGCTTGATTTTTCCATAGCAATATGACATACTTGTAGGCCTCAAGGACTTTGTTGGTAGCTAAAAGGGTATTTCATGTCCGCCTTGTGTAGGGTTAGTATTTTACTACTTTTCTGCTCTTATCGCTTTACCGTACTTGTTTTCTCAATCGAAACCTACTCCTCTCAAAACTAAGTAATTAACACTACTTGAACAGCACGAGGCCAGAACCCTGTGGGGATCAAAACAAACATGGCTGTTTCCAGTATTCTCAATGGTCCGGGGCCCCCATAGGGCCCGGCGTGGGGACTGCCAAGAGCCCTGGACGGGACGGGACAGCAAAAGTCGGTCTGTTCTCGTCCGGGAAACCTCGGGACTGCCGTCATTGTTAAGGACGGCGGGCTCTACAATGTAAGACAAATTGGCGTAGGGGAACGTGTGGGACTGTGGGGACTGCGGGGTACTGCCGGGGACTGCCGGGCAGAGGTTTTGCTCCATTCACTTATTTCGCTTGTTAGACAGAAGCATGAATATGTGCAAAATATAATAAAAGAAGGGCTATCCTGTTCTAAAAAATTGAGGGGTGGATTCTTAGTATCTCCTCAGTATCGCATGATCGCTAGAAGTGGAACATACTTGATATATATGGCTGACCATGAAAACAATGATGAATCACGAAATTCAACTCCCTGATTCCTGATATCTTCTTGTGTACAAGACCCTGCGATAGGTTTTTTTTAGCGAAATCAACCATAGCAAAGCTACAACCCCGGCAATTTCTGATAGCGACTAAGTTGCATTTCTTCCTCCGGTTCTATCGGTCCAGACTGAGTTATAGTAGAGGACAGAAAGCGGTAAGGAAGAATACCAAAAACACGGCAGCAGGCACAATACCAATGCGTAAAAAGAAAAATATAAATAATATAGGAAAAGAGTGAGTGAGCCCTGACGACTTGAAAACCAGGAAGAATAAGGGGACGGCGGGGGACGGCAGCGACTGCAGGTATGGGGCATTTCCCATGGGGGACGGCGGGGCCCCTAGTCCTTGGCGGTTTGTGGTAGGGCGAGTTTGGAAAAAGACCGGACGGGACGACACGACGTCGTCCACCGCGGTCCTCCTTCAGGACGGATGGACTGCCCGGTTGAGAACACTGGCTGTTTCTCTGTGTGAAATGCCGCCCCTATGAGCAAGCAACATTGAAAGTTTCCCAAACACAAAATCGTGATACCATGTAGCAACGGTTGCAACCAAGTGTAAAATAAAGTGGGAAAGCATCAAGTATGCAAGGTAACTTTCATGGCATAGAAGATTATTACAACTTGTATTCCCCACAGTATTAGGCCAACCCCCTATCATGCTTGCACAGTATTAGACAACATTGGGAAAAAATCAACTTCTCACACACTAAACCCAACTATTTAATCTTCCTAACTCACCAGCTGGTGCAAAAAGGGTTTGATTTTCTACCCTGACAGACTAGTAATGCGCGATTAGACAACCGGTGGGTGGATAGCTAGATGTGTACAGCTAGGAGAAATTTATGATAATATCATAGAGTGGTGCTCACGCCATCCTTTCTCGCTTCCTTCCTTTCAACCCCAAACCAATTCCACTCAGGTTATCCTCCGTCTCCAATGTGTTGTGTATTATATTGGCCTGTATTCAGGGTTCGAGCAGTCCGGAGGACGTGGGGCGACTGCCAAGTGCCCTGGATGGGATAGGAGTCACGGGATGACCATCTACCATCCGTCTGGGGTGGTCAAAGTGTTGGACGGCCCTCCTTGAGCTGGACGGCGGGCCCTTCAGCAAGTAACATGTTAGTTTAGGGCAGGGGGCGCTGTCGGTGGGCGGTATGAGAATGCAGGGGACGGATCAAGACTGCCGGGAATGGTGGGGGACTGCGGGGGACTGCGGGGGACTGCGGAACTGCAGGGGATTGCATGATTGAGTCCCGTGATGCTGGAATGATTAGTTTGAGGGTGTATGATTTCCACTTGGCTAGTGCCGGAGGCCCAAGCACTGGAACTATTCCCCTACAATCGGACAGGTTCTCACCTCCCCGGGTTTAGTCCATCCTAATATCGAAAAAGACAGATTATGAGCCGCAGTCTGGCCCATCCTTCCCCGAAGATGTACGGACTAGACTGCTGGGAACACTCTGGTATTTTGTTTCCGAGCGCCCACATAGGGCAGATGAATGTATAACATACCTAACTAAATTCGATCAAAAAAAACATTGCTACTCCCTATTCATGAATCTCATCTCTATTGAATCTCGAAAAGCTTGCTTCTCCCTGGGGCTCAAATAGGCAGTCTTCCTAACAACAATTATCTCCCTTCCTCATTGCCCACTCTCGTTGTGAACATGGATGATAAGCCCCATTACTAACATCCATCCTACACATATCTATAGGATCTATTCTCCACTTCCGCAAAAGGAAAATTGTATCCGTCCATCGTGCTATCCAAATTTGTGTATAATTGGAACCTTTGGTATAAAATTAGGGGGTATTGGCAAAGAGAGCTAAGGGGTAGGGAACTGGGTTATTTTGTCCATCTTCAAATCTTAGATGGCCTTGTGTAGTGAGATCTGGGAGAAGTGTAGAATGGATCTTTTCAAGCCCGGAGAAAATTTGACTACCAAGGAAAAGAAGATAGCAACAAAATACCGTTGAGCCATTTAGATGTCCCTCAATACTACACAGGCTAGAGGGAGATATTTCCTTCACAAGGGGATAGCATTTTCCCCATTCTGTGCTCACCCGGTGACTGAGCTAGCTGTTGGTAACCATCAGATGTTATCCGGCACTGTCAGGTTATTCTTTCTTTGGTTTACTTCTCGACAAAACTTTCGGCAATCTGCTTGGATCGATGCCTCTGTGGAAGCAATAGGGGAGAGTCAGCGGACTGCACAGAGCCCACGATCAGCGGGAGTCTTCACGAGTGATTCTCCCTTTTGTTATTCCCGGAGTAGATAGTATGCAAGAGAAGGGGGGCATGATTGGAGGTAGATCAGTATGTGTAGTGAACAATTGATGGACTCTGCAGGATATTATGTTTCCGGTCTCATCCTGCCTTTACCATATAACTTAGGTGGCTAGTGACAAGACAAGATAAGAGCAACCTTCAATACCATCCTGAAGCTGTGCATTTCAACAACAGACCTGTTGCATTGTGTCTAAGACTATTATACCTAATCGTGCCAGGGTTACAGCGTCCGGCCATGACTGTGACTGTTCGCAAGCTCACAACCTAGGCACTCCTACAGAGTGTCTTACGGAGGTACAGCCCCTAAGTTTGGTATGTTCCACAGGGTGTAAGAGCCGCAAACCACGCTTGCGCAACATACAAAACTTAGGCGCTGTACTGTACCTCCGTACAGCTCAACGGGAGATTGTGGCTCAATGTCACTTTGTGGCTCAGAATACTAAATTTGTGGCTCAAGGTAATTTTGTTGCTGAATATAATCTGAGAAATGTATTAAATATACTATTCTGCTCTACATCTGTTTTTACAACCTTCCTAGTTACTTAATACCAATAATTATTAGCTTAAATATTTTTTTGAGCAATTAAGTTACATCAAGCTAAATCACCATGTTAAGCCATAAAGCGACCTTGAGCCACAATCTCCCGTTGAGCTGTAAGACACTCTGCGGGAGTGCCCAGTTGCGAGCTTGTGAACAGCGACGGTTGTGGCTGCACGCCACAACCTTGGCACGATTAGACTAGTTGTGCAAACTTTGAACGCCACCGGCACCTAGGTTAGAACTTCATATGCAAAACCATCTGCACAGAGGAGAAAACTCTGACTGCAGCTTCCCCCAACAACTGTTACACACTCAAGCATTAAAGGCTTGTGCCTGGCCCTTCAACAAACTTTCCATCCTCTGCAACGCCAGCTTACTCTCTCTCCTGACACATGTTTCCATTCCACTCAAACAATGGAGTCAAACATATTTCATACAATCCTCAAGGCAATCCAGTCTAGAGAACCAGAGTTGCTCGAGTTTACCTACCTGGATCTTAAGGAATCCACTTTGGTAGTTGAAAGCCTCTCTGACCCCCGAAATCGCTTGGAGAGATATCGTTCCCCCCAACACTCTACAGCCCACGCTTTGATCTCTCCAGATCTGTTAGATTGTCTATAGGGTATGCAGTTAGGCGGTTAGGAGAATATGCATGTTAGCGGATATGAAGTAAGGATAGATACGATGATAGGGCATGTGGCATTGTGGTTTCTGGGTGTTAGGCTCTTTACCCTCGGTGGTCATTTTCACATCCTATGCTGCTAGGCATATGATATTGTTTTCATGGTGTTGTTGATGTTCCTTGTCATAGGGTATGAGGTGTCGGGTATTTGATTTCATTGTTTCTTTATACCCTATGTGATTAGGCATACGGGAGTTGGTGCGCTGGCAGGGCATAGACTTTAGGAGTGCGAAGGATGAAGGGATATCAGGGTGGTTCTAGATTGCTTATGTTCGCTGCGTGTTTGTTTTTAGAGAGCTTGTTGTGTTTCGGTAGTGTCATATTGTTATTAGACGGAGAGATATATCTCCTAGCCTTTCCCTAGCTAGAAACTGTAGTGATCTAGACGATCATACCTCCATCATTCATCTCCCAACCTAGAGTCTTTTGCGATTGTACGGTTGTCCCTTTTCTTCCTGCCTTCCTTCCGGCTTCATCATGCTAATCTAAATTAGTCTTGACCTCTCTGTCCACCTCCCGGCACCAGACTGCCACCTCAGGATTGCCATGCCTACCTTTCTTCATGAGGCTGGAGGCGCCTGGTTGATTAACCAATACGCCCAATGGAGGTCTGGAGGGCTTATTGATGAAGCAGGCGCTAGAGCCATGCACGTGCTACCATCCCCACGTAAGTATAAAATATTATCTTTCAAACTGTAGCACTAACAAGTTACAAAAGGAATCACGAATTTCACCGGAAATTATGCCGGTAGTGTGATGGAACCAGACCTTTCTTTCATTCCAATTGGTCTCAACGGGTTACCCAGAGATTTTCCGTCTATCGTCCTAGAATCCAGGTCGGAAAACACAGGACCAGAGCTACCGGATGAGCACCATCTCTGGCATGAAGGGTCTAGTGGACGTGTAAGGGTTGTAATTTTGGTCAAGCTCCATAAGCCAAATGCACAGAACCAAGTCTGCGCGACTCTGGAAATCTCACGTGCTATCCCTCCCGGCACCATGGCTACCACAACCCATCAGGTGCCTTTTCTCATTTGCACTCTCCGCATCTTCATCTGCCATCTACTAATATAACGTAGAATGTGTTTCCGATTCCAGATCCTACACCCCAAGACCCGATTCTCACAATCGATGAACTGTTTGGAGGGGAATCTCCTCCTAGTCTTAATCCCAATACTATCCTTACATTAGAGGTTGACTCCTTGCGCCGTATAATCCAATGCCACCTTATCAGAGCTGGATATCTTCCGGCTTGATATTTCCATGGGAATACCATACTAGTATGGGGGATGGGCATCAACCAACGTTAAGCTCACTGGGTGTCGAAAAGCACATTTTATGTCCCCCGACTGTGGGGTTTAGTTTTCAACTGTTTGTTAGCTCTTTTTACTTTATTTCTCTTATTAATTGAAACCTACTCTTTGCAAAACTATGTAATCAATCCTGCGCGAACCGCACTAGAGTAGGAAAATCTAACTAGAGCGAACCTGTGCTGTTTTTTCTTTCTAAAACGTCATTATTCTAAGCAGCCTGTTTTTAATGTTTCCCAAAACACAAAGTAATGATGCTATAAGCACTATGTATATAGAGACCGTTGCCAAGAGGTCTCAAGACTATAGCATTTTCAGAGCCAATTTGGATCAACTGAATAGCCCAACTCGGCTCTCAGGCCAATTGCAAGAGAAATCAGGTTTTATCGCCTGTTCGCTTTGATGTTTTTTCGTCTTCTTCTTCCATACATAGTATAGCTCACCGCCAATTTTACCCACCTCCCTCTTGGCAACCGTCTCTATATACAAGTACACAGTGGTTACAGTAGGATCAGCTATAACAATCAAGTATAAAACAAAATGGGAAAAGTAGTAAGTACTCGAGATAGCATTCATGACAAAAGAGCTTCTTATTAATGGCAGTTCCATACTATTAAGCCAACCCTCTACTTTAACTCTCTATTATTGGACGATCTCATCCACCCAGCTCAACTAGCCAATGTCCCTGGCTCACTAGCTGCTGCATATAGAGTTGATTAAAGGACACAATCATACTAGAGATTTCAGGTTGTACAAAGAGTGGGCGGGTAGCCAGAAGGCCACAGCCATGATAGAATAAATTTATAAAATACAGAGTTTTGTTAGACCAGCCCTCCCTCCCTCGTCCCGTGAAACCCTAAACACATTTTCTCTCTAGTGGTCAGCCGTCTCCAAGGTCTAGTGTATCATGCCCGCTGGTATTTTCCACAACATATTCGCTTAATCCGGGGGAAGCTACTCCCCTCAACCAAAAAGCCCGCATCCACCCTACACCTGATAAACCATCTTGCAACAATTTGACCTCAACTCAATGAATTTTAAAAGAAAAAGTAATAGAAAAAAAAAGAAAAGGGTCCATTTTACAAACATATTACCCATGATAATTATTACTCCCATCGACATACCACTGGTATTATTTAGAGGCCTCATACCTGGTGAAATTATTGAAGTTGTATTGTATAGGTTGTGTGGGTAAGTGGTTGTCACGGAAGTTTGCTTCGTTTAGGGTCGATGCGGACTTTTTGGTTGGGGGAGTAAATTTCCTGGGACTGAAATCCTTATCTGCAAGGATCTATCATCCTCACCTTGAATAGTCTTAGCTCGGCCTTGACCCAACTTAGGCATATACTATGCATTCTTGCTCATGAACCATCACTCGGGGTAATAAGCTATGGCTTGCAGTGCTAATAGTGCCGAATTCCACTACATCGCGCTCAAACATAAACTATAAAAAAATGGCTTACCTTTCTAGAAAATGACAATCGTATTGATACGAACCTTCTCTCAGTTGCAAGCATGAGGGACACTAACTTAAATCTATTTGATGGTGATGCTACCAGTTAAAGGGTTCTCAGTGAAGTATACGATAGAATAAGAGAATTCAAGTGGAACTTTCTTCGGCACATTGCAGAGAGCACATAGAATGTAACTTTCACCTCCCAAAGTTGGTTCATTCACTCTTTGGTACTCTCTCTAAATCTAAACTAACGGTAAAGATAGATGCATAAGTAAAACGCAAATACCGCATCCTGTATTACCGCACCTATCTCTATGTTCCCCACATGCCCTTATTCCTCCCTACACTCCGGTGATAACAAAGGAAAGACATTTAGGTATGATATAATCTATTGTTAAACAATCGCCCATATCTTCACCATCGGCAAATCTCCTAAACAATCCTTGACATTCCCGCAACTAACAAAGGCAAGGCACGTCAGTCCAACAATACAACCCGCCTATCGATATTTAATAACTGATATTGGAGTCATGTGCTGGCACTATTTCTCTATAGGTTGAATCTGCTAATAAAGGAAATACGCCAACTTCTATAGTGCATCTTTAGAACGACACGCACGGCATTATCAGCCCTTCGAGGCATGGCCAGAACCCCAATGCCAGGCACTGAGCTCTCCCTCTATTGATAATAGTGCTGTGCGGGGCTGTCGACAAAAAATCACTAGTAGTGTAGGGTTTTCCACTAAAAACAGCTAGATTCACCACCCTCTAACCACTGCTTTAGCAAAGTAATCCAAACTAAATATTGATCTATGATATCATACATGTGAAATAATTCCCACGACGCTCTCCAGCCCTTTAGGCTCGATATCTAAATTTATTGAAGGATTATCAAGAGAGCCCTGGCTGGTACATTGGTCTTGGAGCAATTTCTGACTCTTTTGTGCATTTAATAGTAAGGCTCGGGCTATTTTCAACGTCAACCTTACAATATTGTATGAAAAAGTAGCCAACAATTTCTCTAATGATCTGTGAGCACTTGAGGAGATATTTGAAGGGGTTTTGATCGATATTATCAATTTTGGATTTTTTTTATAGCCCTAGAATGCATTAAGTTAACTTAGATGGAGAGTGGGAAGTTGATTAGTTTAGGTGGTGCATGTTGGAAATGGTGCTGCTCGCCATACTCATGATAATTCCTTTGTTGTTTGGATAACTTTCGGGGGCGCGCTGGTTTGTCTGGCTTTGGATATGCACCAAGGATCCGAGCATATGGCTTCGGCTTTGGGCGTTTGTTTGGATGTTCGGGAAAGTATTTCCTGTGTAGGAATGCAGCCGTCAGAATGGAGGCGGAAATGCTGTAAGGCAAGCCGGAGAGGATGTATAAGGGTTTTACACGCGAAGGGAACATATGCAGTATTAAACTTCAACGGCGGTGATACGATTGTACGACGAGTGATGAGCGGTGAAACGAAACGAATGCCAAGCAACTCACAACGAAAACGATCGCACATTTGAGAAGTGCGGGGGAAATCTTTTCACTGACAACCACAGACTCACGTTCCACGATGCTCTCTGCTCAACTAACTAACTGGCACAGACAGGAGTATATTTCAACAACAAAGATATCATATCCAGGTGAGCCCCTCTTTCCCCTGTGAGCACTCCCGGCTAACTAAAAGGAAGAAAAAAACACTTTTCCGCCACTAGGTTTCCAGCCATTTCCAGCCAACCTTACAGTGCTTTCGTTTTTCTCCCAGCTTCCCCGAAAGCTGTACGATCCCAAGACTATCGCGCATTCCTGCATTCGCAATGCTTTCCCGAACATACGAACAAAGATGCCCGAAGCCGAACCGTATACCCGAAGCCAAAGCGAATGCCAAGCCGTATGCGAAGCCAAAGCGAGTCTCCGGAGACAAACTCATCCCCGGATCCTCGGCGCATATTCGATAGCAAACCTAAGCCCGAAGCCGGAGCCATATGCCCGGTTCCTCAACGTATATCCAAAGTCAAACAAGCGTACTTCCGGAAGCGAACTAAACAACAAAGGAAGTATGAAGAGAGTATGGCGAGCAGCACCGTTTTCAACATGCGGATACTGTGAGCAGTGGTACTTGTTTTCCTTTTCGCTAGGACGGGAGTCATGATGGAGGAAGGGGAGACTCATATTGAGTGGCATGGGCGTGCCTGCTGGCTCAATTAGGGATAGGGTGTTATTGTTGATATATACTCCTGTCTTCACTGGTTAGTCAGTTAGTTGAGCAGAGCATCGCGCATCGTGGAGCCATTGTTGAGCGATAGCCTGTAGTTGTTGTAATGAACATGTTTTCGTTGAGTTGCTTAGCGTGTCGTTTCGTTTCACCGCCCGCCCTCGCCATGTTTCGTTGTATCATAGCGATGAACATTTATTAGTACATGCAATTCTACTGGTAATTTCTATCGCTGGCCTTACACTCTAACAATAGGCGCTAACATGAGGTGTAACTTGATTCATACCACATTCTATCCTATCATAGTGCGGCACAAATTCCACCCGAACAAATATCATCGTAATATCATATTATACCAAAAGGGAAAATGAAAAATGAAGCCCCAGCATCTGTCCAATTCACTAGTACTATAGCTAGATCCATCAGCGGTGGCGAGTTTCTCAATCCCTCGTCCCTCAATCTACGTGTTGTGTATAGCCTTACCACACTTCCCTAGGATGTTTGCCACGGGTCTTACTAGGCCTGCTAGGCCTATTGTTGGGGTGTTAACCATTCGGAACCGCTGATGTGGCTTCTCCCTTGCAGTCATCCAACTTCTAAATGCTTCCAACCGGATATATTCTTTGCTGCTCCGTTGCTAGTATAGTACGCTAGGATCCCTCTACCCACCACGCTAATGCCTATAGCCGTGGCGGCCAGCGCACATCAGCGAAGTGTGCTACCAGTCTCTTGTCCTAGATACGAGCTTGGTATTAGGATTGTTCTGGATTGCTTGAGATCGCTAGGGTTTAGAATTTGTCAGCTTAGTGTATATCTTTAGACCCCGTTGAGTTTCGGGAGTTTAGCGGTGTTGTTAGTTAGACGGAGAGATACATCTCCTTAGCTAGCAGAGGAAGCGGCCGACCAGCCAACACATCTTTCATGTTCCGTTACACATAGAGACTGTTGCGATAGCACTTTTGGTCTTTCCTCTTTTGAGCTTTCGTTAGGCTCAAACCGAGTCTAGGGAGCGCATGAGGGACTTTGAGATAAACCGATAGTAAACAAAATCATGCTGGATTGCCGCAAGGCTAAGAAACACGATGATTGACCGGAAGTAGAACTCCCTCTCATATTTGTCTGTCAGAAGAAATACAGTATTTTGTCTCTGAACGCGAGCATGGAACCAATGAATGGATAACATACCTAAATTCTATCAAAAAAATACTGCTACTCCACATTCACGGATGTCATCTGTATTGAATATCGAAAAGCTTGCTTCTTCCGGGGGCTCGAATGGGCAGTCTTTCCTAACTACAACTATCTCCCCTTCTTGTTACCCACTCTCATATTCAAAATAGATGATAAACCCCATTACTAACATTCTAGGCATGTCTGAAGAATCTATCCCCTTCCGCGAAAGAAAAATTGTATCCCTCCATCATGCCATCCCAATCTGGGTTTAGTTGGAACCTTCGATACAAAATTAAAGGATATTGACAAAGAGAGCTAAGGGGGTAGGAAACCTGGTTATTTTATCCATCTTCAAAATATTGTATGCCAAGGTGTGGCGAGATCTGAGAGAAGTGTAAAATGCAGCTTTTCAGGCCCAAAGAAAATTTGATCGCCCAGGAAAAGAGGCTAGTAACAAAGTACCCTCAAATCATTTATATGTCCCCCAATACTACACCGGCTAGAGGGAGATATTTCCTTCACAAGCAGACAGTATTATACTTATTCTGCCCTGACCCGGCGACTGAGCTAGCTATTGGTAATCATCAGATGATATCCGGCACTGTCCTGTTATTCTTTCTCTGATTTACTATGGGACAAAGCTTTTGGCGATTTCCTTGCATCGATGCGTCCGCCGAAGTAGTAGGAGAGAGTCAACGGAATGCACAAAGCCCACAATTAGTAGAAGTCTTCACCAGTCATTTCTTCCTTTTGTTATTCCCGGAGTAGTCAGTATGCAAGAGCATGGGGGCACGATTGGAAGAACATGAGTAAGTGTGGTGATCGATAGACAGACCCTGCAGGATTTCGTTAAGTTTTTTGTATAATCCTGCCTTTGCCATATAGATAGTTATTGACAAGACAAGATAAGAGCAACCTTCCCCACCTGTCCCAAATCTCTGAGATTGAAGTCGTATACCCATAGCATTGTATCTAAGACTATTATGCCTACACCAGTTGCACAAACCTTCAGTGCTACGGGCACCAAAGTTAGACCCTTATGCACAAACCCTCTGCTCACAAGAGACAATGCAGGCTGCAGCTTCCCCCAACAACCATTCCGCACTCAAGCATTAAAGGCTTGTGCCTCGCCCTTCAACAAACCTTCCTTCCTCTCCAATGCCAGTTTGCTCTCACTCTCCTGATACCACTTCTCGTTCCACTCAGGCAATGGATTCAAAAATATTTCCTACAATCCTCAACGCAATTCAGTTTGGGAGGCCAGAGTTGCTTGAGTTTTCCCACCTGGATCGTAAGGAGTCGGCTTCGATAGTTGAAGGGCTCTTTGACGCTAGGAATCGGTTGAAGAGATATCGTTTTCGGTAATACACTGCTTCATACACTTTGACCTCCTGCTAATCCAACTTAGTGTTCACCTCTCTGTCCACCTCGCCGCACCAGACTGCTACCTCAGGATTGTGATGCCTAGCTATCTCCATGAGACCGCAGGCGGCTGGTTGGTTAAGCAATATGGAAGATGGAGGGTCAGGGGACTTATCAATGAAGCAGGTGATGAAGCCATGCTCCCGCTACCATCCCCAAGTAAGTATGAAATATTATCTTGTCGAATGATAGCACTAACAAGTTACTACAGCAATCACCAATTTTACCGGAAATTATGATGGCAGTGTGAAGGAACCAGACTTTTCTTTCATTCCTATTGGTCTCAACGGGTTACGCAGAGATTTTCCGTCTGTCGTCTTGGAGTCTGGGTGGTCCAGCACGGCGTCTGAGTTAGCAGACCAGTGCCGTCTCTGGCATGAAGGGTCTAGTGGGCGTGTAGGTGTTGTTATTTTGGTCAAGCTCTATCCGGCAAATTCGCAGAACAAAGTCCGTGCAACACTCTCAATCTCACGTGCTGCACCCCCAGGCACCATTGCCATGATCACCCATCAGGTATGATACATTTTCTCCCTTCCACTCTTGGAGTCTTAATCTATCATCTGCTAATATCTTACATCCTAGAATCTGTTTCCCATTCCAAATCCTACCCCCCCAGACCCGACTCTCACAATGGAGGAATTATTTGGAGGGCAATGTCCACCAGGTCTTTATCCTGATACTCTCCTTACGCTAGAGGTTGCCTCCTTGCGTCGTATAATAGAGGTCAACCTTATCAGTGATGGATATCTTCCAGCTTGATTTTTCCACGGAATACAACATGCTTGTCGGGCTCAAGGAACTTCGGCCTGAGTGGATAGCCAACAGCATGTTTTGTGTCCTTCTTGTTTGGGGTTTAGTATTCCACTGGTTTTCAATTTTTTTGCTCCACTCCTCTTATCACTATTTAAATATTATTATCCCTAAACCCAAGTAGTCATTCCTGCACAAACAGCACTTTTCCAGAAACCTGTACCGCTCAAAAAAAAAGTGTGCTGTTTCTCTAACTAAAACTATTGAGTGTAGTAGGGTACGGGCAACCACCCTAGTTACGTTATGGAGAGCACAGAAAAGCGTTGGGGGTAAACCACTAGTTGCGCACACATGTTTGTTAGTCCTATTTAGTTAGCAGCAGCGCGCATCTGAGAATAGAACAAGTTCTCTCTCACATCCACCACGTCCACCACCCAACAGAAACACCACCCCTCTGAGTAACCAATGTGCGATGTTTCCCAAAAAACACAAAATCACAAAATCACAAAATCGCGAGATGATGTATCAACAGTAGCAACCAAGTGTAAAATAAAGTGGGAAACCATCAAGTCTTCAAAATAACATTCATGATAAAGAAGCTCATTACAACTCCTATTCCCACTCGACTTTAGGTAACATTGCGAAAAAATTAGCTTCTCAGACACTAAACCCAACTATTGTCCCTTCCTTACTCACCAGCAGGTAGAAATAGAGTTTGATTTTCTACTCTTACAGACTAGCAATACTAGATCTGACAAACGGCAGGTGGATAGCCAGATGGGTGCCACTAGCGTAGATTTACGATAATATAGAGTGGTGCTTGCGCCCTCCTGTCTCGCGTCCTTCCGTTCAACCCCAAACCAGTTTCCTCTCCTGTCATCCTCCGTCTCCAAACTGCGGTGTATCATATCGGCCCATATTCAGTGCTCTAGCTGTCTAGAGGAAGTGGGGAGGCCGGCGGGGGTGCTGCCAAGAGCCCTGGACAGGATCGGAGTTACCGGACGGCTATCTACAGTCCATCTGAGGTGGTCCAAGTGTAGGATTGGCCCTCTTTGAGCTTGACAGTGGCCCCTTCAACGTGAGACATGTTAGTTTAGAGCTGGGGGCCTGGTTTGTTGGGGACGGCAGGTGATAGTAGGGAACTTTTGAAGACGGCCGGGAATGGGGGGGGACGGCCGGGGACTGCAGAGGACTGTGGGGGACGGCTCAGGACTGCATGAGTAATGTCTCATGATGCGGGAAATATTTGTTCCGCGTGTATGATTTCAGCCTGGCTAGTACCGGAGGTCCAAGCAACAGGACCATACCTGAGTCCCCCATAGTCTGTACAGTTCCCACCTCCCCGGGTGTGTCCATCCCACCACCCCACAAAAGACGGACTATGAGCCATAGTGTGGCCCGTCCTCCCCCGAGAACGTACGGCCGCTGAGAACACCCCAGTATTTTGTCTCCCAGTGTCCATATGGGACCGATGGATGGATAACAGACCTAAATTCCATCAAAAAAAGCACTACTACTCCCCATTTACAGACGTGATCTCTATTCAATCTCAAAAGCCTTTCTTCTCATCGGGGCTAGAACAGGCATAGTCTTTCCTAACAACATCTATCTCCATTCCTCGTTATCCACTCTCATAGTCAAAATGGATGATAAACCTCATTACTAACATTCTACACATGTCTGAAGAATCTATTCTCCCCTTCCATAAAAGGAAAATCGTATCCCTCCTCATGCCATCCCAATCTGGGTGCGGTTGGAACATTTGGTATAAAATTAGAGGGTATTGGCAAAGAGAGCTAAGGTGTAGGAAACCTGGTTATTTTGTCCATCTTCAAAATCTTGGATTCCCAGGTATGGCGAAATCTGGGAGAAGTGTAAAATGCAGCTTTTCAGGCCCAGAGAAGATTTGATTGCCCAAGAAAAGAAGCTAGCAACAAAATACCCTTAAGCCATTTAGATGTCCCTCAATACTACACCGGCTAGAGGGAGATATTTCCTTCACAAGTGGATAGTACTATACCCATTCTGCGCTCACCCGGCGACTGAGCTAGCTGTTGATAACAATCAGACGCTATCCGGCACTGCCAAGCTATTCTTTCTTTGATTTACTTCTGGACATGGACAAAGCTTTTGGCAATCTGCTTGGATCAATGCATTCGCGGAAGTAATAGGGGAAATTCAACGGACTGCACAGCCCCCACTATTAGGGGAATCTTCATGAGTGATTTCTTCGTTTTGTTATTTACGGAGGAGGCAGTATGCAAGAGTAGGGGGCACGATTGGAAGCATATCAGTATGTGTGATGATCTATAGACAGACCTTGCAGGATTTCGTTATGTTTTTGTCTAATCCTGCCTTTGCCATATAGATAGTTAGTTAGTGACAAGACAAGATAAGAGAAGCCTTCCCCACCCATCCCGAAGCTGTACCATTGAAGCTGTATACACATTGGATTCTATCTAAAACTATTATTATGCCTAGACCAGTTGTACAAACTTTGAGTGCGACGGGCACCTAAGTTAGACATTTATGCGTAAACCCTAAGCTCACACAAGACAACACGGGCTGCAGCTTCCCCCAACATCCATTCCGCACTCAAGCATTAAAGGCTTGTGCCTCGCCCTTCAACAAACCTTCCCTCCTCTCCAACGCCAGTTTGCTCTCACTCTCCTGATACCACTTCTCGTTCCACTCAAGCAATGGATTCAAAAATATTTCATACAATCCTCAACGCAATTCAGCTTGGGAAGCCAGAGTCGCTTGAGTTTCCCCACCTGGACCGTAAGGAGTCGGCTTCGATAGTTGAAGGGCTCTTTGACGCTAGGAATCGGTTGAAGAGATATCGTTTTCGGTAATACACTACTTCATACACTGTGACCTCCTGCTAATCCAACTTAGTGTCCACCTCTCTGTCCACCTCGCCACACCAGACTGCTACCTCAGGATTGTGATGCCTAGCTTTCTCCATGAGACTGCAGGTGGCTGGTTGATTGAACAACATGGAAGATGGATGGCCAGAGGACTTATTAGCGAAGTAGATGATAGAGCAATACTCAAGCTACCATCCCCAAGTAAGCATAAAGACTATTATCTTGTTGAGCACTGGTGTTGACAAGTTACTATAGCAATCACCAATTTTACCGGAAACTATGATCGTAGTGTGAAGGAACCAGACTTTGCTTTCATTCCTATTGGTTCCAACAGGTTACGCAGAGATTTTCCGTCTGTCGTCTTGGAGTCTGGGTGGTCCAGCACGGCGTCCGAGTTAGCAGACCAATGCCGTCTCTGGCATGAAGGGTCTAGAGGGCGTGTAGGTGTTGTTATTTTGGTCAAGCTCTATCCAGCAAATTCGCAGAACAAAGTCCGTGCAACACTCTCAATCTCACGTGCTGCACCCCCGGGCACCATCGGCATGATCACCCATCAGGTATGATACATTTTCTCCCTTCCACTCTTGGAGTCTTAATCTATCATCTGCTGATTTCATACATACTAGCATGTGTTTCCCATTCCAAATCCTACCCCCCCAGACCCGACGCTCACGATGGAGGAATTATTCGGAGGGCAATGTCCACCAGGTCTTTATCCTGATACTCTCCTTACACTTGAGGTTGCCTCCTTGCGTCGTATAGTAGAGGTCAACCTTATCAGTGATGGATATCTTCCAGCTTGATTTTTCAATGGAAATATGGCATGCTTGTGGGCCTCAAGCAGATTTGGTCTTAGTGGGTAACGAACAGCATAATTCATGTCCCCTTTGTGTGGGGTTTAGTATTTCCCTGATTTTCAATTTTTTTCGCTTCACTCCTCTTGTCACTACTTAAAACTTACTATTTTTAAACCCAAGTCGTCATTCTTGCACAAACAGCTCTAGTCTAGAAATTTCTGTGGCTCAAAAAACAACATGCTGCCCCTCTGACTGAAACTCCACCCCTCTGAGCCACTAATGTTCGATGTTTCCCAAGACACAAAATCGTGAGAGGATATATCAATGGTAGCAACCAAGTGTAAAATAAAGTGGGAAACCATCAAGTATTCAAGGTAATGTTCATGACAAAGAAGCTCATTACAACTCCTATTCCCACTCGATTTTAGGCAACATTGCGAAAAAATTAGCTTCTCAGACACTAAACCCAACCATTGCATCTTCCTAACTCACCAGCTTGTAGAAATAGAGTTTGATTTTCTACCCTTACAGACTAACTTAGCAATACTAGATCAGACAAACGGCAGGTGGATAGCCAGATGGATGCCACTAGCGTAGATTTATGATAATATAGAGTGGTGCTTGCGCCCCCCTCTCTCGCTTCCTTCCGTTCAACCCCAAATCAGTTTCCTCTCCGGTCATCCTCCGTCTCCAAAGTCGGTGTATCATCTTGGCCCGTATTCAGCCCCCCATAGTCTGTACAGTCCCCACCTCGCCGGGCGTGTCCATCCCACCACCCCACAAAAGACGGACTATGAGCCATAGTCCGGCCTGTCCTCCCCCGAGAACGTACGGACTCCGCTGAGAACACCCCAGTATTTTGTCTCCCAGTGTCCATATGGGACCGATGGATGGATAACAGACCTAAATTCCATCAAAAAAGCACTACTACTCCCCATTTACAGACGTGATCTCTATTCAATCTCAAAAACCTTTCTTCTCATCGGGGCTAGAACAGGCATAGTCTTTCTTTACAACAACTATCTCCCTTCCTTGTTGTCCACTCTTATAGTCAACATGGATAAACACCATTTCTAACATCCTGCACATATCTGAAGAACCTATCCTCCCCTTCTGCAAAGGAAAACTGCATCCCTCCATCAGGGTATCCCAATCCGGGTGCCGTTGGAACCCTAGGTATAAAATTAGAAGGTTTGCGCAAAGAGAAGGGGTAGTGAAACGGGCTATTTCGTCCTTCTTCAAAATCTTGGACACCCAGGTGCGTGGCGAGATCCGGAAGAAGTGTAAAATGGAAAGTTTGATCGCCCAGGAAAAGAAGCTAGCAACAAAATACCCTTGAGCCATTTAGATGTCCCCCAATACTACACCTGGCTCTAGGGAGATATTTGCTTCACAAGCGGATATTATTGTTCCAATTCTGCTCTCACCCGGTCACCGATCTTGTCGTTGAAATTACCAGTTCTATCCAGCACTCTGAGGTTATTCTTTCTTTGATCTACTTCTTGACAAAGCCTTCCACCATCCGCTCGGGATCAATGTATCCGCCGGAAGTAATACGGGAGAGTTAAAGGATATCACAGCCCACAATTAGTGGGAGTCTTCACGAGGCATTCCTTCCTTTGTTATGCCGAGAGTAGGCAGTACTGAAAAACAATTGACCCGGCAACTGTGTATCCACCCCCTGAGAAGCAAGAAACTACCACTCACCAACTATCACAGATGAAAACTGCACAGTAAAAAGAAGACACAATTCACAGATGATTCAAGTTTCCTAAGCCAATCCGCAACTTTTCAACCAAGACAAACCGTAAGAGAAGAGAGATTCCACCGAAAAGAAAGCCCAACCTATCCCAACTGTCCTACTATCAATTTATAGTAGGTCCTCCTCTTATTATGCGCCTCTAAATTTCTTTCCTCCGTTGACGATCCAAACCTTTTACCCGCTGACTGTGGTAATGGTGTTCCGTGGTGGTGGTCCTGGCGTGAGAAAACGAAAGATCTCTGCCTACTATAGTATAGAGATTTCCAAAGCCTTCCGCCCGCATGCCCGCACCTCCCCTGTGTGGAAAATGTCCTTGGAGCTTAAAGCCACCCTAATTCTGCCTCCTCCTCCTCCTCCTCCTCCTCCTAGACTCGTGGCCACAATTGGTGAATTCTGAATCTTTTCTGAATTTCCCCTCCATTTACTTTCCCAAAAGCGGAGGCGGTATAAGAATAGTGACGGGGGGGGGGGAGGAACCAGCACTACAGAGGGAGGAAGAAAAGGTTCGCAAGTATATGGCACCCCCATAGAATTGATCACATAAATCCCCCACGTCCCTTTCCCGCGGGTTCAGTCACCATTTGGAGGCCCCCTCATGAAAATGTCATTTTTCCTGCCGTATAGTGAACGAAATTTTTTAACCTTGCACCTCCCCAATCACACCTCAATCCACAGGTTTTCCAAATCAACTCCCGTTCCCATTGCAATAGCTATTATACTCAGAGGGATCCTAGCCTTCGCGCAAAAAAAACCAAAAAACCAATACCTACTCCACATAGCAGCGCTATAATAATACGATACCTTCGCTAGCACGATAGTAGTCGTGATGAGCCCGAAATTCTATCCCGGACGCGCCCACGACTTTTCTAGCCATAACCTAAAAAGTGCAGTGATATGTTTATGTAATATATTCCATACTGAATAGAAAAGTCCCTAAAAATGAAAGGAATAAAAAAAAAGGGCCAGAAAAAAACACACTTCAAAAATGTCTGGGACAGTGTTTTTCCAAGTTCGTTGTGATGGGTAGGTTGAAAGAATTATTTTTTCTCACTTTTGCTGCCACCGCCCTGCTGGCTATCATAGCTACGAGACTTTGTCTAAAATTCCTTGCGAGTGCGATTGTGTGAAGTAAGATTGTGCTATGTAAGCGAAAAAAAACAAAAATCCAAAACTTATTTCCATCTGTCCAAATTCCTGTCATATCATAGAACAAAACGCTTCTAATGATATGTTTATTTTTTCTTACCCACAGTTCGTGTTCCTGCATATACCCCTTCATGTTGGTAAAAAAAAATATAAAAGTAAAAATAAAAAAGACATTTAAACTTAGGTACACACCTACCAACACTGATGGCGGACGAATTCGTTCATCACTACTACCGGTACGCTATGCTAGAATCACTCCCTTGACCATTTCCAACGAAAAGTGCCTCAGACTAGAATTTTCACATAAGAAAAAAAAAAATCCCGCTTGGCCCACCAATCATAAATGCACAACCCTCTACTAATGATACGTTCTTCCTCGTCCATCACGAAGACTTGAAACACTGCTTTAGGATAGGAGACCCGCAACTCTAGCACCCACTCATGCACACGTAAGTCATGAAATTTCAGTCACAATACACGTCACCACTAGCTACCGTACTACGCCAGGCAAAGCCACAAATAGGAAAAATAAGAGACAAGAATTTATATCCGTAAACCCTTCCTCAAGTGAAAACCCCCACATTCAATGACAGCAACACGACTCAAACCATACAGCGTAAAACTATGACTGGACAAACCAAACCGGAATAATACCCAACCCGTAGCTACCACACCACCCACGTCTGGTACTGTCCTGGGCCCCAGTCATCTCACTTAGAGCCGGGATGGCGTTGACGGCCGGCAGCAGGCTTGGGATTGAGTCTCGGGAAGGTCTCTTCATAATTTTGTGGTGCCTCCTCCTCGGCAAGGCCAGTGTACTGATGGAAACCACCGGTGTGGACGGGTTGTCCCTGTTGATGTTGTCTAGAGGAGGGGATGCGGGGGCCGTAGCCCTGCTGCGGGGCGTGTGAGGCGTAGCCATGCTGCTGACGAGCCGGCGGCCATGCTCCCGCGTTCTGGGCGTGGTTATAGGGGTAGCCTTCCGGAGCTGAGGTAGGGGTCGGGAGATCGTTGATCCAGGATTGCAAGTACTGGTAGCCAGGATCGACGGCGGGGCCGGGGATCTGCTGGGAATTGGGGTCACCGGCAGCCATGTAATTGTTTGTTTGCTGCTCAATGTGGTACTGCCTATTACGTGCGGCCCAGAAAGCAGGATTGTACTGGTACATCACACCGTCGACGCCGTAATAGTATAGATCGGTAGTAGCATTGACCCTGAATAGGTTACCGGGAGACTCGAGAGGTGAAGTGGATGCGCCGAAAAAGGGGGCCATCCCGACTATTAGGCCATAAACAAGCCCGGTATGGTAGGATGTGGCGGCATCGTTCTCACGATAACTGTAGCCCGGGGCGGGGGGGTGTTGTGGCCTCTCTTGACTATTTGTCCGTTGGACATAGGTAACCTCAGGCAAAGCAGGCAACTCAGGCAAAGCAGGCAACTCAGGCAACTCAAAATGTGGTATCCTTTCATACTCGACAGTGGGGACATGACCAGCGCCTGCGTGAAGAGTTTCTTCATCCCACAAATGCTCTCTGGGGGTAAAATGCGCGTTGACGTCCATAGCTCCAGCAAGAAGTAGATCGCGACTAGATTTCCTGGAGTTGTCCACCGTGTTCTGGCCTTGGTCGGCAGTACCAGTGTCCTGTTTTTGGTACCTTTGAGAACTCGGCAAGACAGTTCTTAGAGCCTGTTCGACATCGAGACTCCCGCCAGCCTTCTCCAAATCCGCACGACGGAGAGTCTTGGTGTTGAATCCGTTGCTTGTGAACTCCTGAAGAACTGTGGGGGAATCGGTGTACACGTCGCCGAGGTGACCAAAGAAGCACTTGATACCCCGATGACAACCAGTAGAAATGTCGAACTGGCATCGCTTCGTCCATTTGAGTGGGCGACAGCGGATAATCCTAGGGATGCCGTTGTGCAGTTGCTGGTGAGGGTTGGAAACGTGGATAGCAGGTGGCGCAACTGGAACACTACTGTTTGGAGCATTGCCGCCGGTAATTTGGGATGTGACCACTTCATTGGCAGGTGCGGATGGAAAAGCTTTATCGGCCTCGTTGCGAGCAGCAGATTGGCGGTGAGTAACTGCTCCCGCCTGGTTATCATGATGCGGGGAGCCCTTGTTAAAGGCAGCCTCCGGTACATAAGGGACACTTCTATTATCCCTTCATCCAGAGAAATTCCTGTGAGTAAAGGTCAAAAAAAGAAGAAAAATACAGAAACTCACATTTTTAAGGACCGAGAAATGAATATATCACTTAAGATTCTGAGGAAGCTAGAATGGTGGATCGCACTACCCGGGCAAATAAGAGATGACGTGGAAGAGGGGTGAGAGCGGGAAAGCGCGCGAAAAGGTGTGGATGGGGAGAGGGGAGGGAGGGAGAAGGATGGTAAGGAAGGAAATTTTTATCCCCAATGGAGAATGCAAAGCCCCAACACCAGCAAGTTCCCTAAATACAAAAAATCTGAGCCCCGACATTCGTACCCCAGACCAGTGCTTAATATTTATCGCCCCTAAAACTGCCCTGGATGGAAAAAGAGAGAAGGGAAGGGAATTTAGTGGACCAGCATGCGCTATTCTAAAATCAATTCGCTTCTAAAGAAAAAATCTCTAAGGATATCTAATAATTATTATTGCTATAGAGTAGCTCTAGCATCAATAGCCGGGCTCAGAACGTTTGCTCATGAGCGGAGAGGCCGGGTCGTATATAAATAATTATAACCCATTACTAAATCAACTAAACGTTAGAACGCCAGCCAACGAACGGTACAAGGTAGTCATGCCTCTCCGAAAATCTACCCCATCATCCTCCGGGGCTCGTACAAACACCCTTTCGCCCCCCTCCAGACCAACTCCAAAATCCTCCTATTCGGCAGCAACGCCTACCACCCAATTGATTAGCTCCGCTTCCATCGCCTCCTGGAGCAAGGACTCACTGGAAAAACAACCACAACCCCCTCCTCCCCCTCCACCACAACTGCCAAATAAAACCTCACCTCAAATCCGCAAAATCCCTCGTGAATCCACAAATCCCTAACCGCGCTGGTAGGTATAAACCTGCTCCTTCTCCCGCCCCAGGTAGTAGTACTAATCTGCACCCCAAGGTCTCTAATCACTAGAAGCGACTCCTCGGTGTATCCAGGAATGAATATAGCAATGTACAAAGCCGCGATAACGCCGGGTAGTAAGTACGACCATGCAATTCGCGCTGCGAGAGCGGTGGAGATGTATTGCAGCAGCGGATGAACGTGCGCGTGCACACGGGCACTTAACGTCAAGGTTTGCGGGGGGTAGTATTTAAGCAGGACGAGTAATACCGCTGAGAAGCATACCAGTAACCGGAGGATGATAGTACTCCATGTTACCACCTGGCGGGTGAGGACGTTACTGGGAGCTGTGGTGACAGTAAATTCGACAGTGGTCGGGGATGGAGAACGGACACGCAGCTTTGGACTTGCGGCGAACATCTAGGTATGTCAGCTTGTCTGTATCTGTGTTGAGAGTGGGACCGGGGAGTACCGCTGAACCCGAATGCTCGGAGGTGGTCAGTTGACGTTGGGAATTACGGGTTTTGGAAAACTTGGGGATTCCAGTTGTGGAACTGTCGGATTCGTTTGTGCTACATGTGGTTAGGGGAGCTCGGATGCTTCCGTCCTTTAATATAGCCGAATTGGGGAGGTCAAGGCGGTACAGTATGCAGCAACCGGAACGGCAAAACCAACCATTGAAACCCTTAGACTACGGCTCTAGGCTCCCAGCCTTATGTCCGCTACCCCCATCCGAGTACTCGAGTGCCGGTACTAGTAGTATGCTCGCAGTTGAGTGGGTTCACAATCATATTGATTTAGCAAATGGGTGGCATGCACAGCCCAACAATATGATGAACGGGAACAACAAGTACAAGTCCAAAGGCACCACATCATGTTTAGCGATGAATTCATCGCCGGCAAAGTCTCGACGAGAGCCGAGTTCGCCAATGCTGTACGCTCTGCGGAAGCAAGATATCGGTATACCATCCACAAGGGAGTGTCAAGTCTAAACCAGAATTACCAGCAATTGGCCCCTACTCTACTTATGCTCGTCCCAAGACCCACCAGCCCATCCACGATTCTCAAGCTTCTATCGATACCCACAGTGCAGCGCGGCGCAGCACCATACCGTGTCTAGCAATTCGCTCGATTGACATCACTGCCAGTAGACAGCATTAAAAAAAACTAAAAAATAACACCAAAAAGCAGATTACATGCTGTGAATCAGGCCTAGCCCCATCGCAGCAGTACGCAGTGATAAGCCAGGCTTCTCCTGAACAGGAAATAAGAAGAAAACACCCACAAGCTCAAACTCATAAGTCATCTACCACACATCGCTCAGTAACCAGTAAGCACCAAAACGCGACAACCCATATTCCCCTTCCTCCTCAGAGCCTCACACCACCATCCTCTTGCGCAACATCGCCTAGCAACTCAGCCCGCGCACTGTCCTGCGAATCTCCTCGTATCAAATTCCCCAGCGCCTCCGGGGGCTCGCTGCTCCGCTTGATATACGAGTCGGTAAAGGTGTCAAGCGGCTTCGACATTTCCTCGTCGACACTGCCAGATTCGTCGTCGCTGCAGGTTCTACTTCCCGCCCCACTACGACTTCCGCCAAAATCGCGACCGGCTTGTAGCACCGCAAGTTTATTGCGGAGGTCCTGGGTCGTCCCCTTTCTGGGCAATCCGCTTGAAGACACGGTTAGGCCGTTTGAGGAGTTGGCCCCTAGTTTGTTTATCCTGCCGTGGTCGCAGCCGTTCACGCAACCGCCGTAGATTACCTCTAATGACGCCGCGGCTGCTTGTAGCTTTTTCAGGTCTTTCGCTGAAGGGCCGCCTTCTCGCTGTTGCCTTTCTTCCTCTTTCCTACGGTCCGCAGACCACGTTCGTAATTTCGTTTTGAGTTCGTATTTGTCGGTGACAGGGTTCTTCTCCATAAGAACAAATTGACAATGATCAATATTCTTAAGATCTTCAAAGTGTTCCACCGAGTAATGGTACCTGCGAAATCTCAACCGGCGCTCGCCCCCAGATTAGATCGATTTCACGTACCACTTCATCAAAAATATCCTCGTCATAAGCCCATGTGTAACGAGCACCAAAACGCTGGGAAAGTCCTCCTCGGCAAACTGCCGCCAAAGACTCTCGTTAAACCCACTCACACGATCATACGCATCCGCCGCCGACTCCCCATTCGGGATGCGATAAAAGAAGTGACCGTACGCTGCCCGCTCATGCCACATCCTCTCCATCTCAGCCGTGCATGGTTGAAAATTGCCAAAATCTTGCTCGCGGATCCGCGGCTCCTCGTGCACCTTGATCTTGTCCGCATTGGGGTGTTTGGACAGTTGTGAGAGTATCCCTTTGGTGGTCTCACGGGTACGCAGGTACGGGGAAGTTATGATTCGTAGGGTGTCTTCTGGGCGGAGGAGCCCCAGAAGTCGCTCCCCAGCCTCGACTGCCTGTGAGGATTATTAGCTTGGATGGTCCGGTTAGTTGGGTTGGACGGGTAGCTAACTTGGCGAGTTCCTTCGCTTGTCAATTTCACGCGGTGATCTGGTACCGTTTGGTGGATTGCTTTGTTTTCTTGGGGTAAAGGTTAGAAAATGAATTCCGGGAAGGGCCCATGAAGTGAACTCACTATTTCCTTCGCTTTGAGCATGCCGAATGATGACAATCAGCTTATTTTATTTTATTTCCACCTGTTAGCCTCCCCCCAAATCGCCGTAGCACAGGAAGGAAACTCACTCTTGGTTTCCCCATAATGCGAATGCGAGGTCGATTGGATCTTTGCGAGTACCGTGGTTCTGAATACCGGGAGTGTTACCGTGATCGTGGTGGCCTTTATGCGGAGTAGTTTGATGGAGGCCTGCTCAGTTGGCCCCTGTGACAAGCTTAGCGGATGAGTAAATTACGTAGCGAGTTATGGTATGGTAATGGGCTTATGGCAGAGCTGAGAGCCCTGGTCGTGTGCCAGGCCTCCCGATATGCAGGGCGAGCAAAGCTCAAAGGGCGCGGCTAAAGATAACCAGCATCCCAATCTTTCCCTCCTCTCAGGGCGAGATCTCCACACACTATAATTCGTAATATATTCGTTTCCAGCACAACAATAAATTTACTGCACAAGCACCATAACCCAAGTTAACTCTTCATCCGATAATTAATTCAAAGAAAAAAATTTGACAAACTCAATAAACAAATATCTCACGAATCTCCCGGTCTTAAGACTTCTACGGTACGGTACCCCACCTCCTCTCTCAGCCCCTCAGCTATGGAGTTTCCATCCACAAAGCCCGCTTTCCCCTTCCCCTCCTCCCAATTCTCTCAGCCAGATACCACCGCCCAGCCAGTTCCCAGCATTTCCCCAGCGAATCATTCACCCGACGGGCCCAAGGCGCAATGCCTGGACGGTATCCCCGAACCAACAACCGCCCTTTGCTACCGCCCGTGGTCCGCCTCGGCTTCAAATGCCCTACTAGTACAGTACATTGAGGCAATGATATTATGTTCTAGTGATAGCAGTAGTGACTCCAATGCTATAGGGTGACTTTTCATAGCTCTCCGGTACCACTCCCACCAGGATACTGTACTTCTGCTGGTAGAAACTGGTGGCGAGCAGTTTCGAAGGTTAGAATAAGCGTATTCAAAACTGAAATCTGTTCGCCCGAATGGCCGTGCGTACCGTATTCGGGTTTTTGCGGGTGACCGCTTTCCCATCCCTCATGAACCCGGAAAGAAAAAAAAAGTAGCGCTTTAACTCGGCGCGCTACCAGATTACCCATCAATCACAGTAGTAGTTGTACAAGGATCAATGTAGATCTGAAATCTCTCATATTCTACCGATACCCATTCTACCGATACCCACACCGGGTCACTCGTGATACGGAACCGGAATTCCATTCTATCAAAATTATAATACTCAGTGTCTGATAATAAGCATCTACGCTTCTAAAGCCCAACTCCCTGCAACCAGTACTCCCGCAATAATCCACGCAGGCCACCACACACACCAGACTACGACTTGGGTCCACATTCCCCACACCCTCCACCCAAACGCAGCTTCCCTAAGGATTTCGCTCAAGGGCTCCCCCCAGTAGAGCGCCACGCCGACCAACGCTGTTGTCGGTGTCAGCCCTTGCAATAATACCATCCAGGCTGCTCCGACCGTCCATTTACGCTTCGGGGTAGGGTTGATGAATGTAATCGGGGAAGCAAAGACGCCGATGAGGAAGGAGAGTGAAAAGTTAAGCGTTGCCAAGGCTGAGAGGAACATTCCTAATAGGAGGAGCGAAAAGCATTTAATCAGAATGAAATGTAGAGTTGTGGGCGCAAATGATTTTGTAAAGATTGCGCATAGCACCGGCGGAAGAATTACGTTGAGCAGAGTGAAAATATAGAATGCACTAGTGTAGTTCTATATAAGGTTAGCTCGGATCCGGTCCCAGGCAGGAGGAATAAAACCTTCTCGTCGAGATTGTTGAATAGATACAAGGGCATAAATCCCAGGAAGTGAGTAGCAACGACGAATGCCATCGACAAAAGTAATGATCGCTCTTCACTAACCGCACCCGGCGGCTCAGCGGTGGAAGATGCCTCTCCCGCAGGCTCCAGCAGTCTCTTATTCACTTCCGAAACCTTCCCATCACTGCTCTTATTCTCCTCCTTGTCATTCAACCTCCCGCTCTTTAACCAGAGCCCGATAGCGGCAATTGTAAAATTGACCGCAATCAACATAGCACTCGGCAAGTACGTGCCGATGCTAACAAACCTCCTCTCAGCCATCAGCAGATAAAAAAAGAAACTCTGGTGGAAGTGTTCTAGAAGATTGTTCAAACTCCTAAACAGGCTTTCTACAGTTCGTCCCAAAGTTACCTCATCATGCCACCCATCTCCATACGCCTGCAGGGTGATCGCATCGATGTGATACGGAATAAATGAACTATGAGGACCAGATGAATGGCCCAGCCCCTGATTTACCATCCCACGTAACATTGTTCGTAAACGGTCTTTGTACTGGTTGTCATGACTCCACATCTCCTGTAACGTGGTACGGACGCCCATTTGCCCGGAGGCAATTCGCACAGCGGTGTTAATGAGATCTAGGTTAGGTAGTTGGCCGTTTATTCCATCGTACATAATGTGCAGAGACTCGAAGCCTCGTGACGTCGGGTAATCCACCACCACAACACCTTGAATAGCCCCGGATTTGAGAGGAAGTGACGCCACGGCAGGAGGGGTATGCAAGTCGTGGTAGGCATCAACCCATGCCTGAGGCCCAGCTCGAGAATCCGAGGTAATTAAAAAGATGATATCCTTCGACCAAAGCGACCATCCTACAATCCCATCAGCCACATTGAGAATAACAAACGGATAAACACCCACTTTTCAGATACCTGGCCAAAGCCAGCACGAGCGCGACACCACTTTCGTTAAGTTCCCCCTCAGTATTAACCCAAGCGGCGCACAGCACAAGAGCCTCCGTAGCATCCCCTCGAGGGGCCTGTAGCACTGCGTATACATTTTCCCCCGCATACACACCTCCAGCGGCCGTGTACTCAAACTTTTGCTTCCCAATCTTCAGTCCGAACGCATCGAAGATGCCCCCGATCTTCTCCGCCATAACACCGGAGCCATCGGCCGAAGCGTTCTTGCCCAGCGCTGTTACCTCATGTCGGTAGGCTCTGAACACGTCCTGCTCGCTGCCGCCGAAGTAGGTGTGTACTTGCCCGGGAAGTAGGGCGTTCTCGGAGATGTAGGTACGACGGGAATAGTCGTCAAGGGGGAGGAGGAGAAGCCAGGTTACGCCGACGAGGATGCAGAGGGCGGATACAAAGGGGAGGAGTTTGAGGATTCGGGTACTGCGTAGGGAGGCTGTAATAGTCGAGGCTGGTTACCAAATGCCCTAAGTAACAAGAGGGAGGGAGGGGATAGGGGGGGTAGATGGTTGTTGAGAATGGTGCCTCACTCAGAATTGACATCGCGGGGCGGGACTCCCGGATGAGAGAATGCTACTTGAAGTGGTGTTTGTTCTAGCAGCTTCTAAAGTCCATGAGAGCTCGCGGGCTCAGGGAGGGTTGGAAGTGAAAGCCTAGTGGATTGGGTTGGATTGGGTTGAGTTGACGGGAAACACTTGGATCTGACTTTGGGCAGCCTCATTCACGAATTCAGGAGCCAATGCACATGTGGCCAAACTTTCCAACAAGCCACAGGTTGATGCCACATTCTCAATCGCCACCGCCACACCCCATGATATTCATAAAATTTTAATTATGATACGATAGGCCTTAATATTGCGAGAACCCACATCCCGAAAGCCCTGCCTTACTGTGCCACAGCCCAGACTCTAAATGCTAACAGGAGGAGACTCGCACAAGATCTGAGGGTGTGTATTTAATCTATGGTGATTTTGCAAAGCCATCGATAAAACGGGAGGCAGAGAACACGCTTAGATGCCGTCTAACATACTTTCCTACAGCCGACACTATATGATCGGCACTAATCCCGCACATGAAATAAAAGGCATTGCGCAAATAAAAGGCTAGACAATCCGCTCCCAAACGCCGAGAGAAAGCCCATTCGACAGAGTATGTTTCAATCTACCGACTTGTCAACAGGTATGCAGAGAAGTATAAAGAGTGGTAACATACCTTCCAAGAAGAAATAATTTCCGCTCAACTTCTGTTCCTGATCCAGTTGCGAATCCAACTTGTTAATTCTAGGTCTAAAAGTATTCTGGTCTCTACGGAATGTGACGTTAAGTGATTTCAGGAAGGCGTTACATCCGGTCAACAAGCTCTGTGGAGCTGTGGCTTTGGCATCAACGGAAGGTTCACCCTCAAAGACAATAACACGATCCGCCAGATATGTTGCCATAATAAAATCGTGCTCGACCACGAATGCAGTCTTCTTGGCATGCATGATAAATCGTTTTATGACACGGGCTGCAATGATACGCTGTTCGGAATCGAGATAGGCAGACGGCTCGTCGATGAGGTAGATATCGGCGGGCATACCGAGGGCAAGAACGATGGCAACTCGTTGTAATTCTCCCCCAGACAAGTGCTTTACCTCCTGGTCGATAAAATCATCAATGTGCAACGGTTTGTAGACATCGGTTTGGAATTGGGGATTGAGGAATGAGGATCTAATCCGCTTCAAGAAAAGCTCCCGCACGGTTCCAGGGAACTTGGGAGTAATCTTCTGTGGCTTCATAGAGATGCTCATCTTAGGGATCTTTTTGCTGTCATCCGGAGCCTCTACACCAGCGAGCATGCGACAGAATGTGGTCTTTCCAGTCCCGTTTTCCCCCATCATAACGATGATTTCCGAATCAGTAAATTCTCCTTTGTCAACGTGAAGATGGAATTTCCCAAGCGTCTTGTCCATGGCTGGGTAGCCGAACGACCGCGACCTGTCAACCATAAACTCATCTCCAGCCTCGGCGATTCTGAACTGAAGAGACTCTTCACGGAAACGAAGATTCTCAGTAGGGATATTACCATCTAAGAAGATGTTGATCCCTTCTCGAACAGAGGCTGGCAGTGTCACGACACCATAGACCGAAGGCTTTCCGTAAAGGACACAAATAAAATCGGAGAGATAGTCCAAGACTGACAAATCGTGCTCCACAACAATAACGTAGTTGTCAGGTCTGGTCAATCCACGGATAGTGCTAGCAGCCTTCAAGCGTTGTTTGACATCGAGATAGGAGGAAGGTTCGTCAAACATGTAACTACGAGGCTGTCAGTACAAGCATGGAAAAAATATATGCTAAATGAACATACACATCCGCCTTCTGGACGCATGCGACGGCGATAGCAAATCTTTGCAGTTCCCCCCCAGAAAGCTGTTCAACATCACGGTCCAAAACGGGGCGCAGATCTGCAACCATCAGTCGAGTATTCCCAACGCGACTCGGCGTTTAAACGTACCAAGAATGTCAATCATGGCCTCCATGACTTCATCCCCCCGTGCACACTGGGCCTTAAGCAATGCACTCACAGACCTCACAGTCCCTCGAATCGCCAGTGGCAGCTTATCAACATACTGAGGTTTGACTACCGCTTTAATATTATCCTCCACGACCTTTGTCAAGTAATTTTGCAACTCGGAGCCACGGAAGTAGGCCAATGTTTCATTCCAATCCGGAGGATTATCATAGCGGCCCAAATTTGGCTTTTGCTTTCCGGAAAGAATCTTCAAAGCAGTGGACTTTCCGATACCGTTCGTTCCAACAAGACCAAGAACCTGGCCAGGACGGGGGGTGGGTAATCTATGGAGCTTGAACGAATTGGCGGAGTAACGATGGGTGACTTGAGTTTCGAGGTTGGTTGGAAGATTGATGATGTGGATGGCTGTCGAAAGAAACAAGCTCAGTCAATGTCTCTCTCTTCGCAACACTTTCCTCGGGTGATATACCTCCAAATGGACACTTTTTCGGGCAGATACCACAACCTATGCACAACTGTTCAGAGATAAAAGCGATCCGAGACTCCGGTGACACCTCGATGCAAAGTTTCCCTGTCCTAACGACCGGACACGACTTTTTGCACTCTTGTCGACATTTCTATGGTTCCCAGTATCAGAAAACCCAGCCGCTGATTCGTCGCCACTAAGAACTGATGATCACGAATTGCCATACCTTTGGTTTACACTGCGGAGAAAAAGCCAGTTAGCGATCGCCACCCCCATATCAAAAACACCCCAAAAGTGGAAACATACTTTATCCGTGCTCACGATGGCAATACTGTTGAGTGGGGAAAAAAAATTTAGCGCCTTCCACAGCAAAGATATTGCATGGCGGGAGAAAACACATACCGTGTAAGTTTATCGGCCATTTTTATCAAGTTCCGAGCTGGCGTAGACTGAGACAGGAGATGGTGAGAATGGGGTGAGAAGGAAGAAAAAAAAAGTTATTCCGTATGCATAAATAGGGAGGGGTCGACGGTTATGTTGAAGGATGGGTGGGGTTTGGATTTAAGTTTCTGGTTGCTGGGATTATGTCAGCGATGGAGTCATCCCTTCTGGCGGGCCCGCGATTGGCTAAGTGTGGGCGCTGGAGTCATGGAATCTCACGTTGGAAGTGCATCTTTGCAAGGCGAGAGAAGGCTTCCGGACTCTAACAACGATTCAGATAGACTATTGATTGAATCGTTGACAATAACGGCGCCTATCGCTTGAATCTATTGTCTAATTCTTCCCCGATATTTTTTTCCCTCCCGAAAATTGCTTGTGCTTTTTATATAATCTCCAAATCCACCTCGCTAAAGTACTGTATAACCTGAATGACATCCTTCAGTGACCATAGATATTCCGAACCAAAAGCCTCCTTCTCTAAGACAATGCCAGGCCAGTGCCCAAACAAATAAACACCTCGACACAAGCGCCCTTTTGCATACTCAAGCCATAAGGAATGGGATCCCCTGCTGGTATTGCGAAGACATTCACAAATATTAACTCAACCTCCAAGTGTATTCCCACCACCAGCATCAGCAACCACCACAACCACAACCATAAGTCTCATGTAAAAACTCAACTTGACAAATCAAGCATAATGAAACAAATTCGCTTACCACCAGCAATTTGTACGGTATCATACCTTACTATCTCGGTGAAATCCTGAACCCAGAATATATATACAACCGTCAATCCCCCTCCCCCCCTCCTCAAAATCCACCAACACCGCCTTCCTCAACCGCAATTCCCACACAGAGCTACAGTACTAGGACAAAAATATTTCCGAAAACTCATCGTAGGTGGCAACAGGACAACATCACCCCACAACTTTGATCACTATAGGGTCACCCAAAATGAATGAGAAGACTCCAGGGATTGGGCGCTTATCGGACATTGAGAAAGGAGAAATTATTCGACTCTGGAATGTCTATCAAAGTGTTGCAAAAATATTGCCACGCTTGACATATCCCAGGCAAGACTCGGTTGTACGAAAATTCATCCAACGATGGCGGCAAAGAAATGACTATCATGATCACCCCACACCCGGCCTTCCTTCCAAAGTCAGTGAGCGAGATCGGCGAAGGCTTCTGAGAGCGGCAAAGGCCAATAGAAGCCAACCTTTGCGGGAGTTAACACAAAGTGTGACTCCACATGTCAGTATACGAACAGTCAAGCGTGTTCTGGCAAAGGAGGGTATTAAAAAATGGTGAGCGAAGAAGAGACCAAAATTGACTGAGGACCAGGCTGCTGCACGCTTGCACTGGGCATTACGCTATGCAGATTGGACTGAAGAGGACTGGAAGAGGGTGATATGGAGCGACGAATGTAGTGTGGAAAAGAGCAAAGATCCTCGTACTGTGTGGGTCTTCCGTACTCCTTATGAAAAATGGGATAAGGA
>Ga0307509_10000353_pt1 | contig 77017 bp, 69 predicted proteins | sample 10_EM_MG_FD_202245 | JGI IMG/M metagenome (GOLD analysis project Ga0307509, IMG submission 202245) | Populus trichocarpa ectomycorrhiza microbial communities from riparian zone in the Pacific Northwest, United States - 10_EM | ecosystem: Host-associated > Plants > Roots > Unclassified | place...
CGGCGGCTGACGGCCAGCACCCGTTCCTGCAGCGCCCGCGTCGCCACCAGATCGCCCAGCGCGCCGAGTGTTACGGCGAGGTTGTTCATCGAGGTTAGCGTATCGGGGTGCTCGTCGCCGAGCACGTGGCGGCGCACGGTGAGGACCAGTTCTTCAAGCCTCCGCGCAGCAGCCAAGTCGCCCTGCGCCTTGAGCGTGGCGGCGAGGTTGTTCATCGAGCTCAGTGTGTTGGGATGCTTGTCGCCGAGTACGCGACGGCTCACGGCCAGTACCTGTTCCTGTAGCGCCCGCGCCGCTGCCAGATCGTCCTGCGCCCAGAGCGTGCCGGCGAGGTTGTTCATCGAGGTCAGCGTGTCGGGATGCTCGTTGCCGAGCATGCGGCGGCGCACGGCCAGCGCCAGTTCCTGTAGCGTCCGCGCCCCCGCCAAGTCGCCCTGCGACGCTAGCGTCTCGGCGAGGTTGTTCATTGACGTCAGCGTATTGGGATGCTCGTCGCCGAGGATCCGGCGGCAAAGCGCAAGCGCCTTCTCCATGCGGGTTCTCGCGGCCGGGTAGTCTGCCGCGTGGTTAGCGTAGGTTCCGAGCCAGGCGGCGAGGTGCGCCGCCGTCAGTGAATCGTCCAGGTCGGGAAGAAGATGGCTGGCGTGCTTGAATTCCCGGACCAGATGCTGGTGCCGGGTGATCGAATTGTCGGCCGGCAGGCCCTGCGCCAGCGCTGCCGCCGCGGCCATGCGCAGGGCGGATATTTGCTGCGTAAAGAGCGGGTCGCAGCGCGGCACCATGTAGCGCATCAGGTCATGCAGCTGAAATTCGGCTGGCGGCGCGCCTGCCGTCGATTCCTTGTGCTCATCCCGCCCAGTCTGGATCAGGCCGTGCCGTTGCAATTCGGCGAACGCGGCGCGCCAGCGGACTGCCAGTTGCAGTGCCGGCGCGGCGTCGGGATCGGCATCGTGCACGACGAGGAAAGCCGCGCCGGCTAGGCGTTCGGCGATGCCGACGCCGGGTGCGAGGACAATGGCCAAGCGCAGCAGCCAGCGCGCGTCGTCGCCGAGCCAGGCGTTGCCGCTGCTGCCTTCGCCCAATGCCTGCCAGCTGCGCAGCAGTGTGCCGATGATGAATCGTTCATGCCCGGTCGGCAGTTGCCCCGGCGGGAGGCTGGCGACCATCTGGTCGAGGCGGTTGTCGTTGCTGGCGAGCTCGGCGTCGAGGGGCGCGAAATCGTCGGCATCGCGGACCAGGAACTGGCCGGCGACGTCGAGCGCCAGCGCGTGATGGCCGAGGTCTTCCGCCAGTTTGCGCGCCGCTGCCGCCTGCACTTCGGATAGTGCGGCAAAGCGTTGCGTCAGCAATTCGAACGCGGCCTGCGGCGACAGTTCTTCAATCGGGATCGGCGTTGCGCCGTTGCTGTTGTATTCGCTGCTGCGGCTGGTGAATAGCGTACGGCCGTGAGCCGACGGCGCCGACCAGTCGGCCAGTGCCTCGGGCGACAGGCCGGCCGGGAGATCGTCGACCAGCCACAGATAGGGGGCTCGTTGCGCGTCGAGCTGGCGCCGGATCGCCGCCCTGAGCGTGACAATTTCCTTTGGGTCGTAGTCTTGCCCAGCCACCAGCCCCAGCTGCGCGGCGATCTCGCGCCACTGGGCGTGCAGGCTGTCGCGGCCACCTGCCTTGGCGTTGCTCTGGGTTTTTTCATCGGCAAAGCCGTAGGCGCGCAGCAGGAAAACACCGGCCGCGTAGGCCGGTGCGAAATCACGCGCGTAATGGTGCGCCAGCAGCGTCTTGCCGATGCCGCCGAAACCATGGGCGATGACCGCCGACGGCCGTAGTGCATCTTGCTGGATGCTCTGCGGATTGAGCGCCTGGTGGATTTTCCAGAGCTCGCGGTCGCGGCCGAGAAAACGGTCGCTGGTGTACAGCGCATCGCCGTAGAAGGTCGGCGCGGCGTTGATGGGCTCGGCACCGAAGGCAGCGGCGCCTGCGTCGAGTGCGCGCAGCCTGGACAGCACCGCTTCGATTGCCGCCGGCCATGCGGATTCTTCGCTCACCGGCGGGAAATTCTGTTCGGCCAGCGTGCCCAGCGCGAGATAGGCGTTCTTGCCGGCGGCATTGAGCAGCAGGACGCGTTCCAGCGGCTCGCCGTCGGCCGCCACGGCGTGTGCGGCGATCCAGGCCAGACGCAGTTCCTGCTGGCAATACGTGCTTGCCGCATAGGCCGGTGTATGCCAAGCCAGCAGCAAGTGGCTGGCGGCGAGTGCGTCGCGGCAGCGCTGCGGCCACTTGGCACAGGCTTCGATGGCCTCGCGATCGATCCAGATATTGCTTGCGAGGCTGGCAGCGTCGAGCGCGGTGCGCAGCCGATCGACGAAACGGTCTGTCGCGTCTGCATCGCTTCGCGCATAGCTGAAAAAGACTTGCAGCATCCCGTGCTTCCTTAACTCAAACGCTTAATCACGACCTGCAGGGGGCCGCCCTTTTCCTGCGGCAGAGGCTCGTTGTTGCCGTAGCGGCTGCGCCAGTCGTTGGCGAACAGGTAGAGCTGTCGGTCGGGCAGGTCGGCGACGCCGGCCGGCACGTGCCAGTCGAACTGGTCGCCGATCGCGAAGGCCTGGCGATCGTCCTCGCCGATCGCGCCGCAGAGGTAGAAGAACGGAACGTCCGAAACGCGGTTCCAGTGTGAAAAGAACCACAGCTTCCAGCCCGTCGGGCCAACGGCGCAGGGGCCGTCCTTCCACCGGCCGCTGGCAGTGAAGTGGTAGCGCTCGCCGGGGGCGAGCAGCAAGCCGGTAGGGACGAAAAAGGGGCGAGGGTCGACGTCGATGGTGTGTGTCGCGTCGGGGGCGAGGGAGATCATTCCGTTCCTTCCGGTTGCAAATGCACTAATTTCTGGCCCAATTGGCGGCGCATCTTGCACCGCCCGGAGCGGAGTAAACGGGTAATGGCGCACGGCTTCAGCATGAAATCTTCCTGGTTTGACCTGGCTGCGGAAAACGTAGAAATGGAAGTTGCTTTTATGCAAGGCTACTGGATTTTTTTGAAATTATCATACTCGTTGTTTGTGACAACGGCACAAGTTGATGACAAACGGGTTAAGGGTGCACGGTCAATTTGAAGGGCTGAGTTCTGCGCCGGAGGAGCTTGGCTCACAAGCGGTAAAGTGGGTGGCGAGATCGAAAATGCCGGCTGAGCTTGTTGAGTCAGTCATTTTTTATGTATTACGCGGCGCGCCTTCGCCACGCACCTCCCAGCATTTGCTTATGCCATCGTTCGGAAAACCGAACGCCAAAACATACGCTCATTCGGATTTCCGTTTTTGTGTGTTGGTTTTATATTTCGTAATCATCTATAAATCAGTTAGTTGTATGCTGTTTTTCGGGTGGCACGGCTCGTGCACTGCTTGTTGGGTCCGGGCCGCGCCCGCCGACCTATTCGATCGACAAGAATCAAGGAGACAACATGTTCAAGCATTCCGCCCGCGTTGCCCCCCGCGCTGCCTGCTTCGCCAGCGCCGCACTGCTCGCCACCGCCTTGCTCTCGGCGCCTTCCTTTGCCGAGGAACTGACCGGTACGCTGAAGAAGATCAAGGAAACCGGCACGATCACGCTCGGCCACCGCGAGTCGTCGATTCCCTTTTCCTACTACGACGACAAGCAGCAGGTCATCGGCTACTCGCAGGAAATGATGGTCAAGGCCGTCGATGCGATCAAGGCCGATCTGAAGCTCGCCAAGCTCGACATCAAGCTGATGCCGGTCACCTCGTCGAACCGCATCACCCTGGTGCAGAACGGCACGGTCGATCTGGAGTGCGGCTCGACCACCAACAATAGCGAACGCCAGAAGCAGGTCGGCTTCTCCAATACCATCTTCATCATCGGCACCCGTCTGCTGACCAAGAACAATTCCGGCATCAAGGACTTCCCCGACCTCGCCGGCAAGAACGTCGTCACCACGGCCGGCACCACTTCCGAGCGCCTGATCCGCAAGATGAACGAGGACAAGAAGCTCGGCATGAACGTGATCAGCGCCAAGGACCACGGCGAATCCTTCCTGACCCTGGAAACCGGCCGTGCCGTGGCGTTCATGATGGACGACGCGCTGCTCTACGGCGAAATGGCCAAGGCCAAGCGCGCCAGCGACTGGACCGTGGTCGGCACGCCGCAATCGTACGAAGCCTACGGCTGCATGCTGCGCAAGGACGATCCGGCGTTCAAGAAAGTGGTCGATGCGGCGCTGGCCAAGGCGATGACCTCGGGTGAGGCCGAGAAGATCTACGCCAAGTGGTTCCAGCAGCCGATCCCGCCGAAGGGCCTCAATCTCGGCTTCCCGCTCTCCGAAGCCATGAAGGCGCTGTACAAGGCGCCGAACGACAAGGCCTTCGAGTAATCGTATTTCAGGCCGCCGGCGGCAGATGCCATCGGCGGCTTGCAACGGGCAGGAGAATTCAATGAACTACAACTGGCACTGGGGCGTATTCCTGCAGCCGACGGCGACGGGTGACGATACCTATCTCGGCTGGATGTTCTACGGCTTCAAGATGACCATCGCGCTGTCGCTGAGCGCCTGGCTGATGGCGCTCGTGCTCGGCGCGGTGGTCGGCGTCCTGCGCACCGTCCCGAACAAGTGGCTGTCCGGCCTAGCGGCGGCATACGTCGAGGTCTTCCGCAACATTCCGCTGCTCGTGCAGCTCTTCCTCTGGTATTTCGTCCTGCCCGAACTGGTCCCCGAAGCGATCGGGACCGCCTATAAACAGACCAATCCGGTCGTCCAGCAGTTTCTCGCGGCGATGCTCTGTCTCGGCCTGTTCACCAGTGCGCGGGTCGCCGAACAGGTGCGCTCAGGCATCAACTCCTTGCCGCCCGGGCAGAAAAACGCCGGCCTGGCGATGGGTTTCACGCTCGCGCAAACCTACCGCTACGTGATGCTGCCGATGGCCTCGCGCCTGATCGTGCCGCCGCTGACTTCCGAGTTTCTCAACATCTTCAAGAACTCGGCGGTGTGCTCGACGATCGGCCTGCTCGAACTCGCCGCGCAGGGGCGCCAGCTGGTCGATTACACGGCGCAGCCCTACGAGTCCTTCATCGCCGTGACGGTCGCCTATCTGATCATCAACGTCGTCGTGATGTTCGGCATGCGCTGGGTCGAAGCGCGCGTGCGCGTGCCCGGCTATCTCGGAGGCAAATGACATGTTCTCATCGTACGAATTTGACTGGACCTCCATTCCCGGCGCCTTGCCTTTCCTCTGGCAGGGCATGCAGATATCGCTGCAGATCACCTTCATCGCGGTCGTTTTCGGCATCGTCTGGGGAACCATCCTGGCGATCATGCGCCTCTCGTCCTTCCCGGTCCTCTCGTGGTTCGCCGCCGGCTACGTCAACCTCTTCCGTTCCGTGCCGCTGGTCATGGTGCTGCTCTGGTTCTTCCTGATCATTCCGCATCTGCTCGAGACCCTGCTCGGATTTCCACGCGGCAGCGACATGCGCCTCGGTTCGGCGATCGCCGGTTTCGCGCTGTTCGAAGCGGCTTACTACTCGGAGATCATCCGCGCCGGCATCCAGTCGGTGTCGAAAGGGCAGATGGCCGCCGCCAGCGCGCTCGGCATGACCTACGGCCAGGCGATGCGCCTCGTCGTCCTGCCGCAGGCTTTCCGCAACATGGTGCCCTTGCTGCTGACGCAGGGCATCATCCTGTTTCAGGACACCTCGCTGGTTTACGTGTCGGCGCTGGCCGACTTCTTCGGCGCCGCCTACAAGGTCGGCGATCGCGACGGGCGGCTGGTCGAGTTGCTGCTCTTTGCCGGCGCCGTCTATTTCGTGATCTGCTTTGCCGCGTCGCAACTCGTGCGCTACTACCAGAAGAAGCTCAAGACGGCCTGAGCCGTTTGGGATATTGACTCCAGGAGACGGAAGATGATTTCAATCAACAATGTCAGCAAGCACTACGGCGCCTTCCAGGTGCTCACCGACTGCACGACGAGCGTGAACAAGGGCGAAGTGATCGTCGTCTGCGGCCCGTCGGGCTCGGGCAAATCGACTCTGATCAAGTGCGTGAACGGCCTCGAGCCCTTTCAGAGCGGTGAAATCACCGTCAATGGCGTCTCGGTCGGCGACCCGAAGACCAATCTGTCCACGCTGCGTTCGCACGTCGGCATGGTGTTCCAGAACTTCGAGCTGTTTCCGCACATGTCGATCATCGAAAACCTGAGCATCGCCCAGGTCAAGGTGCTCGGCCGCAGTGCCGACGAAGCGCGGGAAAAAGGGACGAAGCTGCTCGAGCGCGTCGGCCTGCGTGCCCAGGCCGCGAAGTTTCCCGGCCAGCTTTCCGGCGGCCAGCAGCAACGCGTGGCGATCGCCCGCGCGCTGGCGATGGACCCGATCTGCATGCTGTTCGACGAACCGACCTCGGCGCTCGATCCCGAGATGGTCAATGAGGTGCTCGACGTGATGACCGAGCTGGCGCAGGAAGGCATGACCATGATGTGCGTGACGCACGAAATGGGCTTTGCCAAGCGCGTCGCGAACCGCGTGATCTTCATGGATCAGGGCAAGATCGTCGAGGACGACAGCAAGGAGGAATTCTTCGCCAATCCGCGCTCAGAACGGGCGCAGCACTTCCTGGCGAAGATTCTGCACCACTGATACCGGGGCATCGGGCACGGCCGGCCGCAGCGACCTTCGCGCAGACGAGGGCCTGGCCGGCGCAGTAGACACCAAAGGAACGCTCATGCAGAACCCGACGGAACATCTCGCAGCGGATCAGCTGAAGCAGCTGGCGGCCGTTTTCGAACTGATTCAGGCGCGCCTGCCGGCGGCGGAGGCGGCGCTCGCGGAGGCCTTCACGCGCCGCTTCTATGGCCAGGTGGCGAGCGAGGATCTAGCCGAACGCTCGGTCCAGGATCTCTACGGCGCGGCGCTCGCGCATCTGCATTTCGTTCGCCGCTTCACGCCGGGCGCCGCCCGGCTGCGCGTCTATAACCCGCGTCCGGAAGAGCACGGCTGGCAATCGACGCACACGATCATCGAGATCGTCAGCGAAGACATGCCCTTTCTGGTCGATTCGATCACCATGGAGGTCAACCGCCAGGGCCTGACGCTGCACCTGATCATTCACCCGATCATCCGGATGTGCCGAGATGCCGAGGGCAATCTGCTGGGCATTGCGGACGGGGGCGACGAATGTGCCGACAGCGGCGGTGTCTACGAGTCGATCATCCATGTCGAGGTCGACCGGCGTACCGAACCCGAGCACCTGGACGCGTTGCAGCAGGGGCTGCTGCGCATTCTCGGCGACGTGCGTGCGTCGGTGGCCGACTGGCCGGTCATGCGCCAGCGCCTCGCCGACCTGATCGTCGATCTCGAGCGCAATCCGCCGCCGATCGCCGCGGCGGACGCCGCCGAGGACATCGCCTTCCTGAAATGGATGGCCAGCGGCAACTTCACGCTGCTTGGCTACCGCGAGTATTCGCTGAGCGATGAAAATGGCGCCAGCGGCAAGGGCAGCGACTGCGTGCTGCGCATCGTTCCGGGCTCCGGCGCCGGCATCCTGCACGAGACCGGCCAGGAACGCTCGGTTTCGTTCGCCGCGCTGCCGCCCGAAGTCCGGCAGATCGCGCGTTCGCTGAGCCTGCTCGTGCTGACCAAGGCCAACGCCCGCTCCACGGTGCACCGGCCGGGCTATCTCGACTACGTCGGCGTCAAGCGGATCGACGCCGACGGGCTGGTGATCGGCGAGCGGCGCTTTCTCGGGCTGTATACCTCGACCGCCTATAGCGTCAGCCCGGCGGCGATTCCGCTCCTGCGCCAGAAAGTCGCGGCGGTGCTCGAGCACGCCGGATTCCCGCCGCAAAGCCACGGCGGCCGGGCGCTGATGACCATTCTCGAGCAGTATCCGCGCGACGAGTTGTGGCAGATCGAAACCGGGCAGCTGTGCACCGTGGCGATGGGCATTCTCGGTCTCGGCGAGCGGCAGCGCACGCGTCTCTTCGTGCGCCACGACGCCTTCGGCCGCTTCTTCTCGTGCCTGATCTACGCGCCGCGCGAGAACTACGACACGGCGCTGCGCCAGCGCATGCAGAACGTGCTGATGGAGGCGCTGCACGGCACCTCGAGCGAGTTCAACGTGCAGGTTTCGGAGTCGGCGCTGGCGCGCATCCTGATCATCGTGCACACGCCGCCGGGAACCATGCCGGACTACGACGTCGCGGCGATCGAACGGCGCCTGGTGCAGGTCTCGCGGCGCTGGGAGGACGAGCTTTTCGAGTCGCTGCGCGAGCGTTGCGGCGAGGAGCGCGGCAACCTGCTGCATGCGCGCTACAAGGGCGCCTTTCCCGCCGGCTACCGCGAGGACTACGAGGCGCGGGCGGCGGTCGGCGACATCGAACTGATGGAGTCGCTGGCCGAGGCCGACAGCCTGGCGATGAGCCTCTACGTGCCCCTCGAGGCGCCGGCCGGCAGCCTGCGCTTCAAGATCCTGCGCGACACGGCGCCGGTGCCGCTCTCGGCGTCGCTGCCGATGCTCGAACACATGGGCGTCCGCGTGCTCGAGGAGCGTCCCTACGAGATCGAGCGCGAAGGGCGGCCGACCGTCTGGCTGCACGACTTCGGCCTCTCCTATCAGGGCGTCGACGGGATGGACGTCGAGCACGACATCGACCGCGTGCGCGGCGTCTTCCAGGATGCCTTCCGCCATATCCTGCGCGGTGTCGCCGAGAGCGACGATTTCAACCGGCTGGTCCTCGCGGCCGGGCTGACCTGGCGCGAGGTGGCCGTCCTCCGCGCCTACGCCAAGTATCTGCGGCAGGCCGGCTTCACTTTCAGCCAGCCCTACATGGAGCAAACGCTCGCCGCGCATCCGGCGATCGCGCGCCAGCTGCTCGAGCTCTTCCTCGCCCGCTTCGAGCCGCAGGCCGAACACGACGGGCCAGTGCTGGCGGCGGGAATGGAAATGGCGATCAAGACGGCGCTCGACGGCGTCGCCAACCTCGACGAGGATCGCATCCTGCGCCAGTTTCTCGCGGTGATCCTGGCCACCCTGCGCAGCAACTATTTCCAGCGGGCGGACGACGGGGCGCCGAAGCCGTACCACGCCTTCAAGCTCGATTCGCACCGCGTGCCGGGCCTGCCCGAGCCGAAGCCGATGTGCGAGATTTTCGTCTATTCGCCGCGCGTCGAAGGCATCCATCTGCGCGGCGGCAAGGTGGCGCGCGGCGGCTTGCGCTGGTCGGACCGCCGCGAGGATTTCCGCACCGAGGTGCTCGGCCTGATGAAGGCGCAGATGGTGAAGAACGCCGTGATCGTGCCGGTCGGCTCGAAGGGCGGCTTCGTGCTCAAGAACCCGCCGCCCGGCGGCGAGCGCGACGCGCTGCTGCAGGAGGGCGTCGCCTGTTACCACATCTTCCTGCGCGGGCTGCTCGACCTCACCGACAACCTGGTCGCCGGCAAGGTCGTGCCGCCGCCCGACGTGGTGCGCCACGACGAGGACGATCCCTATCTGGTGGTCGCCGCCGACAAGGGAACGGCGAGTTTTTCCGACTACGCCAACGGGGTGTCGAAGGAATACGGCTTCTGGCTCGGCGACGCTTTTGCGTCCGGCGGCTCGGTCGGCTACGACCACAAGAAAATGGGCATCACGGCGCGCGGCGCGTGGGAATCGGTGCAGCGCCATTTCCGCGAGTTGGGGATCAATACCCAGGAGCAGGATTTCACGGTGGTCGGCATCGGCGACATGTCGGGCGACGTGTTCGGCAACGGCATGCTGTTATCAAAGCACATCCGCCTGCTCGCCGCCGCCGATCATCGCCACATCTTCATCGACCCGAACCCGGACGGCGCGGCGAGCATCGCCGAACGCGAGCGCCTGTTCGAGCTGCCGCGCTCGTCGTGGGCGGACTACGACGCGGCGCTGATTTCGCCCGGTGGCGGCGTCTATCCGCGTAGCGCCAAGTCGATAACGCTGACGCCCGAAGCGCGCGCCGCACTCGGCATCGAGGCCGAAACGCTGACGCCGCAGGAGCTGATCCACGCCGTGCTGCTGGCGCCGGTCGATCTGCTCTACAACGGCGGTATCGGCACCTACGTCAAGGGCAGCCACGAAACGAACGCCGAGGTCGGCGACCGCGCCAACGACGCGATCCGCGTGGATGGCCGCGAGCTGCGCTGCAAGGTGGTCGCCGAGGGCGGCAACCTCGGCTTCACGCAGCTCGGGCGCATCGAATATGCCCTGCAGGGCGGCCGCATCTGTACCGACGCGATCGACAATTCGGCCGGCGTCGATTGTTCGGATCACGAAGTCAATATCAAGATCCTGCTCAATTTCGTCATGGAGGACGGCGAGCTGACCGAGAAGCAGCGCAACAAGCTGCTCGCCGAGATGACGGCGGAAGTCGCGCGCCTGGTCCTGCGCGACAACTATTTCCAGACGCAGGTGCTCTCGGTGACGCGCGCCAAGGGCGGCGCCCTGCTCGACGAGCAGGCGCGCTACATCCGCCATCTGTCGAATGTCGGCCGGCTCAACCGCAAGATCGAATACCTGCCCTTCGACGAGCAGATCGCCGAGCGCAAGGCGCCCGAAGGCAGAGGCGCCGGGCTGACCGCCCCCGAGCTGGCGGTGCTGCTGGCCTACAACAAGATGGAGCTGTTCGAGGCGCTGCTCGCCTCCGACGTGCCGGAAGATCCGTACATCCGCACGGCGCTTGAGCGCTACTTCCCGCAGCCGCTGCGCGAACGTTTCCCGCAGCATATCCAGCGCCATCCGCTGCGCCGCGAAATCATCGCGACGCACGTGGTGAACAGCATGGTCAATCGCGTCGGCCCGACCTTCGCCTTCCGTTTGCAGGAAGAAACCGGTGCGGCGCTGCCCGACATCGTGCGCGCCTATCTCGCGACGCGCGAGGTGTTCGGGCTGGTGCCGCTGTGGCAGACGATCGAGGCGCTCGACAACCAGGTCGCCGACACGACGCAGACGGCGATGATCCACGAAGGCCTGCGCCTGATCCAGCGCGGCACCCTGTGGTTCCTGCGCCATCGCGGGCATCTGCGCGACCTGGCCGAAACCCTGGTGCGCTTCTCGGCGAGCGTCGAACAGCTGGCCGGCAGCCTGCATGACGTGGTGGCGCCGCAATATCGCACCGAGCTCGATGCGGTGAGCGAGCGCTACCTCGGCCTCGGCGTGCCCGAGGCGCTGGTCCGGCGCGTCGCCTGCCTCGACGAGCTGTACTCGGCGCTCGACATCGTCGAAGTCGCCGCTGCGCTCGGCCGCCCGGTCGACCTCGTGGCGAGGGTGTACTTCGCCCTCGGCGGTCTGCTCGATCTGCACTGGATGGGCTATCAGATCTCGATCCTGCCGACCGATACGCATTGGCAAGGCTTGGCGCGCACGGCGCTGCGCGACGATCTGTCGACCCAGGCGCGCAATCTGTGCGCCGACGCCCTGCGCGAAAACCCGGACGCCGACGACGTCGCCGCGCTGGTCGCCGCCTGGCAGGTCAAGCGCAGTTTCCAGCTCGAGCGTTGCCGCCTGCTCTGCGCCGAGATCAGGGCCTCGTCGGCACCGGACATGCCGATGCTCTCGGTCGCGCTGCGCGAATTGCGCGGCCTGGGCTGAGTTGCGTGCCCGGACCGGCCGCCCGCGTGGCCGGCAGGTGACAGGCAAGGGGGCGCGGGCGGCGTTGTGCGCCGCGCTGCGCCGTCGCTCGGGGACGCAGCGACTCCACCGTACAATGGCGCATCGCGATTCCGGTTTGCCACGATGACTGAAACTGTCCCGCCGCCGATGGCGCGTCGAACGACGCATCGGATGGTCCGTCAACTCGTGCGGACGAAGACCGTGCGTGTGCTGCTGCTGGTCTTGCTGCTGCTGGCGACGGCCTTCGGCGGCTATCGCGCCTCGGAGCGTTCCGGCCTGCGCCACCTGCACGACGATGCCAGCCATCAGCTCGATCTGCTCGCCGCCGCGATCGACAGCGAAGTCACGCGGCACGCGCACATTCCCGGCGCGGTCGGCCTTAATCCCGAGGTGATCGGCCTGTTGCGCGCAGCGCCCGGCGAGCGCGCTGCGCACGCGCGGGCGGCCAATCGCTACCTCGAGCAGCTCAACGCGCACATCGACGGGCTGGCCGTCTTCGTGCTCGATCTGCGCGGCACCGTCATCGCGTCGAGCGACTGGATCTATTCGGACAACGTGATCGGCGCCGACTTCTCCTACCGGCCCTTCTTCCGCGCCGCCGCTGCCGGCACGCCCTATCGGCAATACGCGCACGATTCGGTGCGCAACGAGCCCGGCTATTTCTTCGCCCATCCGATCCGCGACGAGCAACAGGACTGGAAGGTCATCGGCGTCGCGGTCGTCAAGAGCGGCATCGCCGGCCTCGAGCGGCGCTGGCTGAAGCAGGACGCGCCGGCGCTGATCGCCGACGGCAACGGCGTGGTGCTGGTTTCGTCGCCGCCGGCGTGGAAGTACAGCACGCTCAAGCCGCTGTCCGGCGAAACGATGGCCGAGATCCGGCGCGAGCAGCTCGACGGTCAGGCCTTCGGTGCGACTTCGCTGGATATCGACGTCGATGCGGCGAGCGACGGCTCGCTGGTCACTTTCTCCGGCGCCAGCGCGCTGCCGCCCGATCTGGCGCACGGCAGCCGCGAATTCCTCGCGCTGAGCCGGCCCCTGCCGGAAACCGGCTGGCGCCTGCTGGTCTTTTCCAACCTGCGGCCGGTGCGCACGCAGGCCCTGACGCATGCGGCGCTGGCCGCCGCCGCCACGGCCAGCCTGCTGTTCTGCGTGCTCTACCTGAAGCAGCGGCGACGCGTGTTGAAGACCCGCCTCGAAGCGCAGTCGCTGCTCGAGCTGGCGAATCAGGCGCTCGAGCGCAAGGTGGCGGAACGCACCGCCGATCTGTCGGAAGTGGTCGATCGCCTCGAGGCCGAGGTCGGCGAACGCAAGCGCGCCGAACAGACGCTGCGCTCGGCGCAGGACGAACTGGTCCAGGCCGCCAAGCTGGCCGTGCTCGGCCAGTTGGCGACCGGCATCACGCACGAGCTGACGCAGCCGCTCGGCGCCTTGCGCACGCTGTCCGGCAACGCCGCCGAGTTCCTGCGGCGCGGCAAGGCGGAAGTGGCGCAGGCGAATCTGGAAATCATCGGCAAGCTGGTCGATCAGATGGGCGGCATCATCGAGCCGCTGAAAACCTTCGCCCGCAAGGCGCCGGCGCGCAGCGAGCCGGTCGATGTCGGGCAGGTGGTGCTCAGCGCGCTCTTCCTGCTCGATCAGCGGCTGCGCCGCGACCGGGTGGTGGTGGACAACCGCTGCCAGGTCGGCGCGGCGATTGCCCGCTGCGATCAGAATCGCCTGCAGCAGGTGCTGGTCAATCTGATCAGCAATGCCGCCGACGCGATGCGCGACACGCCGCAACGCGTGCTCGAAATCGACGCCGGCATCCTGCCGGACGGCCGCGTCTCGATCCGGGTCAGCGACAGCGGGCCGGGCTTCAGCGAAGCGGAGCGGCAACGCCTGTTCGAACCCTTCTTTACCACCAAGCCGGCGGGCGAGGGGCTGGGCCTCGGGCTGGCGATTTCGCAGGATATCGTGCGCGAGTTTGGCGGCGAGTTAAGGGCCGAGTTGCGTGCCGATTTGCGCGCAGAATCGACCGGCGCGGTATTCATCATCGATTTGCCGGCCGGCAATGGGGAAAAGAATGAGCAAGTCGCTTAAGGTACTGATCGTCGAGGACGATCCGAACGTCCGGCTCGGCTGCGAGCAGGCCATGCAGCTGGCCGATATCGCCGTCGAGACGGTCGCTTCGGCGGAGGAGGCGCAACAGCGCATCGCCGCCGCGCCGCCCGGCGTCGTCATCACCGACATGCGCTTGCCAGGAATCGACGGCCTGCAGTTGCTGCGCTGGATTCACGAGCGCGACGCGGCGCTGCCGGTGATCATGATTACCGGCCACGGCGACGTGACGCTGGCCGTCGAGGTGATGCGCAGCGGCGCCTACGACTTCATCCCGAAGCCTTTCTCTTCCGAGCATCTGGTCGAGGTGGTCGGGCGCGCACTGGAAAAGCGCGCGCTGGTCCTCGAGGTGGCGACCCTGCGCCGCCGGCTCGAGCATCGCGAGGGCATCGAAAGCACGATGATCGGCCGATCGCCGCAGATCGAGGAGGTACGGCGCCGCGTGCTCGATATCGCCGGTACTTCGGTCGATGTGCTGATCCGCGGCGAAACCGGCACCGGCAAGGAGTTGGTCGCCCGTTGTCTGCATGAGCACAGCACGCGGCGCAAGGAGAATTTCGTCGCCCTCAACTGCGGCGGCATTCCCGATACGCTGCTCGACAGCGAACTGTTTGGCCATGAAGCGGGGGCGTTTACCGGGGCGCAGAAAAAACGCATCGGCAAGATCGAATACGCCGGCAAGGGCAGCTTTTTCCTCGACGAAGTCGAGAGCATGCCGATGCTGATGCAGATCAAGCTGCTGCGCGTCCTGCAGGAGCGCGAGCTCGAACGCCTCGGTTCGAATCAGCTGATTCCGGTCGCCTGCCGCGTCATTGCCGCGACCAAGGACGATCTGGCGCAACTCGCCCAGCGCGAGAAATTCCGCGCCGATCTCTACTACCGCCTGAATGTCGCGACGATCGATCTGCCGGCGCTGCGCGAGCGGCGCGAAGACATTCCGATGCTCTTCGAGCACTTCGTCCTGCTCGCCGCCAAGCGGCACGAGCGGCCGGTGCCTTTGATCCCGCCGGAACTACTGCGCGACCTGATGGCGCAGCCCTGGCCGGGCAACGTGCGCGAACTGCGCAACGCGGCGGACTGTTACGTGCTCGGTTTGCGCAAGGAAACCGGCGCGCCGTCGGTGGCCGCCGGCGGCGTGCCGCTCGCCGAGGCGGTCGAGCGCTTCGAGCGCGCCCTGATCACCGCCGAACTGCAGCGCAACGAGGGCAGTCTGGCGCGGACCAGCGAGGCGCTGAAGATCGCCAAGACGACACTGCACGACAAGATACGAAAATACGGCCTGCAGCTGCGCTGAACGAATTGGGCGGGATGACCCGCTACGCCATGAGCGATATCCACCTCTTCGCTTGTTGGACGGGCGCGGTAAGGATGGAGTCAGGAAGGGCGTGCATTCTTGCTTGCCTGCGTCGCCGGGAGTGGCGGTTTCAGGGGTAAGCGGTCAGCTGCGGCAGACCGTGACGACTGTCTCTTGAGGGTGTCCTGTCTGGCGCGGCATCTACTCATTTGCTTGGGAGTGTTTCAGCGTGCGAGCATCTCGGAAATACATAATTATGAATTTTGGTGAAAATGCCCTGCGCTTTTGTGCTACCATTCACGGCTAAATTCGTACGACGTTCGCACATCCGCTCCAGGATCATCGATGCCGCTGCCCCCGCCTACTGCCGAACGCACCCGCATGCATGTCCGTAGTGTCCAGCTCGACGGCTACAAACGCGTCGACGGGCATTGGGATATCGAAGCGCGCCTGACCGACGCCAAGGGGCACGACTACCCCATCTCGTCGAAGCGCATCGCGCGCGGCGAGGCGGTGCACGACATGTGGGTGCGCGTCACCATCGATCGCCAGATGAACATCGTCGATGCGGCGGCCTGCACCGACGCGATGCCCTACGACGGCATGTGCGACACGATTCATCCCGCTTACGCGCAACTGATCGGCCTCAATCTATTCCACGGCTTCCGCAAGGCGGTCAAGGACCTGTTCGGCGGCACGCGCGGCTGCTCGCACATCACCGAACTGCTGATGTTCCTGCCGACCGCGGCACTGCAAACTTTCGCCAGCGACGTACGCGACAACGAGGATAGCGAGCACAAGCCCTATCAGCTCGACAAGTGTCACGCGCTGGATTCGCATTCGGATGCGGTACGGCGCTATTACCCGCGCTGGTATCGCAGCCTGAAAACCGGGTAGTGAAAGCATGGCTCCAATGCTGTCTGCCTAAAGCTCACAACTTCAACTCAAGCAAGGAAAGCGCATGAAAATTCACGAATATCAGGGTAAGGAACTCCTGAAGAAATTCGGCGTTGTCGTTCCGCGCGGGGTGTTCTGTCAGTCCGCCGACGAAGCGGTCAAGGCAGCCGAATCCCTGGGTGGCAAAGTCTGGGTGGTGAAGGCCCAGATTCACGCTGGCGGCCGCGGTAAGGGCGGCGGCGTGAAGGTTGCCAAGTCGCTGGACGAAGTGCGTCAGTACGCTGGCCAGATCCTCGGCATGCAGCTCGTTACCCACCAGACCGGCCCGGAAGGCCAGAAGGTGCGTCGTCTGCTGATCGAAGAAGGCGCCGACATCAAGAAGGAATACTACGTCGCCGCGCTGACCGACCGTGCCACGCAGAAGGTCGCCATGATGGCCTCCTCCGAAGGCGGCATGGACATCGAGGAAGTTGCGCACAGCACCCCCGAGAAAATTCTCAAGGTCTTCATCGATCCGGCAGTCGGCCTGACCACTGCCCAAGCCGAAGAACTGGCCAACGGCATCGGCGTACCTGCCGCGTCCGTCGGCAAGGCTGTCGAAGCGCTCAAGGGCCTGTACACCTGCTACATGGAAACCGATGCTTCGCTCGCGGAAATCAACCCGCTGATCCTCGAAGGCAACGGCAACATCAAGGCGATCGACGCCAAGTTCAACTTCGATTCGAACGCGCTCTACCGTCAGCCGGAAATCGTCGCTTACCGCGACCTCGACGAAGAAGATGCGGACGAAGTCGAAGCCTCGAAGTTCGACCTCGCCTACATCGCGCTCGACGGCAACATCGGTTGCCTGGTTAACGGCGCCGGCCTGGCGATGGCGACGATGGACACGATCAAGCTGTTCGGCGCAGAACCGGCCAACTTCCTCGACGTCGGCGGCGGTGCAACGACCGAAAAGGTCACCGAAGCCTTCAAGATCATGCTCAAGAACCCGAAGGTCAAGGGTATCCTGGTCAATATCTTCGGCGGCATCATGAAGTGCGACACGATCGCCAACGGCGTCGTCGCCGCTGCCCGTGAAACCCATCTGGCAGTCCCGCTGGTCGTGCGCATGAAGGGCACCAACGAAGATATGGGCAAGCAGATCCTGAAGGATTCCGGTCTGCCGATCATCACGGCCGATTCCATGGCTGAAGCCGCCACCAAGATCGTTGCTGCGGTCAAGTAAGGGAGCCATTACATGTCGATTCTGATCAACAAAGACACCAAAATCATCACCCAGGGCATCACCGGCAAGACCGGCCAGTTCCACACCGAAAAGTGCCAGGAATACGCCAACGGCAAGAACTGCTTCGTCGCCGGTGTGAACCCGAAGAAGGCCGGCGAGTCGATCTTCAACATTCCGATCTTCGGTTCGGTCAAGGAAGCCGCCAAGGAAACCGGCGCCACCGTTTCGGTCATCTACGTGCCGCCCCCCGGCGCCGCCGCCGCGATCTGGGAAGCCGTCGAAGCCGACCTCGATCTGGCGATCTGCATCACCGAAGGCATCCCGGTTCGTGACATGCTCGAACTGCGCAACAAGATGAAGAAGAAGGAAGCCGCCGGCGGCAAGAAGACGCTGCTGCTCGGACCGAACTGCCCGGGCCTGATCACGCCGGACGAAGTGAAGATCGGCATCATGCCCGGCCACATCCACCGCAAGGGCCGCATCGGCGTCGTTTCGCGCTCCGGCACGCTGACCTACGAAGCGGTCGGCCAGCTGACCGAAATCGGTCTCGGCCAGTCCTCCGCTGTCGGTATCGGTGGCGACCCGATCAACGGTCTGAAGCACATCGACATCATGCGTCTGTTCAACGACGATCCTGATACCGATGCGGTCATCATGATCGGCGAAATCGGCGGTCCGGACGAAGCCGAAGCCGCGCTGTGGTGCAAGGCCAACATGAAGAAGCCGATCGTCGGTTTCATCGCCGGCGTCACCGCGCCGGCCGGCAAGCGCATGGGCCACGCCGGTGCGCTGATTTCCGGCGGTGCCGACACGGCCGATGCCAAGCTTGCCATCATGGAAGAGTGCGGCTTCACCGTGACGCGCAACCCGTCGGAAATGGCCAAGCTGCTCAAGGGCCTGCTCAAGTAAGCGCTTTTGCTTTAATGAAAAAGGGCAGACTTCGGTCTGCCCTTTTTGTTTGTCGTGTGCTTTGTAGAAGGCCCGAACGGCCTAGCGCGATTCCTTGATCACCCGGCCGCTGCGCGACTGGATCGGGCGCGCATTGCTCTTGTAGATTTTCCCGAAACTGGCGATCTGTTCCTTCGAGACCTGCGTCGGCGTCTTGAGCACCAGCCACAGTACGCCTTCCGAGCAGGGCGGCGTGGTCAGCGAACCGATGTAGGTGAAATAGTTGCGCTTCTCCGGCAGCAGCTGCGCCGGGTCGATGCCGATCCCGGCGCGCTCGACCGCTTTGTTCTGTTCGAGCGGCAGGTTGTTCCAGAGCGTGCGGATCAGGCGCTGCTCCTTGCCGGCCTGCAGCATCACCGCGACCACCGCGAGCCGGCCGGCGGCGGATTTGTGTACGAGATGGACGACCATGTCGTAGGTCTTGCCGTTGATCTTCTCCTCGCTCGGCTTGTGGAAATGAAACTGCAGCAGTTCGTAGTCCTCGCCGTCGAGCGAGATGTTGCCGGCGCCCGCCACGTTCACCTGGACGGTGTGGCCGTTATCGACGATCGACAGCGGCACCGATTTGTAGGTGAAACGGATCGGCGGCAGGTCGGCGCCTATCGTTTCGCGGATGTCGATCGGCGACTGGCGCTGGCCGATGCCACAGGCCGCGTAGTCCTCGCTCAGTTTTCCCCATTTCGCGGCGCCGGCCTTGCCGTCGTAATCCCAATGCACGGCTTGCGGCGGCGGTGGTGGCGGTGCTTCTTCCTTGTCGGCCTTGCCTTTCTTTTTCGCGGGCTTGGGCTCTTCCGGCGGTTTCGGCGGCGCTTCCTCGACAACCGCAACCGGCGCCGTCGCGGGGGCTTTCCTGCGCTTGCAGGCATAGCTGAAAACGGCTTCGCCGATCGAGTCGGGAACGACCGGAGCGGCATCCTTGCCGTCGTGGTTTTCCGCTTTGACCTCGCTGCCGTTGGCCGCGAAGTAGCTGCGCCGGAGCGGTGCGGCAAGGCGCTTGGCGCACTGGAATTCGCTGAGCATGGTCAGGCTGGTGAAGGAAAATGCGCCCGAGTCGGGGATCTGCGGCTTGGCGTAGCTTTCGCGATGCCAGAGGCGCAACTTGTCGTCTCCGACGTGATCGAGGCTGCTCGCGTCGACCTCGATCCGCGCGCCGTTCCTGCTGTCGATGGCCACCCATTTTGCCGCTTCGGCCTGCAGCGGCAGCAGCGCAAAGACAAGCGGGGCGAGCAGGGGGCTGATGCGAAGCGCGGTTTTTCTGGGCATGGCGGTCGAGGGGTCGGTTGTCCGGCGGGGCGATCGGTGCGGCGATTATAGACGCTTTGCCTGCGTCGTCGGCGGCAGGCCGGTCGCCGCCAACCGGGTGGCGCGGGGTTGCGGTCATTTCACGGTAAAATTGCCGTTATCAAATTACTCACCCGCTGGTCGATGCCGTACGCGTCGGCGGCGAGCCTCTTCGATCCGTCTCCATGCTTGAAATGATCAATGCCCCCGGTTTCTGGGTGGCTGTTCTGCAAATCGTTCTGATCGATATCGTCCTCTCCGGCGACAACGCGGTCGTCATCGCGCTGGCCTGCCGCAATCTGCCGGCCGAACAGCGTCGTCTCGGCATCCTCTGGGGCGTGGCCGGCGCGGTCGGTTTGCGCGTCGCGCTGACACTGTTTGCCGTCGGCTTGCTCGCTTACCCCTGGCTCAAGCTGGGCGGCGGCGTTCTCCTGCTGTGGATCGGTATCCAGCTGCTGGTTCCGGAAGACGAGAGCGGGCCCGACATCAAGCCGGCCGAACACCTGTTCGGCGCCATTCGCACGATCATCGTCGCCGACTTCGTGATGAGTCTGGACAACGTGATCGGCGTTGCGGCGGCGGCCAAGGACAATGTTTACTTGCTCGGTTTCGGTCTGGTCGTCAGCATTCCGTTGATCGTCTGGTCGAGCCAGCTGATCCTGAAGCTGATGGAGCGCTTCCCGGTCGTCGTCGTTTTGGGCGCTGGGCTGCTTGGCTGGGTGGCCGGCGACATGATCGTCGGCGATTTGGCGATCCGCGCCTGGGTTGCCGACCGCTTGCCCGCCGCGCAGTATGCGGCGCCCGTGCTGGGCGCGCTGCTGGTGGTCGCGGCGGGCAAATGGATGGCGCATCGGAGCGCCGCCGGACGCGATGTTACGATCGTTTAGTGTTGAAGGGGAGGAGGCCGCATGCCGCTATTTCTGAGTGAAAACGATGTCGGGCAATTGCTCACCATGCCGCTCGCGCTGGCGGCCGTCGAATCGGCGCACCGCGAGCTGTCGCTCGGGCAGGCCTGCGATGTGCCGCGCCAGCGCACCCGCTTGCCGCAAACCACGCTGCATATCCTGCAGGGCGCCTTGTCGGCGCACGATGCGATCGGTTACAAGGCTTACACCAGCAACCGCTCCGGCGTACGCTTTCTGGTCCATCTGTATAGCGCGGCAAGCGGCGGCCTGCGCGCCGTTTTCGAAGCGGACCGGCTGGGGATGATGCGCACCGGCGCCGCGTCCGGCGTCGCGACGCGCTGGCTGGCGCGGCCGGAAGCCGAGGTGGCCGGGGTCTTCGGCGCCGGCTGGCAGGCCGAAGGGCACATCGAGGCGATCGCCGCCGTGCGCCCGCTGCGCCGCGTCAAGGTCTATGCGCGCCATGCCGATCGTCTGGCGGAGTTTTGCCGGCGCATGTCCGAGCGGCTCGGCATCGACGTGGTCGCGGCGGCTTCGCCCGAAGAAACGGTGCGCGGCAGCGATATCGTGAGCACCGTGACGACTTCGGCGACCCCGCTCTTCGACGCCGAATGGCTGTCGCCCGGCACGCACATCAATGCCGCGGGCTCGAATTCGCTGATCCGCCGCGAACTGGGCGAGGACGTGCTGAAACGTTGCCGCCCGATCGTCGTCGATAGCGTCGAAACGGCGCTGCGCGAGGCCGGCGATCTGTTGCCGCTGTTCGAGAAAGGGCGCCTGCAGGCGCGCCAGCTGATCGAGCTCGGCGACGTGATCACGGGGCGTCAGGCGGGGCGCTCGGCGCCCGACGAGATCACCCTGTTCGAATCGCAGGGAATGGCCATCCAGGATCTCGCGCTGGCCGTCCGGCTCGAGGCGCTGGCCCGCGAGCGCGGTTTGGGCCTTGAATTGCCTTATGGCGGCTAGTTTTCGCGGCGCGCATGCCGATTTCGTGCGCACGATTTGACTGATTTCACGCCCGACTGTAAAAATGCGGGATAGGCGGCTGTTTTCCCGACCGGTTTTGGGTCAGGGTCGCGGGCCGCAGCCGAAACAAAAAGACAAGCCTGCTCCGGTTGGCATGTTGCGCCAGAAAATGCGGGGGAGCACGGATGCGCAAGGGCGGGTTCTGGAAGACTGACTGGTTTCTTGGGGTGCTCGTCACGGGCGTCATGCTGATCGCCGCCAATGGCGATCTGGTGCGCGGTCTGGAGCGCAAGGCGTACGATCTCGGGGTGCAGGCGTCAAGCCGCAACCCGCTCGAGCGCATTGCGGTGATCGCGATCGACGATGCGTCGATCGCCAATCTCGGCCGCTGGCCCTGGCCGCGCGATCGCCATGCCAAGATGACCGACCTGCTGGCCGCCGGCAAGGCCAAGGTGATCGCCAATACGGCCTTTTTCTTCGAGCCGCAGATCGATCCCGGCTATGCCTACGTCACCCGTCTGCTCGAACTCTACCGGCAGGCTTCCGAAGCGGCGGCGCCGGCGCCTGAAATCGAGCGGATCGGTAATCTCCTCAAGGAAGCCGAAGGCGCGCTGAATACCGACCGCATCCTGGCGGACAGCATCGGGCAGGCCGGCAACGTCCTGCTGCCGATGCTGTTTACGCTGGGCGAGCCGAAAGGCCGGCCGGACGGGGCGCTACCCGAATTCGTGGCGAGCAACGGTCTGCGGCAGGTCGCCGACAATCCGGGCGATGTTTTGCCGACGGCCTCGGTGCAGGTGCCGATCGCGAGCCTCGGCGCGAAAGCCGCCGGGGTCGGGCATCTCAACGCCAGTGTCGACCTCGATGGCGCGGTCCGCGCCGAGCCGCTGGTGCTGCGCTATTACGATCAGTACTACCCGTCGCTTTCCCTGTTGATCGCGGCCAGGAGTCTGAATCTCGCGCCGGCCGATATCCGTGTTCGTCTCGGCCGGGAAGTCGGGCTCGGCAATCTGCGCATTCCGACCGACCAGGAAACGCAGATGAACACCTTTTTCTACAAGGATCGCGACGGCAAACCGGCCTTCCAGGTCGATTCCTTTTATGACGTGCTGAGCGGCAAGATTCCGGCTGCCAAGTATCAGGACAAGATCGTCCTGATCGGCGCGACGGCCGCCGGCGTCGGCGCCTCGCAGGTCACGCCGGTGTCGCCGGCGATGGCGCCGGTGCTGACGCTCGCCCATGCGGTATCGAGCATCCTGCAGGAACACTTCTTCGTGACGCCGGCGTGGGGCGTCTGGGCTTCGTTCGCCGTCTTCGTTCTCATCGCGGCTTATCTGATCGTCCTCTTGCCGCGCCTCTCGGCCGCTACCGGCGCGATCGCCACGGCGCTGATCCTGGTCGCGCTGCTGGCCACCCACTTCGCGCTGATGGTCGGCGCGGCGATCTGGATTCAGCTGATGGGGGCGGCGGCCCTGTTGCTGGTCGGCCATATCCTGCTGACCACCAAGCGCTTCCTCGTCACCGAGCGCGGCAAGAAACAGTCGGAGGCCGATTCGGCCGAGTCGAACCGCATGCTGGGCCTCGCCTTCCAGGGGCAGGGGCAACTCGATATGGCATTCGACAAGTTCCGCAAATGCCCGCTCGACGACTCGCTGATGGAGAATCTCTACAATCTGGCCCTCGACTTCGAGCGCAAGCGCCAGTTCAACAAGGCCGAGGCGGCGTTCCGCTATATGGCCGACTACAACTCGAAGTTCCGCGACCTCGAGCAGCGCCTGAATCGTGCCAAGGCCATGTCGGAGACGGTCCTGCTCGGCGGCGCGCGAGCCGACGCCGGCACGATGCTGCTCGGCGACGGCCAGGTCGAAAAACCGATGCTCGGCCGTTACCAGGTCGAGAAGGAGCTCGGCAAGGGTGCCATGGGGGTCGTCTATCTCGGTCGCGACCCGAAGATCAACCGCGTGGTGGCGATCAAGACGATGGCGCTGTCGCAGGCGTTCGAAGCGGACGAGCTGGCCGAGGTCAAGGCGCGTTTTTTCCGCGAAGCGGAGACGGCCGGCCGCCTGAACCATCAGAACATCGTCACCATGTACGATGCCGGTGAGGAGCATGATCTCGCCTACATCGCCATGGAGTTTCTCAAGGGCAAGGATCTGCTGCCTTATACCAAGCCCGGCGCCTTGCTGCCCTTGCGCCAGGTGATGAGTATCGTCGCCCGCGTCGCCGATGCGCTGTCCTATGCGCATGCCAACCAGGTGGTGCATCGCGATGTGAAGCCGGCCAACGTGATGTACGAGCCTGCGTCGGACCAGGTCAAGGTCACCGACTTCGGCATCGCACGCATCACCGATTCGTCGAGAACGAAAACCGGGATGGTGCTCGGCACGCCGAGCTACATGTCGCCCGAGCAATTGTCGGGCAAGAAGATCGATGGACGCTCCGATCTTTTCTCGCTTGGTGTTACCCTTTATCAAATGGCATGCGGCCGGCTGCCGTTTGGCGGGGATTCGATGGGGCAACTGATGTTCAGGATCGCAAACGAGGCGCCACCGGATATCCGGGAGGTGAATCCGCTGGTCCCCGATTGTCTGGCGGCGATCATCGAACGGGCGCTGTGCAAGGATATGGCGCAGCGCTATCAGAGCGGCGACGAGATGGCGCGGGATCTGCGTGCCAGCATGGACCAGGTGCCCGCTTCGCACGCCGAGGTCGATATTCAGTTTTAGGGAGAAGACGTGGCCAATAGCTTAAGCGACGCCCTCGAGATCGTTGTCCGTACCGACCCCGGGATGGTCAGGGGGCACAACGAAGATGCCGTGTTCGCCAATCCCAATCAGGGGCTGGCCGTACTTGCCGACGGCATGGGCGGCTACAATGCCGGAGAAGTGGCGAGCGGCATGGCGACGACGCTGTTGTCGACCGAGTTTGAAGCGGCCTTTGTCACCACGCAGCCTTATGAGATAGAGGCCGGGAGCGGCAAACCGTACGCCTACCAATGTATTGCCGACAAGGTGGCGGCGACCAATTCGGCGATCTACCACGCCGCCGAGAGCCAGCCGCAATATGCCGGGATGGGAACCACGCTGGTCATGGCGCTGTTCTACGACAACCGGGTGGCGGTCGCGCACATCGGCGACTCGCGCGTCTACCGGCTGCGCGGCACCGAGTTTGGCCCGATTACCCGCGATCACTCCCTGCTGCAGGAGCAGATCGACAGCGGCATGATTTCAGTCGAGGAAGCGCGGCATTCGCAGAACAGGAATCTGGTGACGCGCGCGCTCGGCGTCGACGCCGAAGTCGATACGGAGATTCACGATTACGAAGTGCAGGCGGGTGACATTTATCTCCTGTGTTCCGACGGCCTTAACGACATGGTCGACGACGATGAGATCCAGCTCACGCTGCAGATGCTCGGCACCAATCTGGAACTGGCGGCGACTCAGCTGATCCAGATGGCGAACGACAACGGCGGGCGCGACAACGTTTCGGTGATTCTGGTCAAGATATTGCGCGAGTTTCCTGCCGCCAGGGGCTGGCGGCACAAATTCATGGCATGGTTTAGATAAGGACGGAAAAGACGATGGCGAAGCTGATACTGAGCATGGACGGCCTGGTTCTCAAGGAAATTCCGCTGGCCAAGGAGCGGATGACGCTGGGCCGCAAGCCGCACAACGACATCCAGATCGACAATCTGGCGATCAGCGGCGAACACGCCGCGGTGGTGACGATCCTCAACGATTCTTTCCTCGAGGATTTGAACAGCACCAACGGAACGCTGGTCAACGGCCAGCCGATCAAGAAACATTTCCTGAAAAACGGCGATGTCGTGGAGCTGGGTAAGTACAAGCTCAAATACGTCGCCGAGCAGGCGGTTCAGGCCGACACGGGCGACTTCGAAAAAACCATGGTGTTGCGGCCCAACATGGCGCGGCCCGCGCCTGCCGCTACGCCTTCCGCGCCTGCGCCGGAAGCCACTGCAGCGCCGAGTCCCGCTCCCGCCGCGCCGGGCATTACCGGCGCCATCCAGATTCTGAACGGCGCCAACGCGGGCCGCGAACTGGTCCTGACCAAAACGCTGACCACGCTGGGCAAGCCCGGCGCGCAGGTGGCGGTGATCGCCAAGCGGCCGCACGGCTACTTCATCACGCACGTCGAGGGCGCACAGTTCCCGGTGGTCAATGGTCAGGCGCTCGACGCCCAGGCGCATTCGCTGGCCGATCACGACGTGATCGAAATTGCCGGCGTCAAGATGGAGTTTTTCCTGAAGAACTGATTTCAACCGATCACCCGGGCAGGGGGCGAATTGAAGAAGCACCTTATCCGGATCGCGCTGGGACTGGCGCTGTCGCTCGTGTTTCTCGGGCATGCCGCGAAGATCTACGAGATTCCCCTGCTCAGCACGCTCGACGCTTTTGTGTACGATGCGCGCCTGCGTCTGTCCGCGACGGGGGGTGTGGACGAACGCATCGTCATCCTCGATCTCGACGAAAAGAGCCTCGCCGAAGTCGGGCGCTGGCCGTGGAGCCGCGACAAGATGGCGGCGCTGGTCGGCACGCTTTTCGATACCTACGGGATTGCCGTTCTCGGCTTCGACATGGTGTTTGCCGAACCCGATACCAGTTCCGGTTTGCCGTCGCTCGAAGCCATTGGGCGCGGCGAGTTGAAGGGCGACGCCGCTTTCCAGGCCGCGCTCGGCAATCTGCGCGGCTCGCTCGATTACGACCGCCGTTTCGCCGACGCCATGCAAGGGCGGCCGGTGGTCCTCGGCTATTACTTCACCAGCTTCGACAGCTCACGCCAGAGCGGCACGCTGCCGGGTCCGGTGATCCCGGCCGGTACCTTCACCGGCAAAAATATCGTGTTTACGTCATGGAACGGTTACGGGGCCAATCTGCCCGAGCTCCAGAAGAACGCAGCGAATGCCGGACACATGAACCCGATCGTCGATTTCGACGGCATCGCGCGGCGCGTACCGATGCTCGTCGAACACGACGGGAAATATTACGAGTCGCTGTCGCTGGCCATCGTGCGCCTGCTGCTCGGCAAGCCGCCGATCATCCCCGGCTACCCGGAGGAAGGTGCGCTGTCGAGCAAAAGCTACAGCGGCATGGAGTGGCTCGATTTGCCGCTCGCCGGGGGCAAGGTCGTGCGCATTCCGGTCGACGAGCAGGCGGCCAGCCTGATTCCCTATCGCGGTGCGCAGGGCAGCTTCCGCTATCTCTCCGCGGCCGACGCGTTGGCCGGGCGCCTCGCCAAGGAGCAGCTGCGCGGCAAGATCGTCCTGCTCGGCACCACCGCGCCGGGCCTGATGGACCTGCGTTCGACCCCGGTCGACAGCGCTTACCCGGGGGTCGAGATTCACGCCAATCTGGTGGCCGGCATTCTCGACGCATCGATCAAGCAGAAGCCGCCTTATGTGCTGGGTGCCGAGGTCTTGCTCCTCGTCTGCTGCGCCCTTGCGCTGGCGTTTCTGCTGCCGGTGCTCTCGCCCCTGCATGCCAGCCTGCTGGCCGCCGGCACGCTGGGAGCGGTCGTCGCGCTCAATTTCGGTTTGTGGTCGGCGGGCCTGGCGATACCTCTGGCGTCGGCTTTTTCGCTCATCCTCGCGCTCTTTGTCTTGAACATGTCCTGGGGCTATTTCGTCGAGTCGCGCAGCAAGCGGCAGTTTGCCGACCTGTTCGGCCAGTATGTGCCGCCCGAGCTGGTCGACGAGATGGCGCGCGATCCCGAGCGCTACAGCATGGAAGGCAGGAACGAGGAACTGACCGTTCTCTTTTCCGACGTGCGCGGCTTTACGACGATCGCCGAGGGGCTCGATCCGAAAGAATTGGCGCACCTGATGAACGAGTATCTCGGTGCGATGACGCAGGTCGTCCGCAAGCAACGCGGCACGCTCGACAAGTACATCGGCGACGCGATCATGGCCTTCTGGGGCGCGCCGGTCGCCGACGCCGACCATGCGCGCCATGCCGTGCAGACGGCGCTGCAGATGCAGGTCGAATTGCGCCGGCTCGACGAGCCGTTCAAGGCGCGCGGCTGGCCACCCTTGCAGATCGGCGTCGGGATCAATAGCGGCACGATGACGGTGGGCGACATGGGGTCATCGGTGCGAAAATCGTATACCGTGATGGGCGATGCGGTGAACCTCGGCGCGCGCCTGGAGTCGATCACCAAGCACTACGCAGTCGGTATCATCGTCAGCGAGGCGACGAAGGCGCAGGCCAGGGATTTCGTTTACCGCGAGCTGGATCGCGTTCGCGTCAAAGGAAAGGATGAGCCGGTCGGAATTTTCGAGCCGCTCGGTACGCCGGATGAACTCGACAAGTCGGTGCAGGATGAACTCCGGCTGTGGAATCAGGCCTTGCGTCTTTATCGCGCACAGAACTGGGATCAGGCCGAACTGCAGCTTTACAATCTGTCGCGCATGAGTCCGGAGTGTTATCTGTATCAGCTGTACGCCGCGCGCATTGCGCTGCTGCGCGCCAACCCGCCGGGCGATGGCTGGGACGGGGTGACGACCATGGAAGCGAAGTAGCGGTTTGCGGGTTCGGAAACATGGTGAATGGTGAATTGGTGAATCAGGGCTGCCCGAGCAGCCCGGTGGAGAGCACATGAAAGTCAGTACATGAAAGCCGGCCGATGAAAGTCAGAATTCTTGGCTGCAGTGGCGGCATCGGCGGGAGCCACATGCGTACGACCTCGATGCTGGTCGATCACGACATTCTCATCGATGCCGGGACCGGTGTCGCCGATCTCTCGCTCACCGAACTGGCGATGATCGACCATGTGTTCATCACGCATTCGCATCTCGATCACATCGCCGCGCTGCCCTTGATGATCGATTCGATCGCCGACATGCGCGACAAGCCATTGACGGTCTACGCAACCGAAGCGACGCGCGAAATCATCAGGAATCATATTTTCAACTGGGCGATCTGGCCGGATTTTACCGAGATACCGAGCCGTGACCGGCCGGTCATGCAATACCAGACGATCCGCCTCGGACAGAAAACCCGCCTGGGCAGCCGGAGCATTACTGCTCTTCCGGCGGAGCATACGGTTCCGGCGGTCGGCTATCAGCTCGATTCGGGGGCCGGCAGCTTTGTCTTTACCGGCGATACGACGAGTAACGACGCCTTCTGGCCGGTGCTCAACAAGATTGCCAATTTGCGTTTCCTGGTCATCGAAACGGCGTTCTCGAACCATGAGAAACAACTGGCCACGATCTCGAAACACCTTTGTCCGAGCATGCTGGCGGACGAGCTTGGCAAGCTGGCGAGGCCGGCGGAAATTTACATCACCCACCTGAAGCCCGGTCAGGTCGAGTTGACGATGCGCGAAATCGAAGAATGCGTCGGCGATTTCAAGCCCCGGATGCTGCTGAACAATCAGGTCTTCGAGTTTTGAGAATTTTGAATGCCGGCATGGATCCGCTATCCAGATCGCCTGCCCGCTTGCCCGATGCGTTGAAGCCGGCCCAGGCGGACGACCGTCCCGCGACAGGCGCGCACTCCTGAATAGAATGCATATGGCAACCAGATCCCCAGTGGAAAACAACAGTTCCGGCAACAATCCGGGCGACATCGATAGCCGTCTGCTGTTTTTCAAAAACCTCCAGGTCGTGACCAACAAGATTCACGCGACCAACAACATCGACGAGATCATGCTCGAGATGTCGCAGGACGTCTGCGCGCTTTTCAACAGCGATCGCCTGACCATCTACGTGCTCGGCGACGATCGGCAGTGCATCGTCTCCAAGGTGAAGACCGGGCTCAATTCGTTCAAGGATCTCAAGCTGCCGATCTCCGAGCAGAGCGTTGCCGGCTACGTTGCGGTAACGCGCCGGACGGTCAATATCCGGGACGTGTACGACGAAGCCGAGTTGCAAAGTCACAGCCCGCGCATGCAGTTTCTCAAGGAGGTCGACAAACGGACCGGCTACCGCTCCCGGCAGATGCTCGTGGCGCCGATTCTCGAGGCGCAGCACGGCGAGCTGCTCGGCGTCGTTCAACTGATCAACCATCGCGCGGATACTCCCTTTTCGGCGGTGGCCGAGGAATGCGTGCAGGGCTTGGCGCAGACGCTGGCCATCGCCTTCACGCAGCGCCAGAAACCGCATCACGCCGTGCGTTCGAAGTACGACACCCTGGTCAGCGACGCCATCATTTCGGCCGACGAGCTGGATCTTGCGCAGCGTTCAGCACGGCGCAAGAGCGTCGATCTGGAAGAGGTGCTGATGCAGGAGTTCCAGATCAAGCTGCCGGCGATCGGCACCGCCCTGTCGAAGTTTTTTGGCGTACCTTACGAGCCCTTCCGCGTGGAACGCATCAAGCCGGCGGATCTTTTGCGCAACCTCAAGCGCGATTACGTCGAAGCCAACCAGTGGCTGCCGATCGAAGAGACACAGGAGGGGGTCGTCGTCCTCGCGATGGACCCGGAGCGGATCAAGAGCTCGCGCGTCGTCAATAATATCTTCCCGAAGAGCCGGATCACCTACCGCGTCACGACCAATCGCGAGTTCTTGCAGACGATCGACCAGTATTTCGGCGCGCTGGCCGACATCGACTCGGTCGGCGATCTCCTCTCCGACATGGATGAGGGCGAATACGGCGAATCCGCTTCTGCCAGCAGCGACGAGCTCGCAGCTGCCGCCGACAACGAACTGGTTCGCCTGGTCAATAAGATCATCATCGAGGCCTACCAGCAGGGCGCTTCGGACATCCACATCGAGCCGCGGCCGGGCAAGGAAAAGACACTCATCCGTTTCCGCAAGGACGGCTCTCTGTCGCCGTACATCGAAGTACCCGCCTCGTATCGTAGTGCGCTGATCGCCCGCATCAAGATCATGTGCGACCTCGACATCTCCGAAAAGCGCCGGCCGCAGGACGGCAAGATCAAGTTCAAGAAATGGGGCAAGCTCGATATCGAGTTGCGCGTCGCGACAGTGCCGACGGCCGGTGGCATGGAGGACGTCGTGATGCGCATCCTCGCCGCCGGCGAACCGATCCCGCTCGACAACCTCGGCGTCACGCCGCACAACCTCGAGCGCCTGAAGGGCATCGTCACCAAGCCCTATGGCCTGTTCTTCGTGTGCGGGCCGACCGGCTCGGGCAAAACGACGACGCTGCACTCGATCCTGAGCTACATCAACAAGCCCGAGACCAAGATCTGGACCGCCGAGGACCCGGTGGAAATCACCCAGAAAGGGCTGCGCCAGGTACAGGTGAACAAGAAGGCCGGGCTCGACTTCGCCACCGTGATGCGTTCCTTCCTGCGCGCCGATCCGGACGTGATCATGGTCGGCGAAATGCGCGACAAGGAAACGGTTTCGATCGGCATCGAGGCGTCGCTCACCGGTCACCTGGTGTTCGCCACCCTGCACACCAACAGCGCGCCGGAGTCGATCAACCGCCTGCTCGACATGGGGATGGATCCCTTTAATTTCGCCGATGCGCTGCTCGGCATCCTCGCCCAGCGCCTCGCCAAGCGCCTGTGCAAGTCCTGCAAGGCGGCCTACCAGCCGGCGCCGGACGAAATCACGCAACTGCTGTCGGAATACTGTGAAGACCTTGCCAGCACCGATAGCTGGAAGAGTGACCCGAAGGCGGCAAACGACGCCGTCTATCAGGAGTGGCTCAGGCACTACGCGAAGGATGGCAAGTTCACGCTGCATCGCGCCAAGGGATGCGATGTCTGCAACGGCACTGGTTACAAGGGGCGCGTTGGCCTGCACGAACTGCTGGCCGGAACGGATGCGCTGAAGAAGCAGATCCAGGAGCATGCCCGTGTCGCCGAACTGCTCGCCACCGCCTTGAACGAGGGCATGCGCACGCTCAAGATGGACGGCATCGAAAAAATCATGTCGGGAATTACCGACATCAAGCAGGTCCGTTCCGTCTGCATCAAGTAGTAGTGCGCATCATGGAAGGTAGTATCGTGAATTCGCAGGCTGATTTGTTCAAGCGGCTGGAAAAGCTCAACGCGATCGGCGCTGCGCTCTCGAACGAGCGCAACATCGACCGCCTGCTCGAGAACATCCTGCTTGCCGCGAAAGCGATCACGCACGCCGACGGCGGAACGCTCTACCGGATGAGCGAGGACGGCAAGGCGCTGCGCTTCGAAATCGTGCGCACCGACTCGCTGAACATCGCCTACGGCGGCACCACCGGCGAGCCGATTTCGGCCAAATTTCCCGATCTGCCGCTCCATCGCGACGATGGTGCGCCGAACAATTCGCTGATCGCCGCCTATTCGGCGATCCATGCGGCAACCGTCAACATCGCCGATGCCTACACGGCCGAAGGCTTCGATTTTTCCGGTACACGGAAATTCGACCAAGTGACGGGCTACCGTTCGCAGTCCTTTCTCTCGGTACCGATGAAGAACCACGAGAACGAGATTATCGGCGTTCTGCAACTGATCAATGCTGTCGATCCGGAAAACGGTGCGGTGCAGGTGTTCTCAGATGCCGACCAGCGTCTGGCCGAATCGCTCGCCTCGCAGGCGGCGATTGCGCTGACCAATCGCCAGTTGATCAGCCAGCTGGAAGAGCTGTTCGAATCCTTCATCAATTTGATCAACCTGGCGATCGACGAAAAATCGCCTTACACCGGCGGCCATTGCCAGCGCGTGCCCTCGCTCACGATGATGCTCGCCGAGGCCGCCGAGGCGACCCGCGAAGGCCCGCTCGCCAGCTTCTCGATGAGCGAGAAAGATCGCTACGAACTGAAGATCGCCGGCCTGCTGCACGACTGCGGCAAGGTGACGACGCCGGTGCACGTGGTCGACAAGGCGACGAAACTGGAGACCATCTTCGATCGCGTCCAGCTCGTCGACACCCGCTTCGAGGCGCTCAAGCGTGACGCCGAGATCGCCATGCTGCGCGCCGTGCTGGCCGGCGAGGATAGTGCATCGGCCGAAAGTCGCCTGCGGGAGCAGGTGCGCGGCATGGATGAAGACCGTGATTTCCTGCGCCGCGCCAATGTCGGCGGCGAAGCGATGAAGCCGGAGGACCAGGAGCGCGTACGGCGCATTGCAAGACACTATCGCTGGCGCAATAGCGAAGGGGGCGAAATCGACTTTCTCACCGCCGACGAAGTGGAAAACCTGACCATCCGCGCCGGCACGCTGACGCAGGCTGAGCGCGAGACGATCAACTACCACATCGTCGCCACCAACAAGATGCTCGAATCGCTGCCTTGGCCCAAGCACCTCAAGCACGTGCCGGAATACGCCGGCGGCCATCACGAGCGGATGGACGGCAAGGGCTACCCGAAAGGCCTGACGCGCGACCAGATGTCGATCCAGGCCCGCATCATGGGCATCGCCGACATCTTCGAAGCCCTCACCGCACGCGACCGGCCCTACAAGCGCGGCATGACGCTCTCCGAGGCGCTGCGCATCCTCGGCAATTTCAGCAGCAACGGACACATCGATCCGGATCTGTTCGAGGTGTTCGTCCAGCAGAAGGTGTATCTGAGATATGCGGAGCAGTATCTGGATGCTGCGCAGATTGATGTGGTCGTTGGGTGAGTTGTAGTCCGATGCTTAGAAATCCAGCCTGAACTGACAAATTGGGCTGAAGTCCTGCCGCAGATTGTCACTTTTTTCGACGGTTTTTTAGTCGTTAAGTCATGAAATCCTGATAGCCTGAAGATTTGGCAGCCTGGCATCATGATTGCTATAGAAGAAGCAAGCGCCAGTTGGCGTTGATTACCTCCCCCCTCCTTAGGAGATAGACCATGAACAAGCTGCAAAAAGGTTTTACCCTGATCGAACTGATGATCGTCGTGGCGATTATCGGTATTCTGGCGGCAATCGCCATTCCTCAGTATCAGGATTACATCATTCGCTCCAAGCTGTCGAAAGTTGCTGCTGCGGTTGATCCGATCAAGTTGGCGGTGGCGGAATTCGCAAATTTCAACGGTGGGACTGGCAACATTACTGGCGCAGCGAACATCGCAGCAGCAGCAGGCTGGACTGATCCGCAAACAAGCGGTGGTTTGGGATTCAGCGCTGTGCCCACGGCGACTAACGAGGTTCAGGATTATGCGCTGACTAACGCGACCGGTGCGATTACGGTCACGCTTCGGAACATCGCTCCCACGAATATCGACGGTAAGGTCCTTACCTGGACGCCAGCCGCCACTGTTGGTTCCAACGTAATGACTTGGGCAGTGACGAGTACCGATTTTACTTCAGCTTCGACAGGGCAAGCCAAGACTGTCTACAATGAAATGCAGAAGTGGAAATAGGATCGCTTAGCATCTAGGTGCGTGGCGTAATGGGGCTCGCTTTATGCGGGCCTCTTTTTTTGTGAAGAGCTATCTGATGCGTATGATTCATTGGTGGGGCTTGTGTCTGTGCGGTTTGCTGATTGCCGGAACCTACGGGCCGTTTTATGCTAGCCCGGCAGTCTTTGACGATCACAGCATCATTACCAACCTCACGGCGTACGACTATGCACAGCAGCCGTTTTCGCTGACCACGCGAAATTTTCCCTATTTCTCAATCGGTTTTTTTCAGGTCCTGTCCGGTGGCGACCTGGCGTGGAATCGCTGGTGCAATATCGCTCTTTTCGGACTCGTTATTGTCGCGCTGTATTTTTTTCTCCTGCGTGTCTTAAGCAGGTTTGCCCCCAAAGATTCGCAAGAGCTTCGGTGGGCTGCGCTATGCGTCTGTCTTTGGTTTGCCTTGAATCCGGTAGCCGTCTATGCAGTTGCCTATCTGGTTGAGCGGACCATTGTTATGGCGACCTTGTTCTCGATTCTGGCGGTTAATCTTTACCTGCGAGCACAGCAGCAGGAGCGCAATGCCGATCTCCTGTCGGCAGCCTTGTTCGGCGGCCTGGCGATGATGTGCAAGGAGCACGCCGTGCTGCTACCGGTGGCGGCGCTTGCGCTGACCCCGCTGGTGCGCGACTGGGGCGGCAAGGTGGCGCTACGGGCCGGTGTTTTTCTATTGCTTTTGGCGCCTATCTGTTACTGGACGATTTCCCATCGCGCCGGTGTCGTCGGTACTAACTACGAAGTCTATGCGGGAGAGGCGATTGCCCAGATGGCACTACCGTCCATCTTTGATTTTTCGGGTGGGATATGGGCGATGAGTATCGCCACCCAGCTTGGGTTGTTCCTGAAGTACTTTTTTTTGTGGGTTTTCCCTAGTCCCGCGTTTTTATCCGCCGATATTCGTATCGATTTTCCAGCTTTGTGGAGTGGCGTCTGGGGCGTCATTGGGGCGCTGCTGATGCTGGTCGCTGGGCTGGCAGCGCTTGTCGTTACTTTCCGAAAAAAAGCTACGCCAGCCATTCGCCTGTCGGCGGCGGCTTTTCTCTACGCGGCTATTTTATACATCGTCGAGCTGTCGGTCGTTCGTATTCAGGAGCCGTTCGTCCTTTATCGGAGTTTTCTGTGGGCGCCGGCTTACGCCTTATTGGTCGGCGGCTTGCTGCTGTCGTGCAGTCGTTGGCTGCGGGTGCGTAGCCGTGCCGGGTGGCTGACTTTCTGCATTGCTGTTCCGCTGGCGTGTCTGGCGCTGATCCCGTGGACGCAGGATCGCCTGCAAACATTTTCCAGCGAAGAGGCGTTATGGCAGGATGCGCTGCGCAAACTGCCGTCTCCGAACGTGGCGGGGGCCGATCGAATTTACTACAACCTGGCAGGTGAGGCCTATAAGGCAAAGCGTTATAGCCAGGCGCTGGAATTCAGCGAGCGGGTCATCGCCCGGAATCCGCGCGCATTCCAAGGCTATCTGGCCAAAGGTACTTCGCTTCTGGCGCTCTCCGATATGGATGGCGCATCGCGGGCGTTAGATCAGGCTACTGCGTGTCAGCCGCAACCCAAGTACCTTGCCTACATTGAATTCAAGCGCTGCATCGTTCTGGAAGCTAAAGGTGATACAGCTGCTATTCCTGCCTGTTTGCGACGAAGTGCGGCAATGGGCTACACCCGTGCGGGGATTCAATTGCAGATGATGGGGTTGTCGACGACGGAATAGTGTTGTCGGTGTTTCTCAGGCGAACTCTGCCGGCACTACCGCCCGCAGCACCGTCTGCGTCTCCCCCTGCCGCACCCTGTTGCTGAACCACCAAACCGCCCCCTTCTTGACCGTCCATTCCGCCTCTTGCCCAGCCAGCAGCAAGGACGCCAGCCGCCCCAACACCGGTTGATGGCCGACGATGAGCACCGCGCCGCTGCGTTCGCCGTCGGGCCAGCCGATGGCGGCGAGCAGGTCGGGGACGCTGGCGGTCGGGCCGAGTTGGGCGACCGTTTCGAACGGCAGGCCGAGCGCCTTGGCGGTTTGTTGGGCGCGAATGGCGGGGCTGACGAGGATGCGTAGCTGCTTCGGGGCGTGTGCCTTCAACCAGTCGGCCATTTGCCGGGCCTGTTTTTCGCCGCGCGCGGTGAGTTTGCGCTTGAGGTCGACGGGGCCTTCTTCGGCTTCGGCGTGGCGCCAGAGCAGGAGGTCCATGCGGGACTCCGATGTCAAATCGGCCAGCGTAGCCGGCGCATGTTGCAGTCTTGTTGCGTCCTGCTTTTTCAGCTTTTCCATGGTGCTTGTTGTTGGCGGAAATCGGCCAGCAGGGCGTCGGCTTCGCGCAGCAGATGTTTGCTGCGCTCGCCCAGCCAGCCGCGAATCGCTTCGCCCTTGTTGCCGGGCAGCGCGTCGCCTATCAATTGCGTCGCCACCTCGAGGTCGTTCAGGCGGCCGAGCAGGTCCTGCAGGCGGGTGATGGCCAGGTGGTAGCCCGGCAAGTGGCGGCTCGGGAAAAGCGGGGTGAAGAATTCGAGCGTGTAGCGCAGGCGCTTGAGTGCGACGCGCAGACGGTGACGTGCGGCGGCGCCGGCCTTCTGGGCGTCGGCCGAGCGTGCGGCGACGCGTTTGGCGCGTTTTTTCAGACAGTGCCGGGCGAAGGCTTCGAGCGGCGGCGTTTCGCTTTCGGGCAAGGCCAGCGCGGCGGCGGTGAATTCGAGGAGCAGGCGCGAATAGTCGGTGCTCTTGAGCGCGGCGCGTGCCGTTTTGCGGCTACGCAGGCTGTGTCGCTGCGCATGGCGCGACAGACGTTCGGTTGCGGCGTGCACCGGAAAGGCCTCGCTCAGCGGGGGCAGCGTTTCGGCGAGAAAGACATCCCAGTTACGCGCTTCGCCGAGCGTAGCCGCCAGCGCCCGCCAGCGCGGATCGAAGCCGGCGACGAAGTCCGCCGGCAGCAGCGGCTGCCAGACGCGGATGGCCGAACGCAGGCGGCGGATGGCGACGCGCGCCTGGTGGATGAACTCGGGCGCATCGCTGTCGCGGACGCCTTGCTCGTTGCCTTGCAGATGGCCGAGGCAGGCCAGCGCGACGGAACGGAAGGCGGCGACCGTGCCCATCGCGTCGTCCAGCGCGGCGGGCAGTGCCTTGACCAGTTGCAGCGGCGCGTCGGCAAACAGCCGGTAGCCGCGTTCGGCTTTGCTGGCGGCTTCCGGGTGCAGCGGCAGGTCGTCGAGCAGGCGCTTGGCTGCCGTGAAGAGGGCGTCTACCTCGCCGTCCAGCAGTTCGAGTTCGAGCTCGCAGATCGGCGCGCTGCGGCCATTGGCCTCGATGCGTCCGCGGTCGAGCGCCAGTTCGATGCGTACGCCGGCCTGCGGTTCAATGATCCAGGCATTGCGCATGAAATCGGTGGTGAACGCCGGGACCAGTTCCGGCCGCAGCGCTTCGAGCCGGTGCCGCAATTTGGCGTTATCGACGTGTGAGAAATCGAACTCGCCCGGCCGGCTCGGGACTTCCCATTCGTTGCGCCGCGCCAGGCCGCCGGCCGACGGCGCCGCGCACTTGACGGTGAGCAGCCACTGCCGGCCCTTCTTGCGGTAGCGCACGGCGATGCGTTCGCGCTGCAGGCGCAGATCGGGCGTGTCGTAGTAGGTATTGAGCAGTCTTTGCCGCAGCGGCTTGACGCCGGCGAGCAGGGGGTGCGCGGCGAGCCGGGCGGCCGCGCGCGCCGGCAGGCTTAGCTTAATCTCGGTTTCGATGGCCATGAGTTCGGCATTTTCGGCGGCAGTCGGAACTCAGAGATCGTACTGGCGCAGCTTTTCGACATCCGGGATCTGGATCTTGCGGCCCTCGACGACGATCAGTCCCTTTTCGGAAAGCTCGTGCAGGATGCGCGAGAAATGTTCCTGCGTCAGGTTCAGGCGCGAGGCGATGACGCCCTTGTTGGTCGGCAGGGTCACGGTGATCGACTTCTCGTCGTTCTTCAGGTTGTCGCGCAGCAGATAGCCGATGATGCGCTGGCGGCCCGAATGCAGCGAGTAGGATTCGACGTCGGTGATCAGGTGGTGCAGGCGCATCGACAGGCCGGCGATCATCTTGCGGCCGAGTTTCGGGTCCTTGTCGAGCTCGTCGAGGATCACCGACTTCGAAATGTGCAGCAGCAGCGAGTCGGTCAGCGCCTGCGCATAGACCATGTACGGCCGTTCCATGAACATCACGGCTTCCCCGAAGGACTGTCCCTGGCCGAGAATGTCGACGACTTTTTCGCCGCCCTGCGGCGAGGTGAAGGCGAGTTTGATCTGGCCATAGACGATCAGGTGAAAACCGCTCGAAACATCGCCCTTGTGAAACAGGATGTCGCTGCGGGCGGCGTTGATTTCGCGGGTTCCGCGAGCGATGCGCGCGATTTCCTCCGGCTCCAGGCCGTTGAACAGCGGCACATGGGTGAGCAGCGCTTCGATGTTGATGCTTTGGTGGTTTCCGTGCATGCGGGGTATCCGAAATTGCGAACCAAATCTGCGACCGACGACCGCCAGCAATGGTCGCACTTGTCGTCCTGCGAGGCAAGTGCGGCTTAGCGCGCAGGCATCTGCGTTCCTGGCGCGCGTGTAGGAGCGCGGATTTCTGCGCGATGCGTGTTATTGCCGCGTCAGTTGCGCGTAGAGCAGCGGCAGTCGGGCGGGGAGTTCCTCGGGTTTGCGGATGACGGTGAAGCCGCCGGGGCCGAAAATGTAGGGCAGGTAGGCGCCGGCTTCGCGGTCGATGGTCACGCAGAAGGGTTGCAGCCCGAGGCCGCGCGCCTCGTGGATGGCCATCCGCGTGTCTTCGATGCCGTAGCGCGAATCGTAGAGGTCGAGGTCGTTCGGTTTGCCGTCGGAGATGAGTAGCAGCAAACGGCGTGACGCCGGTTGTTCGGCGAGGATGCGCGAGGCCTGGCGCAGTGCCGCGCCCATCCGCGTGTAGTAGCCGGGCTTGAGGGCGAGGATGCGGCCGCGCGCGGTGGCGTCGTAGCGCGAGGAAAAATCCTTGACCAGGTGGAAGCGCACGTTCTGCCGCTTCAGCGACGAAAAGCCGTAGAGCCCGAAGCGGTCGCCGGTGGCGCTCATTGCCTCCGCAAAGAGCAGCAGGCTTTCACGGATGACGTCGATGATGCGGTGCGAATCGCTGACCCAGGCGTCGGTCGACAGCGACAGGTCGGCGAGCAACAGGCAGGCGAGGTCGCGCTCGCAGCGCGCCTGCGCGAGGTAGGCGCCCTGGTCCGGCGTCTGGCCGCTGGCGCGGTCGGCGATGTTGCGCACGCAGTTGTCGATGTCGAGCTCGGGGCCGTCCGGCTGCGCCTTCAGCCAGCGGCGGGCGGGGGCCAGCGCGGCGAACTGCTGGCGCAGGCGGTGCGCGGTCTTCTTCAGGTTCTCGGGCAGCTCGGCGACGCCGGCGTCGCGCGCGATCAGCGGTTGCAGGCGGCAGTGTTCGTCGAGCAGCAGGCCCTTGCGGTAGTCCCATTCGGGCAGCGGAATGCCGGGGCCGACCGGCGAATCGTCTTCGGCGGCCGACGGCAGGTCGAGGTCGAACTTGACGCGCGAGACGCTGGTTTGCCCGTCGCGCATCAGCGACAGGCGATCCATGTCCTTTGCCGCGTCGCCGGCGTTCGGGTCGGGGTCTTCGTCGAAGGCGCGATTGACGCGCACGTACTCGCCCCAGGAGAGCAGGCTTTCGGCGCGGAACATGATCAGGAAAGGGCTGTCGTTCTTCGGCGTTTCGACCTGTTCGGCCTTGTGTGCCTGCTGCTTGGCCGGATCACTGCCGCCGCCTTCGGGCGGCAGTGATCCGTCCTGGTCGACGAGCGGCGTCGCCGCGCCGGCGAGCGATGCCGTGAGCCAGAGCGGGATCGGCTGCGGCGGCCGGGCTTCGCGGCGCGCGAGCAGGGGCATACGCTCGGCGCTACCCGGCGCGCGCAGCGCCTGGCGCAGGAAAGTCTCCTGGCGCGCTTCGTCGGCGGGGATGCTCTCCGGATCGATGCGCGTTGCGATGTGCGCTTCGACCAGGCGTTCGTAACGCGGCCGCAAGCCGGGGAAGTGGCGCAGCGTCGCCAGCGTCGCCTGCTGGTTGCGCAGATGCCAGGGCAGCTCGGGCGCCTCGTCGCAGGCGGCGAGCGCGGCCAGCCACAGGTAGAGGTCGCGGTTCAGCGATTTTTCCGGGAAGACGGCGATCTCCGGCGGCAGGCGCAGGGTTTCGTGGTCGAGCCGGGCCTGCGTCGATTTCTCGTTGCTGCCGGCGATGCGCTGCAGCAGCGTGCGCCGCGCGCCGTGCGTTTCGGCGGTCGCCGAGGCGACCTTGAGGCCGGAGTCGCCGCCGAAGGCGCGGAACAGAATGCCCGCCGTTTTCTCGATTTCCTTCAGCGTCACGGCGGCTTCCGGGAAATGCCCGCCGGCCTTGTCGGTGATGAAGGTGTGCCAGATCTTGCCGACGAATTCTTCCATTTCAGTTGTCCCGTCCGCCGGTCTCTTCGTCAGCCGTTGCTCCCAGCTGGCGCAGACGGCGCAGTGTTGCGGCGTTGAAGCCGGCTTCGTTCTGTTGTGCTGCTTCGCCGCTCACCCATTTGAGCAGGGGCCCCTGCGGATTGTCGCGCTGCGAGGTGCCACAGGCCGAGACGCACTGGCCGCATTGCGTGCAGGCGAACATCCAGCGTTTGACGTTGCGCGGCTTCAGACGCATCGGACAAACCGCATCGCAGGCGCTGGTCTTGCCGCCGACGCAATCGGCGCAGGTGTTGAGGCGCTCGCGGTCGAAGCCGACGACCATCGCCTTCTTGTTGCCCATCCACGCGAAGCTCTGCCAGATGCCGATGACGCAGGCGTAGCGGCAGAAGAGGTGGCGGGCGAGGAGGAATTCGAGCGAGAGGACGGTGGTCGCCGCGCCGAGAAAAATCACTTCGTACTGGTACAGGCCGAAGGTGAGCAGGCCGCCATACACCTGGAAGGGCGGCATCAGGTAGGTCAGGAAAACCAGCGCCCAGGCGAAGGCGAAGCCGATCGCGAAGGGCACGACGAGGAACCAGTAGCGTGCATCGCGCACGGCCGGCGTGCCGTCCGCTTCCCATGGCGCCGTCTTGTTCTTGTCCCAGATCGAGTGCTTGCCGGTGGCGCGCAGCATCAGGCGGTTGATCGTTTCGACCACCGAGAAGTGCGGGCACAGCCAGCCGCAGTAGAGGCGGCCCCATTTCCAGGCGACGCCGAGAATCAGGCCGAGCACGCCGAGCAGCGGCAGGAAAAGGTAAAGCAGGATGTTGCCCGCCGCCTGCAGCGGCGAGACGCGGCCGGCGATGAAATCGTCCATGCCGATGTGCCACTCGAGGGTCAGGAAGTACGCATGCCCGAGCGTCAGGTCGTAGCGCAGCAGATCGAAGATCGGCGTCACGGCGAACAGGACGAAGAAGCCCATCTGCGCGAACAGGCGGCTGCGCTGCAGGGTGGGTTTGCTCATTGCGGCTTGGCGCTGTCCAGCTTCGGCCCGATCAGCGGATAGCGGAAGGGCTTGCCGGCCATCGCCCGGGACAGGCCGAACATGCCTAGAATGACGAGCGTCGAATGGAAGCAGGTGAAATACAGGATCACCAGCACCCAGGTCCACTGCCAGTGCAGGCCGCCGAGCAGGATGAAGGCGGCGGTGAAGGTGGTGATCAGGATGCCGCCCCAGAGACTGACGTAGAAGGTTTGCTTCAGGTGGTTGCGCGCCAGCGGCGGTGCCTCCGGGTGCTTGTGCCAGAGCCAGAAAATGGCGGCGAAGGCGAGCCCGGGGGCGAGCAGCAGATTGGCCAGAAAGAGCAACTCGGCCGCCACGGCAATCGACTGGCCGGGGGCAGCCGGGTCGGTGCTGCTGCGATCCGAGTCTGTTTCCAAGGTCAGCGTCCGAAGGTGGCGTTGACGATTTCGAGCAGCGCCTCGGCCGTTTCGAGGTCGTCGGTCAGGCTTTCGACCAGCGTGCCGCGGCACGCTTCGACCGGGTCGAGGCCCGACTTGATCAGGGTAGCGGCATAGACCAGCAGGCGCGTCGAGGCGACTTCCTCGAGGTCGCGGTCCTTCAGTGCGCGCAGCGACTTGCCGATCGACACCAGGCGCTTGGCGAGATCGGCGTCGATCCCGGCTTCGCCGATCAGGATCGCTTCTTCGCGCGCCGCCGACGGGAAGTCGAAGCGCAGCGAGACGAAGCGCTGGCGCGTCGAGGGCTTGAGTCCCTTCATCAGGTTCTGGTAGCCGGGGTTGTAGGAGACGATCAGCATGAACGATGGCGGCGCCTCGATCAGTTCGCCGGTGCGGTCGATCGGCAGCACGCGGCGGTCGTCGGCGAGCGGATGGAGGACGACCGTGGTGTCCTTGCGCGCCTCGACCACTTCGTCGAGGTAGCAGATGCCGCCTTCGCGCACGGCGCGCGTCAGCGGGCCGTCCGACCAGTAGGTCGCGCCGTCGCCGATCAGGTGGCGGCCAACCAGGTCGGCCGCCGTCAGATCGTCGTGGCAGGCCACGGTGTACAGCGGCAAGCCGAGTTTGGCGGCCATGTGCGAGACGAAACGCGTCTTGCCGCAGCCGGTCGGGCCCTTGATCAGGAGCGGCAGGCGGTTCTTCCAGGCCTGTTCGAAGACCTCGATCTCATTGGCCGACGGGTCGTAGAAGGGGAGTTCTGCCGGTGCCTGATGCGTCTTGGTATGCATCTCGTTCGGTGCGTTCATTTAATGCCCATCCAGTAAGCCAGCACAATCATGCCGAGTACGAAGCCCAGCCAGCCGAGCAGCAGAATTTTCCACAGGGTCGGCGCATGGCGCAGTTCCATGAAATCATAAACCACCAGCCGCCCCTTGATCAGTGCCAGACCGAGCATGGCGAAAACGGCGGTGCTGCCAGCCGTGCCGGCGGTGCCGCTTTCGCCGAGCCAGTAGGTGATGGCGGTGGCGATCAGCAGGACGATCCAGGCGCGGTTGGCCGGGTTGCGAAGTGTATTAGTCATTTGGCTGTCCACAAAGCACTTAGCGCATCACGTAGATGAGCGGGAAAAGAACGATCCACACCAGATCGACCATGTGCCAGTAGGCCGCACCGCTTTCCAGCGTGTGATGCTCGTGGCTGCCGTAAGCGCCCCGCTTCGTCTTCACCAGCAGCACGGCGAGGATCACCATGCCGAGGATGACGTGCATCATGTGGAAGAAGGTCAGTGAAATATAGAACATGTAAAAGGTGTTGGTCGACAGATTGATGCCGGCACCGAACTTTGCCGAGTATTCGACGACCTTGACGATCAGGAAGCCGAAGCCGCAGGCCATGGCGGCGGCCAGCCAGCGTGTGGCGACCTGGGTGGCATCGCGTTTGGTGGCCTGCACCGCCTGGACGACGAACCAGCTACCGGTGATCAGCAGCACCGTGTTCAGCGCGCCGGCATTGAGGTCGAGCGTCAGTTGCGATTCGTTGAACAGTTCGACGTGGCGTGCGCGGGCAAAGGCGTAGGCGAGGAAGAAGACGGCGAAAACGAGCAATTCGGCGAGGATGAAAAACCAGATCGCCAGATCGCCGGGCAGGCGGGCTGTCGAGTCGGTGTCCACGGCAAGCGCGACCTCGGGAATGCTGAGCGGGGCGACCGGCAGGGCGGCGCTGTGGATGTTTGGCGGCATCGGTGTTGGCTCTGTGAGAGTGACGTCGTCGAGTATACCCGACTAAAACACTCAAACATTGATCTGGGTTAAACCTGCCGGCTGCGGCGCGCGGCCCGCTGCCGTTCACTCCGGTATGTGAATTTCAGGCCCAGGCCTGCGTCGGCGCCGCTTCCAGCGCGTAGCCCGCGGCCGACCAGCCGTCGATGCCGCCGGCCAGCGCGCGTACGCGAAAGCCGCGCTGCTTCAGCAGGTGCGCGGCCTGCAGCGCAGAGACGTCGTTCGGGCAGGCGCAGTAGGTGACGATTTCGGCAGCGTCCGGCCAGTCGTCGGTGCTGGCTTGCGCGATGGTGGCGAGTTCGATGTGGCGGGCGCCCGGGATGCGTTCGCCGTGCGCGTCGTGCATGGCGGCGGCGCGCACGTCGACGATGACCAGCGCCGCGCCCCGCGCCATCAGGTCGGCGAGTTCGGCCGGCTGGACGCGCGGCAGGCGAGCCAGCGCCCGCGCGCGCCCCCAGCGCCGCCAGGCGCGTAGCGCGAGGTAGAGGGCGAGCAGCGTGCCGACGGCGGCGAGGGCGATGCCGCCGAGATCGCTCAGGCGCTCGAGCAGCCGTTCGATCTGGTCGTGAAAGAGCAGGCCGCCGGCGATACCGCCGCCGGCCCACAGCGCGGTACCGGCCAGGTTGAACAAGATGAAGGCGCTGGCCCGCATGCCGAGCGCACCGGCCAGCGGCGGCGCCAGCGTGGACAGGCCGGGAACGAACTTGGCGACGACCAGCGTCGCCACGCCGCGCCGCGCGAAACTGACTTCGCTCTGACGCACGCAGCTGTCGGGCGAAATCGAAATCCGGCAGAGCAGGGCCAGAACCCGCCGGCCGTAATGGCGGCCGGCGAAGAACCACAGCGCATCGGCGATCGTCGAGGCCAGTGTCGCCGCGAGCAGGGCCTTGACGGCGAAAACCCCGTCGCTGGCCGCTGCGACCCCGGCGAGGAGCAGGAAGGGCAAGGCCGGCAGCGGGGCGCCGAGCTGTTCGACGAGCACGCCGAAGAAGACCGCGAGCAGGCCGTGTTCGGCGAACAGGGCAATGACCTGATCCACGTCAGACCAGCTCGCCGTTCTGGTAGTCGACGATGGCCTGCTCGATCTCGTCGCGCGTGTTCATCACGAAGGGTCCGTACTGGACGACCGGCTCATGCAGGGGGCGCGCGGCGAGCAACAGGAAAGCCGCCGCACCGCCCTCGGCGCGGACTTCGAGCCGTTCGCCACTCGCCAGCACGCCGGCCTCGTGGCTGCCCAGCGGGCGCGTTTCGTCTGCCGCGCCGACCGCCAGGCGGCCTTCGTAGGCGTAGATGAAGGCATTGTGGCCGGCGGCCAGCGGCTGCGTGAAGTGCGCGCCGGCAGGCAGGCGTACGTCGAGGAACAGGGGCTCGGTGCTGACGCCCTGGATCGGCCCGGCAATGCCCTCTACACCCGCGCGCAGCGTGCCGGCGATGACCTTGACTTCGGCGCCGCCGGGCAGCGTGACGCGCGGAATCGCCTCGGGCTGGATGTCGCGATAGGCGGCCGGCTTCATCTTCTCGCGTGCCGGCAGGTTGATCCACAGCTGGAAGCCGCGCATGCGTCCGCTTTGCTGCTGCGGCATCTCGGAGTGGATGATGCCGCGCCCGGCGGTCATCCACTGCGCGCCGCCGGCGCGCAGGTCGCCGCGGTGGCCGAGGTGGTCTTCGTGCAGCATGTGGCCGTCGAGCATGTAGGTCACCGTCTCGAAGCCGCGGTGCGGATGGTCGGGAAAGCCGGCGAGGTAGTCGTCGGCATTCTCCGACGAGAACTCGTCGAGCATCAGGAAGGGGTCGAGACGCAGCCCCGGCGCTTGCCCGAGACTGCGTCGCAGCTTGACGCCGGCGCCGTCCGACGTGGGCACCGAGCGAATCACCTGCTGCAGTTTGCGCGTGTTCATGGGGCCTCCGCGTGACGAGTCAATATCAGGCAGCCAGTTGCTCGAGACGTTCCCGGGCGCCGGCGAGCGCCGTCTGCTTGCTCGGTTCGCCGAGGTTGAGTCCTTCGGCATAGACGAATTCGACATCGGCGATGCCGATGAAGCCCAGGAAGTCGCGCACGTAGGTGGTCTGGCTGTCGCGCGGCGTGCCGGCGTACATCCCGCCACGCGCCGCGAAGACGTAGACCTTCTTGCCGCTGAGCAGGCCTTCGGGACCGTTGGCGGTGTAGCGGAAGGTGACGCCGGCGCGGGCGATGTGGTCGAAATAAGCCTTCAGCGTCGAGGGGATGCCGAAGTTGTACATCGGCAGTCCGAGCACGATGATCTCTGCCGCCTTGATTTCCTCGATCAGCGCGTCCGATTCGGCGACCAGCGTCTGCTGGCGCGGCGTGCGCTCTTCGGGCTTGGCGATGAAGGAGAGGAAACGCTCGGCGTCGAGGTGCGGCAACGGGTCGCTGGCGAGGTCGCGCACGATCACCGCGTTCCCGGGATTGTTGGCCTGCCAGGCGGCGACGAACTGGTCGGCGAGCTGGCTCGACTGGCCGCCGGTGGAAAACAGGCTGGTATTGAGTTGCAACAGGGTTTTCATGGCACACCTCCGTGGTTGGGTATGGCCTCATTAAACTATTTACCAGTGCGATAAAAAAGAACAATATTCTGCTGTTTATTATCTATTTATTAGATGTATGTCGACGGTCCCGCATATCACCCTCGAGCAATGGCGCGCCCTGATCGCCGTCATCGATGCCGGCGGCTACGCCCAGGCAGCGGAGGCCCTGCACAAGAGCCAGTCGGCGGTGACCTACGCGGTGCAGAAAATCGAGTCGCAGCTTGCCCTGAAAGCCTTCGAGATACAGGGGCGCAAGGCGGTCCTCACGCCGACCGGGCAGATGCTCTACCGTCGCGCCCTGGCGCTGGTCGGCGAGGCGAGCGATCTCGAGCAGGCCGCGCACACGCTCTCGGCCGGCTGGGAGGCGGAGATTCACCTGGCCGTCGAAGTCCTCTTCCCGACCTGGCTGCTGTTCGATTGTCTGGCGCGTTTCGGGCAGGAGAGTCCGCGCACGCGCATCGAAGTGATCGAGTCGGTGCTCGGCGGTACTTCGGAGGCACTGCTCACCGGGCAGGCCGATCTCGCCATCTCGCCGCAAATGCCGCCCGGTTTCCTCGGCGATCCCCTGATGCACATGCCGGTGCTCGCCGTCGCCCAGCGCGATCATGCGCTGCACCAGCTGGGCCGGGAGATCACCGCGCGCGACCTGCGCGCGCACCGCCACGTCGTGGTGCGCGATTCCGGCGCCAAGCGCGACCGGCGCGCGGTGTCGGTCGAAGTCGATCAGCGCTGGACGGTCAGCCACATGGCCAGTTCGATCGAAGCGGTACGCCGGGGCTACGGCTTCGCCTGGCTGCCCCGCGAGTACATCCGCGCCGAACTGGAATCGGGAATTCTCAAAGCGCTGCCGCTGCGCGAGGGGCGTGAGCGCGTGGTACCGCTCTACCTGGTCCTCGCCGATCCGGATTTTGCCGGCCCCGGCGTGCGGCGGCTGGCCGCGATCATCCGCGAAGCGGTCGGCACGGCGCGTTCGGGCAAGCCGCAATGACGCGGCTGTCCTTGCCCGCTTGGCTGGGCGTTATGGCGTTCCGGCTTGCCGGAGCGGGGTCCTTGCGTCAGCGACCGTGAGCTCGCGGTAGGCGTGCCAGCTGGCGTGACCGAGAACCGGCATGACGAAGATCAGGCCGATGAACTGGGTGGCGAAGCCGGCGCCGACCAGCAGCACGATGTAGCCCGCCCAGAGCAGCATCGGTCCCGGATTGCGGCCGCAGGCACTGGTGCTGACGATGGCAGCGCTGACCGCGTCGGTGCCGCGGTCGAGCATGAGCGGTACGGCGACGACGCTGATGGCAAAAACGAAAAGGGCAAAAAAGCCGCCGACCGCAAAGTAGACCAGGGCGAACTCGGGCTGTTCGAAGGCGACGATGGCGTGCACAACGTCGGCGAAGCTCGGCAAGCCGGCTGAATCGAAGAACAGCGCGAAGATGACCATCGAAGCACGCGCCCAGACGAGAAGGACGATGGCGAGGACGGCGGCGAGCACGCCGACGTTGGCCAGGTTGGGGCGCCACGCGCTCAGTGTCGGAGCCAGGCGCGGTTCCTCGCCGCGCTCGATGCGCCGGCTGAGATCGTAAAGCCCCATGGCGAGGAACGGGGCGAGCAGCAGGAAGCCGGTGATCAAGCCGGCGAAAAGCGCGTAGGCATGGGCGAAGACGAACTGCATCGTCCAGCCGCCGACGGCGAAACAGGCGCCATAAAAGAGGCTGGCGCTACCGGCCCGGCGCAGGTCGTGCAGCCCGGCAAGCAGCCAACGCCCCGGGGCGTCGAAACCGACGCTGCGAATCTCGGGAAAACTGTCCAGCGCTGCCGGACGGCGGATTTCTTCACTCATGGCAACTTCTCCCCGTGCTGAGACGCGAATTGGACCGCGCCGGCACGGCGAAGTTTTCAGCAATCCGCCAGGAGTCGGGAATTCGCTTGCCCGTCGAACGGTGACTGCCGGCGATAGATTTCAGGCGAACAGGTCGACGGCCAGCTTGACGATCAGGACGCTGACGACGGCGAGGAAGGCCTTGCGGATGAAGCCCGCGCCGTGGCGCAGGGCGAGCACGGTGCCGAGCTGGGCGCCGGCCAGGTTGCAGCTCGCCATGAGCAGGCCGGTGGCGATGAGGAGCGGGCCGTGGCTGGCGAAGAAGGCGATGGCGGCGAGATTGGTCGCGCTATTGATGACCTTGGCGCTGGCCGAAGCGCGCAAAAAATCCATGCCGAACAGGCGGACGAAGGCGAAGATCAGGAAGCTGCCGGTGCCGGGGCCGAAAAAACCGTCGTAGAAGCCGATCAGCAGACCGAGGACGACGCAGCGCCAGCGGTCGGCCGGCACAAGTTCGCGCGTCGCGACGTGGCCGAGGTCCTTGCGCAGGAAAGTGTAGACGGCGACCAGCAGCATCAGGATCAGCACCAGCGGGCGCATCAGGTCGCGCGACAGCCAGGCGACGAGCGCCGCGCCCAGCCAGGCGCCGACCAGCGCCGCCGCCGTGGCCGGCAGGATGATGGCCCACGGGATGGCGACGCGGCGGGCGAAACGCCAGGCCGAGGCCGAGGTGCCGGCGATGCTCGACAGCTTGTTGGTGCCGAACAGCGTCGGGGTCGGCGTTTGCGCAAACTGGCCGAGCAGGACGGGAATCTGGATCAGGCCGCCGCCGCCGACCACGGCGTCGACCATGCCGGCGAAGAAGGCGGCGCTGCCGAGGATGAACCAGTCGAGAGTCATGAAGAAACGATCCGGATGATGAAAAAACGCCCGGCGCCATCAGGCGCCGGGACAAGGGACGGTCAGCCGGTACGGATCAGGCCGGCACGGCGACGGTTTCGGGCAGCGGCAGCATGCTGTCGGCTTCGGCCAGCGCGTCGTCGACCGGCTCGATGGCGTCTTCCCATTTCGCCACGACGGCGGTGGCGACCGCGTTACCCAGCACGTTGGTGGCGGTGCGCCCCATGTCGAGGAAGTGGTCGATGCCCATCAGCAGCAGCAGGCCGGCTTCCGGTAGGTGGAACATCGGCAGCACGGCGGCGACGACGACCAGCGACGAGCGCGGAACGCCGGCGACGCCCTTGCTCGAGACCATCAGCACGAGCAGCATGGTGATCTGTTCGCCGAGCGAGAGCGGGATGTTGTAGGCCTGGGCGACGAAGAGCGCGGCGAAGGCGGTGTACATCATCGAGCCGTCGAGGTTGAACGAGTAGCCGAGCGGCAGGACGAAACCGGTGACGCGGTCCTTGATGCCGAACTTTTCCAGCTGCTCCATCAGCTTGGGATAGGCCGATTCGCTGCTCGCCGTCGAGAAGCCGAGCAGCATCGGTCCACGCACCAGCTTGAGCAGGCGGAAGATGTCCTTGCCGACGACGCAGTAGCCGGCGACGATGATCAGCAGCCAGAGCGCGGCCAGTGCCAGGTAGAAAGCGGCGAGGAACTTGCCGAACACGCTCAGGATGCCGACGCCCTGCAGGGTGATGGCCGAGGCCACCGCGGCGAAGACGCCGAGGGGCGCGAAGCGCATCACATAGTCGGTCACCTTGAGCATCACATGGACGATTTCCTCCATGGTATTGACCAGCGTGCGCGCCGTCTGGTTATGGAGCTGGCCGAGCGCGAGGCCGAAGAACACCGCGAAGATCAGGATCTGCAGGATTTCATTGCCGGCCATCGCTTCGATGATGCTCTTCGGGAAGACGTGGGTTATGAAGTCCTTCAGGTTGAGCGCGCCGACCTTGAGATTGGTGGCGCTGCCAATTTCCGGCAAGGGGACGTTGAGCGCGTCGCCCGGGTGCAGCAGGTTGGCGAAGGTCAGGCCGATCAGCAACGAGCAGCACGAAGCGGCGATAAACCAGCCCATCGCCCGCGCGCCGATGCGGCCGACCGTCTTCGAATCGCCCATGCCGGCCAGGCCGGCAACCAGCGTGGCGAAGACCAGCGGTGCGATGATCATCTTGATCAGGCGCAGGAAGATGTCGGTGATCATGCCGAAGTAGCCGGCGATCTCCTTCGCCGCAGCCGGATTGGGGGCCAGCGTGTTGCAGGCATAGCCGGTGACGATGCCGAGCACCATGGCGATGACGATCCAGGTGGTCAGTTTGTTCATTTTCATCTGAAGCTCCTAGTCCGGAACGGCGTCCGGAAAACGGTGAAGCAATGGAATCTTTGAAATCCGGGTAACGCTCGGCCGATCAAGCACTGGCCGTCGCTGTCGGCAGGATGTGCTGCGGCCGCGTGAGCACCTCGGGGCGCAGGACTTCGTCGAGCGCCTTCTCGGTCATCAGGCCGCGCGCCAGGACGATCTCCGCAATGCCCCGGCCGCTGGCATGCGCCTCGGCGGCGACTTCGGTGGCGTGCGCATAGCCGATGTAGGGGTTGAGCGCGGTGACGATGCCGATCGAGTTGCGGACGCTTTCGAGCAGCGCGTCGCGGTTGGCCGTGATGCCGTCTACGCAGCGATCGGCCAGCGTCAGGCAGCCCTTGCGCAGGTGATTGACGCTCTTGAACAGGCTGTGCGCGATGATCGGCTCGAAGGCGTTCAACTGCAGCTGCCCGGCTTCGGCGGCGAAGGTGGCGGTGAGGTCGTTGCCGATCACTTCGAAGGCGATCTGGTTGACCACCTCGGGAATCACCGGATTGACCTTGCCCGGCATGATCGACGAGCCGGCCTGACGCGCCGGCAGGTTGATCTCGCCGAAGCCGGCGCGCGGGCCGGAGGAGAGCAGGCGCAGGTCGTTGCAGGTCTTCGATATCTTGACCGCAACGCGCTTGAGCACGCCGGAGAGCTGGACGAAGGCGCCGCAGTCCTGGGTAGCTTCGACCAAGTTGGGCGAAGTGATGACCGGGATGCCGCTGATTTCGATCAGCTTGCCGCAGACCAGCGCGGCGTAGTCGGGGTGGGCGTTGATGCCTGTGCCGATGGCGGTGGCGCCGAGATTGATTTCGCGGATCAGCAGGGCGGCTTCCTTGAGGCGTTCCTCGTCTTCGCCGAGCATCACCGCGTAGGTCGAGAACTCCTGGCCGAGGGTCATCGGCACCGCGTCCTGCAGCTGGGTACGGCCCATCTTGAGCACGTCGGCGAATTCCTCTGCCTTGCGTTCGAAGGAACGGCGCAGGTAGGCCATGGCGTCGACCAGGCGGAAGATGCCGACGAAGGTGGCGAGCTTGAGCGCCGTCGGATAGACGTCGTTGGTCGACTGGCTCATGTTCACGTGTTCGTTGGGATGCAGGTACTGGTACTCGCCGCGCCGGTGGCCGAGCAGTTCCAGCGCCCGGTTGGCGATCACCTCGTTGGCGTTCATGTTGGTCGAGGTGCCGGCGCCGCCCTGGATGACATCCACCACGAACTGGTCGTGCAGCCTGCCGGCGATGATCTCGTCGCAGGCCGCGGCGATCGCGTCGGCGCGCTCCGGGCTGAGCAGGCCGAGCTGGCGGTTGGCCTGCGCCGCCGCTTTCTTGATCTGCGCCAGCGCGCGCAGCAGGTCCGGGTAGACGGCGATCGTAATGCCGCTGATGTCGAAATTTTCCCGCGCGCGCAGGGTGTGCACGCCGTAATAGGCGTCGGACGGAACGTCCTTGTCGCCGAGCAGATCGTGTTCGGTTCGGTAGGTGGTAGTCATTTTGTCTCCTGGTTTCTGGTTGCAGCCTGCGGCTGGGCCGCTGTGGCGCGGCGCTACTTGTTCAGCACGGAGCGTGCCACCAGGAGATTGTTTTAGTGTGTTGTTTTTATTGGATTTAATATGGTTTTTTGTAAGCGCGGTTCGGCTTTCCGAAGTTTGCGCAAGAAAGCCGTTCGGAAATCCGGCCGGTGTGTGCAGGTAGTGCGAACTTCCTTTTCAGCAAAAAAAAAACGGCGCCGGTTTTGCAACCGGCGCCGAAGCTCTAACGAGAAGGGAATTTCTGCTGCTTCTTAGGCTGCTTTTTCTTCGCCGCCGATAAAGAAGCTGGTGACGTAGGTGATCAGGCCGATCAGGAAGACCACGCCCGCCCACTCACGCATCCAGTAGAACAGCGAGATCTGTTCCTGAACCACCATGAACGGCACCGGGGTGTCGGACACGCGCTGCAGCCACACTTGCAGGATACCTGCGGCGGTGAGGAACAGCGTGATGAACACCATGGCTACCGTCATCAGCCAGAACGACCACATTTCGACCACTTGCGACTTCTCGCTGTTGGCCGCACGACCGCGGATCAACGGCATGGCGTAGGAGATCATGGTCAGGTTGACCATCACGTACGCGCCGTAGAAGGCCATGTGACCGTGCGCCGCGGTGATCTGCGTGCCGTGCGTGTAGTAGTTGACCGGAGCCAGCGTGTGCAGGAAGCCCCAGACGCCGGCGCCGAGGAAGGCCATCACGCCCGTACCCAGTGCCCAGAGAACGGCGGCTTTGTTCGGATGCTCACGACGACGACGGTTCACCATGTTGAAGGCAAAGACGGTCATGCCGAAGAAGGGAATCGGCTCCAGAGCGGAGAAGATCGAACCCCACCACTGCCAGTATTCCGGCGTGCCGATCCAGTAGAAGTGGTGGCCGGTACCGATGATGCCGGAGATCAGCGTCAGGGTAACGATCACGTACAGCCACTTTTCGATCACTTCGCGGTCGACACCGGTAACCTTGATCAGCACGAAGGCCAGCATGGCACCGAGGATCAGTTCCCAGACGCCTTCGACCCAGAGGTGCACGACCCACCACCAGAAGAACTTGTCGACAACGATGTTGGCCGGGTTGTAGAAGGAGAACAGGAAGAACACTGCCAGACCCCACAGGCCGAGCAGCAGGACCAGCGCGATCGACGTCTTGCGACCCTTCAGCACCGTCATGGTGATGTTGAAGAGGAAGGCCAGCGCGACGACGACGATGCCGAGCTTGGTCGGCAGCGGCTGTTCGAGGAACTCGCGTCCCATCGTGGCCAGCAGATCGTTACCGGTCGCCTTGGCGAGCGTTGCGTAAGGCACCGTGAGGTAGCCGACAACGGTCAGCGCGGCAGCGATGAGGAAGATCCAGAACAGGGCGATCGCCAGTTTCGGACTCCACAGTTCGGTTTCGGCTTCCTCGGGGATGAGGTAGTAGGCCGCGCCCATGAAGCCCATGAGCAGCCAGACGATCAGTGCGTTGGTGTGGACCATGCGGGCCACGTTGAACGGAATGTGCGGGAACAGGAAGTCGCCGAGCACGTACTGCAGGCCGAGAACGAGGCCGAACAGGATTTGCGCGACGAACAGGCCGATGGCTGCGATGAAGTACAGTTTGGCAACTGCTTGCGATTTATATTGCATGATCAGTTCTCCCTGGGATCAACCCTGAATGTTGGGCGGCCAGTTGGCGTCGTTGATCGTATTGACGTGTTCGAGGAACGCGGCGATCTCGTCGAGTTCCTTATCCGTCAGGTTGAACTGGGGCATGCTGCGACGGCCTGGAATACCATCGACCGGACGGCTCGCGATAAACGCCTTGACGGCTTCTTTGCTGCCCAGACGCTCGACGACGTTGCCGAGTTCCGGTGCGAAGTAAGCACCCTCACCCATCAGCGTGTGGCAGCCGATGCAGTTACGGGTTTCCCAGATGTGCTTGCCGGCCGCAACCTGCGGCGTTATGTTCTGCCGCATGTCGCGTTTTGGAAGTTGTTGCAGTGTGTCGAACGAGAGCGCAAGAAACAGGAGGAAGAAGAACGTCGTCCCCCCGTAGAAAATATTGCGCGCCATCGACTTCGTGAAAGCGCCACTCATGGAATTTCCCCCATTGTTGTTTGAAAATGCTACCCGCGCATTATCGGCGGCCCGCGCAATGTAGCATTGATCAGAATCAAAAAACCGGAGATGGGGGCGTGAACAGTATTGCCGTGCTCAGTTCCAGTCGCCGCCGGCGCTGTCATCCCAGGACGAGGTGTCCGAAACGCCGAAATCGGAACCGCCCATGTCATCGAAGCTGCTGTCCTGGAGCGGGGGGGCCGGGTCCTTGGGCAGCAGGGGCTGGGCATGCGCTTCCTTGCCGTCCATGAAGTGGTGCATCAGGGCTTCGCCAGCCACCACGCCGGCGCCGACCGCCGCGCCGGTCGCCAGTCCGCTCATCACGCGCGAGCCGAGGCCGGGGCCTGGCACGCTTGCCGCCGCTGCCGTGGCACCAGCAGCGCCGTAGGGCGGCATCGGCTGGGCGTAGGACGGGGCTGCATGGCCGGGGCTGGCGCCGGCAAGAGCGCCACCTGCCGCGGGGAGCGCGTTGCGCTGCGCCATGAAGCGCGCCGCAAACACGATGAAGGCGATCAAGCCGATGCCGGTCAGCAGCATTCCCCAAGGCATGGACGATTCACCGGACGGCTGTGCCGCCTGAACCTGTGGTGCCGGGATCGACTGGGTGCCCGTTGCGGAACCCAGCAGTCCCCTCAGGTGTTGAACGGCCTGCGGTTTGGCGAAAGGCAGGCCGGGGGCGAGACGTTCGGCCGTCGCCAACTCGGCTTCCGCCTTCCGGAGCTGGCCTTGTTTGGCCAGCAGCTCGGCCTCGACGAAATGCGCCTTGCCGCTGTTCGGATGGGCTTTCAGCACCTCGTGCATCATCGTCTGCGCTTCGTCGAGCTTGCCGGACTCCGCTGCCTGATAGACCTGATGCAGGCTCGGTTCGTCGGCCAGCGCCGAGCCACTGAGCAAAGTCGTGGAAGCGAGCATCAGCAGGCCAAAAAAGACATTTTTTGCCATCGGGAAATTCCTTCCGTTGAGTTCACGTTCATTAGTCGTTCGAAAGACGGGCGGCGACCGGCTACGTGTTGGCCGCTACCGTCATCCACTGACACGGCGCCAACATAGAGCGATGGGCGCCGGGCTACCAGCAGGGTTTTGCAACAGAACGTATCCGTTTGTACGGCCGTGCCTAAGATGGAAAAAGCCCCTCGGGCTCTCGCCCGAGGGGCTTTTTTCTGGAAGGGCGAACGGCTTACTTGGCGGCCGGAGTTGCGGCCTCGGCCTTCGCCTTGGCGGCCTTCTTGCCGTGCTTCTTGGCCTTGGCCGGCTTGGCTTCGGCCTTCGGTGTCTCGCTCTTGGCGGCTTCCATCTTGGCCGGTTCAGCCGCCTTCGGCGCTTCGACCTTCTTCTCGGCCGCCATCGGGGCCGGCGCCGCAGTCTTGGCCACCGGGGCGGCGGCAGGGGCAGTGCTGCCGGTCTGGGCGAAGGAAGCCGAAGCGAAGCCAGCGGCAACAGCGAGTGCGATGATCGTCTTAAGCATTTTGAATCTCCTTGGGCAATCGTGATTGACGTTTTTCGGTGCTGCGATATTGCAGCGCCTTGTGCCGAATAACGCGCCCGGTATGCCCCCGGATGTCAGCGCTTGTGTAAGGCTGTGTATCGGACTGTGACCGAGGCTGGCGGCCGGAGCTGCCAGCTGCGGTTGATTTACCCGCCGTCTTTTTGCAGCAATTTCGCAAATTGCTGCAATTCGTCGGCATTCACGTCGGAGACGGCCCAGAATTGCATCCCGGCACTGTGCCAGGCGATCAGATTGAACCCTTCCTGCTTTGCCTTGAGCGAGGCCGCTTGATCCGCGTTGCGCAGTGGCCAGGCAAAAACGTTGATGGCGTGCCCGTGGCGGCGGTAGACCAGGGCTGCAGCGAGATGCCGGTTAACGTAGTCGAGCCGTCCGCCGGTCAGGGGAAAACCCTGGCGGGCAAAGTCCTCCACCGGCGGGGAGAAGTCCAGCTTTCCAGCAAACCAGGGCTTCACGGTGTGCTGATCGGTGCTGGCGATATCTTCGAGGTGCGACACCATCAGTGAGCGAACATGGGCGGCAACGATTTCCTCGCTCATCCGTTCCCCGCTGCCCGGCACGAGGTAAAGCTGCGTCACCAGCACGCTGGCCAATGCACCGCAAGCGACCGCCGCACCGAGCTTCAGCCATGACCAGTCGGACCACCAGCCCGTGCGCCGCGACGGTGCCGCAGGGGCCGCCGATCGTGTCACCGCGGCGCTGATCGACTGGCGCAGTTCGGGCGGCGCTTCGTAACGGCTCGCTTTGGCCTTCACGACCGCGCTCAGTTCGGCCGTATCATGTTCGTCGATCATTCAACTCTCCTTCTCCGGCCGGCCGAGGGCGGCACGCAATCTTTCCCTTGCCCTCGCCAGTCGCGACATGACGGTGCCTACGGGTATCGCCGCGACTTGCGAAATTTCCTCGTATGACATTTCCTCGAGTTCTCTCAGGATCAGTACCTCGCGAAAAACCGGCGGCAACTCCTCGATTGCCGCGTTGATGCGGGCGCTCTCGAGCTTGTGCAGCAACACCTGCTCCGGGTCGTCTCCGGCCCCGGCGAACCCGGGCTCGTTCGCCCCGCTATCGCGTTCTTCGTCGAACTCGACATGTTCCGCTTCGCACCCGCTGTCGCGCAGCCACGTATAGCAGGCATTGCGCACGATCCCCAGGAGCCAGGGCCGTGCGTCTCCACCGCGAAAGCCGTCGAAAAACCGGAAGGCTCGCAGGTAGGCCTCCTGGACCACGTCGCGGGCGCTCTGCTCGTCGCGCAGCAGCCAGCGCGCCAGATTGAACGCGGCGTTGAGGTGGGGAAGCGCAGCCGCTTCGAATCGCTTTGTCTTGTCCGCCAAATGACCCTCTTCTCCGCTATACCGACAACGCAGCAATTTTATTCCCGCGCCGCGGCTTTCCCTCCGTTGGGATGGGGGGCTGGAAATAAACGGGACCCGAGCGGGAATATTTTTCCAGCTTAGCCGGTAATGCGTATGGGGTCCGGTAAATCCGGTTCGCTCCCGTTCATTTCTCAGGAGAGCCAAAATGATCAATCGCAGAGATTTCATGAAGCTTGCCACCCTCGGCGGCGGTGCCGTATTCATGAGCGGCCTGGCAGGACGTGCGCTGGCGGCGCCGGACAAGGCGTCGTCCGAGCCCGGCTATGATGAGTTCTACTTTGTCCAGCTATCGGATTGCCACTGGGGCTACAGTGGCCCCGACAATCCCGATGCCGCCAATACCTTGAGGAAAGCCGTGGCAACGGTCAATGCGCTGGAAATACAGCCTGACTTCATCATGTTCACCGGCGATCTCACCCACACGACGGACGATCCGGATGAGCGGCGCAGGCGCCTCGCCGAATTCCGTGACATCGTCAGTGCGCTCAAGGTGAAGGACGTTCATTTCATGCCGGGCGAGCACGACGCTGGGCTGGACCGGGGGGCCGCGTTCAAGGAGTTCTTCGGGGCACCGAACTATTCCTTCGCCCACAAGGGCGTGCACTTCATCGTCGTGGACAACGTTTCGGAGCCGGGATCGATGATCGGCGGCGAGCAGCTGGAATGGTTGCGGGCGGATCTTGCCCGACAGGCGAAAGACGCGCCGATCGTCGTTTTTACGCACCGCCCGCTGTTCGATCTCGTGCCGAAGTGGGACTGGGCGACGCGCGACGGCGACAAGGCCATCGCTTTGCTGATGCCCTACAGCAACGTGACGGTGTTCTACGGTCACATCCACCAGGAAAACCATCACATGACCGGCCATATCGCGCATCACTCCGCAAAATCCCTGATTTTTCCGCTGCCGGCACCGGGGTCGCAGGAAAAGCGCACGCCGTTGCCCTGGGATCCGGCAAACCCGAACAAGGGCCTGGGGTTCCGCGAAGTGGAGGCCGAGCTGAAGCCGGCCGAATACAAGATCACCGAATATCCGGTGACGAGGGGATAAGCATGCGCAAGCAGAAAGCATTGGGCATCGTCTGCGCGGTGCTGACGTTCGCGGGCGCTGTCGTCGGGACGGCGATCAGCGCCCAGGAAGCCCGGCAAAGCCACGGCCAGGAAACCGTCGTTAAAATCGTCGCGCAACGCTTTGTCTACACGCCGAACGAGATCGTCCTGCAGAAAGGGCAGCCGGCGATATTGGAGTTCAGCTCACTGGACTTCATGCACGGATTCAGCATCCCGGACTTGAAAATCCGCGCCGACCTTCCTCCCGGGCAAGTGACGCGAGTCGCTCTGACGCCAGAGAAATCCGGCGTCTACGATTTTCTGTGCGACAACTTCTGTGGCGCCGGACACGAGCAGATGAACGGCAGGATCATCGTGAAGGATTAGCGCGGCACCCGGTGGAGGCGGCGATTCCTTTGCGATGGAAGCCGGCCAGCACCGGCTTAGCCGTGGTAGGTGATGCGATAGATCGCACTGGCGCGATCATCGCTCACCAGTAGCGAGCCGTCGGGCAACACCAGCACGTCGGCCGGCCGCCCCCAGGCGCTTTCGCCCTGCAGCCAGCCGCTGGCGAACGCTTCGTAGGCGACGACCTTGCTGCCTTCCAGACGCACCAGCGAAATCCGGTAGCCGATCTTGCGCGAGCGGTTCCACGAGCCGTGCTCGGCGATGAATAGCTGCTGCCGGTACGCCGCCGGGAACATCTTTCCGGTGTAGAAGCGCATGCCCAGCGCAGCGACGTGCGGCCCCAGTTTCTGCGCCGGCGCCGCGAACTCGCCGCAGTGGTGTCGGGCGCCGAAATCCGGATCGGGCAGGTCGCCGCCATGGCAGTAGGGATAGCCGAAATGCATCCCGGCGCGCGGCGCACGGTTGAGCTCGTCGGGCGGCTGCTCGTCGCCGAGCAGGTCGCGGCCGTTGTCGGTAAACCAGAAATCCGCTGTCTGCGGCTGCCAGTCGAAGCCGACGCTGTTGCGCACGCCGCGCGCGAAAACTTCCAGGTCGCTGCCATCCGGATTCATGCGCAGGATGTTGGCGTAGCGCTGCGGGTCGGGTTCGCAGATGTTGCAGGGGGCGCCGACCGGAACGTAGAGTTTGCCGTCCGGGCCGAAGGCGATGAATTTCCAGCCATGGTGCGTCTCCGCCGGCAAGCGATCGGTAACCAGCGCCGGGCTTGGCGGATGATCCAAACGGCGCTCGATGTCGTCGTAACGCAGAATGCGGCTGACCGCCGAGACATACAGGCTGCCGTCCTTGTAGGCCACGCCGACCGGGCGTTGCAGCCCGCTGGCAAGGACGCTCACGTCGCCTGCCTTGAAGTCGGCGCCGAAGCGCACGGCATGCACCTTTCCCGCCTGCATCGAGCCGATGAAGAGCGTGCCGCCGCTGGTGCCGTGATGCCCGAGCGCCATCTGCCGGGCGTTATCGACGCGCGCCCAGAGTTCGATGCTGAAACCCGGCGGCAGCTTGATGCGCTCGAGCGGCAACTCGTCTGCCATAACCTTCCCAACGTTCAGCGAGATCAGGGCGGCGGCAATTCCGATAAAACGGGCGATTCCGTGCATGGCGGCTCCTTCTCTCCGCCAGCGGCTGGGCTGCCGATGGCGCTATCCGGTCAGATCACGTCCAGCAGCTTGCTGCGCAAACCTTCGGCTTCGCGCCTGCCGTCGCGCGAGCTGACGATGGCGTAATACCAGTCGTCGAACAGCGTGCGGAGCTGCTCGTGCGATCGCGCATTCTGGATGTTGTCGAGCAGGGTGCTGGTGCCGACCGAGCCGGCGAACACATTGACCGTGTTGTTCATGAAGTTGCGCGCCTTGGCGAGGCTCATCGTGTCGGTTTCCACTAGGTCGCGGAAGGCGGTGATCGACGGCAGCGATTGCCCGGCCATGATCGGCGTCGTGCGGCCCGCCTGGTCCTGGGTAGCGACGGCCGCGATGTACCCTTGTTCCTCCAGCGCCCCCAGCGTATGCGTCAGGTCGTCCGCGCTCACCATGGCGCGCAGATCGTCGACGGTCCGCTTGCCGTCGACCAAAATCAGCACGCGCCGCACGCGGGGCGTCAGATCACCGCGGCGACACTCGATTTCCTCTTGCCCTTTTTGGGTCTTGGCAAATACCACCGCCATTTTTAGGTCTCCTCCAGAATTTTTATATCGACTTTTTTGCAACCGTCGTGTCCCCGATTCTACGCAATGAAATTGATTTTTAGGGGTTTTCTGCAAGCGGCCGGCAATCGCCCGAGCGCTTTGGGCGTCCGGATCGCGGGCCGGCGGTATACTGGGCGCTCAATGCTCTGGAGAGACCAATGGCTGCATCCCCCGACACCGTCAGCATGGCCCTGTTTTGCGACTTCGAGAACGTGGCGCTCGGCGTGCGCGACGCGAAGTACGAAAAGTTCGATATCAAGCCGGTGCTCGAGCGCCTGCTGCTCAAAGGCAGCATCGTCGTCAAGAAAGCCTATTGCGACTGGGACCGTTACAAGGCCTTCAAGGCGCCGATGCACGAAGCGAACTTCGAGTTGATCGAGATTCCGCACGTCCGCCAGTCGGGCAAGAACTCGGCCGACATCCGTCTGGTGGTCGACGCGCTCGACCTTTGCTACACGAAATCGCACGTCGACACCTTCGTCATCATCAGCGGCGATTCCGATTTTTCGCCGCTCGTCTCCAAGCTGCGCGAGAACGCCAAGCACGTGATCGGCGTCGGCGTGAAGCAGTCGACCTCCGATCTGCTGATCGCCAACTGCGACGAGTTCATCTTCTATGACGATCTCGTCCGCGAGAGCCAGCGCGCCGCGGCCCGCCGCGATACGCGGGAGGTGCAGCCGGCGCCCAAGCGCACGCCGGAGGAGGATCGGCGGCGCAAAGAGGAGTTGGAATCGCGCCGGAGCAAGGCCATCGAACTGGCGGTTGCTACCTTCGACGCGCTGGTTGCCGAACGCGGCGACAGCGGCAAGATCTGGGCATCGATGCTGAAGGAGGCGATCAAGCGCCGCAAGCCGGATTTCAACGAGTCCTATTATGGCTTCCGGGCTTTCGGCAATCTGCTCGAAGAAGCGCAGGCGCGCGGCTTGCTGGAGTTCGGCCGCGACGAGAAATCCGGCGCCTATGTCTATCGCAGCACGGGCCTCGCGCAGCGTCGCGAAGCGGCCGTGCCGGTGGCGCAGAGCGCCCCGCCGCTGGTGGAAATGCCAGTCGACTTGACTTTGCCGCCGATACCCGTGCCGGAAGCGGTTGTGGCCGAGGCGCCGGCAGAGCAGGCGGCGCCTCGGCGCAAGGGGCGCGGCAGCCGGAAACCGGTGGAGAAAGCAGGCGAGACGGCTGCAGAGAAACCGGTCGAGCAGCTTGCCGAAAAACCGGCGGCGGCAAGCCAGGACGATCACTCCCAGCCGGCTGCCGAAGTCACCAGCGTCGGCGTGCCCGAAGCGGCGGCCGGCAGCGCCGTCAAGAAACCCGCGCCGCGCAGCCGCCGTCCGCGCAAGCCGAAGGCCGTGCCCGAGACGGCCTGATACAGCCTGAGCGAGGGCGATAAAAGCAAAAAGCCGCGACTCGGGTCGCGGCTTTTTGTCCTGCGGGGATCGCCGATCGGCGAATCGTCTCTGGCGTGGCTCAGGCGGCCACTTGCGTCGGAATCTTGTGACCCTTGCGCGCGATGCGGTTTTGCGAATCGACGTAGATCAGGTCCGGCTCGTATTTGGCCAGTTCGACTTCGTTGTACACCGCAAAGGTGGCGATGATCAGGATGTCGCCGGGCGCGGCGCGGCGCGCGGCCGAGCCATTGACCGAGATAACGCCCGATCCGCGTTCGGCGCGAATCGCGTAGGTTGTGAAGCGTTCTCCGTTATTCACGTTCCAGATATCGATCTGTTCGTATTCACGGATGTTGGCGGCGTCGAGCAAGTCCTCGTCAATCGCGCATGAACCTTCGTAATGAAGGTCGGCATGCGTGGTCGTCACGCGGTGCAGCTTCGACTTCAGCATCGTTCTCTGCATGGTTTCACCCGTGCGAGGAGTTAGGGGAAGGGCATTGTATCGGCAAATCGCCGCGTGTCAACGGCACCGGAGGCGACCATGCTGCACTGCCTAATTTTCAATGTTATCAATGAGTCGCGTGGCCCCCAGCCGGCTGGCTGCAAGCGTTACCAGTGCTTGTTCTCCGGCTTTCGGCGCTTGCAGGTCGGACTGTTGTCGCACTGCAACATAATCGGTCTTCCAGCCGTGCGCGTCGAGCTCGGCAGCGGCTTCGCGCTCGAGGGCGGAAAAATTGCGTTCGCCGCCGCGTATGGCTTCGCGCATGCGCTGCAGAATGCGGTAGAGCCGCGGCGCTTCGGCCCGCTCCGCGCTCGACAGGTAGCCGTTGCGCGAGGAGAGCGCGAGGCCGTCGTCGGCGCGGACCGTCTCGCCGCCGACGATGGCGATCGGCAAGGCCAGCTGGCGCGTCATGTTGCGCAGGACCATCAGTTGCTGATAGTCCTTCTTGCCGAACAGGGCGGTCTGCGGCTGCACGATGTTGAACAGCTTGAGCACGACGGTGGCTACACCGCGAAAATGGCCGGGGCGAAACTCGCCATCGAGCTGGTGCTGGATCTCCGGCGGGTCGACGTGGTACTGCTGCGGCTCGGGATACAAGTCGGTCTCGGTCGGCGCAAAGAGGACGTCGACGCCGGCGGCGGCCAGCTTCTGGCAGTCGGCTTCGAAGGTGCGCGGATACTTGTCGAAGTCCTCGTTCGGTCCGAACTGCAGGCGGTTGACGAAGATGCTGGCGACCACGGTGTTGCCGTGCGCACGCGCCTGCTGCATCAGGCTGATGTGGCCCGCGTGCAGGTTGCCCATGGTCGGGACGAAAACGACGCGTTCTTCACCGCGCAGGGCGCCGCGCAGGTCGGTAATGGCGGAATGGATTTGCATGCAGTGCTTCTCAGTAACAATGTTCCGGCGCCGGGAAGCTGCCGTCCCTGACCGCCGCCACGTAGGCCGCGATCGCTGCGGCAATGGAAGGCTGGCCGGCCATGAAGTTTTTGACGAAACGCGCTTTCTTGCCGCTCGAGATGTCGAGCATGTCGTGCAGCACCAGCACCTGCCCCGAGCATTCCTTGCTCGCGCCGATGCCGATGGTCGGGATGTGGAGTTTTTGCGTGACTTCGGCGGCAAGCGCCTCGGGAATGGCTTCGAGCACGATCAGTGTGGCTCCTGCTTCCTCTTGCGCCAGGGCGTCGGCGATCAGCCTGGCGGCGCCCGAATCGTTCTTGCCCTGCACGCGGTAGCCGCCGAGCTGATGCACCGATTGCGGCGTCAGGCCGACGTGGGCGCACACGGGGATGCCGCGCGAGGTGAGGAAGTGCGTCGTTTCTGCCATTTCGACGCCGCCTTCGAGCTTGACCATTTGCGCGCCGGCGGCCATCAGCGCCACCGCGTTGCGGAAGGCGTGCTGCGGGCTTTCCTGGAAGCTGCCGAAGGGCATGTCGGCGACGATCAGCGGGCGCTGGCAGCCGCGCGCCACGGCGGCGGTATGGTAGGCAATGTCGGCGAGCGTCACCGGCAGCGTCGAATCGTGGCCTTGCAGCACCATGCCGAGCGAGTCGCCAATCAGCAGGACGTCGACGCCGGCGGCGTCGCACAGTTGCGCAAAGCTCGCGTCGTAACAGGTCAGGACGGCGATTTTTTCGCCGGCGGTGCGCATCTTTGCGAGGTCGACGTGCGTCAGCCGCCGCGTCAAAACGTGGGTGGACATGGGCTTACTCTCCCCGGTTGAAGTATTCGCGGTGTCCGCGCATCGATTCGATGCGCTGGACGAGCAAATGAAAGTCGTCGTCGCGGTCGACGAAATTGAGGTTTTCCGAATTGACGACCATCACCGGCGCCACGTCGTAGTTGTGGAAAAAACGCGTGTAGCTTTCGCCGAGGACGGTTAGATAGGTATCGCTGATCTTGCGTTCCATGTCGATGCCGCGCTTGCGCACGCGGGCGATCAGCGTCTCCGGTTTCGCCTGCAGGTAGATCACGAGGTCCGGGGTCGCCGTCTGCGGCGAAATGCGGTCGTAGATCTGGCGATAGAGCGCGTATTCGTCATCGTTCAGGGTGAGTTGGGCAAACAGCGGATCCTTCTCGAGCAAGTAGTCGGCGACCACCGCGCGCGTGAAGAAATCGGGTTGCGCCAGATCGCGCAACTGGTCGATGCGCTGGAAAAGAAAGAAGAGCTGGGTTTGCAGCGCATAGCGCTGTTGGTCCTGATAGAAACGGCTCAGGAAGGGGTTGAGTTCCGGCTGCTCGAGCAGCAGCTGCGCCTCGATGTATCCGGCCAGACGCCGGGCAAGACTCGTCTTGCCAACGCCGATCGGGCCTTCGACAACGATGTGGCGGGCCGCGGTGAGCGGATTTTTCTTCATCGCGACAAAGATTTAGCCGTGTCCGCACAAGGCCGTCGGATCATCGGTGCCGGCGGTTGCCATGCGGCTCAGGCCGGCGAGCACCTGCATGCTCGCTTCTTCCATGCGCGTCAGTTGCATGGCGCCGCCGGTGAAATCGCCGCCGAGCAATTTGGCGATCGCCTCGCGGCCGTATTGATGCACCTGCTGGTGCGGCGTTTCCATGGCCTGGTAGCCGTCGAGCTTCGAAAAACAGTCCCGGCCGTCGCCCTCGTAGTACCAGCGGCCGAGGCGGCAGCTCTTGTGACTGGCGAAATCGTCGGCCTTCTTGTCGGAAATGCCCATGAACACCTTGTAGATCTCGAATTTGTAGACGAGGTGGTCGATCTTGGCCAATTCCGTGAAGCTGCGTAGCCCGGCACCGGCGATCACCAGTTCCATTTTTTTCGACAGGTCGAGGATGTCGCCGATGCGCTCGGTCGCCGACGCGCCCTGCTGTCCGAACTCGTCGGCCTGGCTGGCGAGGTTCGACATGCTTTCCTTGGCTTGCAGGGTGTCGTCCTTGATCGTGCCGATCAATCCGGAAATATCGCTGGTCGCCTTGCTGGTGCGTTCGGCCAGCTTGCGCACTTCGTCGGCGACGACGGCGAAGCCGCGCCCGGCCTCGCCGGCGCGCGCCGCTTCGATGGCCGCGTTGAGCGCGAGCAGATTGGTCTGGTCGGCGATTTCCCGGATCAGCGCGAGAATGCTGCCGATTTTTTCGGTGCTGGCATTAAGCCCTTCGACCTGGGTCATGGTGCTGTGCGAATTGCCGGCGAGCAGGCTCAGGTTGTCGCTGAGCTTGCGCATCAGGTCGCGGCTGGCGCCGGACATTTCGGCGGCCTGCGTCGCGGCGGTGATTTCCTCCTTCATCGTCGTCGCCATGGCCGAAATGCTCGACTGCGATTCGACCAGGCTGGCGCCGAAATGACCGAAATTCAGCAGCAGGTCCTCCCAGCCTTTGGTGACGCAGGTTGCCGCGTTGTAGCGGTCTTCGATCGACTTGCGTTCGGCTTCCTGCGCGGCGAGTTGCTGCCTCAGATCGCTGATTTCACCTTGTGCCATATTCAGTTGCTGGCGCAGTTCCGCCTCGCGCGAGGAATTCCCGAATAGTCCCATCGCACACCCTCCCCGAGTGATTGTGATTATTACGAACGGAAAACGAAATACACGGCGCCTAGGATACACAGGGCGGCCCAAAGATAGTCAAGCTTGAGCGGCTGCTGCATGTAAAAAAGCACGAAGGGAACGAACAGCGTCAGGGTGAGCGCTTCCTGCAGGATCTTGAGCTGGGCGAGCGAGAGTTCGGCGCTGCCGATGCGGTTGGCCGGCACCTGCAACAGGTACTCGAAGAGGGCGATGCCCCAGGAGATCAGTGCCGCGATCCACCACGGGCGGTCGTTGAGGTGCTTGAGGTGCGCGTACCAGGCGAAGGTCATGAAAACGTTCGAGGCCGAGAGCAGCGCCACGGTTTGCCAGAGAACCGGAATTTTCGGCATCTCAGCCTAGTCGCTCGATCTGTTGCTGGCTGACCGCCGTCAGCCAGGCCGCCGCGCTGCCGCGTCCGGGAATCAGGCAGTCCGGGGCGATCTCGACCAGCGGCGCCATGACGAAAGCGCGCAGATGCATGCGCGGGTGCGGCACGCTGAGCCGTTCGCTGTCGATCGTCTGCGCGTCGAAGAGCAGCAGGTCGAGGTCGAGCGTGCGCGGGGCGTGGTGATAATCGCGGCGGCGCCCGAAGCGGGCTTCGAGAGCGAGCAGGGCGGCGAGCAGTTCGTGCGGGGTCAGCGTCGTTTCGAGCGCGGCGACGGCGTTGATGAAGTCCGGCTGGCCGTGGATGCCGACCGGCGCCGTCCGGTAGAGCGAAGAGAGGCGCAGCAGCTTCGATTGCGGCAGGTCGGCCAGCGCCTTGCCGGCGGCCGATACCTGCGCCACCGGTTCGTCGAGATTGGCGCCGAGGGCGACGAAGGCCAGTGCCGGCCCCTGCTGTTGCGGTGCGCGCTGCTGCTGATCGGTCATGCCGCTTGTTTCCGGAGCGCGGATTATTCCGGGCTGCCCGAATCCTGCGCGGCGCCGCCCGCCGGCTTGCGCTTGCGCCGCCGGCGCTTTTTCGCTTCGCCCGGCTGTTGCGGCAGCAACATCGCGGCACGCTCGTCGTCGTTGCCGTCGAGAAAGCCGCTCCACCACTCGCCGACTTCGCGATCGATCTCGCCGGATTCGGCGCGGAGCAGCAGGAAGTCGTAGCCGGCCTTGAAGCGCGGCTGTTCGAGCACGCCGTAGGGGCGCTTGCCGGAGCGCTGTTCGAAACGCGGTTGCAGCGCCCAGATGTCCTTGATGTCGCCGGCGATGCGGCGCGTGATGGCGAGCTTTTCGGCCTGCACGTCGAGCACTTCATCCATCGCCAGGAACAGCCCCGGGATGCCGCGTTCGCCTTTGGTCTTGAGGATTTCCCACTTGGCCAGTACTTCGTGCCAGAGCAGGGTGGCGAACAGAAAGCCGGGCGAAATCGGCTTGCCTTCACGCACGCGGCGGTCGGTGCTTTCCAGCGCGAGCATGACGAAACGTTCGCCGAGCGGCTGTTCGAGAATCACGTCGAGCAGCGGCAGCAGGCCGTGATGCAGGCCTTCGGCGCGCAGTTGGGCGACGCATTTCACGGCGTAGCCCGAGGTCAGCAGCTTGAGCATCTCGTCGAACAGGCGCGACGGTGGCACGTTGCCGATCAGTTCGGACATCTCGCGGATCGGCCGCGCGGTTGCCGGGTCGATGGTCAGGCCGAGCTTGGCCGACAGGCGCACGGCGCGCAGCATGCGCACCGGGTCTTCGCGGTAGCGGGTTTGCGGGTCGCCGATCATGCGCAGGGTTTTCTGCTTGATGTCGGCGACGCCGTGGTGATAGTCGATGATCGTCTCGGAGACCGGGTCGTAGTACAGCGCGTTGACCGTGAAGTCGCGGCGCGCCGCGTCTTCCATCTGGTTGCCGAAGACGTTGTCGCGCAGCACGCGGCCCTGCTCGTCGGTGTGCGCCTTGCTGTTGCCGGGTTTGCCGCCGATTTTATCCGTTTCGGCGTGGTGGCCGCGGAAGGTGGTGACCTCGATGGTTTCCGCACCCATCAGTACATGCACGATCTGGAAGCGCCGGCCGATGATGCGCGAGCGGCGGAAGCAGTTGCGCACCTGCTCCGGCGTCGCATTGGTTGCGACGTCGTAGTCCTTGGGGGTGAAGCCGGCCAGCAGGTCGCGTACGGCGCCGCCCACGACGTAGGCCTTGTAGCCTTGCTGTTGCAGCGTTTCGACGGTACGCCGGCTGCCGCTGCTGATGCCGTCGCGGCGCACGCCGTGTTTGCCGACCGGGAGAATGGCCGGTTCGCCATGGGCGCCGGGCGCCTTGCGTCCGAGGACGCGGGATATGAATTTGCGAATCATCGCTCGTTTCTGTGTGAAATTCTGGTTATGTTGCGCTACAGCAAAAGAGCGCCATGATAGCGGATGTTTTTCCGGAAATCAGTTGCCGATCGGGTAAGGCGATCAATCGCGCAGGCTCAGGATCGTCCAGCCGGCCGTTTGCGCGTGGGCGCGAAGCTTTTCGTCGGGGTCGACGGCGACCGGATCGCTGACCTTGCCCATCAGCGGTAGATCGTTGTGCGAGTCGCTGTAGAACCAGCTGCGCTCGAAGCTGCTCCACCACAGGCCCATCGATTCGAGCCAGTCTTCGACGCGGCTGATTTTGCCTTCGCGGAAAGAGGGCGTGCCGCGCGGCTGGCCGGTGAATCGACCGTCCTGCTGTGCCGGGATGGTGGCGATCAGATGCGGAATGCCGAACTCGCGGGCAATCGGCGCGGTGACGAAGCTGTTGGTCGCGGTGACGACGACGCACAGGGCGCCGTTCGCCAGGTGGCTGCGTACCAGCGTGCGTGCCTTGTCGCCGGCGATCGGCAGGATGCGCGTGGCCATGAACTCGCGGTGCCAGGCGTCGAGCTCGGCGCGCGGGTGGCGTGCCAGCGGTTGCAGCTGGAAATCGAGGAAGGCGTGGATGTCGAGCGTGCCGGCTTTGTAGTCTTCGTAGAAGCCGCGGTTCTTCGCTTCGTGCAGTTCGCGGTCGAGAACGCCTTTGGCGATCAGGAACTGCGCCCATTCGAAGTCGCTGTCGCCGGCGAGCAGGGTGTTGTCGAGGTCAAAAAGGACGAGTTGCATGTCGGATTTCAGCTTTCCATGGGGGTTTGCAGCACTTCGCGCAGCAGCGGCAGCGTGATCGGTCGCTTGTGTTCCAGCGAATAGCGATCCAGCGCCGCGAGCAGTGCGCTCAGGCTGCGCATATCGCGCGGCGCGCGGGCAATCAGGTAATTGAGGGCGTCCGGCGGCAGGCGCAGGCCGCGGGCCGTCGCCTGGGTGCCGAGCGCGCCGATCTTGTCGGCGTCGGTCAGCGCTTGCAAGCGGTAAATCAGGCCGGAGCCGAGGCGGGTGCGCAAGTCCTCGCGCAGCTTGAGCTGCAGCGGCGGCACGGCGGCGGCGACGAGCAGGCGGCCGCCGGCGGCGCGCAGGCGGTTGATCAGGTTGAAGAGTGCGATTTGCCCGTCCGCGCCGAGCGCCTCGACGTTGTCGATGGCGTAGAAATCGAGCGCCTCGCCGATCGCCGCCAGGTCGGGGTCGCCGGCAGCATCGATGTAGCGTGCGTTGGCGGCGCGCAGCAGATGGGTTTTTCCGGCCCCGGCTTCGCCCCAGAAGAGGAGCAATGACTCGCGACTCTCCGGCGCGAGCCACGCGGCGAGCCCGGTGAGCGCTTCGCTGTTGCCGCCGGCGACGAAGTTGTCGAGGCTGGGCGCGGCTTCCGGCAGCAGGTCGAGGATTAGTTGACGCATCGGTTGGCGCATTGGGGTGGGATATCGGGTGATGTGCTTGCAGTGCGAGCAGCGCGCGCGGCGGCCATTTCGGATAAAATTCCGGTTTTTGCGATCGAAGTGGCGCATTTTACCACTACGTCGCATCCGCCAGCCTTGCTCGGGACGACCACCAAGATGACTCAGGACTCTCTTTCCTACCGCGACGCCGGTGTCGATATCGACGCCGGCGATGAACTCGTCGAACGCATCAAGCCGTTTGCCAAAAAGACGCTGCGTGACGGCGTGATGGGAGGCATTGGCGGCTTTGGCGCCTTGTTCGAGGTGCCGAAGCGGTACGCGGAGCCGGTCCTCGTTTCCGGGACCGACGGCGTCGGCACCAAGCTCAAGCTGGCTTTCGAGCTGAAGCGCCACGATACGGTCGGTATCGACCTGGTGGCAATGAGCGTCAACGACATCCTGGTGCAGGGCGCCGAGCCGCTTTTCTTCCTCGATTATTTCGCCTGCGGCAAGCTGCATGTGGACACCGCCGCCGATGTCGTCAAGGGCATCGCGCAGGGCTGCGAATATTCCGGTTGCGCGCTGATCGGCGGCGAAACCGCCGAGATGCCGGGCATGTACCCGGACGGCGAATACGATCTGGCCGGCTTTGCGGTCGGCGTCGTCGAGAAGTCGAAGATCATCAACGGCTCGACCATCGTGCCGGGCGACGTCGTGCTCGGCCTGCCGTCTTCCGGCGCGCACTCGAACGGTTACTCGCTCGTGCGCAAGATCATCGCGCGCTCCAATCCCGATCTCGACGCCGCTTTCGACGGTAGCAAGACGCTGGCCGACGCGATCATGGCGCCGACGCGCATTTACGTGAAGCCGCTGCTCGCGCTGATGGCCGCGCTGCCGGTCAAGGGCATGGCGCACATCACCGGCGGCGGTTTGACCGAAAACGTGCCGCGCGTTCTGCCGGAGAGCGTCAAGGCCGTGATCGAACAGGCGAAATGGCAGCGTCCGAAGCTCTTCGACTGGCTGCAGCGCGAAGGCAATGTCGCCGAGAGCGAGATGCATCGCGTGTTCAACTGCGGCATCGGGATGGTCGTCGTCGTCGCCCGCGAGAACGTCGCCCAGGCCCTGCAGCTGCTCAATGCGGCGGGCGAGAAGGCGGTCGAGATCGGTCGCGTCGAGGCGCGCGCCGAAGGCGAGGCGCAGACCGTCGTCATCTAGCTCCGGGTCCGGGGCTGGGTCTTTCGCCCGGCTCCGTGTTGGATTGCCGACGGGAATCGGGTTTCCTCAGATTTTCAGGCTTATTTTCGACGCCTCGGCTTTTCGGCGCCGAATCTGCTGCAGGCGCGTGTCGAGCAGTACCGGGTTGTTCGCCCGGCGCCGCTCTCCCTTCCGGCGCTCCCAGCCCGAGTAGCCGCCCGCCTGTCCGGGGGGCGTTGTGCTACCGCCGCGCGGCGCCTGCCGCCGGTCGGGCGCGCCGGCGGATTCGTCCCGGGCCTCGTTCGGCGCCGGGTGCGACATCTCGTAGCCGGTCTCGCTCGCGTAGCGGACGGGCTGTGCTTTGCGCAGTTCGTTGGCCCTGCCGCTCGTGTTGATCGCGGGGGGAACGGGGTCGGTCGGGATCTTCATTTCGCAGCTTCGCTGAAATTTTCGCTAACACGCTGAATACACATGTCTAACGGAGTTGCCGTGGCAAACTTTAGGGGCCGGGACGGCAATGCCGGCGCGGGGCGTGTGCGTTGCGGACGGCGGCTTGCCGCCCTGGCCGATTTATTCCGCTGACCTAGGGTCTCCCCGATATACAATTCCACCCGCTAATGACTGTGTGGTCATTAGGTCCACTTCATTTACCCTTGTCCGCTGCGGCGGGAGGCCCGGATCGTCATGCCGCTGAAAAAGAATCGAACGCTCGTTCTGGTCGTTGCTGTTGCCGGTATTTGTGGATTGGCGTACTTCGCGTACACGGCGTTTCGCGAGCCGGTCGGCCCGACGCCGAGCGTTAATTCTGGCGTGAAGCCCGGTGCCCCGGCGCCCGCCGGCCCGCCGGGCGGTTTCCCTTCGCCGGTCGAAACCGCGAAAGTCGTGGCGGTCGATCTGGCGCTCGATGCGACGGCGGTCGGTTCGCTACGCTCGAACGAATCGGTGGTCTTGCGCCCGGAAACGGCGGGCCGGATCTCGGCGATCAACTTCAAGGATGGCGTGCCGGTCGGCAAGGGCGCGCTCCTCGTCGCCCTCGACGCGGCGATGCAGTCGGCCGAGTTCGAGCAGGCAAGAGCCAATCTCGGCCTTGCGCAGGCCAACCAGAAACGCAATCAGGACCTCTTCGAGAAAAAATTCATCAGCCAGCAGTCGCTCGACAACACGGGGGCCGCGCTCAAGGTGCAGGAAGCCGCCGTGGCGCTGGCGCAGGCCAAGCTCGATAAGATGCGCATCAAGGCGCCTTTCGCCGGCGTCGTCGGCATCCGCAACGTGAGCGTCGGTGATTACGTGAAGGAAGGCCAGGAACTGATCAACCTCGAGGACATCAGCACGCTGAAAATCGATTTCCGCCTGCCCGAAAACTTTCTCGGCCAGCTCAAGCCGGGGCAGAGCGTCGAGGTTTCGAGCGATGCGCTGCCCGGCCAGCGCTTCGCGGCGGTGCTCGATGCGATCAACCCGCTGGTCGATACCAACGGCCGTGCGATTTCCTGCCGCGCGCATCTGGCGAACGCCGACGCCAAGTTGCGGCCCGGCATGTTCGTTCGCGTGCGCCTGATTTTCGAGCAGCGCCAGAACGTGCTGCTGATTCCCGAACAGGCGCTGGTGCCGGATAGCAAGGCGCCCTTCGTCTATCGCGTGGTCGACGGCAAGGCGCTGCGCGCGCCGGTGAAGCCCGGAATCCGGCGCAATGCGCAGGTCGAGGTCGTCGAGGGCTTGCAGGTCGGTGACGAAATCGTCACCGCCGGTCAGCTGAAGCTGCGTGACGGCGCGCCGGTCAAAGCGATCGGCGAAAGCACCGCGCCGGCCGCCATGCCGCCGGCCAAGGCCGAGAAACCCGCAGCAGAGAACCAAAATTCGGCACCCGCGAAGCCGGCAGGTTCCGGCGCATGAAGATCTCGGAACTTTGCATCCGTCGCCCCGTCTTTGCGACGGTGCTGTCGCTGGCCGTGATGCTGATCGGTCTGGTCTCCTACACGCGGCTGCCGGTTCGCGAGTATCCGAAAATCGACGAACCGGTGGTCACGGTCGATACCACCTACCGCGGCGCCTCGGCCGAGATCGTCGAATCGCAGATCACCAAGCCGCTCGAGGATTCGCTGGCCGGGATCGAAGGCGTCGATGTCATCACCTCGATTTCGCGCCAGGAAAACAGCCAGATCTCGGTGCGCTTCAAGCTCGAACGCAATCCCGATTCGGCCGCCTCCGACGTGCGCGACCGCGTCTCGCGCGTGCGCAACAAGCTGCCGACCGACATCGACGAACCGGTGATCGCCAAGGTCGAGGCCGATGCCAACCCGATCATCTGGATCGCCTTTTCGTCGGACCAGCATTCGGCGCTCGAAGTCACCGACGTCGCCAACCGTATCGTCAAGCCGCGCCTGCAGACGATGCCGGGCGCCGCCGACGTGCGCGTCTTCGGCGAGCGCAAGTTCGCCATGCGCATCTGGCTCGACCGCGACCGGCTGGCCGCCTTCCGCCTGACGCCGCAGGACGTCGAGGATGCGCTGCGCCGGCAGAACGTCGAAGTGCCGGCCGGGCGCATCGAAAGCAAGAGCCGCGAGTTTTCGGTGGTGGCGCGCACCGATCTTTCCCAACCCGCCCAGTTTGCCGACATCATCGTCAAGCAGGCGGCCGACGCCAAGGGCAGCTACGCGGTGCGCATCGGCGATCTCGGGCGCGTCGAAATCGGCGCCGCCTCCGAGCGCAGCACCGTGCGCTTCAACGGCAGGTCCGCCGTTGCGCTGGGCGTCATCAAGCAGGCCACGGCCAATCCGCTCGAGCTGTCGAAAGCCTTGCGCGCCGAGTTGCCAAAGATCGTCGGCGAGCTGCCGAAAGGCATGAGCGCCAACGTCGCCTACGACTCGTCGATCTTCATCGACCGCTCGATCGATTCGGTGTTCACGACAATCGGCGAAGCGATCATCCTCGTGCTGCTGATCATCTTCTTCTTCCTGCGCAACTTCCGCGCGACGCTGATTCCGCTGGTAACGATTCCCGTCTCACTAATCGGCGCCTTCGCGCTGATGTTCATGCTCGGCTTCACGATCAACACGCTGACCCTGCTCGCGCTGGTGCTGGCCATCGGCCTCGTCGTCGATGATGCGATCGTCGTCCTGGAAAACATCTACCGCCACATCGAAGAGGGTATGCCGCGCCGGCAGGCCGCCTTCCAGGGCGCGCAGGAGATCGGCTTCGCCGTGGTGGCGATGACCATAACGCTGGCCGCCGTCTATGCCCCGGTCGCCTTCATGACCGGGCGGACCGGCAAGCTCTTCGTCGAATTCGCCCTGACCCTGGCCGGCGCCGTCGTGGTTTCCGGTTTTGTCGCGCTGACGCTGTCGCCGATGATGTGCTCGCTGCTCCTGCGCCATGAGGAAAAGCACGGCAAGGCCTACGTGCTCGTCGAAAGCTTCCTGACCGGGCTGACCCGGGGCTACCGGCGCGTCCTCGCCGCCGCGCTGGCGCGGCGCTGGATCGTCATGCTCGCCTTCGTGCTGGTTGCGGCGTCCAGCGTTTTCCTGCTCAAGGCGCTGAAGTCCGAGCTGGCGCCGATCGAGGATCGCGGCATCATCATCGGCGCCTTTCTCGGCCCGGAAGGCGCGACGCTCGACTACACCGACAAGTACGGCAAGCAGCTCGAGGGCATCTACGGCAACACCAAAGACGTCGAGCGCTACTTCGTCGTCTCCGGCAACCCGACGGTCAGCCAGGGCATCTCCTTCATCGGCCTGACCGACTGGAAGGCGCGCCAGCGCAGCGCGGCGGACGTGGTCAAGGAGTTGTTTCCGAAATTCATGGGCATCCCCGGCGTGCTCGCCTTCCCGATCATGCCGCCGTCGCTCGGGCAGAGTCCGCGCGAACGGCCGGTCAATTTCGTCGTCGTCACCTCGGCCTCGTATCAGGACCTGCAGCAGATGACCGGCAAGATCCTCGCCGAAGTGGCGAAGAACCCCGGCATCACCAACGTCGATACCGATCTCAAGCTGAACAAGCCGGAACTCTCGGTGGCGGTCAATCGCGACAAATCGTCGGACACCGGCGTACAGATCGAGACCGTCGGCCGCACGCTGGAAACCATGCTCGGCGGCCGGCAGGTGACGCGCTTCAAGCGCGATGGCGAGCAGTACGACGTCATCGTTCAGGTGGCCGACGCCGAGCGCGCCTCGCCCTCGGACATCCGCGACATCTTCGTGCGCGCCAAGGACGGCAGCATGATCCCGCTGGCCAATCTGGTCAGTGTCGATGAGACGGTCAGTCCGCGCGAGCTCAACCACTTCGGCCAGCGCCGCGCCGTGACCATCACCGCCAACCTGACGCCCGGCTACACCATGGGCGAAGCGCTGAAATTCATGGAGGAGGCCGCCGGCCGTGCGCTGCCGGCGGGTTACGCGGTCGACTACGCCGGCCAGTCGCGCGAGTTCAAAACCTCGAGCGCTTCGCTGGCGCTCACTTTCCTGCTCGCGCTGGCCTTCATCTATCTGGTGCTGGCGGCACAGTTCGAGAGCTTCCGCGATCCCTTCATCATCATGCTCAGCGTGCCGCTGTCGATGACCGGCGCGCTGCTCGCGCTGCTGCTATCCGGCGGCACGCTCAACGTCTACAGCCAGATCGGCCTGGTCACGCTGGTCGGCCTGATCACCAAGCACGGCATCCTGATCGTCGAATTCGCCAACCAGTTGCAGGAGAAGGGGCGCGACATCCGGCAGGCGGTGATCGAAGCCTCCGAGCTGCGCCTGCGCCCGATCCTGATGACCACCGGCGCCATGGTGCTCGGCGCCATCCCGCTCGCGCTGGCGCGCGGCGCCGGTGCCGAGAGCCGGCAGCAGATCGGCTGGGTCATCGTCGGCGGCCTGCTGCTCGGCACCTTCTTCACGCTGTTCGTGGTGCCGACGGTGTATACCCTGCTGGCACGGAAGAAGGAGCCGATCGCAATCGCCGCGCACTGACCGGTTTCCAATGCCCATGGCGTTTTCGTTTGCTACACTGCTCGCGCTGCTCGGGTACCCACAACGAAAAACTCCAGGGAGATTGTCATGTCGCGTCCAGAAATACCGAAGATCAAGCAGCTTGCCGGGCTGCTGGCCTGTGTTGCGCTCAGCGCCTGCGTCACTACCGGCACCGCGCCCGGCAGCGATCCGAACAATCCCTCGCCGACGGCCGGCGGCGATACCTCGCAGCAGGCCAACGCGATGGCCGACAAGGCGATGTACAAGCCGATCGAGTACGTCAACGCTGCCAAGAAGGGGCCGGTTCTGGTCGTCATCCCCGGCGAGATCAAGAGCAATAACGCCAGCTTCACGCAGAAGTTCGGCCCGAACAACATCGCCGATTACGCCGAGCTCGAACTCGGCAACGCCAACTTCAAGGTGCTCGAACGCGCCGATATGGGGCCGCTGCTGCGCGAATTCCAACTCGCCTACACCATGGGCGACCCGAAAGCGGCGCGCAAGATGCTGCAGAAGGGCAAGTTCAAGACGACCAAGTGGGTCGTCAAGTTCGACATCCTGAAGGCCGAGCAGGTGGCGCAGGCGAAGCAGGGCTTCGACGGGCAGGCCGCCGGCCAGTTGATCGGCATTGCCGCCGGCGGGCGTGGCGGCGCGGCGGCCGGCGTCGCCGTCGGCTCGGTGAAAACCGAGGAATCGACCGGCATCTGGATCATCGGCATGCGCTACAAGCTGATCAACGCCAACACCACCGAGCAGGTCGCCACCGGCTATGCCGAAGAGAAGATGGAACTGGGCGCCAAGGGCACCTCGGTCCTCGGCATGTCGAACAGCCAGGCGGGCGGCCTGACGCTCGATTCGCTGGTGCAGCGCCTGATCCAGAAAACGGTCTACGAGATCGACAGCAAGCACAAGTAAGCGCTGCGTTCAGGTGCTGACCCGTCCTGATCCAGGTTGACACCTGTTGCGACGGATTGGCCAGTTTAATTGCTGGCCTGCAAAGACGCCCGATGGACCTCATCGGGCGTTTTCAATTGTAGCGAGAGATGCGGTCTCTCTGTGTTGTAGATGACGACAGATTGACTGACCATGCGCCGAGCCTGCTGTAGATCGCTGGGCTGCTGAAGCAGGAATTCGTGCTTCAGAATGCCATTGACCCGTTCTGCCAGTGCATTTTGATAACAGTCATAGCCGTCCGTCATCGAACAGATCAGTCAGTGTTTGCGATGAATGGCCTGGTACTCATTCGAGCAGTATTGAATCCCCCTGTCCGAATGATGGACCAGCGGTCGATTCCCTTGCCGGCCCTTCAGCGCCATCTTCAACGCCTGACTGACCTCAGCCGTGTGCAGGCTGTCATGGACGTGGTAACCCACGATCTTGCGCGAATAGGCATCGGTGATCAGGCTCAGGTAGGCACAGTGCTCGCGGGTGGGCAGATAGGTGATGTCCGCAACCCAAACCTGCTCACTCGCCTCGGCGTGAATCTGCTCGGGGCCAGCTTTGAGCAAGTTGGGATGACGCCGGAACCGATGGTGGCTGTTGGTCGTCTTGTGATACGCCCGCTTGGGCAGCACCAACAGGTGAGTGCAGCGCAATAGCGCGAACAAGGCATCTCGGCCAATGCTCAGGTCTTGGGCGGCGAGCACCGGGCTAATCAGGTGGTGCAGCTTGCGCGTGCCCAGCCGTGGCTGATGCAGGCGCCTTGTCTTCACCTGTTCCAGAACCCGTTCGCACTTCCCCGCTTCCTGGGTCCGGCGATACTGCCACTGGTAGTGCGCCTGCCGGCTGATCCCCATGTAGCGGCAAGCCCTCGACACGTTCAGCCCTTCGACGGACTTTTGCGCGAGGACTTGCCCACAGGCTTTTTTACAACGCGGACTCCATAGTCCTTCTTCAAAACGTCGATGACCGCTTCGAAGAATTGGGACTTCTCCCGCGCTTCCTTGAGCTGGATCTCCAGTTCCTTGATCCGCTGCTCCGGCGTCAGCGTCTGGCAGTGCATTGATTCGGCTTGGTCACTCATGCGGCCATAGTGTGCCATCGGCCCCCAGTTTTGGCGACCGTGCTTGCGCAACCAGACCAATACCGTCGAGCGCCCCTGAATGCCGTAGCGATCCTGCGCCTGCTTGTACGTCAGCTCGCCTTTTTCTACCTGCTCGACAACCGCCCGTTTAAAAGCCAGCGTGTAGTCTCGCTGCGTCCTCTTAACCCCTGTGTCCATCTGAATTCCCCTTTCTTGATAGAAAAGGTGTCAACTTCATTCAGGACGGGTCA